>ENA-UOUL01004776-UOUL01004776.1-bioreactor-metagenome-genome-assembly--contig:-NODE-4776-length-12222-cov-2.660601_pt1 | contig 12222 bp, 17 predicted proteins | sample MGYA00249838_ERZ747220 | MGnify/ENA primary metagenome ERZ747220 (study PRJEB28778, sample SAMN05720191) | bioreactor metagenome | isolation source: Anaerobic biogas reactor | place: USA:Washington...
TTCCACACAAGGGCAAAGTGTTATTCCCATTGGCCAAGGTATAACACAGCGGTGTATACTTTCACACTGGTGAACACCTGCCTCTCCAATAAGGCAGGGTGTTATTCCCATAGGCCAAGGTACCCCCGGGTTAAAACCCGGGGATTTCTGGGCGAGGGGATTAAATTCAAGGACCTGCGCTGCACGCGGTGTTTAGAAAGACCGATAAAGCGCGGCCTGTATTATCCGTGTTTTCGAAAGATGAGCGTATTTCAAAGATGAAACTGCATATAAAGATCAAGCCGAACGCCAAGGTGGAGAAGATAGAGGATCGGGGGAACGGCAATTTGTGCGTCTGGGTGAGGGCCGCGGCCAGGGAAGGCAGGGCCAATGAAGCACTTATAGAAATCTTGAGCGATTATCTTGATGTTCCCAAGAGCCTGATCAGGATAACCGCGGGGCATTCTTCAAGGTTTAAGACAGTTTCCGTTGACGGATGAAACTCAACGGCTGCCGGTGGGAAAAAGGACACCGCGCGGGTATAATATTTCCGTTTATTGTTGCGTAAACGGCGGAGTATGCTAAAATTATGTCTGGAAGTATAGAGTATTACGTTGCAGAAAGGTTAACGGATGCCGGGAGATTTACGCCGACGCATATACAAAATAGCGGGCAAAGACGGAAGATACAAGGCCGACGCTTATGAGTTTGTCATGGAGGCCCTGCGTTTTACCCAGACCAGCCTGGGCAGAAAAGGACATGTAAGCGGACGCGAGTTGCTGGATGGGATAAGGGACTACGGCCTGAAACAATACGGTCCCATGCTTAAAACGGTACTGGAATACTGGGGAGTAAAGAATACCGAGGCTTTCGGCGACATTGTATTCAATATGATAGATGAAGGTATGTTAGGCAAGGAAAACGAGGATTCCCCGGAAGATTTCAAGAACATTTACGATTTTGACTCCGCTTTCGACGTCTTTAAGGTGACCCGGCGGTGAAACACCATACCTCTTACCTGACAGTAACCACTTCCAAACAAAAAGAAATGCTGAATATCACGCCGGCGGTGAGCGAGGCCCTGGCGAAAAGCGGTATCAGGGAAGGGCTTTGTCTGGTCAATTCCATGCATATCACATCCAGCGTGTTCATAAACGATGATGAGGGAGGATTGCATTCGGATTTTATGGACTGGCTGGAGTCGCTCGCCCCTTACGACAGAAAAAAATACCGTCACAATCTGACCGGGGAAGATAACGCCGACGCCCATTTGAAACGCACCGTGATGGGGAGGGAAGTGGTCGTGGCGGTTACCGCAGGCAAACTGGATTTCGGGCCGTGGGAGCAGATCTTCTACGGCGAGTTCGACGGCAGGCGTCCTAAAAAAGTGCTCATTAAGATCATAGGTGAATAGCTTAGTTTTTAGCGTTGAGCGGGAGATAGAATTGGCGCAGATAAAAAAAGGAATACATTATCATCATACCGACGCCGGCGGCGTGGTTTATTACGCGAATTACCTGGCGTTCTTCGAGGAGGCTCGAACGGAGTTGTTCCGTTCAAAAGGGTTAAGTGTAAAGACGATGGCTGCATCCGGGACGATGTTCGTTGTCTGCCGCCAGGAGGTGGATTACAAATATCCCGGTTTCTACGGCGATGAACTGCTTATCGAGGCGGAAATAACGAAGATACAGGCCGTGCGGATAGAATTCGAACAAAACGTGCGCAATCAGGATGGGGTGTTGCTTTGCCGGGGGAAGACTATAATGGCATGTGTGGATGGACAACTGCGCCCCCAGGCGATCCCCGGGGACATAAAGGACAAGCTGGAGTCTTGACCGGCCGGATATCCCCTCACGGCAACGATTGCGGTGGCCGTGTCTAACAGTAGTGATTTATACCACTCGGGAGGAAAGACAGGTTGAAATCTGTTGGCGACCGCAGCCGTTGCCGAATTAAGTATTGTGTCCCCGGAATTCCACTATGGATAGCCTTATAATTATATTGATAGTAATGCTTTTGAGCTCCGGGGTCCTTCTTTTTCTGTGGCCGCATAAACGTAAACCCGCAGGAGCCGGGAAGAAAAAAGAAAAACCGCGCGGCGTTCCCGACTCCGCGTCTGTCAAGGATGGATTGTTTTCCCTGAAGCACGGCTTTGAAGAAGAGCTCAAGAGGCTGCGAGCCGAACTGGAAAAGGCAAACGACGACTACCAGTTGCTGCACGACGAGATGGAAAAGGAGCTGAACGTCAAGCGCAGGCAGGAAGAAGAATTCAAAAAAGAGATACAGAGGTTGAAGGGCTGGGGGGATAAGGAAAAGAGCGAACTGGATAAACTTCGCAAAGAAAATAATTCTCTTCAGTCCCGCTTTTTGCAGACGCAGAAAGACGCCGAAAAGGAGTTTTCTTCCAATCTGGCCCTGCGCCGCGAACTTCAGGAGAAAGAGAAACATATCCAGGATATTTCCCGCAGGAACAAGGAACTCTGCGAAAAATTAAGGGACACGGAAAACAGGGAAGCCGTTTTGAAGAAGGTATCCGCGGAACAGGGAAAAGCGTTGTCGGAACAGCGCAGGCGCGCTGCGGAGAGCGAATGGATATCTAAAGAAGAATACACCAGGGTTCTCGTTTTGCTGGAAGAGAAGAACGGAGAACTCGATAAATTAAAGACGGGACGGGAATGAATAAAGAACTTTTAGTGGTCGGCGACAGGGTATTGATACTGCCGGATGAAGGGGAGGAGATGACCGGAAGCGGCCTCTATCTGCCTCAGGGGGTGAGGGAGAAAGAGAAGATACAGTCCGGGACCGTGGTAAAGACCGGCCCCGGGTATCCCGTGCCCGATCCTTCGGCCCTGGAAGCGGAACCTTGGGCGGCGCCGGAGTTGGGCCAGAAGTATTTCCCGCTCCAGGCACAAGAAGGAGACAAGTGCGTCTTCCTGCGCGCTTCGGCGATCGAAATGGAATACGACGGCAAGAAATACATGGTCGTCCCGCATTCAGCCATCCTCGTGCTTCTGCGAAGAAGCATACAGTAACACATAGTAAAATCCCAATATCCATTCTCGCTATAAAGCGTCCGACATCATGGCCGGTAAGCCGGTAACGGCATGCCACCGGTGACGATATGTCTTGACTTTTTTTCTGGATATGCTATATTTATCGCAAGTTAGAGAAATGCGGTAGTTATAGTAACTACTCAAACTCCAAGCCATAGAGAAGATGATGAAGAAAGAGATAACGGCGCAGGAAGTGGTCAGGAAATTCAACATTCCTTACCATACGCTGAATTATTACACGGCCATGGGGCTTCTGCAGGTTCTCGCCAAGTCCGGTAACCAGCGTATGTATGAGGAAAAAGAGGTCAGGTCGCGTCTGCGCAGGATAAATGCCTTGAGCAAGGAAGGTTATCCTTTGCATCTGATCCGCAAAAAGATAGTCGGTATTTAGTGCATTGTTACATAAGTTTCTCATAGTCGAGAATCGAAATTAGATCGTCTCGCCACTGAAACGTTGGCGGACTCAGTGCGCTGTTCAAAGAACTTATTCAACAGCGCACTATCGGAAGGGGGAATATGAGTTATTATCGGCTCCTCGGGTTGGAGAAAGAGCCGTTTTCGACCAGCCCGGATCCGGAGTTCTTCTATGAATCGCAGGAACACCGCGCGGCGTTGATGCGCCTGCTGGTGGAGATCCGTCTTAAACGCGGCTTGAGCCTTATACTCGGGGACGTGGGAGTGGGGAAGACCACGCTCTCCCGCAGATTGCTTCAAATGCTTAAGGAGAGGGAAGACATTATCTTCCATCTTATACTGGATCCGACGTACGACAACGAGCATATTTTTCTGGAGTCGCTGGTGAGGACTTTCAAGATAGAGACGGCGAAACCTTCTCCCACGACCCTGGATTATAAGGAGATATTGAAAGATTATCTCTTTATGAAAGGGGTGCAGGAAAATAAAACGGTAGTTCTGGTGGTGGATGAATGCCAGAAACTTAACCAGGCGTCTCTGGAAGTGCTGCGCGTGCTGCTCAATTACGAGACCAACGAATATAAGCTCCTGCAGCTGGTTCTGTTATCTCAGCTGGAGGTGCTGCCGAAACTCAACCAGATGCCCAATCTCTGGGACAGGATAAGCCTGAAATATATGCTTAATCCGCTGGATGAGAGGGAGACAAAAGAAATGATCAATTACCGGTTGAAAGTTGCCGGGTTCGATTCAAGAGGAAGTCTGTTCACAAACGACGCGATAGCCGAAATACACAGATATACTAAAGGGTACCCGCGCAGGATATCAATGCTTTGTCACAACGCGCTCAAGGCGCTGATTATGTCCAACCGGGTTTCGGTTGACGCGAGGGTCATCTGGGATATCATAAATAATGATGTAAAACTTACGGCGGCCACGGCAAATATATGATATTATATGGAAAATAAGAATCTGACCCCGGAAGAAAGGCTGCTGAAGATAATAGAGAATCCCGGCAATCAGGCGTCCGGCGCCGTCAGACGTCCCCTGGCGGATGCCGGAGGCAAAGAAAACGCGGATAGCGCTGCCTTCCGTTTTTCGCAGTTCCCAGCCGGAGGTTTCACTTTGAGAACGGCGGTCCAGCTGTCCGTTGTCTCCGCGGTGTTGGTTACTTTGTTCCTGTTGTACGATTACGTATCCGTTTCAAGCGATTCATCGGTGAGGCTCAAGAAGGCCTTTTCCCGCGGAACGGCGGATGTTCATTCCGTGGCCGCGGCGGAAAAAGCGCCGGCATTCAAAGATCTGCTTGGCTCGGCTGGTAAGCACAATATATTTTCCGTAGAGCCTGCCAAGGCCGAGAATCTGCTTTCCGCGGAAACGGCCCAGGCGGTCAGCACTTTGAAGCTGGTCGGTATCCTGTGGTCCGAGAAACCTCAGGCGATGGTAGAAGATACCAAGAATTCCAAGACCTATTTGCTCAATGACGGAGATTCCGTCAACGAACTTAAGGTCAAGAAGATATACGTGGATAAGGTGGTATTAAGCAAGGACGGCAGAGAATGGGAACTCCGATGAAGGGACCCTGCCGCCGTTTTTCCTAAAACTAATTATGCCTATCAATCCAGGATGCAGATTGTCGAGGCGGTTAAGGATAGCCGTGTTTTCTTTTCTTTTGACGGCTGTCTGCTTCCCGGTTTTTTCCGCGGATCCTCCCGCAGATCAATCCGGGGGAGTTCCCGAGTCTCCTCCGCCGGCCGGTTCGCCCGGAGACACACCGATAGACTCGGCGGACATCCGCCCGCAGAACGGACAAGCGCCTGTGGACCCCGGGCAATCTTTACCCGGGCCAGCCCCAGCCGATACTGCGCCGCAGGGCGCCGGAACGGCGGATGCAGCGGCCAAGATGGACGGGGTCAAGACCTCCGGGGAAAGGATATCCCTTGATCTGAAAGGGATAGATATCGTGGAATTGTTCCGTATCCTCTCCATGAAGATGAACCTCACCATCGTACCGAGTAAAAGCGTCGCCGGCAGGGTGAATATCTTCATGAATTCACTTACCTTCGATGACGCCCTGGATGTCATTCTGATGAGCCAGGACCTCGCCTGCGATAGAAAAGGGAATATAGTCAATATAATGACCTCCGCCGAGTATGAGAAGCTCTACGGCAGAAGGTTCAACGAAAAACGCGGTTTTAGGAGCGTAAAGCTTAAATACGCCAAACCTTCCAACGTCTTCAACGCGTTGAGCCTGGTCAAGTCGGATATAGGCAAGATCATCGCCGACGAGACCTCCGGCACCCTGCTTTTGATAGATATTCCCGAGAAATTGGATCTCATGGAGAAGACCGTCGAGGACCTTGACCAGCCGCTGCAAACTGAGGTCTTCGATCTCAAGTACGCAAAGGCCGCGGACATAAAGACGCAGCTGTCGAACGTGATAACCGGAGGCGCCGGAGAGGTATACGTGGATGAGAGGTCCAGCAAGCTCGTCGTTTCGGACCTCCCGGATAAAATGAAGAAGATCCGGCGCATGGTCAAGGCGTTCGACGAATCCAGCCGCCAGGTATTTATCGAAGCGGAGATAGTCCAGATCACGCTGAAGGACGAATACCAGCGCGGCATCAACTGGGAAGATGTGTTCAGCGATTCCTTGAAGTTCGCGGGGACTTTTCCCGCCTCGCCTTCTTTTACCCCGTCTCCTTTGTTGACCGCGGATAACCTGAAGATGACCATGGGCGTGCTGAATGACGACGATTATACCGCCACTTTGCAGCTGCTGCAGACTTACGGCGAGACCAAGATACTTTCCAGCCCCCGCATTACCGCTCTCAATAACCAGGAAGCAAAGGTAATGGTCGGGGCGAGAGAGGCTTACGTGACCCAGACATTGAGCCAGGGAGACACCACCACCGTTACTTCCGAGAGCATCCAGTTTATAGACGTGGGGGTGAAGCTTAACGTTTCCCCGACCATAAACCAGGACGGTTTTGTCACCTTGAAGATTAAGCCGGAAGTCAGTTCGGTCCGGGAGACGCTTAAGACCGGTCTGGGAAGTATCGTGCCTATTGTCGAGACTTCAGAAGCCGAGACCGTTGTCAAGGTAAAGGACGGTTCGATGATCATGATCGCCGGATTGATGAAAGACGATAAGAGAAACGACATAACCGGAGTGCCTTTGTTGTCTAAGATACCGGTGATCGGCGGACTCTTCGGCGGCAAGGCTTCGCTGCACAAGAAGACAGAATTGGTCATCTTCCTCACGCCCCACATAGTCACGGGAGAGGCTATGGCGTCCGGGATGGAACCGGAGAAATGGGTCTCGCCCGAGGTCCTTACAGACAGTATGAAGGAAGATATATTGAACCGCAGGATGCAGAAAATAACACCTTCGGAGGGCCGGGATGAAAAATCCTCACCCGGCGGAGAGAAAGTCGTCAGGCCCGCGTCCGGGGGGCCGGCGGAGAACCGGCCGGAGTTACAATTGAAGGGGTTGAAGAAGTATTGATTACTTTATTCCCCTTCTCCCGGAGGGCAGAGATGAGGACGATGATACTCCTCCTAAGTCCTTCTTAATTAAGTATTGTGTCCCCGGAATTAGAGCGGCTTTGTTTCGCTGTGGAGGTGGGAATGTCGGGAAAAATATTGAGCGTCCTGGCGGCCGGTATTTTGCTTTCTCAAAGCAGTCTTTTTGCCGCTTCGGATAGCGAAAAACAACTGCGCAGGATAATAGAAGAGCTGCAGCGGGAGAACGCCGGCTTGGTGGCGGAACTGCACGCGCAGAACGCGGCTCTCTCAAAGTCCGGGAAGGTTGATCCGGGGCTTAAACAGCGGCTTGGGCGCAAGGCAGCCGCGGGGAAAAGCGAAAAGAAGGTTAAGACAACCGTTTCTGCTGAAAAAGACACCGCCGCAGCGGCGGCAGCGGAAGAGGCCATTTTGTATAAAGAGCTCGGGCAGGGGTACCTGAAAGAAAAACAGTTCGAGCAGGCGATAAACGCTTTCGAGAAAGCGTTATCGTTTGACCACGATGACGCAGCCGTCTGTTACGACCTGGGTCTGTTGTATAAACACCAGCGGAACGACAACAAAAAGGCGGCGGCTTATTTAAAGCGTTATCTCACGCTTGCCCCTCTGGCCAGAGACGCCGAAGATGTGAAGTATCTTATCCGGATGCTGGAGTATAGCGGGACGTCTTATCCATGAAAAAAATACTGTTGATCGCCGCCGCGGGTATGGTGCTGGCAATATCGCTGGGAATCGGGGTGGGTATTTATTCGAAGAACGTGTATCTTACCGGCCAGCTCGGCCAGCTGAATAAAATGATGCAGAAGGCGCAGGAAGAATTGGCCGTGATGCAGGCCGAGAGAGAGAAGGTAGAGAAAGAAAACGAACGCCTGCAGAGCGACTCGGTGTCCTACCTGTCGTTGAGCACGAAACTTCAGAACGACAACGAAACACTGCAGAAAAACCTGAAAGCGTTCCAGCAGAGCATAAGCGAAAAGGAGAACGACCTGCGGTTGTTGAAGAGCCAGCTGGAGGAGACCAGGGGGGAGTTGAAGAAAAGCGGCAATTACGTCAATACCGCGCAAAAAGCTCAGCAGGGCTTGTTACTTTTGCAGAAACATATAAAACAGGAACGCTCCGTTTATAGTTATAATCTCGGGGTGGCTTATACCGGCGCCGGATATTATGACGAGGCGGTCGAGGCCTACCGGCGTTCTCTTGAATTGGATCCGTCCAACGCCGACGCCCATTACAATCTTGCCGTTGTTTACGACGCCTTCAGACAGGACCCGGAGAAGGCGGTGGAGCACTATAGTAAGTACCTGGAGTTGAAACCGGACGCCTCCGAAGCCGGGGATATCCGCGCGGCGATCGAAAGACTCAAATAACGGAGTTTTCCCGGTTCAACAATGAAACTCCCCGGGCTTCAAGCTCCGGGATTTCCGGGCGAGGGGAGTAAACTGCGCGCCGTCGGATCAGCGAGATTTGACGCCGCGCTAAAATGAACAGCGAGCGGCGGCCATATTGTCCGCGCCCCAGCATGGATTCCGGTGAGATATGCGGATACATAAGATGAAAATTATTGCCGTTCTAACAGCCGCCTGTTTTGCGTATCTGCTCTTTTCCTGCATCATCACGGCGGTGAAGATCGGTAATATAGACGGTATCGCGAAAGCGAAACATGCCGCGAAGCTGAAAGAGGCGAGGGACGCTTTCGTAAAAGACCTCTCGCGGGAACACCGGGCCTTCACGGAAGAATACGGCAGAAAAGCCAAAGAGCTGGAAAGAGAAAAGGATCTTTTTCGGGAGATCCGGTCGGAGCTTGAAGCGGAAGCCGCAGCGAAAAAAAAGAAAAACAAGCCGTCCGCACCCGCCTTGAAGGGGCCTGCGGCGGCTGCGGTAAAATGACAGTCGAGAGGAGAGAAACTTGAATTCCCAGCAGGAAAAAATCATCATCGCGCGGATGCGGAGAAAGGAACGTGTTTTGAAATGGCTTTGTTTTTTTCTTTCAGCGGCGGTCGCCGGCCTAATATGGTTCATCCTCTCCTCCCGCGTGACTCCGGAAGTGGATAGATCGTATAAACAGTCGGAGGCAGTTCCGCCTTTTCGGAAAGAAGTGGAGGGCATCATCGAGAAACTGGTATATTCCGGTTTGCCGATGCTGGAACAGAAAGACGTTTCCGTGAGCATAGACCCTGAAAACAGGCTCTGGACAGTCCGCAATATACATCGTTTCGGCGAGGACGGGAATCTTATCCTGGAAGGCGGCAGATACGGCACCTGCGGCGAGCTCGCTTCTTATACCTATAAGTACGTCAAGCCTCTGTTCGGGGACGCCTATGATATCCAGTTCGCGCGCGCCGTGCAGTCCGGTTATTTCCAGACCCCGAAAGCCACTCACATGGTACTGTTCATAACGCCGGCCGGCGGGGCGCGGGGCGACAACGATATTTTCGTGCTGGATCCTTCTTTTCACCGTTACGGCAGGCTTGATGAATTCGAGGACTATCTGTTCCATGAGCGGATGGCCAACGTGGGTTTTGTTGAGGACAAAGAGAGAGACATGACCCTGCCCATTTCCACGGCCTTTCCGCTGCTTATAAAGAAGAATTATCTGCTGGCTATCGTGGTCGAAGACGTGAACGGCGTATTCGATAAGGACAATTTCGTGATCGCGGTCACCGTGACCAAAAAATACAATTTCGCCGGCAGATATCTTTTCGCGATCCGGACCGTGAACGGGAACAGGCAGGTTTTCGAAAACAGGCTGTTGTCCAAGAACCTGTTGGAAGAGAAGGGATATGAGGATTTGAAGGCGAGGATCAGGAGTTTCTTCGACATTATCACCGCGAGCTGAATAGCAGTTACCGTAGTGTAACATAAATTTTCAACAGCGCACTACTTATAGGGGGTTTCTTTTAAATGGGAGCGCGGCCGGGCACCACTTCTGGAGATCTGGGCGTATTGGGAGGCGTTCAAGTCCGTTTTTCCGGGATATTGGGAGAATATCCCGAAAGAGATCCGGGCGAACGCCGCTGGATTGATAAAAGCGCTATTTGTGGTATACTTTATACAGGTAGATTGTATCTCGATCCGAAAAGGCAAACTCCGGGTAACCGGAGGGCGCAAAGTCATGCTTCCTTGGCTGTTTATAAGGAACGGCAGACTGCCGAAGACTTGGGATATGCTTGATTTGACGATCCCGGGCAGGACTGCCCGGTTTTTTTTATGTTTTGCGGCGGCGTGCCACGCATAGAGGAGTGAAAATGGAGAAGATACCACGCATTTACATCGAGGGCTCCGTTTATTACGTTACCTCCCGCGGAGATAATGAAGAAGTCATTTTCAAAGACAGCCGGGACTTTCGGACATACATTGAATTATTAAGAAAATATAAAGAACAGTTCGGCTGCAGGGTGTTTTCTTTTGTTCTGCTTCCGAACCACGTGCATCTGCTTATCGAGCCCAGGGAGGGATGCACGGTTTCCCGGATAATGCACGCCTTGAACTCCAATTACACCAAATATTTCAATTCCCGTTACGGCAGGAAAGGGCATCTTCTCCAGGAAAGGGCGAAGATCACCATTCTGGAAAAAAGCGGTTATTTACCCGGGGTAAGCGCGTATATGCACAAGAACCCTTGCAAACTGGGGTTTGCCGATGATCCCGGGGCCTATGAATTCAGCAGTTATCGGGCATTCGCCGGGCAAGGGCAGGGCAGTCTTTTCGATATGCAGGCGGAGCGCAGGGAAATGGAAGCGCTTTTGTCGCAGGCCGCAGACGCGCCTTTGACGTATCCGGAATATATGGGGTTTCTTTCGGCTCCGGAGATGGAAGCGCTCGGTAAAGAGCTGGTCAGGAAGAACATCCTCGGCAGCGATGATTTCGTGGCTAAAGTGAGAGCGGAAGTCGAGAGCGAGAAAACTTCCGCCGCGGCCGGAGCGCACGGCGAAAACGAGGTCTCCCTGCGCCGGGCGAAGATGCTTATCCCGGTTTTCTGTGTTATCGCCGTTTCGCTGCTGATCGTGCAGGTCAATCTGAAAAACAGGCTTAAAAACATCTCTCGCCGTAAGGATATGGAGTACAGCGAAAGGTTGATGAAGGACAGGGAATTCATCAAGAAGGACCTGCAGGAATTGTACCGCGCCGACCTGGTATCCTATCAGGCGATGCAGAAGCGCCTTGATATAGAGAAACAGAAGGTGAAAGAACTCACGGAAGAAAGAGAAAAGGCAAAAGGCGGGAAGAAGTGAGAATCCCCGGATACAGAAGCTCATGGACGTTCTTTTTGTCCCTGGTTTTTCTGCTTTTAGCCGCGCAGGACGCTCCGGGAGCCGGCGACAAGAGACAGATAGATCGGAAGAAGGACAGCAACATAAGTTTTGAAGTCCCCGCGTTCCTTCCTCCGGAAACGGTGGAAGGCGGCGAAGAGAAAGGGACGGTGATCTTCGTAAGCACGACAGAGCGGGGGATGTTCGAGCGTTTATTCGCCGTTTCCTGGGGAAAACAGAGACAGGAGGTAATGTCTTTTTTCCCCGCGGAAAGGTATAGGCTTTCTTCCGGAGAACGTGAGGATGATAAAGAGACCCGGGTAAACGGGCACGCGGTATCTTTCTCGAAAGGGAGCGTGAACGTTACGCGCCCCTGCGGGAAGTCTTCCGAAGAGGAGATACTGCTTTGCCGCTTCAGTTGTCCGGAGACCGGCAGGCAATTCCTTTTTCTGGATCTGCTGGGAACGGTCACTAAAAGCGAATTCCGGGGTATCGTGGAGAGTTTTAAGTGCCATTGAAAAGGGCGGGCAGAGCGTATGGAGAGGATATTAACGGCGCTGGTGATAGGGTTGTCCGCGGAAGGGCTGTTCATCTGCCCATTCCTGGCTTTCGGGCTCACTCTATCGGACAGGTACGCGGGCCTGAAATTCCTTCTCGGCAGGCTGATCGGTCTGCTCATTTTCGGCCTGATAGTCGCTTTGCTGGGGCGTTCTTTGACTATAGATAAAAGGGCCGTGAATCTGCTGTTCGGCATAGCGGTCGCCGCAATGGGGATATATTCCCTTTTGTCCGTCGGGAATCACCGGGAAAAAAACGGCGGCTCTCTGCAGGGCAGGGTGGGGTTCGGGATGGGACTTATGCGGGGTATGCTGAATCCCGGCAGAAAATACATTTATCTTGTGCCTTTGATACTGGGCACAAAGCTGTTCCAGGGCATGCTTGTTTCGCTGGCTTACGCCTTAAGCTCTTCGGTCTATCTTTCTCTGGGATTTGTTTCAGCCGGT
>ENA-UOUL01004778-UOUL01004778.1-bioreactor-metagenome-genome-assembly--contig:-NODE-4778-length-12214-cov-2.885886_pt1 | contig 12214 bp, 10 predicted proteins | sample MGYA00249838_ERZ747220 | MGnify/ENA primary metagenome ERZ747220 (study PRJEB28778, sample SAMN05720191) | bioreactor metagenome | isolation source: Anaerobic biogas reactor | place: USA:Washington...
CCAGTCGTAGACTGTGGGTGTGTGTTCGCCTCCGGCGATGTACATATCAACCGACGCGGCGATCTCCGCAAGCCCCTCGAGATCGGCCCGGGGAAGGGGCTCCTCCAGGAAGTAGACATCGAGGGCCTCGAGCTCTCGGGCGAGCTTAAGGGCTGTCTGGCGCGTCCAGAAGCGGTACCCATCGGAAGCGTTGTTCTGGTTTGCGTCAACCAGCAGGATCAAGCTATCGCCCACTGCCTTGCGGACCGTCTCCACTGCCGCGAGATCGTCCCAGGGGTCAGGACGGTGGAGCCGTAGCTTGACCGCGCGAAAGCCCTGCGCCTGCAGCGCCTCCACCTGGGCGACGTGTGCGTCAACGGGCAGCAGGCGGCTGGTAGCCGCGTAGACGAGCAGCCGGTCCTGGCGGGCACCCAGGAGCTTGTAGAGGGGCTGTCCGGCTGCCTTGCCGACAAGGTCCCACAGCGCGATTTCCAGCCCGGAGGCACGTTTCTCTGAGGTCCCTGAGCGCCAGCCGCGCATATGCGAGCTCCAGAAGGCGCCGACGCTGTGGGGATCCACGCCGACAACGAGTGCGGGATGGGCGCCTGTGTACGGGCCGATGCCGACCAGGCCTTCGTCCGTGAACAGCCGGTAGCAGGAAAAGGTAAACTCCGTCGCCGGGGTGCCGTGGGGCTCGCGCCAGGCAGGGCGCCACGGCACCGGCAGTGGTACCGTGATCTCGCTCTTGATCACCTCAGCACGTATGACTCTCATCTAGATGCCCCCTAGTCGAAGAAGTCTTCGTCACCCTCTGCCAGGTAGGCACGCGCGGCGTCCTCCTTGAATGTCACACCCAGGCCCGGTCGATCCCACACGTCGACGAAACTGTCTTTCACGATGGGGTCGGGAAGTCCGTCGACGATGTCGTACCACCAGGAGGGGCGAGCAACGGGGTACTCAAAGGCAATGTAGTTCTGCGGCATCGCTGCAGCGGCGTGTACCAGGGCGGCGAGCCCGATCAGGCCATCGAAGACGCCGTGGGGCGCCATCAGGATGCCGTGGAGGTCGGCATACTCGGCGATCCACTTGAGCTCGGCGATGCCGCCGACGTCGCATGGATCGGGTCCAACGATGTTGACGGCGTGATGTTCGATGAGCTCTCTGAAGTTGTGGCGTAGGTAGATCTGCTCCCCGGTGTGAATCGGTGTTGAGGTGCTCATCGTCACGTCGCGGTAGACGTCTGCCAGAACATAGGGCGTGTAGTCGCCGGTGATGAGATCCTCGAGCCACATGATATTGAGTGGTTCGAGTGCCTTGGCCAGGCGAATCGCGTCGGGCACAGTCCATCCAGGGCCGCAGTCCAGGGCCAGGCCGACCTCGTCCCCGAGGACGCTCTTCATCGCCTCGACGCAGGCAATGACGTGCTTGAGACCGCGTTCCGTCAGCAGCCCGCGGTTCGAGTGCGGAGCGCCGGGGCTCCGATCTCCGAAGAAGAAGTCGGGGACCTTTTGGACCATCTGGCTGTGGAAGCCGACAGCTTGTTTGATGATGCAGAATCCTTCCTTGGCCGCCTTCATCTTCGCCATGTTCTCGGCGTAGTCGTCAGGAGAGACGCCGTGCATTTCGAAGCGGACGCCGCCGTTGTAGACGCGCACCCGGTCGCGGACCTTGCCTCCCAGCAGCTTGTAGACCGGTACGCCGGCTGCTTTGCCGGCGAGATCCCATAGGGCGATCTCGATGGCGCTGACTGCGCTGCCCCAAGGCTTGAAGCTCGCCATCCGGCGGATCTTGAGCATCACGCGCTCGACATCGGTGGGATCCTCTCCAATGAGGTACTGCTTGTAGAAGAGCACGTGAGGCTTGAGATAAGGCTTGGTGGCCTCGGCCTCACCATAGCCGCTGATCCCCTCGTCGGTCACGATGCGGACAACGGGGTTGTAGCCCAGAATGGTACACTTGAGATCGGTGATCTTCATCTGATATCCTCCTATCAAAGTGGTCGGAGTGTGGATGCTGCAGGCTCATCGTATCACACCTGAACCCACGGCACAATCGGCCAGGGCCGATTTACGTTTCCTCCTACACCAGGTATACTACGGCGGTGTCTCACCCTCACCTCCCTCGGGTTAACGAGGGCCAACTAGCATAGGATGATAGATGAGCAAGAGGAACTTCATTGTTGCGGGTATGCTTGTCGTGGTGGCCGTCGGATATCTCATCATCTCGAGCACGGGGAGTACGGCCAGCTTCTTCCTCACAATCGAGGAAGTGCTGGCGATGGGGGCCGAGGCGCAAGAGCGTAGCCTGACGGTGTCGGGAGCGGTCATCGGCGACAGCATAGCCTACGATGCAAGCCAACCTCAGGTGACCTTCACCATGGTGCAGATCCCCGGTGATCCAAAGGCGGTTGAGGCTGCCGGGGGCCTGGCGACAGTCCTGCACGCGGCGGTGACAGACCCCAACGCTGCGCGCCTCGATGTTGTGTACAACGGAGTGAGGCCGGATCTGCTACAGGATGAAGCCCAGGCGATTGTGCGCGGGCGTATCGAGCCGGATGGCAGACTCCACGCCGACGAGCTTCTCCTAAAGTGCCCTTCCCGCTACGCGGAAGAGATCCCCGAGCAGATCGAGGACTAGCGTGTTAGGCGATCTGGGTTCCATCCTCACAGCTCTGGCTTTCGTCGCCACCGTCTATGGCGGAGGCGCTGCTTTCGTGAGCATCCGCCGCAGTGACCCCCGTTGGTGGGAGAGTGCGCGCCACGCACTCTACGGAGCAGCGGCGCTCCTGGGCCTCGCCATCGTCGTCTTAGTGCAAGCGTTTCTGAGCAATGATTTCGGCATCAGGTACGTCGTACAGCACTCATCGCGCGTGCTGCCTGGGTATTTGAAAGTCTCGGCGGTATGGGCTGGGCAGGAGGGTTCACTGCTGCTGTGGAGCTTCCTACAGGCCCTGTTCGCCGCGCTGGCGATTGGGCGGCCTGGCGAGCGCGTGCGGTCCCTGGCGCCCTGGGCCGCGGTTGTGTTGGGCGTGATCGGGGCCTTCTTCATCGGCGTGTCCTTGCTGCTAAGCAATCCCTTCGCGATGCTGCCTGCGATTCCTGCCGATGGACAGGGCATGAACCCGCTGTTGCGTCACCCGGGTATGATCTTCCATCCCCCGGCGATGTATGTGGGCTACGTCGGGCTGGCGATTCCCTTTGCGTATGCGATGGCCTCCCTGATTGCAGGCGGCAACGTGCGATGGACGACGGGGACGCGCACGTGGACTCTGGTGGCGTGGTTGGGTCTGAGCCTGGGCCTGCTGTTGGGTATGCGGTGGGCCTATGACGTCCTGGGTTGGGGCGGATATTGGGGGTGGGACCCTGTTGAGAACGCAGGCCTGATGCCGTGGTTCACGGCCACAGCCTTGCTGCACGGTGCCGTGATGCAGGACGAGAGGCGCGGTTTTCGCATCTGGAACTACGTCCTGGTCTCGCTCTCGTTTGTGCTGGTGCTGTTCGGAACCTTTGCCACGCGCAGTGGCGTGATCCAGTCGGTTCATGCCTACGCGGCCTCTGACCTGGGCGCGTACTTCTTGGGCGCGATTGTGGTGACCCTCGCAGCAAGCGCAGGTTTGATCGCCTATCGTGGTATCGCTCTCAGGTCAGAAACCTCGACCGAATCACTCATCTCGCGCGATGGACTCTTCTTCCTCACCGTTGTGCTGTTCCTGATGCTGACGGTGTCGGTGTTCGTGGGGAGCGTGTTGCCTACGCTCTCTCACATGCTCACGGGTCAGAGCTTCGAAGCGGGGCCCGCGTGGTTCGATCGCGTTACGGGGCCCCAGTTCGGCGCGCTCGTTCTGCTCCTGGGCGTGTGTCCCTTGGTCGGACGCGCGGTGGCGGTTGTGCGTCGGGTCAGACAGTGGGTGTGGTTGGCGGGGATCGGCGCTGCTATCGGAGCTATCGCGCCGGCGCTCGCTGGGTTCACCGACCCGATGTCGCTGATCGGCTTCTCTTTGACAGGGCTAGCCGGCGCCACGGCCCTGATTGAGTTTGGCGAGGGTGCCGTGCGGCGGGCACGGAGCACAGGTGAAGCACCACTGAATGCGCTGTGGGCACTCTTGCGCAACCAGCGCCGGAAATACGGCGGGTACCTGGTGCACCTGGGGGTGGTGCTGATGGCTGTGGGCGTGCTCGGCACGCGGCTCTATCCCTTCGAGCGCGATGTCGTTCTCGCGTCGGGTGAGCCGCAGCAGGTCGGCGATTACACGCTGGTCATGGACATGATGTCGCAGGAGCGTGTCGACGACCACGTGAGCACCTCGGCAAGTATCAATGTCTACGATGGCACCGAATACCTTGTCACGCTCGTTCCCAAAGTCGACCGCTATGACAACTACGATCAGCCCTACTCGGTTCCTGCTCTGAGGCCGGCCCTCAAAGAGGACCTGTACCTCATTCTATCTGGCTGGGACGGCGCAGGTACCAGCGCGACAGTGAGGGTCGTGGTCAATGCTCTCGCCAACTTCCTGTGGGCGGGAGGGCTGGTGTTCCTGGCGGGCGGCGCGATGGCGCTATGGCCGCGGTCTGCGAAGGTCTACTGGAACGTCCTGGCAGGCGTAACGGCTGCCGGACTGCTGATCGGTTCGGGGTGGTCGATGTGGGGTGCTCCACACGGCGCAGTATCCTCAGGCGGTCAGCGGCCTGCTGTCGGGCAGCCAGCGCCCGACTTCCAACTGGCACTGCTGGACGGGAGCGCGACGAGCCTGGCCTCGATGCGAGGAGAGGTGGTTGTCTTGAACATCTGGGCTCCCTGGTGTCCAACCTGCCGGAATAACCTGCCCGTGTTGGAGGATATCTGGATAGCCTATAGGAATCGCGGGGTGGCGTTTGTCGGCGCCGCTTACCAGACCGATAGGGCAGACATGGAGGAGAGTGTCGATCTCCACGGGTTGACCTATCCCGTTGGCCTCGACGCGGGAGACCGCATCGCTGAGGCATACGGCATTACGGGTGTTCCTGAGACGTTTGTGGTCGATGCAGAGGGCCGCATCGCATACGTTCATATTGGCCCAGTCGCGGAGGCGGTGCTTCGGGCCGAGCTGGATGCGCTGTTGGAGGGGCGGCAGTAGCTATGGATATTGGAGCGATTCTAGTTGGCGCGGCCGCGGCGATTCTGCTGGCTGCCTACATCGCGCGTCCCTTCCGCGGAGGCACCCCCCAGGCCAGCGCCGCTGATCTGGACGCGATGATCGAAGGATGGGTGAGCGAGGCACGGAAACCATCGTCGCGTCCTGCGGCGCCAGCAGCCCGGGCGGAGGCGACGCGTTTTTGCCACCACTGCGGGCGGCCTGTGAAGCCCGACCACCGCTTCTGCCCGCATTGCGGTACCCGGCTCGACGAGGACTGACCCCGTGGTGCCAATGGGTCCTCCTGTTGACACCGGCGTTGGGGGTCGTCCCGAACGCACGTCGCGCGTCTCTCCGGGCCGTGCGTTCTCCTGGCTAGGGCTCGGCCTGGCCATCGGGGGACTCCTCTTGGCTGGGGCCTTTTTCGGTCGGCCGCTGGCGTTGGCAGCGCAAGACCAGGCGCAGGCTGACATCACCGTTGACCAACTCCACATCTTCCTTGTGCCGACCGGCGAGAGCGTGCGGGTCTCCGAATACTATCTGCTGGGGAATTCGGGGGATTCGACCTACACAGGCGGGGCTCAGGATCGTGATCCCGAGGGTCATCCGGCAGTCACGGTTGTCTTTCCTTTGCCGGAAGCGGCGTCCAACGTCCAGCTAGATCAGGTTGGTGACCACGACCGCTACTTGCTGCTCGAGAATGCCATCGCCGATACGCAACCGATCTCGCCCGGCGTGGCCACGGTGGAGGCACGGTTTGCCTATGAGTTGCCGCTGGGGGCTGCGCCCACGTTTGCACACACAGTGCCCCTGCCCGTGCAGTCGGCCGTGATCCTGGTGGTGGGCGATGCCTGGGAGCTGCAAGGCCCAATTCTGATGCCGATGGGAGCGATGGAGGCCGAGGGACAGCGTGCTCAGGCGTACACGCTCGGCCCGCTGGAGGCGGGTGACACGATTGCCTTCTCGGTGGTTGCGGCTGCGGCATCCACGGAGGCCGGTGCTGTAGCCGGAACGGAGGTGGTGCCAGTGGCGAATCGTCGTGGCTCTGGCACGTTGGGCGTCGTCTGGGGGGTGCTGGCGGTAGGGGTAGCGGCTGTTGCGGCGGTGGGGCTGTGGCGCGCGAGGCCTCCCGCGGGTGAGCGCCCGCAGGGGGTGCCCGAGGCGGTGCAGCGTTTGGTGGGGGAGATCGCCGAGCTCGATAGGCGGTTTGATGCTGGCGAAGTCGACGAGGCTATGTATCGTGCGGCACGCTATGCACGCAAGGCAGACATCCACCAACTGGTTCAGCAACGCGGCGAGTCCGAGTCCGGCAACGGCACACATGCCCTGAACTGAGACCTCTGCAATGGCAGAAAACGCACCTCCCATGGTCGTGATCGAACAGCTCAGCAAGGCCTTTGGGCCTCGCGTGGCGCTGGATCGTATCGATCTGGAGATCGCGACCGGCGAACGTGTGATGCTCGTGGGGCCGAATGGGGCAGGCAAGACCACGCTGTTGAGAATCGTGGCAACGCTGAGTCGACCTACCGCCGGTACGGTCAAGGTGGCGGGGGCGGATGTGTCGCGTGGGGGCGGCGATGCACGCGGACGCATCGGTTTCCTCTCGCACGAATCGCTGCTCTATGAGGATCTCACAGCCCGGCAGAACTTGCGGTTCTACGCGCGGATGTACGGCCTGGGGGACATGACCGCGCGGATTGAGGAGCTGCTAGCCAGGGTGGGCCTGACGAGGCGTGGCGATGACCTGGTGCGCACCTTTTCGAGGGGTATGGTTCAGCGGCTGGCGGTGGCCCGGGCAATACTTCACCGCCCTGGCTTGCTGCTGCTGGACGAACCCTACAGCGGCCTCGATCCCGTAGCCGCGGAGTCGCTAACGGCGCTGCTGGCTGCGCTGGTCGAGACGGGATGTACCTTGCTCCTAACGACCCATCACCCAGCGGCGGAAGGGACCTTGACGGAACGCGTGGTCGTGCTGTCTGGCGGGCGTGTGATAGAGGACGGACCCGTGGGGGACGTGGCCAGCTTCCCGTCGCGTTACCGGGCACTTCTGACCCAGACAATGTCGGCGTAGGGGCATCTCGATGCGCACGCAGAACTGGGCGCGGCAAGTCTGGGCCATCGTGGTCAAGGACATCGCGGCCGAACTGCACACGCGTGAGATACTGAGCGCGATGTTCGTGTTCGCGGTGACGGCGATGCTGACGTTCAGCTTCGCGCTGGATCTGCGCGGTGCCGTGGGAAGAGACGCGGCGCCGGGCGTAGTCTGGACCACGATCGCGTTTGCGGGCACGCTGGGGCTTAGCCGGTCCCTGGCACGCGAGCAACAGACGGGTGGGATCGCAGGCCTGCTGCTCGCCGCCGGCGACCGGACCGTGATCTTCTTCGGCAAGTCGCTGGGGAACACAGCGATGCTGCTGATCCTGGAGATCGCGTTGTTGCCCCTGGGCACGGTGCTCTTCGATGCAAATCTGCTGCGTCCAGAGATCGTCCTGGTGGTGATCCTTGGGACAATCGGCTACGCCGTCGCCGGCACGTTGCTGGCAGCAATTGCAGTCAACACGCGGGCCAGGGAGGTCATGCTTCCGATTTTGCTCTTGCCCCTGATTGTGCCGCTGATGATCCCTGCGGTTCAGGCCACAGCGGGTCTGCTCGAGGGGTTGGCGCTAGCGGAGGTCAACAATTGGATGCGGGTGCTGGTGGTCTATGACCTGCTCATCGTCGCCGTGGCGATGCTGACATTCGAGTACGTGATCGAGGCATAGACGCCACCAAAGGAGGATCATGAGACGGCGGTTGCTGAATTGGGTACTGGGTGTCGGCAGTGTCGTGGCGTTCGTGGGGGCGCTGGTGATGGTCTTTCTCTATGCCCCCCGCGAGGCCACAATGGGCGAGATCCAGCGCATCTTCTACTTTCACGTGGCGTCGGCCTGGGTCGGGTTCTTTGGATTCTTCATCACATTTGTGAGCGGCGCTCTTTTTCTGGCACGGTCCGAGCGGCGGTGGGATATCCTTGGCCTATCGTCGGCGGAAGTGGGGTTAGCCTTCATCACGATGGTGCTGATCACGGGATCGCTGTGGGCGCGTCCGGTGTGGGGGACGTTCTGGACCTGGGAACCCCGGCTGACCATTTCGGCCGTACAGTGGCTGCTGTATGTGGCGTACGTGATGTTGCGAACGTCGACAACGAGCCAGGAGCGTGTTGCCCGTTTCGCTGCCGTCTACGGCATTGTGGCGTTTGTCACAGTGCCGCTATCGTGGTTCGCCATACGCTGGTGGCGCACCATCCATCCGCAGATTCTGGCCGGGGGCGAAATGGCGCTGACCCCGCGGATGCTCCAGACTCTGTTGGTGTCGCTGGCGGCGTTCACATTGGTCTATGCCACGCTGGTACGCCAGCGGGTGCATCTGGAGGAAGCCCGCGATCGCCTTGCAGGCCTGCAAGCAGGCTGAAGGGCAGACGGAGGTCTCTATGCCCATCTATCTGGTGCTTGCCTATGTGATCTTCTGCGGCGTGCCGTTGGGCCTGTGGGTCTCTATTGCCTGGCGACGACGCGTGATCGGAAAACAGTTGGAACAGCACGCGATGCCGGGCGAAGCGCTTGTGCTGGATACCAACGTCGAACGGATACGTGGCTGACGAGACAGCTGCGAGTGGGATCGCCAGCCCAGGACGTTTTTCAGTCGTGGGTGTCCGTCAGTTTTCCGCATAGGAGTAGAATCGGATTTCAGTCGTTTAGTTATTGACACGGCTCTGCTCCTATGCTACAATTTACACGTGTAAGGTGGCGCGCGTAATCCGATTTACGTAGTCCTTACGTTCCCAATCGTGTTTCCAAAGCCGTAGTCGGCCCTATTTGCGCTGTGTTTGCCTACTGTTACGTCATATCATTACGACGTGACGATCGCGTTCGGAACTGACCTATGACAAAACGCCCCACACAAGCTGACGTCGCACAACTAGCCGGTGTATCGCGGGCCACGGTGTCGTATGTGCTGAACGACCGCACTGATGGTCGGATTCCGATAACGGACCAGACGCGCCAGCGAGTCCTCGATGCGGTAGCGGCGTTGGGGTACGAACCGAATGCCTTGGCCCGGAGCTTGAGAGCGGGCACCAGCCGGACGGTCGGCTTCCTGATGCCCGCCGTCCACAACCCTCACTATTGGAGCATCCTCGACGGCGCCGAGGAGGAAATCTCAGCTCGGGGGTACCACTTGCTGCTGATGACGGCCAACCTTGACGCCGAACGCGAGCGGCGCTGCCTGGGATCGTTGTTTCAGCAACGCCTTGACGGCCTGATTCTCATGCCGACCTTCATCGACAAATTCGCCGACGAGATGGAGATGCTGTCTGAGCGCACCAGTCCGGTGGTGTTTATCACGCCGGTCGAGGGCGCCGATTGGGTCTTCCCCGACATCCGTGCGGGTGCGGAGGCGATGATGGAGCATCTGTTGCGGCTGGGACACAAGCGCATCGGATTCATCAATGGGGTGGCACGGCGTCACCTATCCCAGACCCGCGAGGATGTGTACCTGGAGAAGCTGCAGGAGGCACACCTTTCTGTCGACGAGCAGCTCATCGTGCGGTGTGGCCATCTTGTCAGGGATGCTTGTGAGGCAGCTCACAGTCTGCTCGACCTGCCCGACCCTCCGACGGCCATCTGGACGGTCAACGATCTGCTGGCGATCGGTGCCCTGTGCGCGATCCACGCCCGCGGGCTCAGAATCCCTGAGGATGTGGCCTTGGCCGGGTTCGATGACATCGAGCTGGCCCAACACCTCTATCCGCCCTTGACGACGGCCCAGATGCCCGCCCATCAGTTGGGCAGGCGGGCCGCGGAGTTTCTGTTCGAGCGGTTCGCGAACCCCAGACACGAACCCATGCAGGAAGTCCTACCTATGCAGCTTGTGGTTCGCCAGTCGACGACTGGAATCGCTGCGTCTGGGCGTTCGTAGGCTTTGACTGGTCCACAGGGTGGCCGCGCACCGCTGGATGGCTGCAGGCCGCCGGAAAGGAGGAGATGAGGAGAAGAACTAGCGAGAACCTAATCCAGGAGAATGGAGACCGCAGGTCCCCGACTGTCGTGTGCGTTGTTCTGCTTGTACCCAACGTCTGTTATCTAGGAGGAAGAAACGATGAAGGCTAAGGCCAAACTGGTTTACAGCCTGCTTGCGTTGAGTTTTGTGCTGATGCTGGGCCTGATGTCGGCCTGCGGCGGCACGCCTGAGGTCATCACTCAGGTGGTCACCCAGGTCGTCAAGGAAACCCAGATCGTCGAGATCGAGGGCGAGACGGTGGTCCAGGAAGTTGAGGTGGAGCGGGAAGTTGAGGTCGTCGTGACCGCGACCCCTGAGCCCATGGACCTGGCCATGAAGTCCATCACGCGTGACCGCACGGTGATCTTGGGCGCGTGGGAGTTGGCTTCGCAGCTGGTGGGCACGGACGCCTTCAACCCGATTCTCAGCGCTGTCCCGATGCGGACGAACTACGCCAAGTGGGTCTTCGAAGCCCTGATGTACTACAATATGACCTCGGGTGAGGAGTATCCCTGGCTTGCCGAGAGCTACGAACTCGATGACGACTACACAGGGATCACCATCTACCTGCGCAAGGGCGTGACCTGGTCCGATGGCGAGGCGTTCACCTGCGACGATGTGAAGTTCACCATCGACGCGAATATGACTGTCGAGACCGCACGGTACCGTGGAGACTTCACAAAGTGGTTCGAGAACGTCACCTGTGTTGACGACTTCACGCTCAAGATCGACTACACCGACGCCAACCCCCGCATTCATCAGAAGCTGTTGATCGGGTGGGAGAACCACTTCGTGATCGTGCCTGAGCACATCTTTGCCGATAAGGACATCGAAACGTTCACGAACATCGATCTTGGCAAGGGATGGCCCATCGGCACCGGTCCCTACAAGCTGGTCTTGGTCTCGCCACAGCAGGTCATCTATGACCGCCGCGACACCTGGTGGGGCGCCGAGACGGGCTTCATGGACATGCCCGAGCCGTTGCGCATCGTGGGCACCAACGCCGCGACCGATGAGGCGTATGCGCAGCTCTACATGACCGACAAGCTCGACTATGGTGGCTTCGCCCTGATGCTGGGCAGCTTTGAGGCCGCACGGGACAAGAACCCCACTGTACGCTCGTGGTTCAAAGAGGGCCCGCCCTATGGCGCGCCTGATGGCTGTATGTACCAGTTGCAGCTGAACAACAACAAGTTCTCGGACACGAACGTCCGCCTGGCGCTGAACTATGCTCTAGATCGCCAGGAAGTGGTAGACCTGGCTTATCAGGGTGCCACGTTCACGAAGGCGGCGCCTATCTCGGAGTATGTGATGGGCGGTTGGGGGGACATCGTCGGGCCGATCATCGACAAATACGAGCGCGACGCCCCCAGTCAGGACAAGGTCGACGAGTACATGACGGCAGCCGGGTATGCCAAGAACTCCGACGGGTACTGGGAGAAGGACGGCGAGGTCTTGGAGTTCACGATCACTGTTCCCACATCGTGGGCCGCGATGGGCCCGGTCCTGGCTGAGCAGTTCACCGAGGCCGGTTTCAAGGCTGAGGAGAAGCTCGATGTCGCCAACCAGTTCACGCCGGAGATCGATAGCGGCGAGTTCGATGCGACTGCCTACGTCCAATGCGGGAGCAACTTCGATCCGTATGATACACTCTCGTTCTTCCACAGCAGTTGCTGGGCGCCCGAGGGCGAGCCGGTTCCTGCCGGGTGTTCACAGCAGCGCGGTGGCCGGTTCATCGGCGACCCGGAGCTGGATGCTGCCCTTGATTACATGGAGGTCACACCTCCTGACATCAACAACCCGGACTACGTGGCCGCCGTCGAAACCGCGATGGACATCTACATGCGCGAGATGCCACAACTCATCATCGCGGAAGAGCTTCACGTGATCACGATGAACGATTCGTACTGGACGGGGTGGCCCAACTCGGACGATTCCTACATCGCGCCGTATCCGTGCTGGAGCGACTTCACCCTGGCGATCTACCGCATCAAGCCTACAAGGTAGTCGCGGCTTCTGCAGGTGCAGAGAGGGCACAGCAGTATCGTGCCCTCTCGGCACTTGCCCGTTGTCGGACATCGGTCTGTG
>ENA-UOUL01004782-UOUL01004782.1-bioreactor-metagenome-genome-assembly--contig:-NODE-4782-length-12208-cov-3.251752_pt1 | contig 12208 bp, 9 predicted proteins | sample MGYA00249838_ERZ747220 | MGnify/ENA primary metagenome ERZ747220 (study PRJEB28778, sample SAMN05720191) | bioreactor metagenome | isolation source: Anaerobic biogas reactor | place: USA:Washington...
GGTGGAACAGGTGGTCGACCATCTGGTCGGTCCAGCCGAACTCCTGCTGCCAGTGGGCCGCCTGCCGACGCACCGCCTTCTCGCCGACCGCCCCGACCAAGGGGATCTCGTGGGTGATGCTGGGCGTCTCCACGGCGGCGCCGCCCAGCGCGAAGTCGACGGCATCCTTAGCCATGACGCGGTATGTCGTGAGCTTGCCTCCGGCGATGATCGTCAGGCCGGGCACGGGGCTGGCGACGGTGTGCTCGCGGCTCACCTTGGCCGAGTCCGTGCCCTCCTTGGTGCCGGGCTGCAGGAGGGGCCGCAGTCCGGCATACGACCCGATCACGTCGTCCCGGGTGAGCTGGGTGGTGAGCACCTCGTTGGCGTGGTCGAGGACGTAGTCGATGTCCTGGCTGGTGGCCACCGGGTGCTGTGGGTCCAGCTGCCAGGGCGTGTCGGTGGTGCCGAGGATCCAGTAGCGCGACCAGGGGATGAAGAACAGCACCGACTTCTCGGTCTGCAGGAACAGGCCCGAGGTGCCCTTGATGCGGTCGCGGGGGATGATCAGGTGAATGCCCTTGGAGGCCAGCACCCGCAGGCCGCCAGTGGTGTCCGCCAGGGCCTCGGTGTCCTCGGTCCACACGCCGGTGGCGTTGATGACGTGCTTGACCCGCGCGGTGATGTCGGTGCCCGTCTCCAGGTCGCGCAGGACCGCACCGTTGACCCGACCCGAGGCATCCTTGGTCAGGCTGGTCACCTGGGTCCGGGCCGCGGCGTGCGCGCCGTAGGTGCTCGCCGTGCGGACCAGGGTCGCCACCAGGCGGGCGTCGTCGACGGTGGCGTCCCAGTACTTCACCGCACCGATCGCGGTCTCGTGCTTGAGGTCGGGGAACTGCTGCTGGAGTCCCTTGCGCGTCGTGTGCTGGTGGATCGGCAGCGCCCGGCGGCCCGGCATCATGTTGGCGAGCAGGTCGTAGAGCGTCACTCCCGCGCCGTAGTAGGCCCGCTGCCACACGCGGTGCTCCAGCGGGATGAGGAAGGCCATCGGCTTCACCAGGTGCGGCGCGATCTTGCTCAGGAGCAGCCCGCGCTCGGTGAGCGCCTCGTGGACCAGCTTGAAGTCGAGCATCTGCAGGTAGCGCAGGCCGCCGTGGACCAGCTTGGTGGAGCGGGAGGAGGTGCCCGAGGCCCAGTCCTGGGCCTCGACGACGACCGTGGACAGGCCCCGGGTGGCGGCGTCCAGGGCGACGCCCGCCCCGGTCACCCCACCGCCGATGACGAGGACGTCGATCTCGGTGCCGCCGTCACGGCCGCTCTCGGCGAGGAGGTCCAGCGCGGCCTGCCTGGTCTCGGTGGTCAACGGACGTGGCTGCACGTGGTCTCCTGACGTAGCGGTGACTGTGGTGCTCTGATCCTCGCGCCCCGGGGCGGAGCCGCGCAACCGGACATCTGCGGTCATGACCGGTTCTCCGGCGCGGGTCGGTAGGCTGGGTGAATGCTGCGCATGCCGGCCCCGGTGCGGGGGCTGGGGCTCTCGGACGCGCCCCGGGCCCTGGAGATCTGCGGGCGCGACCCGGTCACCAACGTCTTCGTCGCCGCGCGGATCCTGGAGGGCGGCATGGCCGGGGGCCGCAACTCGGTGCTCGGCTTCGAGCGCGGCGGCCGGACCGGCCTGTGCTGGACCTCGGCGAATGTGGTCCCGGTCGAGATCGACGAGGACATGGTCGAGCCTCTGGCCGCCAAGGTCGTCAAGCGGCGGGCCTGGGCCTCCTCCCTGTTCGGGCCGGTCGACCAGGTCCTGCCGCTGTGGGACCTGCTCGAGTCTCCCTGGGGGCCCGCCCGTGAGGTGCGCCGCAATCAGCCCGTGATGACGACCCGCACCTCGCCCCTCCAGCTCGGCGTCCCCGTCGACCCCACCGTCCGCCCGGCAACCGTCGACGAGATCGACCTGGTCGTCCCTGCTGCGGCAGCGATGTTCACCGAGGAGATCGGCTACCCGCCCTACCGCGGGTCAGACCGCGCCTACCGCCTGTCCGTCGGCGGCCTCGTCCGGTCCGGGCGGTCCCTGGTGCGGATCGAGGACGGGGAGGTCGTCTTCAAGGCGGACGTGGGCAGCGTCGCGCTCGATGTGGCGCAGATCCAGGGCGTGTGGGTTAACCCGCGGTGGCGGGGCCGGGGTCTGGCGGTCCCGGCGATGGCCGCGGTCGTCGAGCACGTCCTGGCCCACATCGCCCCGACCGTGACGCTCTACGTCAACGATTTCAACCTCCCGGCGATCGCCACCTACCGCCACGTGGGCTTCGTGCAGACCGGCACCTTCGCCACCGTCCTGCTCTGACCCGGTCCCCCAGACCAACCTGGGCACGGTGATCCGGCCTGCGCGCGGGAGATACCCGTGACACAGTGCCGCTAGGCGTGCCCAGGTTCGTTTCGGTCTGGTTCCGCGCGTGGTCACGATCTGGCCACAACCGTGCGGGCGTGTCGGATCGGTGCAGGTGGAGGGGCTAAGATCCCAGGGACTTATTCACTGGTCTGCATGTCTATGCAGCCGGACAGGAAGCGCAGGGCCGCCCCACGATGGCACGGGTACAACGCCGACTCCCCAGGATCGAGGAGTTGCGTCCCCTGGTGAAGGTCGAGCGGCCCACCCTGCACCGCACCAGTCGGGCCCTGGAGCGCGCGAACACGATCGAGGACCTGCGACGGATCGGCCGGCGGCGGACCCCGCGCTCAGCCTTCGACTACGTCGACGGGGCGGCCGAGAGCGAGGTCAGTCTCACGCGGGCCCGCGAAGCCTTCGGCCGGGTCGAGTTCCGGCCCCGGGTGCTGCGGGACGTGTCCCGGGTGGAGAGCGCGGTCCGGCTCCTCGACGTGACCAGCCCGATCCCCCTGATCCTGGCCCCGACGGGGTTCACCCGGATGATGCAGCACGAGGGGGAGCGAGCGGTGGGCCGTGCCGCCGCCCGCGCCGGGGTCCCCTACACACTGTCCACGATGGGCACGGTCTCGGTCGAGGACCTCGCGGCCGAGGTGCCCGACGTGCAGCGCTGGTTCCAGCTCTACCTCTGGCAGGACCGCGACGCCTCGCTGGAGCTCATGGCCCGCGCCCAGGCGGCGGGCTTCGGCACGCTCGTGCTCACGGTGGACACCGCCATCGCGGGGCAGCGGCTGCGTGACGTCCGCAACGGGATGACCATCCCGCCGCAGCTGACGCCCAAGACCCTTGCCGACATGGCTCTGCACCCCCGCTGGTGGGCGAACCTGCTGACCACCGAGCCGCTGGAGTTCGCCTCGCTCCGCGAGTCCGGTGGCACCGTCGAGCAGCTGGTCAACCGGATGTTCGACCCGACCCTCAACACCAGCGACCTGGTGTGGCTGCGGGAGAACTGGTCCGGCGCCATCGTGCTCAAGGGCATCCAGAACGTCGAGGACGCCAAGGAGTTCATCGACCTGGGCGCCGACGGGCTGATCGTCTCCAACCACGGTGGTCGCCAGCTCGACCGCTCGGTGACCCCGCTGGACGTCCTCCCGGAGATCGCGGCCGCCGTCGGCGGTCGGGTTCCCGTGCTCCTGGACACCGGCGTCATGCACGGCGGTGACATCGTCGCCGCGGTGGCCAACGGCGCGGACGCCGTGATGGTCGGCCGGGCCTACCTCTACGGCCTGATGGCCGGGGGAGAGGCAGGCGTCGCCCGGGCACTCGACATACTGATCAACCAGGTCCACCGGACGATGCGCCTGCTGGGCGTCACCGCGCTGGACCAGCTCACCCCCGACCACGCCGTGCTGCACCCGGCCGGCGCCCAGCCGTCCCCGTCCTATCCCTAACCCTGTCGTCCAACCTGAAGGAAGTTCCTTATGCGCACCAACCTGTTCAAGCTCACCGCGGCGGCCGGCGTCCTGGCCCTCGCGCTCACCGCCTGTGGTTCCGACGACGGTGGCGACGACACCGACGGCGCCCTGGCCGGTGAGGGCAGCGGCGACGACTGCGTGATCGACGGCGAGGTGGCCATCGGGGCCGCGCTGTCCCTCACCGGCGCCGCGGCCTCCTACGGCGAGTCCCAGAAGAACGGCCTGGAGCTGGCCGCCGAGCAGCTCAACGAGAAGGAGGGCGTCACCTACGCCCTCACCGTCGAGGACGACCAGACCGACCCCCGCCAGGCCATCAGCGTCTTCGAGGGCTTCGCCGGCGACGGCACCAGCCTGATCATCGGCCCGACGCTGTCCAACACCGCCTTCCAGGCCCAGCCCATCGCCCAGGAGGAGGGCGTGCCGGTGCTGGCGATCTCCAACACCGCCGCCGGCATCACCGAGCAGGGCGACTACATCTTCCGCAACAGCCTGACCGAGGCCCAGGTCATCCCGCAGACGGTCGCCAAGTCCATCGAGACCTACGGCCTGGAGAACGTCGTCGTGATGTACTCCAACGACGATGCGTTCACCGAGTCCGGCTACGAGGTCATGGCCTCCTCGCTCGAGGAGTCGGACGTGACCGTCGCGGACACCCTCACCTTCTCCAAGGCGGACACCGACTTCCGGGCGCTGCTGACCGAGGCCAAGAACCTCAACCCGGACGCGATCTTCGTCTCCGGCCTGATCGAGGCGGCCATCCCGCTGGTGACGCAGGCCCGGGAGCTCGGCATCGACGTGCCGATCATCGGCGGCAACGGCTTCAACAACCCGCAGCTGATGGCCGACGCGGGCGAGGCCGCCGAGGGCGTCGTCGTGGGTGCCGCCTGGAACTCCGCCTCGGACAACGCCGAGAACACCGCCTTCCTGGCCGACTACGAGGAGAAGTTCGGAGGCCAGCCGGACCAGTTCGCCGCTCAGGCGTTCGCCGCGCTGCACATCGTCGACCACGCGGTGCGCGAGGACTGCTCCGCCGACCGGGACGCCATCAAGGCCGGCCTGGGCAACATCACCGACCTGCCGACCGTGCTGGGCTCGATCAGCATCAACGCCGACCGCGACGCCGAGCACGACGCGGTGGTCCAGGTCGTCAAGGACGGCGCCTTCACGGTCCTGCCCTGAGGCATCGCCTGACGGCTGATCCCGCTCCCACGCCCTGACCCCTGACGGAGGCGGACATGCAACAACTGCTCAACGGACTGTTCACCGGGTCCATCTACGCGCTCTTCGCGATCGGCTTCACGCTGGTCTTCGGCGTGCTGGACCGGCTGAACCTGGCCCACCCGGCGGTCTTCGCCGTGTCCGCCTTCGTCGGGATCGAGCTCGTGGAGGTCGCCGGCCTGTCGATCTGGTACACGCTGCCGATCGTCTTCGTGGTCGGCGGCCTGCTCGGCATCATCATCGAGCGGGTCGCCTTCCGACCGCTGAAGAACAGACCCGATGCCCACTTCGCGGGGTTGATCTCCTCGATAGCACTGGCCGGGATGTTCATCGCGCTGCTGCAGTGGCGCTACGGCCCGAACACCCGGCGCTTCCCGGCCGACTCCTTCCCGAGCACCACCTTCACCGTCTTCGGCGCCCAGGTGACGCTGCTCCAGGTGGCGATCCTGGTCATCTCGGTCGCACTCATGGTGGCGCTGACCCTGCTCGTAGCCAAGTCCCGCCTCGGGCGCGGCATGCGGGCGATCGCCGAGAACCCCACGGCGGCCCGCGTGCTGGGGATCAACGTCGACCGGGTGACGATGACGACCTTCGCGATCTCCTCCGCGCTCGGCGCGGTCGCCGGCGCGCTGTTCGCGATGAACGTCAACAGCGCGCAGCTGGGGATGGGCACCGCGATCGAGCTCAAGGGCCTGGCCGTCATCATCGTCGGCGGCATGGGCTCACTGCCCGGGGCCTTGGTGGGCGGTCTGCTGCTGGGCCTGGCCGAGGTCTTCGCGGTGGCCAACATCGGGTCCAGCTGGCGTGACATGGTCGCCTTCGGACTGCTCTTCCTGATCCTGCTGGTGCGCCCGCAGGGGCTGTTCGGCGCTCGCAAGGTCCGGGAGGTCTGAGTGTTCACCGAGTCGACCCTCGTCTTCATCGCGCTGTCCGCGATCTTCGCCTACTCCTTCTACGCCGTCCTCGTGGCGGGCCAGCTGAGCCTGGGACAGGCCGGCTTCGCCTCGCTGGCAGCGTTCACGGGCGCCGCGCTGGCGCCCTCGCCGAACGACGTGGGAGACCTCCCCGCGCTTCTCATCGCCATCTTCATCGGCATGACGGTCGGTGCGCTGGCCGCCGTCATCCTGGGCCTGCCGACCATGCGGCTGCGCGGGGTCTTCCTGGCGATCGCCACGCTGGCCTTCGCCGAGGCCGTGCGCATCCTCATCATCAACATGGACTGGACCGGCGGGGCCCAGGGCATGTCGGTGCCCAAAATCCTGGAGCCGTGGATGGCCTGGGTCCTGCTGGCACTGGTCGCCTACTGGTTCTGGCGGCAGGGGCCCTCGCGCTACGGCCGTGCCCTGGAGGCGATCCGTGAGGACGAGCTCGCCGCGCGGGCCATGGGCATCGATGTCGGCACCCACCGCCTGTCCGCCTTCATCGCGGCCGGGGCGATCGCGGGGCTGTATGGCGTGCTGTGGGCCTTCTACGTGCGCCTCATCGCCCCCGAGGACTTCGGCTTCGCCCAGGCGATCGACGGTCTGGTCACCGCCGTGGTCGGTGGGTCGACAGCATTCGTCGGACCGCTCCTGGGCAGTGTCTTCCTGACGATGGTGCCCGAGGTGCAGCGCGCCATCGGGATCGAGGCCGGCTGGATCCGGCCCTTCCTGGCCAGCCTCCTGCTGCTCCTGGTCATCCTGTTCCTGCCCGGCGGTCTGGCCAGCCTCCTGCCGCGCCGCGTCGCCCGGCTGGTCAGCGGCAGTGACTCCGAGCAGGCCGAGCTGGAGAGCCGGCTCGCCCAGCGCGTCCACCCGACCGAGGGCCAGACTGTGGTCAACCTGCAGGGTCTCGGCAAGGACTACGGCGGCGTGCACGCCAACCGGGACATCGACCTGCACATCACCGGCGGTGAGGTCATCGGCCTCATCGGGCCCAACGGTGCCGGCAAGACCACGCTGGTCAACATGATCAGCGGTCTGACGAGGTCGACATCGGGCACGGCCGAGGTGCTGGGCCTGGACCCCGGCAAGGTGGCGGTGCACAAGGTCGCGGCCGCAGGGGTGAGCCGGACCTTCCAACACTCCAAGCTCTTCGCCCGGCTCTCCGCGCTGGAGAACGTCATGGTCGGCGGGCACCTGGTCAGCAAGCCCACCTTCCTGCGTCGGTTGTTCTGGCTGCCGTCCGCCCGGCGCGACGAGCGGCGCCTGGCGGTCCACGCCGCGTCCTGCCTGGAGCGGGTCGGGCTGGGCGACAAGGCCGGGAACCGTGCGTCGGCGCTGTCCTACGGCGACCAGCGTCGCCTGGAGATCGCACGGGCACTGGCCTCCGACCCCTCCCTGCTCATCCTGGACGAGCCGGCCGCGGGCATGAACCACGTGGAGGCGGACGCTCTCTCCGACCTCATCGGATCCCTGTCCACGGACGGTCTGACGATCCTGCTCATCGAGCACAACGTCGGCATGGTCATGAAGACCTGCAGCCGCATCGTGGTGCTCAACTTCGGTGAGGTCATCGCCACCGGCACCCCCGAGGAGATCGCCAACAACCCCGCCGTCGTCGAGGCCTATCTCGGCAGCGCCGAGTCGGAGGAGGCATCATGACCGAGTCGCACGCAACCGAGCCGATCCTGAAGGTCGAGAACCTCGTCGTCAGCTACGGCCGGGTCGAGGCGGTCCGAGGGGTCTCCTTCCAGGCTGCGTCGGGGTCGCTGATCACGCTCGTCGGCGCTAACGGTGCCGGCAAGTCCTCGATCATCAACGCGGTCTCGGGCATCGTGCGGCCCAAGGCAGGCACCATCACCTTCGAGGGTCGCGACATCACGAAGACGTCGGCGCACGCCCTGGTCGGCGAGGGCCTCGTGCAGGTTCCGGAGGGACGCCAGATCCTGGGCACGCTGACCATCCACGAGAACCTGCAGCTGGGCGGGTGGCACACCAACGACACGGCGGCGATCCGGGAGGTCTACGAACGGTTCCCCGTGCTCGCCGAGCGTCGCGACCTGCCGGCCGGGGCGCTCTCCGGCGGCGAGCAGCAGATGCTGGCCATCGGTCGGGCCCTGGTGGCCCGACCGCGGCTGATCCTGCTCGACGAGCCGTCGATGGGCCTGGCGCCCAAGATCGTCGACGAGGTCTTCCGCGTCATCGAGGAGATCCGCGCCTCGGGCACGACCGTGGTCCTCATCGAGCAGAACGCCCGCCGCGCGCTGCGCGCCGCCGACCATGGCTACGTCCTGGCCAGCGGTGAGATCGCCCACGAGGGTCCGGCCGCGGACCTGCTCGCCGACGAGCGGGTGGTGCAGGCCTACCTGGGCGTCTAGCCCGGCGGTCAGTCCGCCTCGGGCGACCCCACGGCATACCCCTGGAGGAGCCAGGCCAGCGCGGTGGGGAGCCGCTCGGCCCAGGCGGTCTCGAAGTGTGGCGCGGCCGAGTCGTAGGTGTAGCGCACCGGGACGTCCGCGGCCTGGAGCGCCGCGACGACCCGCTCGGTGTCCGTGCGGTACGCCAACTGGCGCTCCGCGTCGTCCGGCGTCTCCCGCCCGCCCACGTCCAGGTAGAAGCGCGTCGGCGGATGCGGCGCTGCCACGGCTCGCTCGATCTCGAGGAGGTGCTGCTCGCCGGGCACCCAGAAGGCTGTCGAGAAGGCACCGATGCCGCCGAAGACGTCCGGGCGACGGACCCACGCGTGCAGGCTCACCACACCGCCCATCGACGACCCCGCGGTCAGGGTGTGCTCCCGCTCGGGACGGGTGCGCAGGGCGGCGTCGACCCACGGCTTGAGGTGGTCGGCGAGGAAGTCGACGTAGGCATCGCCCGCCGGAGTGCCCAGGTCGGGCTCCTGTGTCCGGACGCGTTCACCGAGGTAGGGGGTGTACTCCTCGATCCGCCGGTCGGGGGAGCAGGGCACCCCCACGGCGATCGCGTCGATGCCCTGCGTGTGCAGCCAGGCGAGGGCCTCGTCGGCACGCCAGGTGGCACCCGCGTAGGCCGTCCGCGGGTCGAAGAGGTTGCCGCCGTCGTGCAGGTAGATGACCGGATAGCGCCGGCTGCTGCGTCGGTAGCCGGGCGGCAGCCAGACGTAGAGGTCGCTGCGGCGGTCCAGGCCGGGCAGTCCTACGTTGCGCCAGTAGCGCAGGTCGCCGACCACCCCTCGACGGCGGGGATATCGGCGCAGCCGGCCAGGCCCTCGGGAAAGGATCACCCCGGCAGGGTAGGCCACCGGCGACAAACCGGTGCCGAAGCCGGTCGGGCAGCAGATATCCTCGGTCGGTGACCCCGACCGCCCGTGTCGGCGGTCGGCCAACCCCGAGAGAAGGAGCCCACGTGGCACTGCGGATGTCGACCCTGTTCCTGCGGACCCTGCGCGAGGACCCGGCGGACGCTGAGCTGCCGGGCCACAAGCTGCTGGTCCGGGCGGGCTACATCCGGCGCGCGGCCCCGGGGATCTACAGCTGGCTGCCGCTGGGCCTGCGCGTGCTGCGCAACGTCGAGGCCATCGTCCGCGAGGAGATGGACGCCATGGGCGCCCAGGAGCTGAGCTTCCCCGCGCTGCTGCCCCGCGAGCCCTACGAGGCGACCAACCGGTGGGAGGAGTACGGCCCGAACCTGTTCCGGCTCCAGGACCGCAAGGGCAACGACATGCTGCTCGGGCCCACCCACGAGGAGATGTTCACCCTCACGGTCAAGGACCTGTTCTCCTCCTACAAGGACCTGCCGGTCAGCCTCTACCAGATCCAGACCAAGTACCGCGACGAGGCGCGTCCGCGCGCCGGGCTGCTGCGCGGCCGCGAGTTCATCATGAAGGACTCCTACTCCTTCGACATGGACGACGAGGGACTGGACGAGTCGTACCAGCTTCACCGTGGCGCCTACCAGCGCATCTTCGACCGCCTGGGCCTGGAGTACGTCATCGTGTCCGCCACCTCGGGCGCCATGGGCGGCTCGGCCTCGGAGGAGTTCCTGGCCGTCGCCGAGATCGGCGAGGACACCTTCGTCCGCAGCCCCGGCGGGTACGCGGCCAACGTCGAGGCCGTGAAGCGCCCGCTCGCGCCCGAGCAGGACGCCTCCGGCGTGCCCGCAGCCCACGTCGAGGACACCCCCGACTCGCCGACCATCGAGACTCTCGTCGCGCTGAGCAACGAGCGCTTCCCGCGCGCCGACCGGGCCTGGGCGGCCGCCGACACGCTGAAGAACGTCCTGTTCATGCTCAAGCACCCCGACGGCACCCGCACGCCCCTGGCCGTCGGCCTGCCCGGTGACCGCGAGGTGGACGCCAAGCGGCTCGAGGCGGCCGTCGAGCCGGCCGAGGTCGAGGCCTTCGGCGACGCCGACTTCGAGAAGTACCCCCAGCTCGTGAAGGGCTACATCGGCCCCGGCGCGGCCACCGGCGGCGCCCTTGGCCTGGACGCCGACGGCAAGGGCGTGCGGTACCTGACCGACCCCGCCGTCGTGCCCGGCACCCGCTGGATCACCGGCGCCAACGCGCCCGGCCGGCACGTGTACGACCTCGTCTGCGGCCGTGACTTCACCTCCGACGGCGTGCTGGACGTCGCCGAGATCCGTGAGGGCGACCCCGCCCCCGACGGCTCCGGCCCGCTGACGCTGGCCCGCGGCATCGAGATGGGCCACATCTTCCAGCTCGGCCGCAAGTACGCCGAGGCGCTCGGCCTGCAGGTGCTCGACGAGAACGGCAAGCTGGTCACGGTGACCATGGGCTCGTACGGCATCGGGGTCTCCCGGGCCGTCGCCGCCGTCGTCGAGGCCACCCACGACGAGTTGGGACTGTGCTGGCCGCGTGAGGTCGCCCCCGCCGACGTGCACCTGGTGGCGACCGGCAGGGACGACGAGGTGTTCGAGGCCGCGGACCGGCTGGCCGAGGAGCTGGAGGCCGCGGGGGTGCGGGTGCTGCACGACGACCGTCGCAAGGTGGCGCCCGGGGTGAAGTTCAGGGACGCCGAGATCATCGGGATTCCCACCATCGTCGTGGTCGGCAAGGGGTTGGCGACCGGGACGGTCGAGCTGCGGGACCGCCGCAGCGGGGAGCGCGAGAACGTGCCGCTCGACGCCGCCGTCTCCCGGCTCGTGGAGATCGTCAAAGCCTGATCGCCGCCCGTTCCCGGGTCAGCCGCCGGACGCGGTGGGGGTGGTGGAGCCGCCCGGCCCCGGGTCCCCCGGCAGGGCCTCCGCGGCCGGGTCCCACTCGGCGGCCCGGCGGGCGGCGGCGACCAGTGCCACGGCGGCGTCGATCCGCGTCCTGCCGGTGGTGACGCCCACCGTGTGCGCGGCGAGCACCGCGACGCCGTGCTCGACCCGCTCCGCCAGTTCCGCCACCCCGGACGTCGGGGCGCCGAGCTCGTATGCCGGGGCCGCCGCGGGGGGATCGACGTTCGCGGCGCGCAGGCTGGTCTCGAGGAGGTCGCGTTCCCTGACGTGTGCCGCCCAGTGCCGTCGGGCGCGGGCCCGGCGCGAGCGGCTCACGCGACCGACCACGAGGCCGTAGGCGAACACGGCGGCATGCTCGCCCTCAAGCCGGTGGGTCACCTTGGAAATCCAAGTATGAACGTGCCAGATACAGAGCATGTCGGAGTACACTTTGTCGTCTCACTCACGCACCCCAGTAATCCCCACCGGGTGGCCATAGCCTATCAGATCCGGGCTAAAGGCACAGAATGTATCGTGTATCGGGCAGTTCTTCAGGGATTGCCTCCCAAAGCCAACGACCTTAAGCTGATCGAGCACTGGCAAGCCATCTCTTGGCACCAAGGGCTAGCGAGTCCGGACGCAACGGCTGTTGCGAAGGACTTCGACTTCTCCAACAGATCATTCTCAAGGAAGGCACAACGCCATGAATCGCGGGTGATGCTCGGCGTCAGGTGACGCGTGAAAGGACATTCCTATGGCATCGCGGCATCAGCTTACGGGGATGCGCGGGGTATACCTGGTCGCATCGGAGCTATCTCGGCTGGGGTTTGTCGCATCTCCCACGTCGAGAAGCGCCATTGGCGCCGACATCCTCGTCACGGATCAGTTGTGTCGGCGGTCGTACTCGGTGCAGGTCAAGACAAATGCCCGGACGTTTAACTTCTGGCTGCTTTCAAAGCACGCGAACGACCAGGTATCCGACACCCATGTGTATGTACTGGTGAATATCCGGTCCCGGAAGAACTGTGAGGAGATCA
>ENA-UOUL01004784-UOUL01004784.1-bioreactor-metagenome-genome-assembly--contig:-NODE-4784-length-12205-cov-3.489034_pt1 | contig 12205 bp, 11 predicted proteins | sample MGYA00249838_ERZ747220 | MGnify/ENA primary metagenome ERZ747220 (study PRJEB28778, sample SAMN05720191) | bioreactor metagenome | isolation source: Anaerobic biogas reactor | place: USA:Washington...
CCGGCGGTGAAATATTTTCAAGGGACAAGAATGGGTTGCGCTGGCTCAGCCACTGCCGCTCAGTCTTCTCCACGTTGGCCTCGTACTCCGCCTTCCAGGCCGTCTGGTCGCTGGCGGGGAACGGGCGGCCGTAATCCACGCCGACCGGCAACTCCACGTCGCCGCCGGGGCCGACATTGAAGCGCAGCCGGGCGTAGGTCTGCCCTCTCTGGGCGAGGATGAACATCACCGACCAATCGGTCCGACCGAAGACGCGGGCAAAGGTCTCTTCGTCCACCGAGCTTGGCTGGGCGAAGTTTGCCGGGTGCGTATGCACCCAAATCCGCGCGAACTGCTCCAGCCGGCGGCCCCGGTCCACCTGGCGGTCGAAGAAGTCGGCCACCGCCTGGTCGTCGAATTCCACCGAGGCCCCCGTGCATGCCTGCCGGACAAGCTCCACGTCCTCGACGTAGAGCAAATCGGCGTCTGCGGCGATGCCGAAGCCGCCGACCTCCGTGTCGCCCAGGTCGCGGAGATAGAGCAGTTTGGCCCAGGCCGCGGGGCTGAAGCGCAGCTCGGGCGGTTGAAGCCGCTGTTCAAGCAGGGACGGCGGCGGACCGGCTTTGGCGGCTTTGTCCGGGACGGGTAGCCGCCGGTTGGAGCGCATCGTTTTGCGGTGAATCATGGTCTTTTTCCTTTCTTCGTTGTTTGTTATGACACGCCCGGCACAGCCCGGCCTCCAGGCAATCGGCACATAACCGCTTACGGCAGGCCGTGCAGGCGGTCAGGCAGGAAAGGCAATAGTCCCCGCCGCAAGCAGCGCACTGCTGAATGCAATCGGAGCAGTAATACTCGCCGCAGTCCCCGCAGGAGATTGCGCAGCCGCTGCACAGCGCGGCGTCGCAGTGCAGGCAAAAATAGCGGTCGTCCTCGTCCACCGAGCCGCCGCAATCCGTACAAGGCACGCCGCCCCAGTTGGACAACTCCACGTAGGCGCTCCCTTTGCCGTAGGTCTGCAGCAACTGCGAGACGATGAGGAAGAAATCGAACAGGCGACCTTCGGCCAGGGCGGCGCGGACGGCCGTCCGGCCTTCGCCCTCGCAGAGTTGCTCGTCCTGGACGTGGGGATGGGTGATGTCGTTGCTTTTGGCGGCCGGATTGGGATCCAGGGCCACGACGCGATAGGGTTGCGCAGTGCCCAGCCGCCGCCAGTCCAGACAGATATCGAACGCCCCCAGCCGGACGCGCTCCAGCACGATGGAGTCGGTGGCGACGGAGATGGTATGCTCGTCCAGGTCGATGTCCACCTCCTCGAACTCGTCGTACAGGGCCAAAATGTCCCGGTAGACGTCCGCAGCGGAGTAAACATGGCGTTTTGCGGGAGGGGCCTGCAGATCGCGCTGCACGCCGGCCAGTTCCCGGCAGCAATCGTCCACCGCGTCGGCCAGGTCCGCGGTGAGCCGTTCGGCGGCGCGATGCCAGCCGCGCTGGTGCGCGCTGAGGATTTGCCGCTGGAATCGCAGGACGCGCTGCCAGGAGTATTCCGGCAGGTAGGTGGGCAATTTGCGGCCCTGGTTGCCGGCGAGTCGCTCGTGGATGAGCACCGCCGCGCGAAGCGCGGGCTTGTTGATCTGGTTCATTGTAGAAATCTCCATAAGGGGACTGTCCCAATTTTTCGGGCGCTGCGGCAAAGCCCTGGTCTGCGAAAACGGGACTGTCCCCCTTGGTGCAACAAGGGAAAAGGTAAAGGAACCTGCCGGCGGGCACGTTGCCGCACCGGCAGGCCCTGGCGGCGACGGACGAACGCTTACAGAATCGCGCCCTCGATCTTGGTGGGGGTGAGGCTGATGCGGTCGCCCTCCTGCAGCTGAACAGGTTCCATCCCGTCGACACTCAGGACCACATCGTGTTTGATGCTTGGGTAGAGGTTGACTTTGGCTCCTTCCGCCAGGACCACAGCACGGTCCAAGCTTAAATGCGGCGCAATGGGCAGAATCAGCATATTGCGCAGCTCCGGGGGCAAAATTGGGCCTCCCGCAGCTAAGGCGTAGGCGGTTGAGCCCGTGGGTGTGGCAACGATGACCCCATCAGCGATGTAGCTGTTCATGTAGCCTTCATTTAAATCTACGCGCAGCTCGATCGGATGGACGTCTTTTCCTCTGCAGATTACGGCTTCGTTGATAACATCCCAACATTGCTTAAGTTTCCCCTCAGAGAACAATTCCGCGGTCAACATCATGCGTCTTTCAAGCCGGTATTCCCCTTTAAACAGCTTTTCCAAATTCTCTTCCAGGTTGTTTTCAGTGATTTCCACCAAAAAACCCAGGCGTCCGGATTGGACACCCAGCAAAGGGATCCCAAGGGGCGCGCAATAATGCCCAGCCCTCAACAAACTGCCATCTCCCCCAACCACGATGACCAGGTCTATCTTGCTCAGGTCCGGGAGTTTGTTCGAATTTTCAAAATTGTAGTTATAGACTTCTACGTTTAACCCCGCTGACGTGAGAAAATCATTTACCCTGGCAGCAAGCACAATAGCCTTGGGAACTGCCACGTTAGGCATAAGCAAAATATTTTGTGGACGAGATGGCTGTAGAGACATTGCTTGTATTATAGCCGGATTTGAATTGAAATCGAGCTTGTAAGCTGTGCTAATCGGAATAAAAGACTCACCTTAAAGACTTGTTCATCTGTCTAAAGCCAAGCTCAAGCACGACTTTTGTGAAGAAGCGCAAAAAACCTGTACAATTACACTTTGGATAACAACAGGCAAGTATGACACAAAACACCAACAACAGGCTTAAAGGTGCTTTCTGGCAAATAGCCCTCCAACAACAATGGCTATTGCCTGTGTTTTCTTTGCTCTTATTCCTGGCTATTTGGCAGCTGCTTTACCTGGCCTTGGATTTACCCCCTTTTATCCTGCCGGGGCCATCAATGGTTTGGGCTAAGTTTGTAGAAGTCTTCAAAAACGGCCTGTGGTGGCGTAACTTGTCCTACACCCTCCTGGAACTTTTGCTGGGGCTGCTGATTGGCAGCTTGTCAGCAGCAGTTTTAGGCTATATCCTCTCCAAAACGCCCGTCCTGGAAAAACTGCTTTCTCCTTTTTTGGTCGCGAGCCAATCGGTGCCGGTGGTGGCCATTGCGCCCTTGATCATCATCTGGTTTGGACCAGGATTGTTTTCAAAAGTTTTTATCTGCGCGCTGACGGTTTTCTTCCCGGTTCTGGTCAATGTTTTAGTCGGCATCCGGGAGGTTTCACAGGATTTACGAGAGTTGATGCACTCCTTCAAAGCAGACCGCTGGCAGACCCTGCGCTACTTGGAATTGCCTGCCGCTTTGCCGGTATTGCTGGGAGGAATGAGAGTTGGGGCAACTTTGTCGGTTATCGGCGCAATTGTGGGCGAACTGGTCGGCTCTGACCGCGGGTTGGGTTATCTGATCAACCTTGGTCGGGGTCAATATGACACAGCCCTGGTTTTTGTGGCTGTCTTTAGCCTGATTTTGCTTGCCGCCAGCCTTTATGGCATTGTCTTATTTTTTGAACGTCGGGTCCTGAAATGGCAGACCTGGCGTGAGGTTTAAAGTCGGAGTGTAAATGAAACGTGTTCTTATTATTGCTTCAATATTGATTTTGCTTGTTTTGTCCGCCTGTAAAGCTGAAAACCCGGACAACCTGGAAAAAATCACATTCAACCTTACCTATGTGCCCAACATTCAGTTCTCACCCTTTTATGTGGGGATCGAAAAAGGTTTTTTTGCAGAGGCAGATTTGGATGTCAATCTGGTATACGGCAATGAAAGCGACTTTGTTGCCCTGGTCGGGTCAAACCATGAGAAGTTCATGATCGCTTCAGGCGAGCAAGTGCTGCTCAGCCGGGAACAAGGCTTGCCGGTTGTTTCAGTGGCAAACTGGTACAAAGACTATCCTGTGGGTGTCATCGCGCTCAAGGAATCAAACATCAGCGAGCCAAATGACCTGGTTGGTAAAAAAATAGGTTTGCCGGGATTATACGGAGCCAACTATATCGGTATGGAAGCTTTAGCAGCCCAGGTCGGTCTCAACTCTGAAGACTATGAATTGGTTTCCATTGGCTTCACCCAGGTGGAAAGCCTGGTCAGCGGTACAGTGGACGCGGTGGTGGGCTATCTGGCCAACGAGCCGGTTCAACTGCGGGAAAGAGGCTATGAGATCGTGGTCATGCCAGTGCAGGATTATATTGAACTGGTTGGGAATTGCCTGGTAACCAACGAGACCACCATCCAAAACGACCCAGAGCTAGTGCGCCGGGTGATCAAGGCTTTCCATAAGTCTTTGGATTACACTGCCACTCACCCCGATGAAACCTTCACAATAACCCAAAAGTTCGTAGAGAATCTCAGCGATGAGGTTGCTCCGGTCCAAAAGAAAGTCTTACAGGAATCTGTTGCTCTATGGCAACTCAGTGTGGAATCAAAAGCGGAGCAAGACACCCGCTGGACCAATATGATGAATGTTTTATTGGAAATTGGCTTGATGAAGAAAGAATTGGATATCCAAGAAGTCTATACGAATGAATTCCTCCCCTGAGCTTTCCTTGCAGGTCAATGACCTCACGGTCACTTTCCCGGAAAAAGACGGTTGTCTGTCTGTGCTGGAAAATATCAGTTTCAGCTTGCAGAAAAACGCTTTTGTCTGTCTGATTGGTCCTTCTGGCAGTGGAAAAAGCACTCTTTTGCGCACGCTGGCAGGCCTGATCCCATATCAATCCGGCAGGATCGAATTCCCGGATATCCAGGGCAGGCAAGCCAAAACCGGGCTGGTTTTTCAGAAACCCAACCTGATGCCCTGGCGTAATTTGACCCAAAATATTGCCCTGCCCCTGGAGCTCAACGGAACCCCCCAGCCGGAAATTGACCAAAAAACAAAGGAAATGATCGACCTGACCGGATTGCATGGTTTTGAAGAATCCTGGCCGCATGAACTTTCGGGCGGGATGGCGCAGAGGGTGGCAATCGCCCGTTCTCTGGTTCAGGACCCTGACATCCTGCTCCTGGATGAGCCCTTTGGCTCGCTTGACGAATTGACCCGCGAACGGATGAGCGAAGAACTTTTACGGATCTGGAACGAAGAGCGTAAAACCATCCTGATGGTCACCCATTCCATCCCGGAAGCGGTCTACTTATCCGATCGCGTTTTGGTGCTTTCCAGCAGTCCCGCTGGCATCGTGCTGGATCTGCCAATTGAATTACCCCGGCCGCGTGACAGTCAACTGCGTTACTCACCGGAGTTTGCGCGGGCGGCCGCGTTGCTGCACGAACACTTAAAATTCTGAATCTTTGCCGTCTGAAGCCGCCTTTATGGTATATTAACCTTCTAAAAACCAGCATGGAGTGATCGATATGTACATTGCCATTGAAGGTGTCATCGGTGTCGGAAAGACGACCCTGGCTCGCCTACTTCAGCCCACATTTGAAGCAGAAATTTTGCTTGAAGTTTTCGAAGAAAACCCTTTTTTGAGTGATTTTTACAGCGATCGCAGCCGTTACGCCTTTCAAACGCAAATTTTCTTTCTGATGAGCCGTTATCATCAACAAAATAAGGTTATTCCAGAAGCTATCCGACAAAACAAAACCATCATTTCCGATTACACCTTTGATAAAGACGCACTTTTCGCGGGGATTAACATCACCGGTGACGAACTTGAGGTCTATCACAAGGTTCACCAGGCTCTGGCGGACAAAATCCCTGACCCTGATTTGGTGGTTTACCTGAAAGCCAGTCTTGACACCCTGATGAACCGCATCGCTCACCGCGACCGGTTCTATGAACGTAATATGGACCCGAACTATATCAGCGAACTAATGGGCGCTTATGACAAATTCTTTGCCCAGGACAGGTGGCAGGATCGGGTGCTGATCGTCGATACAGATGATCTGAATATCATTAGTAACCAGGGCGATCTCGCCCTGATCATCAACCGGATCAAACAAGCCTTGCGACTGGCGCCCTATCAACCGGGCTTGCCGCTGGAAAGCTGAAGGAGATTTTTGTGAGAATCAACCAGGATATGCTGATCAAGATTGCCAGGGATCACGTTGCCAAGCGTGAGCGGAAAGAAAAAGATTTGGTGGCAGTCTACCTGACTGGTTCCGTATCCGAAGGCGACCCTTTGCTGGGCGGCAGCACTGACATCGACCTGGTTTTTGTGCACAAAGAATATCCTCCCGTTCCGCGGGAAGTTTTGCGGGTCACCTACGAAATTTCCTTGGATATCGAACACCATCATCAGTCCAATTACACCTATCACCGCCGTTTGCGCCAAAATCCCTGGATTGGATATTCTCTTTGTAAACATCAAAATATCCTGCTGGATAAAGACCATTGGCTCGAATTTATTCAGGCCAGTGTCAGCTCCCGCTACAATAGCCCGGAAAATATTTACGCCCGCTCCCGACAGTTCTCAGATAATGCCCGCAAGCAATGGTTTGACCTGGACGACCCCCAGGAAGTCGATTGGGAAGACTGGATTTCGCTCTACATTAAGACCGTTGGCACGGCTGCCAATACGATTGCCTGTCTGAATGGACCAGCCTTGACCACCCGCCGTTTTATGACTGAATTTACTTCCAGAGTTGAGTCCTTGAACCGGCTTCCGCTGACTGGTGAGTTGACCCGCCTGCTGGGCAATCAGAACTTTGGTGAAGAAAGCTTCAAGCAGTGGCGTCCGGTTTGGGAAGACTGTATTGAAACTGCCAACAAAAAAGCGAATTGTTCACCCAATATTTCAAAAGTGCGCAAAGCCTACTTTTTGCAGAGCGTTGACGCGCTGGCAGAGCAGGGGGCTTATCACGCGGTGCTTTGGCCCATGTTTGAAACCTGGCATCAGGCTGTAGCCTGCCTGGATGAAGAGAAGAAATATTATCAAAATTGGGCCGATTTTCTGCAAACGCTGGGTTTTGAGGAAGAGAAAAAAGAAAACCTGCTCAAGGATCTGGATCACTTCATCGATCAGGGTGAACGCCTGCTGGAAGACTACAAAAACACCTACAATCTTTGATCTGCATGTGGATAAACTGCTGATTTCTGTGGATAACTGTCCGTTTATTGTGCATAAAACAGCCCATAGCTTGGGGAAAATCCGTTGAAAAAGCTTGAATAAGTCTGGCTTGTTTACAGATTTTATGAAAATTAGCTTCAGCCCCAAAAGATTGTGGGGATAAGTCACTCTTTTTCCACAGACCTCTGAGGATTTAAGCTGCTTTGGTCGTCATAGCCTATGTCAACGAGAGAAAAGCCTGAGATTTTTGCCTGATAGTACTATTCTTTCCCCACAATCCACAGCCTCTATTACAAATACTACTTAAATACATTTTAAAAATAATTAAGTAATCTTGTATGGCATTATCCCTTCCACTCACTTGAGTGACATCGGCAAAAATAGCTCAAAGGGAAGATCAATGATGGGATCTTCTACAATTGGATCATCGACGATTGGATCATCCACAATGGGTACATCTAGAAACGCACTGCTTACCAATCCAGGATGGGAATTTTCAGGGTCTTCAGCACTATCCCAGCTTTGAAGAAAAATCGTATTTCGACCAGGTAAAAGGTTTACTTTGGGAATACTGATCACAAAATTGGAGAGAAAATCAAATTCTTCATCTGGTGTCAAATGCTTCGCAGAATCGGGAACAATGCTTTCATCCCAAACTGGAGTGTTAATGGAATATTCCAGATTCTTGATCTGGCTGTAATTCTCGTGAGGATTTTTATAAAAGCTGAAATCGTCGACATAACCAACCAAATTGAAGAAGGTCGAATATTCGTTTATTTCTTCAATAACTATCTCTGGTCCAAATGGCCGATCGTAGGGCTCAATAGTGGCTTTTGCTGCTCTCAGCAAGGCTTGGATATTTAGATCACGTAATTCTTCTTCATAGTACCAGCAATAGCTGACCTCATCAGCTCCCATTTTGAAATCCAAGCTAGGAATATTCAGCTCGCCAAAGGCATGGTCAATCAACGTACCATCTGATGAGGAGCTATTGGATGTCGAATTAAGTATAGGGGAGGAGGCTGTATCATAAGCGATTTTGTTGGCCAGCATAAAAAGCTCATTCTGGTGTGGATTTTCCACTGAAAAATCATACAGATACGGCATACGGATCTCATTCTCACCCGCGTCCAGGTTGACTAGAAGCATTGATTTTTCCGAAAGCGCGAGATCCTCAAGGAACTCTGTGATAGCCTGGGTTTCCGGTTCACTACCGGCGGAAGGACCCGGATAGAGAGTGTCACAAGAGGTTGATGGATCAGCTTCCTGCCAGGCAAAAGGGAAGTTAAGCGTTAACCTGACGCCCACATTATCAGCTTCGCAATAATCAAAATTGGTATTGTTTTGCCAGGTGATAGCTAATTCGGCTTGTGCCTGGCTTTCCGCCATCAGACGTCCGTCCGGGTTTGCCAGCAGGATCAAGTGAATGCTCAGGTAATCAAGAATCCAGGTGCTGTCAGCATCAAGTCCGTAATTCTGGAGCAAATATTCCGCGAAACTCAAGCTCAATTCAACCGGCGCAAAGGCATTAGCGCGCAATCCGCTCACCAGAATCAAGGCAGGCTTGTCACTTGTGATCGCTTGGTTGCTTAAAGTAAGGACGTTGATTGGATTATCTTCATAAGAAAATCCAATGCTTTCCAATTTAACCAGCGAGGGATACTGGTAAAGTAAATCATCCATTGTTTGGTTGATTGTTTGCACGTCCCGGTAGCAGTCTTCATAGCCTGGAATCTTGCTGGTGATGATATTAGTGCTTTGAACAGGGGAGATAAAAAATGGAAAAAGCAGGAAAAGGGAGAGGAAAAAAGAAAGTAACTTAGGCAGCTTGCTCAAGGAGAATCCTTTCTGAACCCGTTTGGTCCGTCTGGAACCAGCAAAAAGACGTAAATTATGTGTTTCTAATGTTAATAGACGACATAATTTTACATTGAAGCGGAAAAATTGTTATGATTGATTTGTGGAAAAGAAAAATCAAAAGAGAGAAAATCTGGTGAAGCAGAAAAACAAGTTCAAATTGAACTTATGCGTTCCAGAGTTGCGCGTAGCCGATGTGGCTTTCAACCTTGAAGAAAGTTTGTGGCTTCTGGAGCAGATCAAACAAAGCTCAAAAGAACAACAGCTTTGTCTTTTCCCCCAGCTGAGTCTCAGTGGGAGCAGCTGCGCTGACCTGTTTTCTCAACCCCTATTGGCGCGCTCCTGCCTTGAGGCTGTTCAAAAAATTGAAGAGGCAATTTCATCTTCTGTCCTGAATGTGATCGTTGGGCTGCCTTTGAGGACAATAACAGGGCTTTACGATGCGGTGGCCATCATTAGCGGTCAGGGGCTGCAAGGTTTTGTGATCAATCCCGAGCCTGACCTGCGCTATTTTCAGGCAGATCTGCCTGATGGAGTCGAAATTTTTTCCTGGCAGGGGAGTGAAGTGCCAATCAGCAGGGATGACAGGGGTATTTTGCCCCCTGTAGAGGATAGATTATTGCGCATAGCCGTCGGAAATAGCAGGAATTTGCCGCTTACAAAGGGTGAGATAGTTCTGAACTCTTGCGCGCTCCCGGCGCTGGCGGATGAAAACTATAAGGCTCAGTTCAGCCAATTATCGCAGAATGACTGCTTAGTTGCCGTTTGCTCCAGCGGAGCCAGTGAATCCACAGGGAAAAAGGTTTTTTCCGGTTTGGCGCAAGTCTGGTACAACGGAAACTTAGTGGTTACAGGTAAGCAGATCTCATTTAAAAGCCAAATCACAAGGTTTGAATTTCCCTCCGAGTTGAAGATAAAGCCAATCACAGCCAGCCAGCCAAAAAGAGATCAGCGCACACCCTTTTTATTTGATAAAGATCAGCAGGATCAGTTTGAACGCATCCTGGAGATTCAAACAGCCGGACTGATGGGAAGGCTGCGCCATACGGGTTCCAATAAATTAGTCTTAGGTGTCAGTGGCGGAGCCGATTCGACCATGGCGCTCTTTGTCTGCTGCCTGGCGCTGGACAAACTCGGACTGCCCCGGGAAGACTTGATCGCTGTCTCCATGCCTGGTCCAGGCAGTTCAAGCAATTCTTTGAAAAGAATTGACAACTTGATGAAACTGACCGGCGTCACCAGCAAAGTCATTCCAATTCATGCGGCATTGCAGCAGCACCTGGCGGCTATCGGGCATGACGGTTCGGCAGACTTGGCATTTGAAAACGCGCAAGCGCGGGAACGCACGCAAATCCTGATGGATCTGGCAAATATGCACAGGGGCTTGGTGGTGGGCACGGGCGACATGTCCGAAATTGCTTTGGGCTGGTCCACCTACAGCGGCGACCAGATCAGCATGTATAACGTCAACGCCGGGCTACCCAAAACCGTTCTCTTGCAATTGCTGGTTTGGGCAGGCAATAAATTGTTTGGTGTTGAAGGAGAAACGCTTGCCATAACTGTGGCGGAGGCTCCAATTTCGCCGGAACTTCAACCACTGCAGGCTGATGGATCTTCCGCTCAGCCTACGGAAAAGATCCTGGGACCTTACTTGCTGCATGATTTTTTCCTCTGGCATGCTATTGGTGAAAAAGAGGAGCCAAAACAGATTTTTGAAGAGGCGTTAAAAATTTTCAAAGACGAATATGAAGCGGAGTTCATTCTGAACTGTCTGCGGGTCTTCTATCAGCGCTTCTTCCGCAACCAATTTAAACGCATCGCCGCGCCGGATGCCCCTCAATTGTTCAGTTTGAGTTTGGAAGCATGCCAGGGTTGGCGGATGCCGGCCGATGCCAGTCCAAATTTATGGCTCGCTCAGCTGGACGAAATCAAAAAATCACTTCATAAGGACACAATTTAACGTCATGATTAAAGACATGCTTCTGGTTTTTGGCACTTCAGCAGACCCACTTCACAAGGGACATACCCAATTGGTTATCGATGCGGTCAAAGCGCTGCATTCGCGCGGGCAGAAGGTCGCCCGGGTGATCTTATTACCCGTATTCCGCCACCACAACATTCAGGAAGGGGTCAAACGCTCCTTGCCGCTCACCTTTGAGCACCGCTTTGACATTTGTCACTTAGCCGCGCAGGAAATCTATCAAGGCTTGCAGGGTCTGGTCGACCGGGTTGAGGTCAGTGATTTGGAATGGGAACTGGTTTCGCAAAACAACCGCCCCAATTTCACCGCCGAAACGATGACAGTCTTGCGGAAGCGCATTGATCCCAGTTATGAATTGGGTTTTTTGATTGGTTCAGATAGTTTTACAGGCGAAAAGCCTTCTTTTGGACAGTGGTTTCACTGGCAGGACCTGATCAAAGACACGGCATTGGTGATCAGCCCCAGGCAGGGCTTTCAGCCGAACCTGGAGTATATTGACTATCTGGGTAATATTGGCGCCAGAGTGATTTACCTCGATGAATTAGAGGTGAATGAAATTTCCTCCAGAGAGATCCGGGAACGCCTGGAAAAGGGAGAAAAGACTTCGACCCTGGTCCGGGAAGGCTTACTTTCCCCAGCGATAGCCGCTTATATCGAGGAGCGCGAGCTTATCCCGATCTGGAAAGAAATTGACACAACAATACCTGCTCAGGCAATCAAGGAGAAGCTGATGGAAAATGACGATCTTGAAACCAGAATTGGAAAACATCTGTTTCAGAAAAAACTGACCCTTGGGTTGGCGGAGAGCTGCACCGGAGGGCTGATCGGGCATCTCATCACCAATGTCCCCGGCTCCTCAGAATATTTCATGGGCAGCGTGGTCTCTTATGCCTATCAGGCCAAGGTCAACTTGCTGGGGGTAAGTTGGGATACGCTAAAAACCTACGGAGCCGTCAGCAGTGAAACGGTGCTTGAAATGTCCAGGGGCGCGCGCAAAACCTTCAATAGCGATATCGGGCTTTCGGTTTGCTGCATCGCTGGGCCAGGTGGGGCAACGCCCAGCAAACCGGTCGGCACCAGCTGGTGCGCGCTTTCCACCCCCGAGGGCGATTGGTCCTATCATTTTCTGCTGGAAGGCAGCCGGGTTTCAATCAAAGAACAGTTGGCAAAAAGAGCCCTGGAGGTCTTATTGAATTACCTCGAATCAGAAAACTGAGAACAAACCAAACTGACTGATGCATACCAACCCCTCAAACGAAGCAAGGACCGGAAGTTTCCCTGATCCTCACCGAGGAAAAATTCGTTTGCCGACTTTCATGCCCTTTTTCTGGATGGGCTTGGCAGCTTT
>ENA-UOUL01004785-UOUL01004785.1-bioreactor-metagenome-genome-assembly--contig:-NODE-4785-length-12203-cov-2.910440_pt1 | contig 12203 bp, 9 predicted proteins | sample MGYA00249838_ERZ747220 | MGnify/ENA primary metagenome ERZ747220 (study PRJEB28778, sample SAMN05720191) | bioreactor metagenome | isolation source: Anaerobic biogas reactor | place: USA:Washington...
GACCCTGATGCGATCATCAACCCTCCCTCTTCGGATGGCAAACATCGCATACCACAGAGAATTGTGATTTGTTTTTTCAAAGATGTGGTTGAAAAAGTGGCGACCGAATATGAGGCAGAAATCGTGCACACTTTTCGGTCCGAAGGGGGGCTTTATCCAGTTTTTGAAATTGAGTATAAAGGTGAAAAAATTGCCTTTTTCCAACCCGGGATTGGCGCGGCTTTGGGTGCCGGATTGATGGATGAGGCTATTGGCTTAGGTGCGCGCTTCCTGATTGCTTGTGGAGGTTGCGGTGTGTTGGACAAAGATATTGCTGTAGGGCATGTTTTGTTGCCAAGCGAAGCTTATCGAGAGGAAGGGGCTTCTTATCATTACTTACCACCCTCAGCAACGGTTGAAATTGATCCAGGCGTTTTGGAAGTGATGGAAGCGGTTTTGCTTGCCCATAATATCGAATATTTAAAAACCAAGACCTGGACGACAGATAGTTTTTATCGCGAAACCTTGGGAAAAGCCGCCCACTACAAAGCCAAAGGCTGCCTGGCTGTTGAGATGGAAATGTCAGCACTGGCTGCGGTAGCGAAATTTAGAAAAGTAAAGTTTGGACAATACTTATATGCCGGTGATACGGTGGTCCCTGAAGGTTGGGATAAACGAGGATGGGTGGATCGTACCGACGTGCGTGAAATTCTGTTCTGGCTGGCTATGGAAGCCTGTATAAAATTAGGTGAGGAGAGATAAATGCCTGTTTATGATCAAGTTGTTTTACCAAAATTAGATTCTGCTGCTTTAAGGGAGGCAACCGGTTTGAACGAATTCCTGATGCCGAGCTATACCGGTTTTGGGCTGGCAAACCTGACCCCCAGCATTGCCCATTGGTTGAAAGCCGGGGAGCTGCCGGCCCCAATCATGGATAAAGCCATCCTGGAAAATTTTCAGGATCATTATCAAAATGTGGTCTTAATTTTGGTGGATGCCCTGGGCTATAACCAATTGGTCAGGCTGATGAATGCGGGCAAGGCACCTCTATGGCAAAAACAGCTTGAAAAAGGCAAACTATTTCCGCTGACAAGTATCAGCCCCAGCACCACAGCTTCGGCTTTGACAACCATTTGGACAGGCACAGCTCCAAATCAGCACGGTGTGATCGGATACGAAATGTGGCTGAAGGAACTTGGCTTGATCATGAACAACATTCTGCACACTCCAATTACTTTCAAAGGAGATATAGGCGGATTGAGCCGGGCTGGTTTTGAACCTACCAGGTTCATGAATCAGATCCCCCTTGGGCAGCGATTTTCCAAGTACGGTGTTGAGAGCCATGCCTTTTTGCCGGCCGGAATCGCCAACTCGGGTTTGTCCATGATGCACTTGCCGGGCAGTCATTTGCATGCTTTCACCGCGGAGAGTGACATGTTCCTCAACATGCGCGATCTGCTAAATGCGCCCTCAAGACAGAGAAGATTTGTCTATGGTTACTGGAGCTATGTTGATGGGCTTATGCATCGCTACGGCACTTATGACGAGCGTGTTACCGAACAGTTTTTTGACTTCAGCAACGCCTTTTTCCGTTTACTGGTTTCAGGTCTGACGGAGCAGGCGAAAAAAGATACTTTGATTTTGGTGACGGCCGACCACGGTTCAGTAGAAACCCCGGTTGATGAGCATTTCAACCTGGCAAACCATCCTGATTTCCGTAAGATGCTGACGATGTCCCCAACCTGTGAAGGGCGCCTGCCGTTCTTCTACCTCAAGCAAGGTTCAGAGAGCGCTGTACGGCCTTATTTTGAACACACCTGGCCAGGAAAATTTGTCCTTTTGACCCGCCAGCAGGTTTTGGATTTGAAACTGTTGGGAAATGGGCAGGATCATCCTGATCTTGAAGAACGAATAGGCGATTTGGTGGCGATCCCGCGAGGAAATGCCTACCTGTGGTGGCCGGAGAAGGCCAACACGATGCAAGGGAGGCACGGCGGGCTGCATCCGGACGAGATGCTGGTGCCTCTGTTTGCTGTGGACCTGAATTAAATTTGATCTATTCTTGAGCTAAAGTAATTTCACGGTAACCGTAGGTATTGATCACCCTGGTTTTTTTATGCAAAGTTTCCCTCGGTGTCAGGGGGTTATACAAATGCATGTGACCATGCAAGTGGAATCTTGGTTTGAAGGTCTCGATCAACCAGCGAAAGGCTTGCACGCCTTGATGGGCCGGATCATCCGCGTCGTGGATCCCGGCAGCCGCGCTGTGAGTCACAAATACATCCAGGTAACGACCGTGCAGAATTTTTTGCTGGATTAAACGGGGAACCAGGCTCAGCACCATTTTCCACATCTTCGTTTGGGTGTATTGATAAGGTCCGCGGTTATAGCGTAAACTACCTTCAATCCCTGCCAGGATCAAGTCGTTTTGTTCGTCATAAATCACATTTTTATGCAGGTTTACAGCGCCTTGGGCGTGAACCTGAACCTCGCCATCTTTGCCCATGATGCGGGGGACATGATTGCCCTGCACGTAATACAAGGGCAGATCAAGCATGCTGACGACAAATTCAAGGTAATAAGCGGGCAGATCCCCGCAAGAGATGACCAAATCGAGGTCACCAAATCTTTCCCGGATGCGTTCACTGTAAACAGAGGGAATGATCACGTCGCTCAGACCAAGGATTTTCAAGCGATTTCTCCGATCGCGACGGCAACCGCGGCTGCCATCCCGCCATCGTGGGTGATGGAGACGCTCCATTGCTTCAAGCCTTTTATCTCAGCTAATTCGTTGGCGTAGTTGTGAAGATAGAGTAGAGGTTCACCACTTGGTTCGTGCAGAATTTCAATATCCTGCCAGGCGACTTTGCCGATGCCCGTCCCCAAAGCTTTTGAGACAGCCTCTTTGGCTGCAAAAATGCCGCTCAAGGTTTCAAAATTGCCCCTTGCTTGTTCCTGTTCTGCCGGGGTGAAAACGCGCGCTAAAAAGCGTTCCCGGATTTTGGGATCCACCTCAGCCAATCGATTGGTTCGAACCAGATCAATTCCAGATTTGATCATAGCTCTCTCCCTGCGGAGGCGATCACCAGGCGGTCCATGTCCCAATAACGACGGGCACTGGTCAAAATATCTTCGGCGCTGATGGATTTAAGCACTTCCGGGAGCTCCCTCAGGTAGTCCAGGCTCAAGTCATAGCGCTGCAAGCTTAGCAAGTAACGCACGATGCCGGCGTTGGTTTCCAGTGAAATCGGCAAACTTCCCAGGGCCTGCTCTTTGACATCGCTCAGCTCGCTTTGGCTGACTGGTTCTTGGATGAAGCGATTGATTTCTTCCAGGATTTTTGAGATCGCCCGATCCAGATTGTCAGGATTGACACCTGCAGCAATTTTCCAGGCGCTAGGTCCCAAACCGACTTCAAGCGTGCTGCCGGCGTAGTATGCCAGACCGGAGCGTTCCCGCACTGACTCGCCGATGCGTCCCATCATGCCAAATTGCCCCAGGATATTGTTGCCCAGGGCGCAGATTTGATACTCTTCGCTCATGCCAGTTGGGGCAATTGTGCCGATGATCAAATCGCTTTGACTCTTTTCGGCGACTGGCACATGCTCGCGCAGCCGCTGGGGCAGGGGCTGCCAAGGTGGCAATTCCTTCTGTATTTGTTGCTCAGGTACCTGCCAGGCAGAAAAGATTTGGTCAAACAAGTGGGCGCTGGCTTGCGGGTCAATCCCGCCGGAAACTGCCAGCACCAGGCCCTTTGGACCAAAGAAGTTATGATGAAAAGCGCGCAAGTCTTCTGTGCTGATGGTTTTAACCGTATGCGCGTAGCCGAGCTCCGGGTGGGCATAGGGATGCTCGCGATAGAACTGTCGGTCAAAAGCCTGGCTTGCCATCTCTCCGGTATGTTGAGCCTGGATCCTGAAAACCGTCGCCAGTTGCTGTTGCAAGCGCTCAAGATGGTTTTGGGGATAAGCCGGTTGGGAAAGAATTTCCAGCAGCAGTTCCAAAATCAGGGAGAAATCCTCTTTCAAGCACTGCCCGGAAAAGACGGTGGAAAGGCTGCCGGCACTCAAAGAAATGGAAGCGCCGCAACTTTCAATGATTTCATGCAGCTGGCGGAAATTATGCTTGTCGGTCCCGGTCGAGAGCATGGCCGCGTTCAAGTTTGCCAGGCCGTTTTTGCCGGCCGGGTCTGAAACACTTCCAACTGGCAGATAGCCTCTGAAATAAACCGCGGGACTGGTCAGGTTGGGGTAGGCCAGAAAAGTGGTCTGGTTCGGGTACTGTTGACGGAAGATGCTATCCGAGCCAGGCAGAGCTTTTTTAGCTACAGTTTGCTCAAGCATAGCTGGCTCCATTCCGGCTGCGGTAAACGCCAGTCACGCGATGGGCGGGATCAAAGTATTTTCTGGAGACTCGCAAAATATCTTCAACACTCACCGCTTGCAGACGGTTGACGTAGTCTTTGAACCAGGAATAATCCGCAAAGCTGCTGGCGTAGCCCATCCAAAAGGCCTGGTTGGTGATGTTATCGCTGCTGTAGGCAAAATTCGCCCTGGCCTGCTTGAGGGCGATATCCAATTCGTTCTGGGAAGGTGGCTTCGTTAAAAGTTGGTCCACCACTTGGTTTAATTTGGTAATAACATCTTCAGGGGAATGGTCGCCCCGGCAGGTGATGTACAGTGTGTAGGTGCCGGGGTCAATGCTGGCGCTAAGTGATCCGTTTACCGAGGCAGCCAGTTGATTTTCAATTAATTCCCGATAAAGTCTACTGCTGCGATTACCTATCCCACCGCTGCCGAACATATTCAAGGATGAAGGACCACTCAAAATGCTCTCAATTAAAGTGTAGGCAAAAAAATCCGGGTCACTTGCTTTGGGGCTGCGCCAGGCGATTTGGATAAAATTTGCATCTTCGGGTCCAAGCAGCTCAACATTTTTTGCTGCAGTGATTTCTTCTTCCTCTTCAGGGATGGACCAGGTGATTGGAAAGCTTGGCAGCAAGCCAAAATACTTTTCAATCAAATCAAGGGCTTGATTTTCATCAAAATATCCCGCCAGACAGACCATGGCGTTTTTGGGCTGATAGTAATTGCGATAGTGCTGGTAGAGATCTTCACGGGACAAGTTGATCAAATCTTCTTTTGATCCGAGCACTTCATTGCGATAGGGGTGGTTTTGATAAGCTGCTTGTTGGACCAACTCGCCCAACAGGAACTGAGGGTCGTTTTCATTGCCCTCTCGCTCCGAAAGGATGACTGTTCTCTCAGTCTCAACTTCTTCCGGGTCAAAGAGGCTGTTGACCATGCGGTCAGCTTCAAAGCGCAGCGAGGTTTCAAGCGCTGAGCTTGGCAGGGTCTGAAAATAAGCCGTCCAATCCGGACTGGTAAAAGCGTTGGTGTAACCTCCGGTGCGGGCGATGGTGTTTTCCATTTCCTGTCCGGAGAAATTCTTGGTGCCCTTGAACTGCATGTGTTCCACCCAATGGCTCAGCCCGGTTTTCCCCGGCACTTCATTGCGCGAGCCAATGCCATACCACAACCAGGAACTGACAATGGGCGCGGTCTGGATCTGTTTGAGTGCCACTCGTAGACCATTAGCTAAGGAGTAAAATTTTGGGTCTTGTTTATGATTATTCAAAATGGGATACTCAACCAAATTATTGAACCTGCTCGGAGTCGGTTTCAGGATATTCAGGCAGCTGCCATCTGATCATCATCAAAAGTCCGATACAGATCAAGACCAGCCCGATGATGACACCGCGGCTTTGCAAGGTGCCAAGCAAAACTTCAGGGGGAGGGTTGGTGCCAAAACCAAAGGCGTCTGCCAGGGCTGTGAAAGCGCAAATCACATAACCTGTGGCTATGGTCCGGGTGCCAATATCCACCAGTAAGGTCTTTGGGTCACAGCCCCAAAAGGCTTTCAGTGTGTTGACCGCGCCTAAAACCATGAGTCCAATTCCGAATAAGATCATGATGATTTGCGTGAAACCGATATACAATCCTCTGTCCAGCCCAAACAAATCCGGTCTCAGACCAATGATAAAGGCGATCAGACCAAGAAATAAAATGGCAAGATTGGTGCGGATTTGGACGCGCGGAAAGCCCCCGTTTGCTTCAGGCGCTGTGATCCCATAACAGGGATCGATCAAAACGTCGCGATCAGTCAATCTCATGCTTATTCCTACTCAGGCAAAGTGTATTCTAACACCCTTAGAAAATTCCCGGCGTCAATTAGCTTGATCTGGCCTGGCTCGTATCCCAGCCCGGCCAGAAGCGGGTTGATTTTTTGAAGATCAGCAATGGAATCGATTTCCGGAGGAACACTGGCAAGACCAAAACCGCCGTCAAAATCGGTGCCGATGCCAACATGGTTGGCGGAGCCGGTCAACTGGCAAATGTGGTCGATCTGTTCAGCCACCATACTGAGTGATATGGTGGAGCGCCCGCCATCTCTGACCCATTCAGCATTCAAAAAGTTGTTCCAGGGAACGACGCCGATAACACCATCCCGTTTTGCCAGTTCAATGATCAGCTCATCACTTAGCAAACGGTTGCTATTGTAGCCTTTTACCAGGCTGGCGGCATTGGCATGGCTGGCGATGATTTTTCCCTGGTAAAAATCCAGACATTCAAAAGCAGCCGCCTCGTCCATGTGGGAAATGTCAAGGATGAAACCGACTTCAGCCATTTCGTTGATGAGGGCTTTTCCGAGTTTTGTCAAAGGACCAGGTTCGCGCGTGCCTCCACAAAATTGGTTGCCAGCCCAGGCCAGACCAATCGCTCTCAAACCGGCCTGCCACCATTCTGGCAGTTCAGCCAGGTCGGTGAGCCCTTCAGCGCCTTCCATGCTTGGAATAATGCCTAAAGGCAGATAGTCATCGGGTTGAGGGTCTTCTGGCAGGCTTTCCCACTCTGCCAGATGTTCTTGCAAGAGTGAGCGGGTTGTGATCAGGCGATAGGTGCCGGGTTTTTCTTCTGCCAACTGATGATAAAGTTTCAGCTGATTCCAATAAACCTGGTTGGCTTCCTGAGGGGTGTAATAAATCTGGGCTTTTGGATGAGGATAGCTATCGCGACGGGCAGGAGCGGCAAAAAGTGTACCAAAAACAAGCGCCACCCTGCCGCGGTTGTATTCCGGCTGGCCTAATAAGGTTTGGTAATCAAGCCCGGGAATTTCTTTGCCTTTTTCGTTGGCTCTGGTTTTTTGGACAGATTGACTGTAATCCCGGTCGAAAGAGAGGATGTTGTAGGCGAGATCCTGATGAGCGTCAAAAAAAATATTCATGTCAATTAAAAAGCGTCGGAGCAGCTTCCTACTCCGACGCGATCATTCAAGGGAAATCAATCTTCGTCTGTGATTTCTTCGATTGTCTCATCGACAGCGTCTTTCACTGTTTCAATGACGGGCTCAACAGTCTCTTTGACGGTTTCAACGGTCTCCTCAACAGCTTCCTTCACAGTCTCGACAACTGGTTCAACGGTCTCTTTGACGGTCTCGACTGTTTCTTCAACAGCTTCTTCTACAGTCTCAACAACTGGTTCAGCAGCTTCTTCGACAGTCTCAACGGTCTCTTCAACAGTTTCCTCCACCGTCTCAACGACGGGTTCAGCGGCTTCTTCGACAGTCTCAACGGTCTCTTCAACAGCTTCTTCCACCGTCTCAACGACGGGTTCAGCAGCTTCTTCGACGGTTTCAACAGTTTCTTCTACAGCTTCTTCCACGGTTTCAACGACGGGTTCAGCGCTTTCTTCGACGGTTTCAACAGTCTCTTCAACTGCTTCTTCGACGGCTTCTTCTTCACCAAGGATGGTACCGATGGTTTCGCCTTCCTCACTGGGAGTCAGGTCATAATTTTCAACCAGGGTTTTCCAGTCCATGTCCGCGTAAGCGGGGGAATCAACACGGCGCAAGCTTAAACCGATGCGGTGGTCTTCTTCTTCGATCTTGAGGATCCGCAGGGTCAAAACTTCACCGGATTTGACAACCTCTTTGGGGTGGTCAATGCGGTTTTCGCTCAATTCAGAAATATGCACCAGACCTTCAAGGTCGCCGGGCAGATTCAGCTTTGCAAAAGCGCCAAAATTGGTGAGACGGGTGATTTGCCCTTCAACCAATTGTCCGATTTTCAAGTTTTTGACCTGTTCATTCCAGGGGTCATCTTTCATGGCTCGCCTGGAAAGGCCAATCCGACGGCGGTCGCGGTCGATGCTGATGATTTTCACTTCAACTTCATCGCCAACTTTGAGAAGTTCGCCAGGATGATCGATGTGATCCCAGGACATTTCGCTCAAGTGGATCAAGCCATCAGCGCCGCCGATATTGACAAAAGCGCCAAAATCAGCCAGGCTGGTGACACGGCCTGTGCGCACGTCGCCTTCTTTCAACTCGTCCATGACCTTATCACGGATCATGTCCCGGGTTTCAGAGCTGGCTGCACGTTCGCTCAAGATCAACCGTTGTCTTTGGCGATCGACTTCGATCACACAGACTTCAACTTCTTCACCGACGAATTCTTTGAACTTTTCTTCGGGGGTTCCGCCGGAAATATTCAAACGGCGGCTCAAACTCAATTGAGAAGCAGGAATAAAACCTCGAATGGTTGAAAGGGGGACGATCAAACCGCCTTTGTTGTAACCAGCAATGGCAGATTCAAAGCTATCACCTGATTTCAATAATTCTTCAGCTTCCAGCCAGCTTTGTTCTTCAACTGCGCGGACGAAAGAAAGAATTAAATTTCCTTCATGGTCTTCTGGCGTGACAACATATACCGGAATGGCCTTGCCTTCTTCAAAAGTGGCGAGGATGTCTTTGGGGATCGCGTCGTATTCTTTCCCGGCGATGATTCCTTCCGATTTTGCTCCAATGCTGACCAAAATTTGATTTTCGGACAGACTGGCAATGATACCATCACGAATTTCACCAGCAGTAGGGATATCAATATTGATCCCTTCTGAATCGAGTAATTCGCCCATCAGGCTTTCCATGGTAACTTCTGGTTCTTGTTCCTGATTATTCTCCTGTAACTTAGCGGCGTCGTTTTCTGACATTTATAGTTGCTCCAAACAAATAGATTTGGGACTATTATAGACGGAACAGTCAATTCTGGCAAATAAATCTTTGTCAAGTTAAAAATTGTGCTTCTGAAACTTTTCCGCCTCAAATCCCATTGTTTTCTGGATTGAGAAGTTTTTTGTCTCTTTTAATCCTGCTTTAGGGGAGGATAATCTCCCCAATCCAGCACTTCTCTGGTGCCAGTTTGCGGATTGGGAGCCCCGATAATGCCATCCTCCTGGAATTTTTCGATCAGGCGGGAAGAGCGGGTGTAACCGATGCGCAGCTTGCGCTGCAGCATGGATACCGAGGCTCGTCCTTCTTTGCGAATCACCTTGAGTGCTTCCTCTGCGATTGGGTCGGCGTTGGGGTCTTTTTCCAATTCTTTCCAGAGCGGTTCCTGGGTCATGGGCAGGGGGCTGTGTGAGTAGATAATTGCTTTGTCAGGCCGTTCCGGGGCGCCTTCAATCGAACTCTGATTTCGCCAAAAGTCGGCTATGGTGGCAATTTCAAGATCAGAGACATAGGTTCCCTGCAAGCGCACTGGTGCCGCCGCGTCGGGTGCCTGGAAGAGCATATCGCCCCGTCCAAGCAAGCGCTCCGCCCCAGGCTGATCCAAAATGACCCGGCTGTCTGTGTTTGACGCGACCGCAAAGGCAATGCGGGCCGGGAAGTTGGCTTTGATCAGACCGGTGATGATGTCGGTGGAAGGTCTTTGGGTGGCGATGATCAGATGGATGCCGGTGGCGCGGGCTAATTGCGCCAGGCGTGTCAGGGAGCGCTCAGTCTCGTCCGGAGCCAACATCATCAAATCAGCTAACTCGTCGATAACCACGACGATATAAGGCAGGATTTTCTCACCGGCTTTAGTGCGGTGATAATTATATTCATCAATGTTGCGGGCGGAGTCGGCTTCAAAGGTGCGATATCGCAGGTCCATTTCGCGCAGCATCCACTGCAGCGCGCCGACAACTTTTTCCGCGTCCACGATCACATCCGCCAGCAAGTGCGGGATGCCGTTGTAGACGGTCAGTTCCACGCGTTTGGGGTCCACCAGTAGCAAACGCAGTTGATCCGGGTTCATATTGAGCAGAAAGCCTGTGAGAATTGAATTGACACAAACAGATTTGCCTGAATTAGTTGTGCCGCCAATGAGCAAATGGGGCATCGAAGCCAGGTCTGCAGTAAAGGGTTTGCCAGTTACATCTTTTCCAAGCGCAAACTTTAGCGGAGAGGGATTCCCGATAAACTGAGGGCTTTCAACGATGTCAAGGATAGAGACCATAGCGGTTCTGATGTTTGGCACTTCAACGCCAACATAGCCTTTGCCTGGAACCGGCGCTTGCATGCGAATGCGGGAGGCTTTCAGCGCCATGGCCAGGTCATCCGCCAGGCGGGTGATGTTGCTGACACGTACCTTGGTTTTGCCGGTGCGCGATTCCAAATAATCCGGTTCGACCCCGAACATGGTGATGGCGGGACCGCGTCGGATCTCCACTACTTTGGCGGGGGCGTTGAAGGCGCGCAGCGTCTCTTCGATCACTCTGGCGCGGTCTTCATCCGACTCCACGTCGAGAGGCGGGGGTGTGACCGCGTCCAATAACTCGGATGGGACAGGCATTTTCCACTCCGGTCCCTCAGAATCTGACTGGTTTTTGGGGGTTTGCGCGGCTATCTGCGCATTGATGATGGCTGCTTGGTGGGGGGCTGCCTGGTAGGCAGGTTCTTCGTCTGTCAGGCGGGCTTCTTCTTTTTCAAGCTGCCGCTGCTCCATTTTTGAGCGGATATCCTCATTCACCTTCCCTTTAAAGTGGTTCAACTTTTCCGTGACCCAGGCTGCCAGATCCGCCATGGAGAGATCCACCAAAAACACAAGCGCTATCAGCAACCAGGCCAGCAGGACGATGATCGTGCCGGCTTTACCAAGCGAGGAGGCTAAAATTGGATAAATCCCTCCACCGATCAGTCCTCCTCCACTTGGTTGGGAGAGCGGAGCAAAGCTGCGGTCGATCAATTCAAACCAAACTAATAAATTGAAAAAGAGGAGGACAATGCCAATCACCCTGTCCAGCGTGACTTTGGGCAAATTTTCCATGCGGGAGAGCAAAAACCAGGCTCCCAGGATCAGCAGGATCAACGGCAGGGCATAAGCCCCCCAACCGATGCCCTTTTGGAGGAAGTTGGTCCACCATTGCGTCAGCTGACCCGATTGAGCCGTCAGAGCCGCCAAGAGGGTCAACAAACCGACAACGATCAGGACGATACCGGTGATGTCCGCTTTGCGTTCAGGGGTGAGCGGAGTGCGGGGAGGCGTGCTTGTTTTTCGCTGTGGTTTGGGGGAGGGGCGTGTGGTCCTTTTTGTGCTGGCGCGGGTGCTTTTGGCGCGCGTGGAAGCGGGTTTTCTGGTCGTCGCGGTCTTTGACCGGGTCGTTTTTGATCTGGATTTTGCCGTAGTTTTGCGTTTGGTTTGGGTCATAAGTTCATCCTGAATAAGATCATCTAACAGCGAGATTATAGCATTAAGCACTAGGCATGGTGCTGTTGCGGGTTTTTATCAATGACAACAAAAGCTTAAAAAAGCTTTTTTGCCTTGACGCTTAAAAACAGGAGGGCTATAATTTCAATTAGTGATCCCACTTTGGGATACGTTTGTCTGTTGTTACCTTTCTTACCAATTCCCCTTGGGGGAAATATATCAGAATTTGAAAGGAGCTACACCATTTGAGTTTTCGCTTTACCAGATCGTTCCATCGTTATTTTTTCAAGTTCTTAGCCGCAAGTGTATGTTTCAACGCGCAGGGTGCGTTCCCCTGCAAAAATCCTATTAAGAAAGAAAATGGAGTAGAAAGATGAAAAAATTTGCTTTCAGAATTATTTCAGTATTGATCCTGGTAAGTCTGGCAGTCAGTCCTGTATTGGCCAAAGCGCCCAATCAGGCCGAAGCTGCGCAGCTGCCTCCGGGAGTTCAAACACCGACTCGACCCGAGCCGGAGCTGGTCCCCCAGGAGATTCAGGATCTGTTCAAGGATGGAATGAGCATTGAAGACTTCCTTCTTTGGAATCAAGGTCCAATCCCCAATGCCTTGTTGGAATATGCCGATCTGAAGATCACAGTCATAGTTCAACTGGAAGACCCAAGCTTGATCGCAATGAAAAAGGACACTGGATTGGAT
>ENA-UOUL01004786-UOUL01004786.1-bioreactor-metagenome-genome-assembly--contig:-NODE-4786-length-12199-cov-3.389045_pt1 | contig 12199 bp, 11 predicted proteins | sample MGYA00249838_ERZ747220 | MGnify/ENA primary metagenome ERZ747220 (study PRJEB28778, sample SAMN05720191) | bioreactor metagenome | isolation source: Anaerobic biogas reactor | place: USA:Washington...
CTCGATCGGTTGGCGTCGGCGGTCACCGGCGCGATCGTTCCCGCACTGCTGTGGGCGGTCACGTTCTGGGCACTCGACGCCGAGGACCGCCTCGGCTGGACACCGGCCCTACGGTGGGGGTCGATCATGCTGGCGGCCATGATCGGAGCGGCCACGGCCGGTCTCGCCACCCTTCGCATCACGCTGCCCGAGGAGGTGCCGTGAACGAGTACGTCGTGATCTCGGGGCTGTCGGGTGCCGGACGCACCACCGCGGGCGACGTCCTGGAGGACCGTGGCTGGTTCGTCATCGACAACCTGCCCGTGGCGCTCATCCCCGACGTGGCCGGCCTGGTGCCCGTGTCTGAGGACGGCGAGACCAAGGTCGCGCTGGTGGTCGGCGCGTCGTCGGACCCCCAGGAACTGCACGTCATGCTCGACAACCTCCGGGCTTCGGGCGCCCGGGTCCGAACGGTGTTCCTCGATGCACGCACCGACGTGCTCGTGCGCCGCTTCGAGAGCACCCGTCGTCGCCACCCGGTGAGCGCCGGTGCACTGCTGGAGGCGGCCATCGAGCGTGAGCGCGAGCTGCTCGGAGCCATCCGCTCGGCCGCCGACGCCGTCATCGACACGAGCGACCTGAACGTCCACGAGCTGTCACGCCGCGTCGGCGAGATGTTCGATGACGACGACGACCACCCCGGGATGCAGGTCACCACCATGTCGTTCGGGTTCAAGCACGGCGTGCCCACCGACGTCGACGTGGTCCTCGACTGCCGGTTCCTGCCGAATCCCCACTGGGTCGAGGAGCTGCGCCCCCTCGACGGGCGCGACCAGGCGGTGAGCGATCACGTGCTGGGAAGCGATCTGGCCCACGACTTCGTGGAGCGGGTCGAGGGCCTGCTGGAGCTGCTGCTGCCGGCGTTCCGGGCCGAGGGCAAGGCCTATCTCACCATCGCGTTCGGGTGCACGGGAGGTCGTCACCGCTCGGTGGCCATCGCCGAGGCCATGGCCGACCGCCTTCGCCGCTCCACCGGCGCCCACGTGGGCGTGAGCCACCGCGACGTCGAGAAGTAGCGCTCCACCGTCTCCCGCCTCTCGGGCCCGCTCGGCGTTCGCCGGGTTTGCCGGCTCCCGACTAGGTTCCAAGGCAAGCCGGGCAGCCGCTCACGGCAGGGATCCGGCGCCGCACAAATCACCAAGGGGTGCATCACACAATGACCATCCGAGTCGGGATCAACGGGTTCGGCCGCATCGGCCGCAACTTCTTCCGGGCGGTGAAGGAGCAGGGCGCCGACGTCGACTTCGTCGCAGCGAACGACCTTGGCTCGCTCGAGACCATGGCCCACCTGCTCAAGAACGACTCCGTCATGGGCCGCTTCGACGGCGACGTGAAGGTCCACAGCGACGGCATCGAGGTCGACGGCGACGTCATCAAGATCCTGGCCGAGCGCGATCCCGCCAAGCTGCCGTGGGCCGACCTGGGCGTCGACGTCGTGATCGAATCCACCGGCTTCTTCACCTCGCGCGACGCGGCCGCCGCCCACATCGACGCCGGCGCCCCCCGCGTCATCGTCTCGGCGCCCGCCACCAACGCCGACGCCACCTTCGCCATCGACAAAGATGGCCGCGTGATCGCCTGGAACAGGGCCATGGAAGAGCTCTCCGGCGTCCGGGCCGTCGATATCCTCGGCAAGGGGAACCACGAGTATTCCCTGCCCTTTTACGGCAAGCGCCAGCCCCTTCTCGCCGACTTCGTCCTGAGACCGGACCGGGACGAGGAGAAGCGCTATTCCTTCATCACCAGGGAGATGGACCGTCTCGTCGCGGCGTCGACGTGGTTGGTCGGCTCGTCAACGGCGAGCACGTCGGGAGCCGCCCAGAGCGCGCACGCAACTTGCAACCGCTTTTGCTGGCCGCCCGATAACGTGCTGTAGCGGTGGGCCCAATCGTCTCCGATGGCGAGGTCGCGGCGCAAGCGCACGGCGGCGAATGAGGACTCACTGGCGCTGGCGCTGGAGGCACTGTAGGCGGGTTCGCGCGGTGCTAACCCTGCCAGGGCAGCCGATCCAGATCCACGTTCCCCCCCGATAGGATGACGCCCACCCGCCGGCCGGCCAGGTCGACCTTGCGTTCCCACAGCGCGGCCACCGGCACGGCCGCCGAGGGCTCGATGATCAGCTTGGCTCGCTCCCAGATGAACCGCATGGCGGCGATAATCGCCTCTTCGCTCACCGTGACGATGCCGTCGACCCGCTGCTGGATGATGGGGAAGGTGCGATCGCCGAGGGAGGTGAGCAGCCCATCGGCTATGGTTCGGGGGTTGTGCGAGGGGATGATGCGCCCCGCCGCCAGCGAGCGGTAGGCGTCGTCGGCGCCCTCGGGCTCGGCGCCGACGACGCGAATGCCCGGCGATAGCTCGGTCGCGGCGACGGCGGTGCCGCTCACCAGCCCGCCGCCCCCAATGGACGCGATGATGGCATCGAGGTCAGGGATCTCTTGGAGCAGTTCCAGCGCCGCGGTGCCCTGGCCGGCGATGACGCGCTCATCGTTGTACGGGTGCACCACCACAGCGCCCGTCGCGGCGACCACCCGCTCCTGGGCGGCCTCACGCGCCTCCAGCGTGGGCGCACAGAAGGTGATTCGGGCGCCATAGCCTGCCACGGCGGCCTTTTTCACCGCCGGCGCGCTCTCGGGCATGACGATGTGGGCGGGGATGCCCCGCAGCCTGGCCGCCAGGGCCAGCGCCTGGGCGTGGTTGCCGGACGAGTGGGCCACCACGCCTCGGGCGGCCTCGGCGTCGGACAGGGACAGCACGGCGTTGCAGGCTCCCCGGAACTTGAAAGCGCCCACGCGTTGCAGGTTCTCGCACTTTAAGTATACCCGGGCGCCGACGCGGCGGTTCAGGCTCTCGCACGTCAGCACGGGCGTGCGGTGGGCGTGGGGGCTGATGCGCTCCGCCGCCCGGCGGATGTCCTCAAGTGTGACTGGCATGGTGGCTCCGTTCGTGTGTGGGCGATCCGCCCTCGGCGTATCCTTTACGACGGGAAGGGGCATGGGTTCACGGGAGAGGCGTTCGCGCGCGATGTGCTGGCATTCCTGCGAGAGGACGAGGGCAAGCGAAGCTAACCCCGAGCGTGGCCACGTTGTGGGGTGAACCAGGCACCCTCATGTTGAAGGCGCGCCGGCCGGGATCATCCGGTACTCGATCTGGGTGGGGTGCCTGACGCGGCGTTCGCCACCCTCTGGCCTCGATGGATGTAGCATCTCGCCGAATCGTTCGCCACGGATGTGTCGGCCAGTAGCTCTTCCGGCAGCGGGCGGGGGTCGCGTTGCTCATAGCCCTCGTGTCTTGTCGCCGTTATCCCATCGAAGGCAACTGGCAAGCCCGCGGAGGCGAATACGCTCTTGCCGTCCTGCACGTGCAAGTGCACGTGAGGCTCGGAGGTGTTGCCCGAGTTGCCGCACCGGCCAATAACCTCGCCGCGATGCACCTCCTGCCCGACAACGACCGCGATGCTCCCCGGCTTGAGGTGGCCTATGAAACTGAACTCGCTTTCTCCGTGGTCTATGATGATGTAATTCCCGAGGATGTCCTTGGTGGTGGGATCGACCGTGCCGTCTCCAAATGTCCTGCTATCGCGCTGGTGTGCGCTGACGGCCACGACCTCGCCATCCGCCGGAGCCAGGATCTTCTTCCCATAGCAGTAGTAGCTCTCCACGCGCGTCGCATCGCCTTGATAGGTCTTGCCCTCATCATCGATGATCAGGAAATCGTAGGCGTAGCGCTGCGTCGGGATTCCCCAAGAATGGGAAGAGCGTCTATCCGTGCCCCCGTTGACGACCACCCACTCACCCTCGAACGGCAAACCGTAAGCGATCTGGCTTCTATAGGTCTCCTTGCTCGGTAGGTGGAACCGATGGGTGAGGTAGATATGGGGGATCCCCGCGAGCTGTTGCAGAGATTGCCACATTCGGCGTGGGCTGGCGAATACTTCGACCAGCGCAAGGAGCCAGAAGAGGGAGAGGAGACGCATATGGGCAACATCGAGGACGATACCCAGGATGCCAAGCAGTCCCAGGTACTTTGCCCTGCTCGTGATAGCGATGAGCTTGTGCATCCCTTACGCTCCGGTACCTCGTTTGGCAGCGCTCAGCGCGGCGCGTACGCGACCCCCTCGATCATCAGCAGGCAGTCGTCGTCGATGAACTCCGTGGTGGCCGTCATGCGGGCGGGGAAGCCGTCCTGCGGAAAGTAAGCGCCAAAGCCCTCCTCCATGGCGGGAAGGTCCTGGATCTCCTTGAGCCAGACGTTGACCTTGACCAGGCTGCTCAGCGTCAGGTCAAAGCGGGCCAGGGTCTGACGGAGGGCGTCGAACACGCCCGCGAACTGGGCCTCAAAGGTGTCGCCGAAACCGCGATGCAGCCCGAGGAAGACGAAATCGCCCGCCGCCACGGCGGACGAGTAGCTGTAGGGGGTGGGAATCCGCGTGATGCCTGACATGGTCGACTCCTTGTGTTTCTGCGGGTGCTAGTTCCACAATCGCACAGCGCGATCTGCGCCGCAGTGTTCGCCCACCCAGAGGGGCGGTAGCGCGCGCACGCCGGCGATCCGGTGCGTGGATCGCCGCGCCGGGCCGCACGGCGTGCGGCCCCTACCCGGGTGCGTCGCGCTGTGCCATGTGCGGCGGTAGAATCAGGGCGCCCCTGCCGGCGACTGAAGCATTTCCCACAGTCTCTGCGCCGTCTGCTCCGCCGTCTCGTGTGAGTTGTCATAAAAGAGGGCTCGAATGTCTTCCGGGCCGGCGCACAGGTCGTCCACGAACTTTTGCACCCAGTACTCGGGCGTCGGCTGGGGCCAGCAGTCGCGGGTGCGGTTGCGTTCCAGGAGGGTGTCCATGGTGGGCATGAGCACCACCGCGCGATGGGCGATGCCGCGCGCCGTCAGGCGGGAGCGATACCACGCCAGCGCCTCGGGAAGGATGATGTGGGCGATGACGGCCGACCTTCCCAGGGCCACCATCCCCGCGGCCATGGCCAGCATCGCCTCGTGCGTCTCCTCGAAACCGACCTTGCGCCCCAACTCGCGCCGCAGCAGGTCGAGGATCCAGTCGCCGTCGATCTGGGCCAGGCCGTAGCGCTCCGACAGCAGGTAGGACACGGCCGACTTGCCGCTGGCGCAGGTGCCGCTGAGGAGCAGCACACGCGCGGAGGAAGAGAGGGGGATGGGCGCCGGCCCATCCCTCTCGCGGTAGGTGACGCGCCCTCCGCACGCCCGGCACCACGGCCCGAAGCGCTTGGAGTGCCTGTTGAACACGCCATCCGCGTGGTATAGCGCCACGTCACCCTCCGCGACGCTGCCGCAGCGCGGGCAGCGCCAGCCGGCCCGCCTCATTCCACCCCATCCAGCACCAGCACCGCGTCCTCCCAGTGCCCGGGCGTAGCGAACCACTGGGTCGTGCCCTTGGGAAAGACGCTGTCCGTGGCGTTGCCGGTGGGGTAGGCGCCGGCGTCCTGCTCCTCACCCGTCGCGGGGTTTATGAGCGTCGCTTTGACCTGGCGCGTGAGGATCTTGTCGAGGTGGATCAGGGCGTGGCACTGGCTCGCCAGGTAGATCATCGCCCAGGTGCTATCGGCGCCGCGCACGGCGGCGTTGAGGGTGCGCTCGCTGGACACGCCGGCGGCAAAGAGGCCCTGATCCGGGACGCGGTCCCACCAGGGGCGCTGGGCCAGCGAAGCTGGCCTCGAGCCAGGCTTCGCCTGGCCAGAGGTAGCGATGCGGCGGTAGATGCCCATCTGCACGGCGCCCGGCGTGTCGAACGTGTCGGTCCAGCCCTCGCCCATGCGCCACATGCGATCCTGGCCGTAGGTCATGTACCCGCCGGCCATGAACGCCCACCACATCTGCCGCCGCACGATGAGGGGCGTGATGGGGCCCTGCGGGTACTCGGGGCCGTTCTCATAGGCGCCCTCGCCCAGCACCACCGGCTTGATGGGCGTGAGGTAGGTATCGGCCAGGACGGCGGGGTAGACCTTGGCCCACTCGGTCCAGGTCTCGATCATGTTGAAATCGAGCCAGTCCTCGTAATGGAAGAACTGGGCCGAGTGGCGCCAGCCGCAGGGGTGGTAGGTGATGAGGTGGGCGCCGGCGTCGCCCTCGCGCAGGCCGAGGGCCAGGGCGCGCCAAGTGTCCTCGGAGCCGGTGGGGACGCGGTCGCCGCCGTTCACCCAGATGATGTTGGGGGCGTCGTGGTAGCGCTCCCCGAGCCAGCGGCCGTACGCGCGGGCGTTTTCGGGGTTCAGCACGGCGGTGTCATTGACGTAATATCCCCAGGTGGGGAGCATGGCGAGGACCAGGCCCTGCCGCGCGGCATAGTCGACCAGGTGATCCACGTGCTGAAAGTAGGCGTCGTTGGGACGATCGGGGCCGCCCAGCCAGGGGCGCTCCCCGAGGGCGTTGGGGCCGGGCATGGCGTCCTCGAACCCCGTGCCCCCGCCCCAGGCAAGCACCCCCTGGATGACGGTGAACCCGTGGCCGGCGCGGTTGGCAAGGTACGCCTCGGCGTCCTCTGGCGAGTACTGGGCAAAGAGTGGCCAGGCGGTGTCGCCGAGCCAGAAAAAGGGCTCGCCGCTGGCGTCGACAAAGTAGCGGCCGTTGGCGCTGACGCGAATCGCGCCCGCAAAGGCGGTGTCGGACATGGTGCTCCTTTCTCGGACGGGTTATGGGTTGTGGGCAGCGAGCAGTGGTTACAGGTTTCAGGGTTGCACGTTACAGGCTTGACGGAGGGAGTTCGCTATAGCCTGTAACCTGTCACCTGCAACCTGTAACCCACAACCCACAACTCACACCTCACAACGTTTTCCCGCAACATAGATGACGCGCAGATCGCGGACGTTCGTGTTGAGGATGCCGGTATCGATGGTGTCGCCCAGGGCCTTGAGGGCGGTGTGGCTGTCGTGGCGGCGCAGCGCCTCGGCGACGTCCACCCCCAGCGCGGCGGCGCGCGCGGCGGTCTCGCCGTCCGCGATCGCGCCGGCGACGTTCGTGGGGCCGTCGGAGCCGTCCGAGTCGGCCGATCCCACCACGACACGGGGGCTGCCGGCGATGCGCGCCACCGTCGACAGGACAAACTCTTCGTTGCGGCCGCCGATCCCCGGCTCGTCGCCGGTGGCCACCACCAACTCGCCGCCGCACATCAGCACGTGGGGCGCGGGGAGGGGCCTGTCGAGGGTCTCGATCTCTTGGGCGATGTGGGCCAGCACCTCGCCCGCCGCCTGCGCCTCGATGTCGTTCAGGCTGGAGGCGAGCACCGTGGCGGGGACGCCCATCTCCGCGGCCTTGGCCAGAGCGGCGTCGAGCATCACCTCGGGGCCCATGACGCGGAAATAGTGCTTGTTCTCGCCGCGCCACTCGTCGAGGCGCAGCGGCCCGTACTGCGGGTCGGCGCGCAGTAGGTAGGCGCGCACCGACTCGGGCACCGTCTCCCAGCAGCCATAGTGCTCGAGGATGGCGATGGCGTGCTCGTACGGATCGCCGTTCTCGGGGGGCTTGTTGAGGTGCGTGCGCACCTTGGGCGGCTCCTCGGGCGTGGCCACCTGGATCAGCGTGGCGCCGCGCACGTGGCGCGCGTGCTTGAGCCGGAGGATGGTCAGCAGGTTGCGCACGGCGTTGGCCACCGGCATGGGGGCGCCGCACTGGAAGTAGAGGATGCGATAGACCTCCTGCAGGTCCTCCAGGGTGATGCCGGGCGCGGGGAGCGCCATGAGCGCCGAGCCGCCCCCCGAGGTGGACACAAAGACGATGTCGCCCTCGCGCGCCTTGCGCTCGATCTCCAGGATGCGGCGGGCGCCCGTCACGCTGTCCTCGTCGGGGAGGGGGTGGCCGGCCAACGTCACCTCGATGCGCTCGAGATAGACCTCGTCCCCCTTTTTCGCGTTGATGTGCCCCTCGGTGATGCGATCGCCCAGCACGTCCTCCATCGCCCTGGCCATGCGCTGGGCGGCCTTGCCCCCGCCGACCACATAGATGTTGTTCACCTTGGCCAAGTCGAAAACCAGGGGCTCCTGCGAGGCGGCGCCGCCGGGCAGGCCGAGGGACGCGATCCCGGGGGTATCGGTGCGCGGGATGCGATCGTTGCCGACGATCAGCTTGCCGCCCTCGATGCGTATGAGGTTCCGCGTGTTCTCGTAGGGGTCGGCGGCCACCATGCCCGCCTCCAAGATGTCGAGGACGACCCGCCGTCCGGCGACGTTGCCATGGGAAAGGAGTTCGTCACGGTTCTTGATGATCATCGCTATCGCTTCCGCCCTCTGTTGGTGTGATGGTCCTCTGCAAGAGCTATCCGAGGAGCCGCGCGAGCATCGCCACGTCGTTGGCGTAGAACAGTGTCGTCAGCCCGGTCTCGGGCAGCCGATCGGTTAGGATGCCCTCGGCGTAGAGCCCTCGCGCGATGCTGCGTCGCACATAGCGCCACAGGTTGAGCATCATGTTCTCGGGGGGCACCCCCTGCCTGCCGCCGGTGGTGGACGCGAGCAGCGCCCGCATGGTACCCATCTTGTCGGCAAAATACGAGGCGGTGATGGCGCTCACGGCGTCCACGGTGGGCGCGTAGCGCGCCATCGCCTCCTGGGTGATCACCGGCGCGGCCGGCTCGCCGCCCCGCCACAGCCCGACCCGCTCGGCGGCCGATCGCAGCGCCGCGTCGTCCAGCGTGCCAGCGAGCAGCGCGGCGTAGGCGTCGGTGAGGTGGGCGTTGAGCGCCGCGACATAGCCGGGGCTGTCGCCGGCGGCGTCGGGCCGCAGGAGGTAGCTCTGACGGCCAGGTCCGATGAATACCGCGGTGTAGCGCGCGCCGCGGAACACGCTCTTGTTCAACAGGTCGGGGCCCATCGCCTTCTGGGCGTCACACACCTCATGGAAATCGACCTTGCTGCGGGCGTACTTGCCGCCAAAGCCGGCCCAGTCGACGGCCAGGCCACTTTCCCGCATGACGTCTCCCAGGCTCTGCTGCACGCCGAGCACCCCGACGAGAAAGGTGATGACTGCCGGCGGCTCGTCGCGCAGGGGTGCGACGGCCTCGGCCAGCGAGGCAGCCAGCCGCCGCCCCAGCGGCGCGACGACGGCGTTGAGGCGGACGATATCGTCCTCGGTGAACACCGAGGTGTCCAGGCGGACGACGCCATCTACCTCGCGCAGCACGTGCATCTCGACGAGTTCGTCCACCACCCGGCGGTCGAGTTCCGCCGCCGGCACGGGCGCCTCGGCGATGCGCGCGATGAGGTGCAGGACCTCAGCGGTGAGAAAGGCGCGTATGGCGCGGTACGACTCGCCGGTATAGCTGGCGATGACGGGTTCTAGCTCCACGGCACGCTCCTCTCATTCGTGGAACACCGCGTGAGGCACCATCGACGGTAGGCCGGCCCAGGCTGCGGCCGTCACGATGATGTGCCCTGCCAGATCCTCTGGAGCAGTCTGTAGCTGATCAGCTCGATCCCTTCCTGCTGGATGATGGCGCGCGCCTCCGGCGACGTCACGAATTCGAGGTCCGTTCGCCGTACCCGCCAGCCCCCGGGGTCCATGGCCTGTGACGCGGCATCGCCGAGGCTGGGGTGTACCGCCCACTCACTGAGGCCCGTGGGAAGCTCGCGCAGCATCCGAGCGTAGGTGGTCGATTTGTTGGCGATGTCCAGCCGGAAGCTGTCGAGCAGGTCATGGTCAGTAGTAGGCAGACCCAAGCTCTGAACCTGGTGGATGAACGGATGCGAGGCGACGCGGAGCGCCAGTCCATGCTCTCTCGCCAGTTCAAAGGTCATGGCGAACACGTCGGCTCGGCCCCCGCTATGCAGGCAGTGCCAATCCAGGTGGGTGGGTGCGAGTCCAGCGGCTAGCACGGTCCCAATCTGCGCCCTGAACTCGAGTTCAAGTTCGTCCAGCCTGGCCCGAGCTAGCATCTCGGGAATCCGCTCGCTGGAGTACAAACGCCCCTCTTCGTCGAGTAAGGACGCCACCCTCTCCCTGGGCGTGATCGGACCCCAACGGTGGTGGTCGATATCGCGGATGACCGATAGGTGAACGCCAAAGGGGATGGCGGGGTTCTCTGCGAGAAACTGCATGGCCCGCCGGGCGCCGGGGCACGGTACCATCAGGCTCGTGGACTGGACCACCCCATCCCGGAACGCGAGGGCTATCGCGTCATTGATCGCTTGGTACATCCCGAGATCGTCGGCGTTGATGAGCAGTAGTCGCGCGTCGTCGGGATACCCGAGCAGCCTGTTCGCCTCGCCCATGATGAAATAGCTCGCTTTCTCCGCTTCCCCGTTGGGTCGCGGCTAGACAACCGTCGGACAGACTGGCCCTACTCCTGCCCGACGCTTCCTTGCACCGCACGGCGGTCCACCCCGCATACCAAAGGGGTTGCCGCTGGGCAGGGCGGCTAAGCCAGGGCCGCCAGCGCGCTCCTGGCGCCCTCTCCGATGAACCCCGCGTCGCTGCCGATGGTGAGGAGGCGGAACCCCTCGTCGACGAGTTGGCGCGCCTGCTCCACGCCGCCGGCGGCATAGGCCGCCGCTACGCCCGCCCGGCGGGTGGCCGCCACGACGGTCCGGCGCGCCTCGTGCACGCGCGGATGGTTCGTCTGCCCCGTCAGGCCGATGGAGGCGGCATAGTCCGAGTAGCCAAAGAAGGCGGCGTCGATCCCCGGTACGGAGACGATCTCGTCGATGTTGCGCACCGCCTCGTCGTGCTCGATGATGATATAGATGAGCAGGTCCTCGTTCGCCTGACGCAGGTAGTCGGCGCTCTCGAGGCCATAGAGCGAAGCGCGTCCGGGCCCCAGGCCCCGTATCCCCTCGGGCGGGAACTTGCAGGCGCGCACGGCGTCCTCCGCCTCACGGCGCGACCGGATCATGGGGAACATGATCCCCTTGACGCCCACGTCCAGGGCCACCTTGACGGCCACGGGGTCGTTCCACGGCACCCGCAGGATGGGGACGGTATCCGTGCCGTTCATCGCCTGGAGGATCGCCTGCACCATGGCCATGTCGGCCGCGGCGTGCTCCCCCTCGATGATGAGAAAGTCGAACCCCATGCGCGCCATCACCTCGGCCACGGCCGGGCTGCCCAGCCGGAGCCACGAGCCGTAGGACACCTGCCCCGCGGCGAGCGATTGCTTGACCTTGGTCGTGATCGCCATGGCGTGACCTCCTGGATGTCGTGGGTGGAAGACTATCTCGTCGAGCCGTTCGACTGCCTCGCTGACGTGGCATTCAAGAAATCGCCGGCGATGCCGACGCGTTAGGTGTGGCGCGCCATGGGTACGGCGTACCCATGGTCCGGCGCGAGATCGCACTCTTGGCAGAACGGGACGGTCACGCGCCGTGCACGCTGGGATCGGCTACCGCGAGCGTCGGCCGACCCGCGGCGCGGGACCGGACGAGCAGGATCAGCGGCACCGTGAGCGCGCAGAGGGCGGCGCTCAGGCCGTAGGCGGCCGGCAGGCCCCAGGCCGCCGCCAGGGCATAGGCGACCAGCGGCCCCAGGCCGGAACCCACATCGCCCATGGTCTGGTAACCGCCCACGATGGCGCCGCGCTCACCGGTGCGGGTCAGGTCGCCCATCCAGGAGACGAGCATGGGCGGCACGATGCCGTAGGCCATGGCGGCCAGCAGCACGCCGACGCCGGTGACCCACAGCGCGCCGTCCAAGGCGAGGCACGCCAGGGCGGCCATGCCCAGCACCTCGCCGAGGATGAGCACGCGGGTGCGGTCTCCCAGCACGTCGCTGAGGTAACCCAGCGTCGGCCCGACCAACACCGAGACGACGTTGCGCAAGAAGAGCAGCGTGCCGGTGAGCGACGCCACGCCGATCACGGCCGTTCCGAGGCGCAGCGTCTCGCCGAGGGTCTGCTGCAGGTAGAGCCCAAAGGTCGAGTAGAATACGCCGGCGAACAGGAAGCGGTGGGCGAACGACAGCGCCAGGACGAGCCACAGGCGGACGTCCAGGTGGCGCACAGCGCGCCCCCAGGAGCGCAGGCGAGGACCCCACGCCAGGCCGGCCTCCGCGGCGCCGGGGCGCGCGGGCCGGCGGTGGGCGCGGGGCAGTGTCAGGGCGAACAGGCCGGCGAGGGTGCTGAGGGCGCCCAGGATCAGCATGGCGCGGGAGAACCCCAGCGCGTCCACGAGGAATCCACCCAGCATCGCGCCCACCGACCCGCCAAAGTACG
>ENA-UOUL01004787-UOUL01004787.1-bioreactor-metagenome-genome-assembly--contig:-NODE-4787-length-12197-cov-3.418317_pt1 | contig 12197 bp, 7 predicted proteins | sample MGYA00249838_ERZ747220 | MGnify/ENA primary metagenome ERZ747220 (study PRJEB28778, sample SAMN05720191) | bioreactor metagenome | isolation source: Anaerobic biogas reactor | place: USA:Washington...
TGTGCGGCGCCGAAGTGGTAGTCGAGGAAGTTGGTGACGTGCGGATAATCCGCGCCCCAACCGAGCAGGTGGATGCCGTTCAGATCACCTGCTGCCGACGCCTCGATGAAGGCGCCCGACTCCATCACCTCGATCTCGGCGGTGATGCCCAGGTTTTCCTCAAGCTGGACCTGCAGCTCCTGCGCTACAGCGCCAGGCTCCGGCAGGTAACCGCGGACAACATCACGGTAATAGATCGTGGTCTCGAAACCATCGGGATAACCGGCGTCGGCCAGCAACTGGCGAGCCGCTTCGGGGTCGAACTCATACCACGGTTCGCCCACACAGGCGTTGGCAATGGCGCACGGCGTGAAGTGCGTGGCCACGGTCGAGCCCGGCGGGTAGAAGTCGTCCACGATCCGCTGGCGGTCGAGGCCCATGGCGATGGCACGGCGCACGTTCACGTCGTCGAACGGCTCATAGGTGCGGGTAAAGCCGACGTAGAAGACATTCAGCGCCTCACGGTCCAGCAGCTGGAGGTTCGGATCGTTGGCAATCGTCTCGAAGTCATCGGGACCCGGGTTGTCGATGCCGTGGACCGTACCGGACTGCAGCTCCAGCAGGCGGGCCGCCGCTTCGCTGCTCCAGCGGAAGACGAGCGTCTCGGCAATGGCCGGCTCGCCCCAGTAGTTGGGGTTGCGCGTGAAGATGATGCTGTCGCCCCGGTTCCAGGTCTCCAGCATATACGGGCCGGTGCCGATGGGGCTCTCCAGCAGATCGCCGCTGCCGCCGGTCGATTCCAGGTACTCCTGCGGGTAGATGGCGAAGGGTGTAAAAGCTATCTTCGAGAGGAACGCGGGGTCAGAGTTGCACAGCTCAAACTCGACTGTGTGCTCGTCCATCGCCTGAATGCGGCGGAACTGACCCTGGCAGTCCGGGTCTTCCAGAATCAGGAAGTCGCCGGACGGCTCCTCGGTCGGCTCCTCGGCGGCCGGTTCCTCAGTCGGCTCCTCAGCAGCCGGCTCTTCTGTTGGCTCCTCCATCGGCTCTTCCGCCGGCTCCTCAGCCGGTTCTTCCGGCGCCGGCTCCTCAGCCGGTTCTTCCGGCGCCGGCTCCTCCGCCACGTCTGTGGCTACGTCCTCGGCAGCATTCTCGAGGTCGCTTGCGGTGTTGCCGCCACAGGCGACGGCCACGAGGGCCAGCACGAGAAACGCCACGAGCAACAGGTAGCGGTTCGCGAATTTCATGTCTCTTCTCCTTCCTTGTTCACAATGCTACTTACGCTTCTGGATAAAGCTTCTGCTAGACGGCGACTCTGGAGAGCGCGGAAATATAGTAGCATGACCCGCGAGTGCAAGCAATGAGGGCGCATACGAGAATCTGGCGCTATAATTTAGCCATTATGAACAACCGTGACGTCGCTACCGTCTTTGAACAGATCGCCGACATGCTGGCCATCCGTGGCGACAGCTTCCATCGCATTCTGGCCTATCGCAACGCCGCCGACAGCATTCGCAGCCTGGGCCGCGACATTAACGATCTCCACGCCGCCGGGGAGCTACAGACCATCTCCGGCGTCGGCGAGACGCTTGCCGCCAAGATAGACGAGCTGCTCACGACCGGACGCCTCGAGTTCTTCGACCGCCTCTCCGCCGAAATCCCGCCCGCGCTGACCGCCCTCCTGCGGGTGGAGGGGCTTGGCCCGAAGAAGGTCAAGACGCTCTACGATGCCCTGGGCATCACCACGCTGGAGGCGCTCAAAGCGGCAGCCTCAGAGGGCAAGGTCGGCACGCTGCCGGGCATGGGCAAAAAAACGGAGGCCAATATTCTGGCCGCCATAGACGCCCTGGAGCGCCACGGCGACGGGCGCACCCCTCTGTGGAAAGCCGCACCTGTCGCCGAAGAGCTGCTTGCCGCGCTGGTCGAAATGCCGGGCGTCACCCGGTCCTCCGTGGGCGGCTCGCTGCGGCGCATGCGCGAGACGATCGGCGACATTGACCTGCTCGTCGCCGCCGCCGACTCCGCCGCCATCATGGAGCGCTTCAAGAAGCTGCCCCAGGTTGAAGCCGTCATCGGCAGCGGGCCGACGAAGACGACGGTCCAGCTACACAACGGGCTGCAGGCCGATCTGCGCGTGCTGCCCGAAGAGCGCTGGGGCACGCTGCTCTCTTATTTCACCGGCAGCCAGGCGCACAACATCCGCCTGCGCGAGCTGGCGCTCAAGAAGGGGCTGAGCCTCAACGAGCACGCCTTCCGCCCGATCGTGGATGGCGAAATCACCAACGAGGGCGGAATCCTCTGCGCCACCGAAGAAGAGGTCTACGCCGCGCTTGGCCTGCCCTTCATTCCCGTGCCCCTGCGCGAGGATCGCGGCGAGATTGAGGCCGCGCAGAAAGGCAAGCTGCCACGGCTCGTCGAGAATGAGGATATTCGCGGCGACCTGCAGATGCACACGACCTGGTCCGACGGCAAGCTGAGCGTGCTGGAGATGGCCCGGGCCGCCAAGGAGCGCGGCCTGCAGTACATCGCCATCACCGACCATTCCTACAGCCTCGGCGTCACGGGCGGCCTTACGGTGGAGCGGCTGCTGGAGCAGGGCGAGGAGATCCGCGCCGCCAACGAAGCGCTGGGGCCCGACTTCCGCGTCCTGCACGCCACGGAGATGGAGATCCGCGCCGACGGCACGCTTGACTTCCCCGACGAGGTGCTGGCCCAGCTTGATTTCGTCGCCGCCAGCCTGCATACGGGCCTCAGCCAGAGCCGCGAGCAGGTGATGATGCGGGCGATGGCGGCGCTGGAGAACCCGCACGTCGATATGCTGGCCCATCCCACCGGTCGCCTCATTCCCGACCGGCCGGGCGCGGACCTGGACATGGAGACGCTGCTGAAGGCGGCCCGCCGCACCGGCACAATCATGGAAGTCAACGCCAACCCGCACCGGCTCGACCTGCGCGACAAGCACGTGCGCCTTGCCGTCGAGCTGGGCGTGAAGCTGGCCATCAACACAGACGCGCACCGCGCCGAGGAGCTGGACCTCATGCCGTATGGCGTGGCGACGGCCCAGCGCGGTTGGGCCACCCCCGACGACGTCGTCAATAGCTGGCCCCTGCCGGATTTCCTCGATTATCTGGCCAGCAAGGGCGGGGACTGAGCCGCAGGAGCGAACACAGGACTATGGCTCGATATCAGAAACCTGACGATCCCCGGGAGAGTGGCCTGCGCCCCCACCGGCAGCGTCGTTTTGGCGGCGGCGACGAACCGGCGCCCTGGCTCTGGCTGGGGCTGGGCGTCGTCGTTACCATCGTCGGCATCGCCCTCGCGCTGGCGCTGGTCAACAGCCTGCTGGCGCGCGAGCCGCTGGCGGCGTCGATGCCCACGCCGACGATCATCCGGCTGACGGCGCCCCCAACGGTAGCCCCATCGCCCACCGTGCTGGCGCCCACGCCGACGCCGATACCCACCTTCACGCCCGCGCCCACGCGCAACCTCGCCGCGCCGCCGGAGAGCATCACCGTGGGCTACTACGCCCGCGTTTCCGGCACGGGCGACGCCGGCCTCACGCTGCGCGGCGGCCCGAGCACGCTGACGACCAGCCTGCAGAACGTCGCCGAAGGGACGGTCATGCAGGTCATCGGCGGGCCGGAGGAAGCCGACGATTTCATCTGGTGGCAGGTGCGGCTGCCCGGTGGGGCGGAAGGCTGGGTGGCCGGGCAGTTCATCGAGCCCGCCGCTGCGCCGGGTTCCGTACCCCCAACGGCGGAAGCGACCACCGAGGGCACGCCCGGCACGCCGGAGGCGACCGGCGAGGAAGCCACCGCCGAGCCAACACCGGAGAGCTAAGAGGAGTTGATTTGATGCACTGGAGAAGAACCATCTGGCTATTACGAAGCTTGCTGCCCCTACTCGTCCTTCTGCTCGCGCTGCCCGCCCTGGCGCAGCAGGATGGTGAGGAGCTGGAGCTGCGCCTGCGCCGCGATTTCGGCTACGGCAGCTGGCCGCGCGTCCAGGGCCGCTTCTCCATGCGCGTGGCCGAGTTTGGAGACGTGGAGCGCGTCGAGTTCCTGATCGACGGCGAGGTCATCGGCGAGGATGCCGAGCCGCCTTTTGCCCTGCAGTTCCAGACCGGCACCTATCCGGACGGCTGGCACACCCTGCAGGCCATCGGCTACCTGCCCAACGGCGAGACGGTGGTCTCGAACAGCATCCGCCGCGAGTTTGTCCCGGCCAGCAGCGCGAACTGGACTATCTTTGCCGTCCTCGGCATAGCCGTCGCCGGGCTGGTGCTGCGCTACGTGATGACGCGCGGCGACAAGGCAAGCAGCTATGGCATCGTCGGCGGCACAGTATGCCCGCATTGCGACCGGCCGTTTGCCTATCACTTCTGGAGCTTCGCCCTGCTGGTCGGGCGCCTGGATCGCTGCCCGCATTGCGGCCGGTGGAGCTTTACCCGGCGCTGGCTGCCGGAAGACCTGGCGACTGTGGAGGCCGAGCTGCGCGGCGAAAAGCCGGCAGCCCATCCCGAGCTGAGCGAGGAAGAACGGCTGCGGCGCGACCTGGAAGCTTCCCGCTATGACGACGTGCCCTGAGCGGGCCGGCAGACGGAGGTCACGATGACGCCTGAGGAACGGGTTGAGCACCTGCGTAGAGAACTGGACTATCACCGGTACCGGTACCACGTCCTCGACGATCCAACTGTCTCGGACGCGGAGTATGACCTGCTCTTTGCCGAGCTACAGGAGCTGGAGCAGCAGCACCCGGAGCTGATCACGCCCGACTCGCCGACCCAGCGGGTGGGCGCCGAGCCGCTGGAGGCCTTCGAGAAGGTGGAACACCCGGCCCCCATTCTCAGCCTCGCCAGCGCGCACAGCTTGGAGGAGCTTTACGCCTGGCGCAAGCGGCTGGGCCGCCTGCTCTCCGGCGACGACGGCGTTGATTTTGTCGTCGAGCCCAAGATTGACGGGCTCACCGTGGTGCTTACCTACCGGGAGGGCCGTTTCGTGCTCGGCGCCACGCGCGGCAACGGGTTCATCGGCGAAAACGTGACCCAGAACCTGCGCACCATCCGCACCCTACCGCACCGCATCCCCGCTAATCCCCGCGCCGGGGTGCAGCCGCCGGCCTATTTTGTCGTGCGCGGCGAGGTCTTTTTCCCGCTCGACCGCTTCGAGGCGTTTAACACGGCGCTGATCCAGAACGGCGAGCGGGGCTACATGAACCCGCGCAACGCCGCTTCCGGCTCGCTGCGCCAGCTCGATCCGCAGATCACGGCGGCCCGCCCGCTGACCCTCTACGTCTACGACATCGTCACCTGGGAAGGGGGCGACGTGCCGGAGAAGCAGTGGGAGCGGCTGGAGATGCTGCGCGCCCTCGGCTTTCCCGTCGCCGCCGAAGTGCGCTGCTGCGACACGCTGGAGCAGATCGCCGAGATGTATACTGAATGGCAGCAGACGACGCGCAACGAGCTGAACTACGAAGTGGATGGCCTCGTCATCAAGATCAACGACCAGCCGCTGGCGGCGAGCCTGGGCTTTGTCGGCAAGGATCCGCGCGGGGCGCTGGCGCTCAAGTTCCCGGCGCAGGAGAAGACGACGCGCTTCATCGAGCTGGTCGTCAACGTCGGGCGCACCGGCATCCTGGCCCCCAACGCCGTGCTCGAACCGGTGGAGATTGGCGGCGTCGTCGTGCGCCACGCCACGCTACACAACTTCGAGGAGATCGCCCGCAAAGATATTCGCGTCGGCGACCGGGTGATCGTCAAGCGCGCCGGCGACGTCATCCCCTACGTCGTCGGCCCGGTGGTGGAAGCGCGCGACGGCAGCGAGCAGCCGATCAGCCCGCCGGAGCGCTGCCCCGTCTGCGACGCACCGACGACCCGCGTCCCCGGCGAGGTGGGCATCTATTGCGACAATCCGGCCTGCCCGGAACAGCTCGTGCGTCGGGTTGAGTATTTCGTCAGCCGGGGCGCGATGGACATTGCCAGCTTCGGCAAGGAGACGGGCGTCGTGCTCATCAAACAGGGGCTGATCCACGACGTCGGCGACATTTACTACCTGAACCGGGACGATCTCCTGGCGCTTGAAGGCTTCGGCGAGAAGAAAGCCGACGCCCTGCTCGCCGGCATTGAGGCCAGCAAGCGGCAGTCGCCCGTGCGGCTGCTCACCGCGCTCGGCATCCCCTACGTCGGCGGCGTCGTCGCCGGCACGCTGATCGACGCGCTGGGCAGCATCGACGCCGTCGCCGCGGCGAGCGAGGCGGATCTCGTCGCCATCGAAGGCATTGGCCCGCGCACAGCGGCCTCGATTGCCGGCTGGTTCCGCGACGAGCGCCACCAGGCGCTTCTCGACAAGCTGCGGCGCGCCGGCCTGCGCTTTGAGGCCGAGCGCAAAGCCGAGCAGGGGCCGCAGCCGTTCGCCGGCCTGACCTTTGTCATTACCGGCACGCTGCCCAACATGACGCGCGACGAGGCCCGCGCCTTTGTTGAAGCGCGCGGCGGCAAGGTCACCGGCTCGGTCAGCCGCAACACCAGCTATCTGGTCGCGGGCGAGTCACCCGGCAGCAAGCTGGACAAGGCGCAGGAGTTGGGCACGCCTATCCTCGACGAGGCCGGGCTTCTGGCGCTGGCCGGCGAAGGGTAGGGCGATGCCCGAATTCTTTAACGTTCTGCCGCCAGACGAGGCGCGGCGTCTGCTTTTCGACCACCTCACCCACCGCACGGCCGGCGAAACGGTGGCCGTCCAGGAGGCACTCGGCCGGGTCACGCTGCGCGCCGTTCACGCGCCTCACGCCCTGCCTGCTTTCCGCCGCAGCACGATGGACGGCTACGCGGTGCGCGCCGCCGATACCCACGGCGCCTCCGAGAGCCTGCCGGCGTTTCTCAGCGTCGTGGGCGAGGTGCCCATGGGCGCCCCGGCATCCGTCGAGCTGGGCGTGGCCGAAGCGGCGCTGGTGCACACGGGCGGGATGCTGCCCGACAGCGCCGACGCCGTCGTGCCGGTGGAGCTGACCCAGCGCCTGGGCGACGGCGCCCGCTACCCGCACGAGATCGAGGTCTTCAAGGCGATGGCCGCAGGCCAGAACGTGCTGCAGGTGGGCGAAGACGTGGCTGCCGGGGCGCAAATCCTGCCGGCCGGCCACCTGCTGCGCCCGCAGGACCTCGGCGGGCTGCTCTCTGTGGGCATCACGACGCTGGAGGTCGCGGCCCGCCCGCGCGTGGGCATCCTGGCGACCGGCGACGAGGTCGTCCCACCAGAGCAGGCGCCAGGTCCGGGCCAGATCCGCGACATCAACAGCTACACCGTCGCCGGGCTGACGGAGAAGGCGGGGGGTATTCCCGTTCTCGGCGGGATCGTGCCCGACAACCTGCGCGCGCTGCAGGAAGCCGCCGAACGGATGCTCTCCGGCTGTGACATGCTCGTGCTCAGCGCCGGCTCCTCGGTCAGCGCGCGCGACGTAACCGTACAGGTTGTCGATGGGCTGGGCGAGCCGGGCGTGCTGCTGCACGGCGTCGCCACCCGTCCGGGCAAGCCGACCATCGTCGGCGTGGTCGGCGGAAAACCCGTCATCGGCCTGCCGGGCAACCCCGTTTCGGCGATGGTCCAGTATGATATGTTTGGCGTGCCCGCCGTCTACCGGCTGCAGGGCGTGATGGAGCCGCCGCTGCGGGGCGTCGTCTGGGCGCGGCTGGCCCACAACGTCGCCAGCGAGACCGGTCGCGAGGATTACGTGCCCGCCCGCCTGGAGAGCGAGGGCGACGGGTTGCGCGCTGTGCCTGTCTTCGGCAAAAGCAACCTCATCTACACACTCGTCAACGCCGACGGGCTGATTAAAGTGCCGCTGAACAAGGGCGGCCTGCTGGCGGGGGAGTGGGTGGAAGTGCGGCTGTTCTAATCACACCGCACGGGCGGGTTTCAAACCCGCCCCTACCTGACGCGCCCTACCTTTGCCTGACGCTCTCCCACAGATACAGCGGCCCGCCCGGCAGCCCCGACAGCCGCTCCAGGAGGAAGACCAGCGTAGACAGGGCAAAACCGGTCCCGGCAGCCAGGGGCGCCGCTCCCCCGGCAAACACGGCGCCGTCGAACAGCACCGTCGCCACACTCTCTCGCGCGCCGAAGCCGCCCACCGCCGGCACGAGCAGCGTGATTGCCAGCAGCGGCACGACGAGCAACAGATAGCCGAACGGCGCGGGCGAAGCCAGCGCGCGCGCCGCCGCCCACCACCAGCTCACCTGCATCAAATTGAAGACGAGTGAGACGAGCAGGGCGCCACGCAGTGCGGGCCAGCCCACCGCCTGCACGGCCTGCAGCAGCCGGGCCACGGCTCCCTCGCCGGTGGGCGACAGCGGCCCGGGCAGAAAGCGCCCGGCGGCCCGCAGCAGCCGGCCGTCCAAGAGCGCCGCGCCCGCCAGCAGCCCAACGAGGGCGACGGCCAGCACGACGGCAGCCTGCTGCGGCGGGAAGCTCTCCGGGCGGAAGGGCAGCGCAACGAGGGCGAGCACGAAAAGCATCAGCAGCCCCGTCAGCCGGTCGAGCAGGACCGTTCCCGCGGCAACGTCACCCGGCACGTGGCGGGCGACCTCGAGGATGCGCACCACGTCGCCGCCGAAGCCGGTGGGCAGGAAGGCGTTAAAGAAGTGGCCCGTAAAATAGAGGCGGACGAGGCGGGCGAAGGGCAGATTGACCCCCAGGCCGCGCAACAGGAGCAGCCAGCGATAGGCGCGCACGACGAGGCTGCTCATCACCAGCAGCAGCGCCGCCGCCACCCAGCGCAGGTCGGCCCGCAGCAGCCGGGCTACGGCATCGCCCAGGTCGATTTGCGTGAGGATAAAGATGAGCCCGCCCACCGTGACCGCGATTTTCAGCACCGTCACGAGGCGACTACGCACCGGCTGCCTCCCGCCGCATGAGGTAGGCGGCGGCCCCCAACGCCACAATCGCCGCCACGCTCACCAGCCCGCCCGCGAAAAAGACGCGCGGCTCGTAGCTCCAGACGACCGTGTGGCTGCCCGCCGGCACGCAGACCGCCCGCAGCGCGGTATAGGCCGTCAGCGGCGTCGCCGGCTCGCCATCCACCGTGACGCGCCAGCCCGGATAGGCCGCCTCCGCCACGACCAGCAGGGCCGGCGCGGCGCTCTCGGTGGCAATCTCCCAGCGCGTGGCCTCGTGGGCGACGAGCGTGGCCGAGCCCGATTCGCCGCCTGTCCCCGGCTGACAATCAGGCGCAGCCGGGAGGATGGCCGTCGTCGCCGGGTCAAAATCGGCTTCGTGCAGCCGGGCGATGGCCGCCGCGCCGTCGGGAATGACCTCGACCTGCGAGACCAGCCGCACGATGGGCATCACCCGCGCCCGCCGGTAGACCCAGGCGTTGCCCTGCTGGCCCAGCAGCGTTAGCGGCCTCTCGCCTTCGGTGAAGCCATCCTGCGGCTGCTCCGCCACGACGTAGCCCGCGCCCAACAGGTCATACGCCGTCGAGCGCGGGTCGGGGATCGAGCTGGTGAGGGCAACCGTTGCCGCCGGCTCCAGCGCGTTATAGCCGAAGACCGAGCGCAGCCCGCTCTGCCCGGCGCCGTTCTGCTCAAAAATCGACAGCCCCCAGGGCAGCACGCGCTCCTCGGTGTCGCCGATGAGGGCGTAAGCGTCGGCCCACATCGGCGTAGGGGCCGTGTTCTCCAGCCGGACGAACTTAGCGCTGAGCTGCCAGAGGTCGGCGAGCGCCAGCAGGAGCAGCGCCGCCGCCAGCCAGCGCCGGGCGGAAGGGCTGCGCGCCCGCATCAGCCCCCACAGCAGCGCCGCGCCCAATAGCAGCACCAGCACGAGCCAGCCCCAGCCGCCCACCTGGTGCCACAGCCTCCCGCTGGTGTCGCTGGGGTGCTGGGAGGCAAAGAGCGCGCCGGTCGCCGCGAGCGCCGCCAGGCCCGCAATCACCCCCACGCCCGCAGTGGACCACAGCAGCCGAATCGCCGGACGGCGTGCCCGCCACTGCTGCCACGCGCTCAGCGCCAGCCCGGCGACCATCGCCGCGCCGAAGGTGTAGAGCAGGGCGAAGCGGCCCGGCGCCCGCGCCAGCCGCAGCGGCGGCAGCCAGCGATAGGCGATCTGGTAGAGCGGGCTGTAGCGCCCCATCGCCAGCCAGAGGCCGAGAACCATCAACAGCCCCCAGAGGAACAGCTCGCGCCTCGGGCGGCGCAGCGCCACGGGCAGGAGCAGCAGCGGCAGCACGCCCGCATAGTAGGTCAGCTCCTCAAAGACCGGCACGCTCCAGTAGCCGGCCCGCGTTGGCTCTCCGAAATAGTCCGGCACGAGCAGGGTGATCAGGTGCGCCGGCGGCAGCGAGTAGTTGGTGGCAAACTCGAAGTCGGGGCTTGCGGCCCGCGTGGAGGCGGCCAGAAACTGGGCGAAGGGCGCCAGCTGCACCGCGCTCAGCGCCAGCCCGGCAGCCAGCGCAAGCAGCGCCTGAACGAGCACCCGGCCGTCCCGCTGCTGCCGCCACAGATAGAGCACATGGGCGCCCCAGGCGATGCCCAGGGGAATCAGCGAGGCAGTATGTCCGGCGAGAATCGCCATTCCCCAGGGGATGCCCGCCAGCAGCCCCGCCATCCAGCGCCTCTTGACCGAGCTACCTTGGGTAGCCGCCCACTGCATCGCCAGCAGCAGCCAGGGCAGCCAGGCCACGGTCGCCAGCAGGCCCAGATGCCCGGCAAAGATGCGCGCCCCTACGAAGCCGCTGAAGGCCAGCGTCACCGCCCCCAGGAGCGCCCCCGCCTGCGTCGTCCCGCTGCGGCGCAGCAAGAGCCACGCGCCGGCGCCCAAAAGCCACAGGTGCAGGGCGAGCTGCAGGCTCAGCGCATAGCGCACCGGCAGCAGCCACGCCAGCCATGTCGGGGGGTAGAAGAAGGCGACCTGCGGGTTGCTGAGGAACGGGTAGCCGCCGAAATGGTACGGGTCCCAGAGCGGCAGTTTGCCCGCGCGCAGCGCCTCGCGGGCGAAGGTGAGCCAGGGCACAAAGAGAGCGCGGACGTCGGCGCCGCCGGTCGCCTGTCCGGCCGGGGGCCGGAGCACGGGCGTCAGAAAGAGCAGCACCAGCGCGGCGAGCAGCGCCAGGCCCCAGCCGCGCCGCAGACCGCTGCGCAGACCCACGGCGAGCGCGGGTGGAGGGTGGTGATGCTCGGCGGCGGGCTGCAATGTCTGTCAGGTGAAAAGAGGGCCGGGCAGCAACAGGTCGCCCTATCGCCGCCCGGCGCACGTGGAAGGTTAGAAGAGACTAATCGCCGCCCGCAGGCAGGAGGCGGTCCTGATCGACGCTGTTGATGACGACGATCGGGGTCCGATCCGCTGCGCTCAGCGGCGCGATAGCCGACGTACCGGAGTCGTCTTCGACAAGGAAGTTGTCGAACGCCGCAAAGGTCTGGCCCGTCTCGTAGGTCGAGGCGAACACGCCGAACAGCGTCTGGAAGTTCTCCGTCGGCCTGCTCTCGTTGACTTCGTTGAGCAGGTGATCGTTCACGTAGACGCGGATGGTGTCGGCCGTGCGCTCGATGCGCCAGGTGTTCCAGTCCGACCCGTCTGGCCCATAGTTGTAGACGCCCGGCGATAGCGCTATCCAGTCGAACAGGTCTATCTGGGAGCCGGGCACATCCTTGAGAATCTTATACTTGTGGATGCCCGGCCCTTCCCAGAGCACCCAGATCATGTAGTAATCGCCCAGGTCTGGCTTCGACGGGTCGGGGTCGTCCTTGGCGTCAAACATGATGCCGTAGGAGTTCCAGTACCAGAAGCCGCCGGGATTGTAGCGGAAGCGGGCATCGACCTCGATCGTGTAGTCGCCTGTGGGCAGATCCACGCCCGGGCTGACCTTCACGTCGGTGCGGTCGTCGCAGATGTCTACTTTGTAGTTGCCGTCCGACAGGTACCACTTAAAGCAGTCATTGGAGACGTGCGTGTTATCGACCAGTGGCCAGCCGCCCGAGTCACCCTCGAAATCGGCGAAGTAGAAGAAGGGCGGCGGCGTCGGCGTCGGGGTTGGGGTCGGCGTCGCCGAGTAGAAGGCCGCGGGCAGGTATGCCCACACGTCGGTCTGTTCGCCCTGCGCCCGCAGGTCGCCTGCCGACAGGAAGCCGTATAGCGCCGTCAGCAGGAATACGATCAGTAGTAAGGCGCCACCCGCCAATCCCAGGGAAGTCAGTGTCTTTCGTGAATGAGGTGATTCTTTCAAGGTAAGCT
>ENA-UOUL01004791-UOUL01004791.1-bioreactor-metagenome-genome-assembly--contig:-NODE-4791-length-12192-cov-9.552951_pt1 | contig 12192 bp, 9 predicted proteins | sample MGYA00249838_ERZ747220 | MGnify/ENA primary metagenome ERZ747220 (study PRJEB28778, sample SAMN05720191) | bioreactor metagenome | isolation source: Anaerobic biogas reactor | place: USA:Washington...
TGGCGCGGATTGACCGCAGACTGAGCATAGGCGAGAAAGCCTGGGGAAGCAAGCGGGCGAGGGGGAAGTAGGCGGCCGTGGCCGCCCACTTCCCCCTCGCCCCCTGACCGCCCGCAAATCGCGTTTGGGGCTTCGCAAGGGGATGGGTGTTGGTCCGTCAATCCACCGTCGGCGTGGTAGGATTCGACTGGCAGGACTTACGCACGGTGCGGACCTCCTGGTGCGTCTTTCAGGCGAGCATCACGCTGCGGTCGGTCTGCTGCGGACTGGTGATCGGAAACGAGTCGGCCGCAGCGACTGCCGCAACGAGCCAAAGCTTGGAGACAACAATCATCGATAGAATCATGGTACGCTTCGTACGCCTCCCAAAGAGGGAACAACCGGGCCGGCCCCTGTCGGCCCAGCGAGGAAACGGGGTCGGGTCTCATTTGTCTCGATGTGATACCTCAGCGTCTACGGACCGGTCACCACATGGCGTTGATCATCTTCACGGTTTCTTCCACGAGCAGCTGCCCGCCTTCGGGACCGACCAGATTGCTTTAAATGACGGCGCCGTATCCGCCGCCCTTCACGGCCCGCTCGGAAGGAAGGTAGCTTCCGCTGGAGGCGTAGAGCCAGTCGTTTGTGTCGTCTTCCGGCGCGTCGGCCGGGGGTAGGGGCGTTGCAGCCCCGTTGGCCAATTGGACGACGACGGCATGGTGGTGCTTCACGACCACATCGTCTTGTTTGGCGGTTTGAACGACCTCGTAGGCCTCGGCGACTCCGTGGACGATCCGCCGGGCGATTTCTTGCAGTCGGTCGAGCTTGCGCAGGCTCCGCATCCGGTCGTCGTCGGCCGCCTGCTGGTAACGGAGATGCGGCGACTGGTCGCCCGCCGCTCCGCAAAGCCCCACGATCGCGACGTCGCGGCCTGGGCATGCGCCGCGGAAAGAATCGCGACGATCACGAACAGGCAAGGGAAAATGCGCTCGTTCGCTCCCACGATCCTGGCGTAGCTGGTGGCGCCATACATCTGGGCCGTCCCGTCCGCGTACAGAGCGCGTCGATTTTGGGCCACGAGCGCGTGACCGAGGCCCCAGCCGACCTTTTTCGGCCAGCGGCGTTGCCGCTCGCTGGCCGTCGTATTCACCCGCGGGCAGCCCCGCGCCGCGGCGATTCGGTCCGAGGAGCGGCCAGATGATGCGCTGCACCTCGCAATACCGGGAGGAATTCCCCGCCTTGTCGACAGCGAGAGTCGGGCCGCGCTGCATAACCGGCGGAACAGGCCCCGTGGCTGACGTGTCTGGTTCCGTGGCTCGCATCAACGGTCTTTGGCGACGAGAGGGTGGGCGCTGAAGGCCTCCGGGGATGCTCGACCGAGTTCTCACCCTTGGAACAGTTACGAGAGTTTCCACGGCGCCCGCATTGGCCGCTGCAACATCCGGTTGACTTCGTCGTCGGTGCTTCGCTCGGCCCCTGGGTCCCAGGCGAACTTGCGCTTCAGAAGCTGAGCGATGTTGCCCAGGATGCAGAGGCTGTCCCACGTTAGTGGCGTAGTAACCGACTTCCACATCGGCCTCCGCCTTCCGGTAATGCGCGCAACTGTGCTGGTTCGTGCCGATCTGCACGATCCGGTCGTATTTCTTGGCGGCAGCGATGGCGAACGGGCCCTCGCCCGAAAAATGGCACAGCGGCTTCTCCACGTACACGTCCTTGCCCGCCTGACAAGCGTGGATCGTACACAGCACATGCCAGTGCACGTTGGTGGCGATCGCACACTTGCTCCAGCCGCGGGGCGGCGTTATGGTGCGCGGAGCCGCTACTCGCTCTCAGCATAGCAGCCCCGACCTGCCACGAAAACGTGCCCGCCCTGATTCGTCTCCCCCATCCCCGTGAGCCCGTCCATGCGTCTCCAATCATCGCTCGCGTCGTTTCTGCCCGCATTTCCCTTGTTCGCTGCTGGGGCGTTGCCGGCGGCCGAGCCCGCGGCGGGCGGCTTGGTCTTAAAGAGCTTCGAGACGGTCGTGTACTTCGATGACATCCGCCTGGCGGGCCCACAGAAGACGATCGTGCTTGTCGACTTCGAACAGGGCATGGGGGACTGGGCGGGGCTGGGAGTGAGCGACGAGCAGGCCCACGGCGGACGCCGCTCGGGCAACGGCCCGAGCACGGTAAGCGGGAAGTGCCCACCGCCGTTTTCGCGTTGGAAGCCCAACTGCCGGCGCGGATCGTGTACGTGATTCACCCCTATCCGGACCAGCAGCAACCGGCCGTGGCGATCAAGGATCTCAGTGCCGACCACGGGCCGGTACGGGTGCAAATCACCTTGCCGGATGGTACGATCGACCAGATTGCCGTTGACCACGGGGCCGAGGTCACGCGTCAGAGACCGGGTCGGGCGGCGGAGCTCCGGGCCAGCGTGAAGTGATTCCCGCCCCTTGCCGGCTCGTCCGGCAGGAGCGAGAATTTTACCTTAGCTGCCGAAACTGATTCACTTGCCGCACAAGGCGGCAGGGGTCGTCGTCGGTCTGAGGCGCAGGTTCGCTAGACGGTGAACGCCAACCACACAACTGAGGAGACACTTGAATGAGAACGCTTTGGATTGCTGGCGCGTCTGCCAGCCTGTTATTCTTGCACGGCGCCGTGAGCGTCGCCCAGACGACCGCGCCCGCTCCGTCGATCGAACTGAAGCGTGACGATCGTCAGGGGCAGTTGCAGGTTCTGATCGACGGCCGCGAGGCCGTGGCCTACCAATACGCCGCCGACCTCGACTTCCCGCACTACTACCCGGTCCGCAGCCCGTCCGGCAAACTCTTGACGGTCCAGTACCCCGATGATCGCCACTCGCACCATCGTTCGATCTGGATCAACGACATCGTGCAGCCGCCCAACCACGAGCCCATCTCCTTTTATGCCATCGGGCTCAACGAGGATTCCAGACGCACCGCCAAGGGCTTCCGCGATTGCATCCGCCACGTGAAGTTCCTGGGTGAGGACGTGGCAGGCGGCAAGGCGACCATCCGGACCCTGGCCACCTGGCTGGCCGATTACGGCCAACTGCGCGTCCTGGACGAACAGCGCCGGCTGCGCGTCGTGCCCTTGGGGCGCGGCGAGTACTTGCTCGACTTGCAGTTCGAAGTCCAGGCCGCCTACGGCGACATGCGGATCGTCAGCGAGTGGAACCATTACGCCTGGCCCTACGTGCGCATGCACGCGAAGTTCGGCGTCGCGGCCGGCGGCACGATCACCAACTCGGCCGGCGGCATCAACGAGCAGGGGACCCATGAGAAGCGTGCCCTGTGGGTGGACTGCTCGAATTGCGTGGACGGCGTTACGGAGGGTCTGGCGGTCTTCCCGGTGGCCGATCCCGCATCGCCGCCCCTGTGGCTGGTGCGCGACTACGGCACCTTCGGTCCCCGCCGGCCCGACGCCCAGAGCGGCGCGCCCTTTGTGCTCAAGAAGGGCGAGTCACTCAAGCAGCACGTGGGCATCCTCGTCCACTCCGGCGACGCCACGACCGGCCGTGTGGCCGAACGCTACCAGCAGTTCATCGCCGGCAAGCTCGATTGATTATCTCGGTACAGCCAGAAACGAGTTATCGAGAGGGCGGAAGGGTCCATCCACATTATTCGGCATACTACATCGCGATCTTGGGAAGGAAAGGGGAGGGGAGGCGGGGCCACAAGACTCAGTTCTGGCGGGCTCACGTCGTGAATTCCAGAATGGACGTCGCCTCGCCCAATCACCGTTTGGCTCCAGGAGGCTTTGCCCGTGAAATCCATTTCGTCGGTTTGCGCGTTGTTGCTGTTGCTCGCGAGTCCAGTCCTGGCCGGCGATGACGCCAGCGGCCCAGAGGCGGAGCGAGTTGGTCCATCCGCGGCCGATCCGCGGCACCGTCCCGCGGGCTGCGATACGTGTGAGGTGGACAATCCCGCAAGCTCGAAGGCCCAGCCTCCTCCGGCCGCCAGTTTCTCCTGGCCCAAAGGCGTGCGAGGCGCGTTGTCCATCTCTTTCGACGACGCACGCGAGAGCCAAGTCGACCATCACAGCGCCGCCCTGTTCAAAAAGTACGGGATCCGCGTAACGTACTTCGTCAGTCTCACCAACGTCGAGAAGAAGCAGGATCTGTGGCGCGCGGTCGCCGCCGAGGGTCACGAAATCGGCAACCACTCGGTCCACCACCCGTGCAGCGGGAATTTTCCCTGGATCGGGCCCGGCGAACGGGCGCTGGAGAACTACACCCTGGAAAAGATCGACGCCGAGTTGCTCGAAGCCAACCGGAGCCTGCGTCAGATGCTGGGCGTCACGCCAGTCAGCTACGCCTATCCCTGCGGCCTCGATTTCGTGGGCCGCGGCGAGAATCGGGCCAGTTACGTGCCCGTCGTGGCGCGGCACTTCCTCGTCGGTCGGGGCTACCGAGGCGAATACTTCAACGATCCCGCGTTCTGCGACCTGGCCATGGTCCAGGCCCTCGGCGTGGACCACGACGGCCTCGCCCAACTGAAGAGCTACGCAGATCAGGCGCTCGCCACGGGCTACTGGCTCATCCTCGTCGCCCACGAGGTACCCCAGCATCCCGGCGGCGAAGGCCTGTCCACAGGCAACATCGCCGCCCTGGGTGAGTACTTGCAGGCCAAGCCGGAGTTGTGGGTCGACACGGTCGGCACGATCGGAGCCTATGTCAAAAGCCACCGTAACCTCGACCAGAAAAACGCGAAAGAGCGACAGCAGCGATGAAGACGGCGTGGACCCGCGCCGAGCGGTTTTGTTGGCGGTTCTTATGAGCATCGTGAGAAAGCGAGGTCTTTAGGTGAACAAGTACCGTCGGATGCTGCCGCATGTGGCGGCACTGATCGCGATCGGGCTGGGTGTGCCAGCAGCGAGTCTGTTCGCGACGGCTGCGGATCGAGCAGCGCGATTCTGCACGAGCCGCGACATCGCTTGCGCGCCTGGCCGCAACGACGCGGTGCAATTGGCCCGCTGCTGGCAACCGGTCGTCGAGTGGCGATTCGATCGCGATCTGGGGAACTGGCAGATCAAGAACTACCAGCAGGCCCTGCAGATCGAGGTCGCCGACGATGCGGCTTGGGGCCGGAGCCTGTTCGTACACCGCGACGACAAGGAGATCGACACGGCCCTGGAACTCACGTCGCCCCCCATTCCGGTTGCCGAGGCAACGCTGTGCCGGCTGACAATCGCCGCCGCACATACGCTCGACTTGTCGACGGCCCAGGGCCACAAGGAGTCGTGCCAGAACCAGATCCGCTGGTTGGATCGCGACGGCCGCGTCTTGGAGGCAACCCCCTTCCGTTTCGCCGCCCCCAGCGACTCCTGGTACGACGTGACCGTCGAGTCGCGGGCCCCTCGCGGCGCAGCGACGGCTGTCGTTCAAATCGGCTTCGATTCGCCGAACCTGTTCGGTTCGCGGCAGTTCCGGCTGCGGAGCGTGGCCTGGGTCGCGCAGACCGATCCGCCGCAATACGCGGCTGAAGGCGAGATGATCTCGCGGCCGCAGCGAATGACGGAGCCGTGCGAGCAAGGTCGGGTCTGTTGGCAGGCCGACACGCCGGAAGGCACGAGCGTTGGACTGCAGGTTCGCTCGGCGGTGGACCGCGACGGCGGGCCGCGCGACTGGACGCCCTTCGCCGGGCCCGATGGCACGCCGAAATCCCAGTTCACTTCCAGCGGCACCCAGTTGCCGGCGATCCATACGGGGCACCACTGGTTCCAGTACCGGCTGACGCTCGGCACGAGCCGCCCCGCCGTCACGCCCGTCGTCCGGCAGGTGCGGCTGGGCGACGAACTGCGGTGGGTCGAGGACCGCGCCTGGCCGGGGGCCGACACTTCGCCCCCACAACTGCTGGACTACTCGCCGCGGCGTACGGACGATGCCTGCCAGCCCTTGGTGTTCTCGCTGTCCGATGGCCCCGATGGCGTGGGCGTGGATCGCCATTCGGTGGAAGCGTTTTTGGACGGCACGCCGATCACCGCGCAGCTCCACCGCGTCGGAACCGCCTTTCAATACGAGCCGCGCGAGCCGCTCCAGCCTGCCTTCGGCCTGACGGCGATCGAAGACTGGTCGATTACGAACTATAACTCGGCGCTGAGCATTCGCCGCGGGCCGCCGCGCGCGCCGGGCGGCGGCACGTCGATCGAGGTCCGCCGGCAGGGCGAAAAAACGGATACGTCCTTCACGCTGGCGTCGCCGGCCGTCTCCGTGCAAGCAGGCGCGACGTACCAGATTGCGATCTGGTCGCGCCACACCATGGACCTGCGCCGTGCAGGGAGTGGGGAAGGTCCGAGCGGCTCGGTCCGCTGGCTCGATGGCCAGGGCCACCCGCTCGGCGATCCCGTGCGGCTGGACCTGGGCGGCCCCTGTCCTCAGTGGCGGCAGACGCACCTCACCCTGACCGCCCCGCCCGGCGCCCATTCTGCCGTCATGCGGTTCGGCTGGGACTACCCCGACATTGTCGCCGGCGATGAAGTGGCTTTCGCCGATCCGCGGTTCGACGGCCCGCACCCTGAATCGGGAACTCGGCCCAATCTGCACCGCGTGCTCGTCAAGGCCCACGACTTCGCCGGCAATGCGTGCGAGCAGTTGTGGTGGATCTCGGTGCAGCCGCCGCCGGCGTCGGGCGTCACCTCCGTGCGCGACGACGGCGTGATCCTCGTCGACGGCCAGCCGCTGTTTCCCATCGGGCTGTATTCCGTGTGGAAGCGGGAACACAACGGCAACGATTTCAACCGTTGTTTCACCGAGCTGCGCGAGGCGGGCTTCAATACGATCCACACCTACCACGCGCAGCGCGACGCCGACTTGCAGGAGTTTTACGCGGCGGCCGAGCACCACGGGCTGCGAGTGATCATTGCCCCGCGTGGCGGGGCCAACAGTCGCGACCCGCTTAGCGCGGTCCGTACCGTGATCGAAGAGTGCCGCCAGCCGGCCCTGCTCGCCTGGTATCTGGCCGACGATACGGCGAGCCACATCAGCGCCGACGAACTGCGGCGCGTGCATCGGGCGATCCGCGACGTTGACCCGTTCCACATCACGGTCCAGGCCGATGCTGTGTTCGCCGGCGGCCCGCGGCCGTCGCGGTACACCGACTACGTGGACTCCACCGATGCCTTCTTGCCGGAGCTCTATCCCATCCGGTCCGACCAAGATTGCGAGGTCGCCAACGTGACTCGCGACATGAAGTTGATCGGCGACGACCTGCGCCGCTCCGGGCGGAAGGCGCCGATTTGGGCGATCATCCAGGATTTCGAAGGCTGGGGGTGGGAGCGGTATCCAACGGAGGCCGAGACCCGCGTGATGACCTACCTGGCCATCATCCACGGAGCCAAGGGGATGACCTATTACACCTACGGCGGAACCGGCAAGAACCACGGCGTGACCCACGATCCGCAAGTGTGGGCCGCACTGAAGCGGCTCTCGCGCCAACTGGCCGATCTCCACGACGTGCTGGTCCAGCCCGATCCGCCGCAGAAGCAACAGATCCAGATCCTCAGCGGCCCGCCGACCGACGGCCTCGGCTATCCGGCCGTAAGCACGCTGCTGAAAGAGCATCACGGCCGGCGCTACCTGCTGGCCGCCAATTCCTCCCGTGGGGCCGTGCGAGCGCGGGTCGACGCCGGCGTCGCAGCCAGCCAGGTGCAAGTGCTGTTCGAAGACCGCCGGCTTGCGGCGCAGGCCGGTGTATGGGAGGATGAGTTCGCCTCGTACGCCGTCCACGTGTATTCCTGGTAATCACGCCCCGTGACCCTTCGAGTAGAGGCGGGTGTCAACATGAAACCGTTCTTGGTTTTGGCCGCCATGGCTCCCTTGCTGACCACCGCGGGGGCTCTTGGAGCCCAAGACCTGACTGTGGGCGACACCTATCGCATTGTGATCGCCGAGGATCAGACGAAGGCCGAAGAGCACGCCGCCGCACAGCTCCAAGAGTACCTGAAGAAGATCACGGGAAGGACTTTGAGGATCGTTCCCGAGACGGAGCAGAACGCAGGACCGGCGATCTATGTCGGCCAGACCAGGTTTGCCGCCGCTCACGGCATGAAAGGCTATGGGAAAGAAGAGTGCCACCTCAAAACCATTGGAAAAGACCTGATCATCGCCGGCGGCCGGCCCCGCGGAGTCCTTTTCGGAACCTACGAATTCCTGGAGCGATTCGCGGGCGTGCGCTACCTGAGCGTCAACTTCGAGCGGGTCCCGGAGATGGCGGCCGTGTCGGTCCCGGGTGGAACCGACCTCCGGCACGCCCCGCCCTTCATCTACCGCGACATCTATCCCGGACACGCCGAGATCCCCGCCGACTACCGGCGTAAACTCCGGCAGAACAGCGGCGGCAATTCACCGCAGCACGGCTTTAACGAAAGCTATGGTGCGCCGGGCGGGGTGCATACGTTGCACAAATATTCCCACGATTTCCCACGCGAGATCTCCTGGATGAACAGGAACGGCAGCCGGCAGATCGTGAACTCGCCCCACTCCGGGTCGATTTGCTTCTCGCAACCGGAGGCACTGAAACGGATCGCCCAAAAACTGAAGGACCACGTGAAAAACGATCGCGCCCGTTGCGACGTTTCCGGGGCGCCATACCCGCAGTTCTACGTCGTGGACATGAACGATTGCCACGTGGAGTGTTTTTGTCCGCAATGCCAGGCATTCATCCAGGAACATGACGTTTCCGGACTCGTCATCCACTTCATGAACCAACTCTGGGACGAAGTTCAAGAAGCGTACCCCGACATTTACATCATGATGTTCGCCTACCAGGATTCTACCACTCCGCCGCGAAGCGGCCTCAAGCCGAAAGGAAACGTGATCGTTCGCCTCGCCTACATGGACCACGAGTTTACCGAATCCGGCAAAGTCAAACGGGATGTCATGTTCCCCCTTTCACATCCGAACAACCGCGCCTACGAGGAGGCGTTGGAGCAGTGGCACAACTGCTCGCGCCATCTTGCGATCTGGGACTACTGGAAGACGTACCGTTGCGGCTTCCAGACGCCGATCCACGACACTGCGGCGATCCCCGGCCTCGTGCGGAAATACCGGGATATCGGAGCCAAGCATGTGTTTGTCGAAATGGAGCTGGGAACGACCGTCCCTCTCACGCTCTTCGACCTGCGCTACTACCTGGGCGCTAAAATGATGAACGATCCCGATCTCGACGACGAAAAGCTGGTCGAAGAGTTCATGTCGCTGTTCTACGGCCCAGCCGCAGCGCCGATGAAGGAATTCAAAGCGTATACGGAAAAACGCATGGCCGAAACCGACGGGCCGCTCACCTCGTTGCCGCCGGCAAAGCGCACCTTTATGGATGTCGAGTACTTCAAGACCCTCTACTCGCTCCTCGATCAGGCGGAACGCGCCGCGGCGGAAAATCAACCCATCCTCGAAAATGTCCGCCAGGAACGCCTCGTCGTCGACCACGCCTACCTGTTGCTGTGGAACAGTCACGGCAATCCCCTCAACCTCGACAAGACGGCTCTCCGACAACGAGTGACCGAAAACGCGGATATTTTCGGCAAAAAGTACTTCCCGAACTCATGGACGGACGCCCGGGGAGCCGCGCTCGAGTTCTTTTGCGATACGATGGAGTTTCCGGAAAAGAAAGGGGCCCACAAGGCAAAACCGCTGGATGTCGTCTGTTTCGACGGCAAGGACAAAATAGAGATCGGCGTCCAGGACCTCGACGGCGGCGCCCTGGTGACGGATCCCGACGCTTTCGGCGGCAAGGCGAAGGCTCGCGACAGCAACGGCAAAGACGACTACCATGCCCGGCCATTCACTTTCGGAATCTACGAATGGAAATTCAGGAAATTCATCGCCGACGCCCGACTTGAGAAGTCGGACGTGCCCCAAGATGAGAAATACCACTGGTACTATGCCGGCAGGACGCGTATTTATTCCGACAGGACCCGCCTTTGGACCCATTGGTCGTGGACGCTCAATTTCAGCCTGGCGAAGGCCTTCGAGCCGAAGAATTTCAAGCAGCTATTCGACGTATACGTCTCGGTGAAGCTTCAAGGTCCTTCGTATGTGGAAGGCTCCCAAAGCCCCAATGAAGTGCGCGTCGACCGGCTGATGTTGCGCAAGGTGGACCAGGACGCCCCGCCGTTGACCCACTGACGTTTCTCGGAGTTCATGAACAACAAGGAGCGAAATCGAATCATGAGAAGTTACCCAGTCGCTTGCGCGTGTTTGATTCTTGGTCTGCTGGCGGCGGGCACATGGTCGCCTGCCTCCTGCGCCGCTGCTGAAAACGAAGGAGATACCGGCACCCTCAAACTCGGATGGGCCTCCGCCGATATCACACCCGACAGGCCCGTGGTGATCACTGGGGGGTCGGCAGCGAGGGTCTCCGAGGGTGTCGCAGACCATGTCTATGCAACCGCCCTGGCCCTGGAGTCAACCGGAAACAACGGCACATCGGAAATGGTGATCATGGTCTCGCTGGATCTGGTGGGAGTAACCGACATTCTTTACGGCCGGGTCCAAGATCTGGTTAGACAAGAAACACCCGAAGTTGCCGCCGACAAGATTATCCTTAACGCCACGCATACCCACACCGCTCCTGACCAGGGCACTGCGCCGGACCTGGCAGAAATCCACTCGCAGCACGGGATCAATGTCCCGGTTGCCTGGGCGAAATGGGGGATCGACCTGGGCGTCATGTCGGCAGAAGAGTACGTCGAGTTTGCAGCAGAGCGGATCGCGAATGCCATCGGCCAGGCTTGGAAGGGGAGGAAACCGGGCGGGATCAGCTTCGGCCTGTCGTACGCCATAGGGGGACGAAATCGCCTAATAGCCTATGATAACGGCACATCGGAGATGTATGGCAACGTAAACACCCCGGATTTCAGTCATGTGGAAGGTTACGAGGACCATTCACTTGGCTTGCTCTACACCTGGGATGTGAAAGGAAATCTCACGGGGGTTGTCATCAACCTTGCCATGCCATCTCAAGTCGCCTATGGAAGTCAGATCTCAGCCGACTTCTGGCATGAGACACGCAAGGAGCTTCGCCGACGTTTGGGCGAGCAGCTTTTTGTCTTGCCACAGGTCTCCGCCGCCGGAGACCAGTCGCCGAAGGTCATGGTAGACGAACGCGCTGAAAAACGGATGGAGAAGCTCACCGGACGCACCCAGATGCAGCAGATCGGCATCCGGATTTCCGACGGGGTGACATCCATACTGCCGTTCATGAAAGCGAATATTAAGCTTAGTCCGGTGTTGAAGCATCGCGTCGAACAGGTCGAACTGAACCGGCGAGTCATCACGGAAAAGGACCTGACGACGCGGCGTACGACGTTTCATAACAAGACAGCCGAATCGGTCCAGGAAACGTTCGATCGGTTGCTCGCTGAATACAAGAAGATGTACAAGCAGTTCGAGGAGCACCCGGAGCTGAAGAGCAAGCCGCGCTGGTTTGTCTCGATAACAGGAACGCACTGGCTGCTGGCCAGGGCATGGCGCACCTTGGAACGTTATGAACTGCAGAAGACCGTGTCCACCCTTCCTGTCAAGGTCCATGTGGTCCGGATTGGCGACATGGCGATTGCCACCAATCCATTCGAACTGTACCTGGATTATGGCTCCCAAATCAAAGCGCGAAGCAAGGCGGTCCAGACGTTCGTGGTGGAGCTGGCCAGCCCCGGCGGAGGCGGCTACCTTCCCACGCAACGTTCGGTTCAGGGAGGGGCGTATGGCGCCATCCCACAAAGCACCCTGATCGGCCCGGAGGGCGGGCGAGTGCTGGTTAACCGAACGCTTGAGCTGATCGAGTCTCTTTGGGATGAAGAAATCAAGTCCGGAGGCAAATCATGACACTCAAGGAACTCTCGCGCCGCGGTTTCCTTCAACTCGGCGCCGCGGCCGGCGGGGCGGTTTTGACCGCATCGCAACGCGTTCACGCAGCGGGGTCCGACGTTTTGAAAATCGGGCTGGTGGGCTGTGGCGGGCGTGGAGCCGGCTCGCTGCGAGATTCTCTGACCGCCATGCCGAACGTCCGAGTCGTCGCGCTCGGCGATCTCTTCCGAGAAAAGGCCGTCGCGACGCGTGCCGCGATCGCCGCGTCCGACGTCGGCAAGGGGCGGATCGACGTCCCGGACGACCGGATCTTCACCGGCTTCGACAGTTACAATGGAGTGATCGCCGAAAGCGATATCGTCCACATCGCGCTGCCTTCCCGATTTCATCCGCCCTACAAT
>ENA-UOUL01004793-UOUL01004793.1-bioreactor-metagenome-genome-assembly--contig:-NODE-4793-length-12189-cov-5.751816_pt1 | contig 12189 bp, 10 predicted proteins | sample MGYA00249838_ERZ747220 | MGnify/ENA primary metagenome ERZ747220 (study PRJEB28778, sample SAMN05720191) | bioreactor metagenome | isolation source: Anaerobic biogas reactor | place: USA:Washington...
TGTCAGTGAACAAAATCCGCTGGGAGCGGGATTCGGTCACCGGGAGGCTGCCGCCCTTGCTGTCACCAAGGCGCCCAGAAGGGGTCGCCGCTCCGACTCGCACCCCCCGCCACCGCGGCTATAATCGGCTCATGCGGACGAGACTCTGCGACCTCCTAGGTATAGAGCACCCCATCATCCAGGCGCCCATGGACTGGATCACCAACGCGCGACTGGCCGCGGCGGTCTCCAACGCGGGAGGCTTGGGCGTCATGGGCCCGAACGCGGGAGCGCGGACGGTAACCAGCAATGTGGAAGAGACCGGCGAGCGGCTCCGCCGCCAGATCCGGGAGGCCAAGGCCCTCACCACCAAGCCGTTCGGGGTGAACCTGGTGGCCATGAAGGCTCCCGACGACTTCCCCGAAGACGCTTTCAGCGACCAGTGCTACAAGGTGGTTCTGGAGGAGGGAGTCCCGGTGGTGGTTTTCGTGGGCAACGCGCCGGAGAGATACGTCGGCGGACTCAAGGACGCCGGCATCAAGGTGCTCCACCGGGCCCTCCCGGTAGACGTCGGCACCGCGGTACAGGCCGAGGCATTGGGCGTCGACGCCCTGGTGGCAGTAGGCTACGAAGGTGGCGGACACACCAGCGCTTCCTGTGAGTCGACTTCGGTGCTCGTGCCTGCGATAGTGGACGCGGTGAAGATCCCAGTGGTGGCCGGCGGGGGTATCTGCGATGGGCGAGGCGTGGCTGCGGCGCTCGCTCTGGGAGCCGACGGCGCCTACCTGGGCACCCGGTTCATCGCCACGGTGGAGTGTCCCGCCCATCCGAGCGTGAAGCAGACCATCGTGGAAGCCGGCGATGCCGCCACCGTCACCCTTGCGGGAACGCTGGGCGTGCACCGCGCCCTTGACGGTCCCGTGATCTCCCGATGTCGGCAGATGGAGTCTGACCGACGGTCGCTCAGAGAGATCACCGAGACGTACCACGCCCGCTACAGAAAAGGGATGCTGGAGGGCGATCTGGAAGCGGGCGTCGTGGTCTGCGGATCGTGCTGCTCGCTCGTACGGAGCGTCCAGGATGCGGGAATGGTCGTGCGGGAGTTGGCCGAGCAGACCGACAGGGTGCTGGCCACGCTGCGATAGGAGGTTGCGGTCCGGGTGGGCGCGAGATCCTTGCCGCAGACGGCAGATGATGCTCCTCTACGCTTGCTCCTCCAGTCCGAGCAAGGCCTCCACGGGCCCGACTGCTCTGACGGTTGAGGGACAGCGCTCTCTCTGCTGCCGATCGAGCGTCACCAGTGTCGTGTCAAAGAGTCGGGCGACTGCAACGTAGACCGCATCCGCCCCCCTCATGCCGAACTCGGCGGCCAGATTCGCAGCCTCCGCGGCGAGCCGACGATCCAGGGGGACGAGATTCAGGTTCGGCAGTTGATCGAGGACCTCCAGCGCACATCCGGCGATGTGCGAGTCACCGCAGAAGCGACGCACTGCGCCGGTGATCTCAGGCTGGACAAGCGTCGGCAGCATGGTCAGTATCGGCCTATCAGGCAAGGCCTCAAGGAACTCGCGACTTGCCTCGTGGGCTTCGTCACCTACGCGCAGCCTGCTCACGAGGACACTCGCGTCAATAGTGAGCCGGTTGATCATGGTCTTCCTAGCGGCGAAGTTCGTCGCTGACCTCGGCGACCGGTCGTGGATCTTTCCAGCGGGCGCCGATCTCCTTTGCAAGCTCGTCCAGCCGCGCTGTCATCTCCTGCCGAGACAGAGCCCGTGTCTCCTCACCCCGCTCATACGGCACGACCATCGCAACGGGAACCCCCCTATTCGTTATGGTGTAGCGTTCACCCGTCTCTTGCACGTCTTTAACCACCTCCGACACGTGGATCTTCAAGTCGCGCAGACCGATGCGAGGCATGGCGGCCTCCTCGACATAATGTGGTGCCTTCTGTGACCTCATTATACCTCGCAGCATCAGCGCGGCGTATTCTGTCGAGCAGTATGAATCCCACCGCTGCCGCATGCCGTGCGACTTTGGTTGGAGACTGGCGGTATCACCACGGCAGGTGTGCTTGGACCGATCAAGCTCTCAAGGACGCGATGCTCACATCCGCGGAGTGACGGTCGGCCTGATTCAGCCCAGCAGATAGGCGTAGCTCTCCGGATGCTTCTGGAGGTATTCCGCCAGGGACTCGGCGGGGCGTCCCGTCAGTCTCGGCACAGCATCGCTGACGTGAGCAAGGTCGCCGGCGGCGATCTGCAGGTAGTGCGAGACGAAAACCTCCACCTCGTATTCGTCGAGGCCGTGCCCGGTGAGCATCCGACGTTCTGCTTCGAACTTCTCGAGGCGGCTGGTCGAACGGGTCCGGCGGGCTTCCTCGGCGGTCTGCGCCTGATAGACGATCCTCCGCCCCACCACGTCGGCCAACCGCTCGGCGGTCTCCGCCATCGTCAGTGCTTCCGGGCCCGTGATGTCGTAGATCTGCCCCTCATGCCCCGAGTCCGTGAGCACACCTACGGCCGCGGCCGCCACATCGTCGCGGGTCACCCAGGCGACACGGCCATCCCCTGCCGGGACCCGTATCACGTCGCCTGCCGATACACCCGGCGGCACGTTGTCGGTGTACAGGCTGGACCGCAGAAACGTGAACGGGACTCCCGAAGCGCGGATGTACTGTTCGGTATGAAAGTGGTCGTGGGCAAGCATGAAGACGGCGTCGGGCGCGGCGTTCATGACCGACAGATACACGATGTGCTTCACCCCGGCTCGGACGGCCGCGTCGACGGCGGCCAACTGCTCGCGCAGCCGGTCGTACGACTGAGGAGGCGGCGTACCGGTCTTCGCCGCCATGTGGGCGACACCGAATCGGTCACGGGCGGAGACCAGAAAGAGCCTGTCCACGCCGGTCAATGCGCGGACCATGGCGGCGACGTCTGAATAGGAGGAGGCTTCGACGACCTCGGCGCCGGGCAGAACCGGCGCCCGCGCCGCGTCACGCACGATCAGGCGCTGCCGCAGCCTGAGGTCTGCAAGGCCGGCCGCGATCCGGCCCCCGACTTGACCCGTGGCCCCTGTGATTCCCAGCATGTCGCGACTCCCTCCTACTCTGGTAGAAACAAGAATTCGATAGGGATGCCGTCCGGATCGCGGACGTAGACGAATTCGCCCGGATCGTCGGGTACGCTCTCCGCCATCGCCTTGGGACTGCAGAGAAGGTCCATGCCCGCCCCCTCCATATCCGCCGCGGCGCCGTGTATGTCGTCGCAGCTGAAAGCCGCCTGGAGATAGCCGAAATCGCCCCAACGCGTCGAGAACGGGATCGACCTGCCCCGTGGCTCCTTCGTCTCGAAGAGTTCCAACATACCGCCCTTTGGTGTACCCGCGGAGAGCAGGCAGGAACGTACGCGCGTGTCGGCAGCTCCCGAGACCTCGTCCACAAGACCGGAGAAGCTCTCGTGGGTATCCACTACCACGTCGAAACCCAGACGCTCCCGGTAGAACGTCACCGAACGCTCCAGGTCGGTCACTCCCATCCCCACGGAGCTAACGCCCCCGAACGTCCCCTCACAACCTTCGTCCGCCGTTACGATCTCGATCAGGTTCCCTTCGGGGTCCCGGCAGTAGACGAACTCATACTCGCCGAACCCAGGGATGACCGTAGTCTTCGGCTGGAAACAGAAACCCACTCTATCTCTCAGCGTCTCGTAGGCAGATCGAGCACTCGCGGAAGCCACCGTGATCTTCCCGACGCCGATGTCGCCATACCGGATCTCTTTGCGGATAGGCCGGGGCGCGGGGTCCGCCATGTGGATGAGCTCCAGTGAGATGCCCCCCGCCTTCTGCCGGAGGAGCGCTCCCGAGAAGACCGCGCGGGGAGACCTGGTGACCTCCCGCATGATCTGCTGCTCAGATTCGCCGAACTCGGCGAGCACCTCCGTGAAGCCCATGAGGTCGCGATAGAAGGCCGTCATGGCCCCCAGGTCACTCACACCGAGCGCCACATGATGCACGCCGGACGTCTTGGCCGCCATCGTGGCCATCTACGCTCCCAGGTATCCCAGTATGCTCCCGCCGGCGATCCGCCCGGAGCTGAAGGCGAAGGAGGAAGCAAGGCCCGAGGAGCCCTTGATGGGATAGCTGTCGCCATACATCCCGCCGGCGTCGAAGCCGCCTGCGTACAGACCGGGTATCACGGCGTCGTTCTTGTCGAGGACCTCCATGCGTTCGTTGATCTTGATGCCGCCCATGGTCCCCAGGAAGACGGTGCGGCCCTTGATGGCAAAGAAGCGGGGGCCGAGCAGAGGACGGAGGTACTTGCGGTCTTTGGCGAAGAGCTCATCGTGCCCCTTGGCGCAGGCGGCATTGTACTCGTCCACCGTAGCCCGCAACACGGCCGGGTCGCACCCCATCTTGCCGGCAAGCTCCTCGAGCGAGTCGGCCGCTGCGACCTCGGTGCTGCCGTTATCTATGGCTGCCTGGATCTCGCCGTAGATGTTGGTGGGCTTGTAGCCGGGCAGGAACTCGACGCTGATGTTCTTCCTGATCCCCTCCTGCATGATCCGCTGGATTATGGAATCGTCCAGCAGGTTCCAGGTGTAGCCTTCCTTGGCGAATCTGGCGTTGGCGTTGCCCACATGCGTGTCCCAGAAGTTTATGGTCTCGTCACAGAACCTCTCACCCGAGGGAGTCACCCAGAGGTCGAGCTGCGCCGCGGCGATCTCGATCTGGCTGTAGGTGGCGAACTCCGGGCCCGTGGGGGCGACGCGGAATATCTCCAGGACCTCGATGCCTTCTTCAGCCGCGCCGGCCTCCCAGGCCATGCGGATGCCGTCACCGGTCTTCCCCGTGTTGCCGATGGGGGTGAGGTTCACGCCCAGTTCGAAACCGGAGTACTTCTTGATCCACTCCTTGTTGTTGGCATAGCCGCCCGTGGCGATCATCACGGCCTTGCAGGAGACCTCGATCTCCTCGCCGTCATCGTCCACGACGACTCCGCGGATCCGGCCGCCTTCCTTCAGCAGCCCGGTGACCGGGACGCCGGGCAGGATCTCGACCCCCTTCTCCTTCGCCACGGTCGCCAAGGCTTTGACGATGGCCTCTCCCTTGCCCTTCACCACGTGGTAAGTGCGTGGGGATCCGAGCATGTTGATAGTGGCGTCGGTGAACACCACGCCCCGCTCCTGCAGCCAGCGTATGGTCGGTCCCGACTCGTTCACGATGGCCCGCACCAGCCGGGGGTTCGCTCTCCAGTGGCTGTAGTCCATGATGCTCTTGAACGCATCGTCCCTGGAGATCTCGATGAAGCGCTCGCGCTGCATGTCGCTCTCCACCGCGAAGGTGCCGTGCAAGAAGTTGGCGGTGCCCCCCAGAGAACGCTGCTTCTCAAAGACGGCCACCTTGGCGCCGCCCTCCGCGAGCGTGACCGCCGCGGGCAGACCCGTCGCCCCGGCGCCTACTACCACCACATCGACTTCCGCGGGTATCGTGCTCATGCTCGAACCTTTCTGTCTACAACGAGGGCTTTCACACGTTCAGATATCGATGGCGGCATTGAACCCATCGGTGATGGCATACCGCAGATCTCCCCTCTCCCGTCTGCAGTCGCCGATGACGTGCACCTCGTCCGCAAGTCCCTTGAACCGCTCAACGAGGTCCGACCGGGGCATCACGCCGGCAGCCAGCACAACGCTGTCGCACGGTATCTCGGATCTCTCGCCATCCGCGCCGCGAACAACGGCGCCGGCGCCGATGACCGCTTCAAGCGCCGTCTCGGTCTTCATTTCCACGAGGGCGCCTTGCAGCATGTCCAGCAAAGCCGTTCTGCTGATCGGATGGACGTCGGAGGCGATCTGCTCGAGGGGCAACGCGTCGATCACGGTCACGCGCCTGCCTGTCTGCGCCAAGTGAAGCGCCGTCTCGCAGCCCATCAGTCCCGCGCCCACCACCACGACGGTACTGCCTGCTTCAACGCGGCCCGAATCCACGTCGCCTGCCCAGACGACGTTCTCCCGGTCGATGCCGGGCACGGGCGGAACAGCGGGTGAGCCGCCCACCGCGATGACAAGCACGTCGGGACTCTCGGCCGAAACGACCTCCGGCGTCGCCTCGGTCGAGAGCCGGATATCGATGTTGGATGTCTTGGCAGCCGTCCGTCGCGCCCAGTCGAGGTACTTCTTCATGTCCTCCTTGAACGGCGGAGAGGAGGCGGCAGTGAGGGCCCCGCCCAGTTGGGAGTCCTTTTCGAACATGACCACGTGGTGGCCACGCCCTGCCGCCGTTCTGGCGGCCTCCATGCCTCCGGCGCCCCCGCCTATCACGACGACCTTTCTCTTGGCGCCGGCCGCGGGTTGGCTCAGGAATTCCACTTCTCTGCCGGCCACCGGGTTCACGGCACATCTGGTGGGCCGTGTGTACTCGCGGGTGTCCGAGAGGCACCTGTTGCAGCGCACGCAGGGGCGGATGTCGTCCGCCCGGCCCTCCCTGGCCTTCTTGACACAATCAGGATCGGCGATGATCGTACGGATCATGGCGACCATGTCCGCTCTGTTCCGGGCGATGATCTCCTCGGCCATATCCATGGTGAGAGACCCTACCGTAGCTACAGGGATCTTGAGCGCCTGCTTGAAACGCGCCGCGTAGTCCACATTGATGCCCCGAGGCACGTAGATCGGCTGGATCATTCTGGGACTCGTTTCCTGCACGTAGAGATTGCCCGCCGACACGTGGAGCAGATCGATCTTGTCCTCGATCATGGTGGCGAACTCGATGGTCTCGTCCACTGTGGCCGCCCCCGGCACGAGCTCATCGGCGCTGATGCGGTATTCGAGGGCCACGTCGTCGCCGATCTTCGCGCGGATGGCCTCCAGTACCTCGATGGCGAACCGGGACCTCTTCCGCAGATCGCCCCCGTAAGAATCAGAACGCCCGTTCGTGGCCGGAGAGAAGAAGCTGCCCACCAGATGACCATGGCCCCCGTGGATCATGATCATCTCGAGTCCCGCCTGTTTGCAGCGGAGGGCCGCATCGGCGAAGCGGTCGATGACGGCCTTGATCTCTTCGGCGGACATATCCGTGGGGCTGGAGAGCCCTTCGTAGTTCAACTCGATCGAGGCGATGGCATCGTACCGGTGGATGGTCTCCACGAGGACCGACAGCCCGTTGACCGACCTGCTGTCGGCCAGGCACAGAACGTTCAGGCGGCCATGCTTGTGGGCGTCTTCGTAGTCGATCGACGTCTCACCGATGGTGACGACGCCGGCCCCGCCCTGGGCTATGCGCCGGTACCACTCGATCAGCTCACGCGTGACGAAGAAATCCTCGGAGGCCAGGAAAGGTATGGCCGGAGAACACTCTATCCGGTTCTTCGCGGTGAGCCTGCCGATCCGCAGAGGCTCGAACACATGGTCGAAGCTCCCCATGCAAACATCCTCTCCGTCACCTGAGCAGGTGGCTGTAGCTCTCCGGGTGGTTCCGCAGATACTGCGCCACGCTCTGCGCAGGGTGGCCGGTCAGACGAGGGACCGTGTCACTGACGATGCCGGCTTCACCGGTCGCGACCTGAAGGTAGTGGTGGATCCATCCTTCGAGTTCCGGTTCGGTTATCCCGTTACCCGTAAGCTCCCGGCGCGCCATCTCGTGGTCGATCATCCGGCTCATGTTCCGGCCGACTCTCGCCTCATGGGGCGTCTGAGCCTGGTACGAGATCTTCCTTCCCAGCACGGCCGAAAGCAGTTCGGCGGTCTCTTCCATGGTCAGCGCCTCCGGCCCGGTCACGTCGTACGTCTTGCCTTCGTGACCGGTGCCCGTCATGACCGCCACCACGGTGTCGGCGATGTCGTCGCGGGCTATCCACGAGACCCGGCCTCGACCTGCCGGCGCCCGGATGACGTCGTCGCTCGTAACGTGCTGGGGGACGTTGTCCATATACAGGCCCGGGCGTAAGAACGTGAACTCGACACCGGTGGAGCGGATGAACTCCTCGGTACGGTAGTGCTCCCGAGGGCAGACGAAGGTGGCATCGGGCTCGGCGCTCATGAACGACAGATAGACGATATGGCGGACGCCCACCGCCACCGCCGCCGACACCGCGGCTATGTGTTGATGCAGCCGGTCGTAGTAGGGGACAGGCAGGTTGCGGTCCTGGCATCGCTTGATGAACCCCATGACCTCTTGGGCTGAGACCAAGAACAGGGTGTCGACGCCGGAAAGCGCCATGCCCATGGCCGCCGGATCGCCGTAAGAAGAAACCTGGGCGACATCCGCGCCCGGGAGACTCGGCGCCCTCGACGGATCTCGGACGATGAGCCGTTGTGGAAGCCCCTGGGCCGCAAGACGAGCGGCCACCCTGCCCCCTATCTGACCAGTAGCTCCAGTGACTGCTAACACGTCTTCACCGTCCCTTGTGCCGTTTGCATCATCCCCCGGAATATCTCCAGTTTCGTCGCAAGATCGCTCTCGTCGTACGAACGTGGATCGAAGTTGTCCCACTCGAAGGCCAGTATCGGTATGCCCAGTTCTTTGGTTATCGCATCCCGTATGGCCAGGGTGTCCGCGGCCATATATCTGCAGCCGACGTGGTAGTGATCTATGACCCCATCGATGCCCAGGCGCCGACAGACATCCAGAACGATGACGATTCTTCCTTCCAAGGACTGGCCCGGCGTCCCGTGAGGATGCTGGCAGATCACGTTGTATGGATCGCCCGGATCGGTGATGCCCGCCCCCGATCTGTCGTGGCCGGACGAGAAGTTGAAATCGGAGGCCACTATGTTGAGGCCCATCGTATGGATGAGATGCTCGAACCGAGGCTCGGCGTGATGGTTGGGACAGAGCACCAGGATACGGGGCGCACCCTTCGGGAGCACCCCCACGCCCCGGCGCACGCGCTCCTGCAACTCAGCATACAGAGTGTCGAACACCTCGACCACGGCGGGGATGTCGCCGGCCTTGTACGGAGCCCGCGCGAAGGCGGCAAGCGCGTTCAGGTGAGTCGACGCGAGGGGAGCCGGGTCGCTTAGGCGCATCACGTCGATCACCCTGTCCATAGCCTCGCCTATCGGTCTTCGCGCCTCGAGGGCCTGCCACATCATGTCGTCGTCTATCTCAAAGCCGGTCTCCTTCTGCAGGATGTCGCTGAACCTGCGCATGCCTTTCGCCGACAGCACGGTGGCCCGGCTTGCGTCGGGGTACTCGGCCATCTGGCGATCCTGGACGTGGTCGACACAGTAGGCGGAGATCCCGAAGACCTCCTGCATGATCTCGTTGGATTTCGGGCTGGTGTCACAGAGGTAACCCGTGGTCACCGTCACGTCGATGCGTGGCAGAATGCCCAGACTGATGAGTCCCACCCTGGTCTTCACCATGCCGCAGTGCCGCACCACGCCGCCTCGCAGCCACAACCTCTCGGCCTCCTCGAGCACCGGCACGAACCTGCCGAACATGCCCCCCAAGACCGCCGTGAATGTGAAGTTCGGATAGATGAATCTCACGTCTTGGGAATTGGAGTTGATGGCCGTGCCAAGGACCTCGAACCCCGGCGCCATGCATGCGTGCACGACCTTTCGTGCGCCCTCGTCCCTGAGCAACACCGTGTCGGTCATGTCCTTCAGAAGAAAGCCCATCATCCTTCTGACACCCTGAAGATCCATATCAAAGTAGAGGTGGAGCCGCGCTTTGGCGGTCTCGATGTCGGCTTCGGTGATCCCCAGCCTCGAGAAGACCTCGCTAATGCGGGGGAGCTGGATCTGCCTTTCCTTCTCGTCGAAGCCGAGGAGCTCCAAGAACTCATGCATCTACCGGCCCTCCTTGCAGGATCTCGACGAAGGCTTCCAGCCTGGTCTTCATGGGCCCCACCGCCAGGTTGTGGTAGTCGGACTCGACCACCAGCATGGGGATCCCCCTCTCGCGCAGCACCTTCTCGAACAGGTAAGACTCCTCGTCGTAGAGCTCGCAACAGAGGAGCTGATACCACAGCACGCCGTGGACATCGAACTCCTTGATGAGATCAAGAACGAAATCGATCTTCTTGCGGGTCGCTCCCCGGACGAAAGCAGCCGGTTTCTTGTCATGCAGGTAGCTCCAAGCGAGGCGACCAAGCGGATCCCCGGAGCCGTCCACCACGTGCCGGTAGTCACGGATGCCCTCGAAGATCTCCTCGATCACCACGTCGGCTCCCGCTTCTGTTATCAGGTTGATGATGTCGTAGTCACCAAAGCCGAGAGCGGGTCCGGCCAGCATCACCCTCGGTCTCTTTGCGGGAAGCGGTGGGACCGCCGGGGTACTGCTGCAGAGGGCTTCGAGCGCGTCGCCCATCATCACCGGGTCGGCGTACATCGAAAAGTGATTCAGTCGGACGAAGTCGAGGGCACTGATGGCCGGCTGCTGGTCGCGACGGGCCAGGCTGAGTGTCTTGAGAAGCCTGCGAAGACGGTTGTAGACATCGATGGCTTCTGTCAGTCTGTCATCGGTGATGCTGTTCCCCGTGAGATGCTCCAGTGTCTTCTTCAACTCCGAGAGCCTGCCCCGGTAGTACTCAACCTCGTAATCGTCCTGACAGTCGTAGGGAACCCCGAGCTTGAACACGTCCACCATCCCCTGGTGCTCCCACACATCCCCGACCTGCTTGAAATGCTGGCAGGTAGTCGGAACCACCACCAGGTCGAGGGAGGTGTAGAAGGGATTCTCCCTCAGCAGGGTCTCTCCGATCTGAGCCCGGGCAAACGGACAGATGACGTTGGGCACGAGCGAGAGCGCTTCCTCCGCCGAGCGGGCCTCGCCGCCATGAATGAGGCAGAGCGGGATCGCCCCCGACGCGTAGATGAGCTCGTCCGGCACGTAACCGCCCGGGAGATAGCCCACCACCTTTGTACCGCCGGCACGAGCCTCCGCCAGTGTGCGGAGTCTTGCCTCTATGAGCGAGTCGAGCTCAGGAATGATCATTGATGGTCCTCATTTCCCCTAGCGAGCAGTAAGGCCTCCATCCACGGCCAGGCACTGGCCGGTGATGAAAGAGGCCGCATCCGAACAGAGCCAGATGAGTGTCTGCGCCATGTCCCCTGTGTTGCCAAGGCGGGGCAGAGGGACCACCTGCTCCATGTCGGCCCTCCGTTCCGGGTGAGCCGCGGTCAGGTAGTCAACAAGTAGCGTTCCCTCGGTAGGCCCAGGCATGATGGTGTTCACACGAACGTTGTAGGGGGCGGCCTCGAGGGCTGCCGTCCTGGTTATGCCGTTCAGCCCTGATTTGCTGGCATTGTAGGCGCATGACCCCGGTTTGGGCTTGAGGGGATGAACCGAGGACGTGTTGACGATAACCCCCGACCCCTGGGCGATCATGTGCTTCAGCTCGTGCTTCATGCACAGAAAGACGCTCTTCAGGTTCACGTCCATGATGCGATACCAGAGCGCCTCGCTCGTCTCGGTGAGGGACGTCGACATGTCCTGGGGGTGGATGCCCGCGTTGTTGCAGGCGTAGTCCAGGCGCCCGAAAGAAGCGAGTGTCGCCTCGACCACGGCCTTGACGTCGCCCTCCTTCGAAACGTCACAGGCAACGAACATCGCCCTGCCGGCCCCGATGAGGTCGACGGTCTCAGCGCCTGCCTTCGCGTCGACGTCGGCCACGACCACATTCGCCCCCGCTTGGGCGAACGCCAGGGCGACCGCCCGACCGATGCCCATACCCGCACCTGTGACGATCGCTGCTTTTCCTGCCATTGATTCAGCCATAACCCGTCTCCTTGCCTGGGGCGCAGTCGCTAGCTCTTGGTCGGAAGGCCTGACATGATCCGATACTCGTTCGCCGTGGCCACGCGTCGACCAAGGATTTCAGCGACGGTCTTCATGTCTTTGAACGCAGTCACAGTGTCGCTCAGCATGTCGTCCTTGTGGGGCCACTTCCAGTATGTATCCTCGATGCCCACTCGGATGGAAAGGCCCATGACCATGGCCATGGTGGTGAGGTAGTAGGAGGGCCGGCCGGCCGTGGCGAGCGTGATGAGACCCGTGGGGTCGATCTCGCGGATGCGCCTCACCGATCGCAGCAGGTAGTCCGCGGCGTCGAATTCGCTGAACAGACTGCCACCAGGGTTCGCCCAGCAGGGCAGAAGACCCCAGTGGAGGGGTGGCTCGAGGATGCCGGTCTCGAGGAGGTACACCCTGACCTGGTCGATGGCCTCGTCCTCGTGCAGACCGAGTGCGGGCTTGCTGCCCTTCTCC
>ENA-UOUL01004795-UOUL01004795.1-bioreactor-metagenome-genome-assembly--contig:-NODE-4795-length-12188-cov-4.609363_pt1 | contig 12188 bp, 9 predicted proteins | sample MGYA00249838_ERZ747220 | MGnify/ENA primary metagenome ERZ747220 (study PRJEB28778, sample SAMN05720191) | bioreactor metagenome | isolation source: Anaerobic biogas reactor | place: USA:Washington...
CAGCAGGGGCTTGCCGCAGCGGACAGGGTCTTCGAGATACTGGATATCGAGAGCGAGGTCCAGCCTCCGAAACACCCCCAGAGCGCAGATGACATAAGCGGGGAGATCACCTTCCGGGATGTGTCCTTCGCCTACAACGAAGGGGCATGGGTGCTGAAGAACGTCTCTTTCCACATCTCTTCAGGCGAGAAGATCGCCATTGTAGGCCCCACCGGCGCGGGAAAGTCGACGATCGCCGACCTTATTACCCGCTTCTATGATCCCCAGGAAGGAGCCGTCCTTATCGATGAGATGGATCTGAAAAGGCTTGATCTGAAGGGGTTGAGAAGGAAGATCGGAGTGGTCCCACAGGACCCCGTTCTCCTTAAGGGCAGCATCGCCTTCAACATCGCCTACGGTTGCGAGGACCTTTCAAAAGATGATATCGAGAATGCTGCCCGGATCGCGGGAATATACGGTTTCGTCATGTCCCTTCCGGAGGGTTTCCAGACCGAGGTCGGGGAGCGTGGTGTCACCCTTAGCGGGGGTCAGCGCCAGAGGATAGCCATCGCAAGGGCCATAGTCCGTGATCCCAGGATACTAATAATGGACGAGGCCACCTCATCTCTGGACGCGGCCGTGGAGCAGGAGATCCAGGAGGCGATGAAGAAGGCCATGTCAGGGAGGACCTCCATAGTCATCGCCCACAGGCTTGCCACTGTCCGTGAGGCCGACCGGATACTGGTAATAGACAGGGGCAGGGTTGTAGAAGAGGGGACCCACGAGGTCCTGAAAGAAGCAGGCGGACTTTACTCCAGGCTCTACTCCCTCCAGTTCGGGGATAACCATGGGAGTCCTGCTCGCTAGTTATTTCAGGCACATCAGGGGCGAAGAGGAGGGGTTCCCCTGGGTCTTCCTTTCTCCCCTGGGGTGGCTCGCAGGGGCTTGTTCCAGGGCCCGGAATTTCTCCTATGATCACGGCCTTTCGATCTCCCGCGAGATGCCTGTCCCGGTGGTCAGCGTCGGGAACATCACCCACGGCGGTACCAACAAGACCCCCTTTGTGGAGATGCTGGCAAGGATGTTCATTGATGCCGGTCTTCGGCCGGGGATAGTTATGCGCGGCTACGGAAGGAAGGAGAAGGATTGTCTCCTGGTCCAGGAGTGCGAACCGAGCAGGGACCTGCTTGGAGACGAGGCCCTTCTTCTCTCCGGAAGGCTCGGCGGTGTCCCCATCGTGGTCTCGGCAGACCGTGCGGGTGGAGTACTGCTGCTGGCCGGAGAGGGAGTGGACCTTGCCATAGCCGACGACGGGTTCCAGCACAGGAAGATGGGCCGGGACGTGGATGTTGTACTCATTGACGCTACATGCCCCTTCGGGAACGGGCGGCTGATGCCGGCAGGGATGCTCAGGGAGAGCCCCCGGTCGCTGATCAGGGCCCACATGGTGGTGATCACCAAGGCCGACCAGGTGCCGCCGGACCGGGTGAGGAAGATCGCCGCCACGATACAGGAGATATCCGGGAGGTCACCCTTTCTCTCCTCCCTTGCTTTGGCAGGTTGGTCAAGCTTCCTTGGTCCCCGGGAGGGGCTCCGTGACTCAGGAACGCCCGAACTCCCAGCAGCGGCCTTTTCTGCCATAGGGAACCCTGCGAGCTTCGGCTCTTTCCTCGAGAAGCTGGGTTTCCCGCCCCTCTTCCACGAGGCCTTCCGTGACCATCACATCTTCAGTGAAGGGGAACTGGACGCGATCTGCGGGAGAGCGGTCTCCTCGGGGGCCAGGTCGTTGATCTGCACGGAAAAGGACATCTTCAACCTTCCACAGGGCTGGTCACCGCCTCTTCCTGTTTTCGTTCCCAGGGTCCGTACGCTGCTTCGCGACGAGAGATCATTTGTTTCGACTCTCTCCCGCCATTTGCAGCCGAAGATGGTGGTCTCATCCAACGGGCACGGAGAGGATGCCATAGGAAGCCTTCTTGCCGAAAGGCTGAAACAGAAGTTCCCCCTCTCGGAGGTCTCCGGTTTCCCCATTGTCGGAAGGGGCCAGGAGTACCGGTCCAGGGGTATCAGCGTGCTGTCTCCTCCCAGCGAGACGCCGAGCGGTGGGGTGATCAAGTATCGCCTGAGAGATCTTGCCCGGGACATCCGGTCAGGCCTTCTCAGACACATTGGGGCCCAGACGGAGGCCTGGAGCGGTCTTCGAGGGAAGGTCAGGACCGTTGTCTGCGTGGGGGACGTCTACCTTTTCCTTCACACCCTCTGGGGGCAGGGAGCGATGCCGGTCCTTCTTGCCACGGCCAAATCCGTTCGCCTTCACGGCCACTGGGGCCTGGAGAAACACCTGCTCAGGCTGAGGTGCAGAAGGGTTTTCACCAGGGACCCGGAGACGGCCCGTGAACTGTCGGAGAGGAAGGCCGATGCCGTCTACATGGGAAACCCTATAATGGATCTTGCCGGTGATACTATTAACAGGTCTGAAGGCAAGAGGCCCTTCAGGGTCCTTCTCCTCCCCGGCAGCAGGGAGAGGGCCTACGAGGATCTGGGCCTCCTCCTCGACGCTGCTGAGATAATTGCGAGGGAGGAGGACTGCAGGTTCGAGATCGTCGTTGCCTCGGCCCTTGAGAGGGAGAGACTGCTGGGAAAGGCCCCTTCCTGGATGAGCGTCAACGAAGATCTTATCAAACACGATAAGGGAGGCCCTGAGGTTCGCCTCTTTTTCGGAGAAGTCTCTGAAGCGGCATCCCGTTCGGACATCCTTGTCGGGCTGGGAGGTACGGCCAACCAGATCTGTGCCGGCATGGGCGTTCCGGTGGTCTCCATCGACGAGAAGGGCAAGAGGGTACAGAAAAAACTGCTTGGAGAGGCTGAATCCCTGGTACCCGCCGACCCGGTCCTTCTGGCGAGAGAGGCCCTCGCCATCCTGCGAGACCCTGTCCTCCGCGAGAGCATGTCAAGGACCGGCAGGGAGAGGATGGGCGGCGGTGGAGCCGTGGATGCCCTGGTCGAGTACGCATCGGAAGTTCTTGGATGGTCAAAGAGACAAGATGTTTTCAGGACCTTTTCAGACTTTGCCGAAGCGAAAGGAGATTCCGCCAATTGAAGACTCTTGCGGTCATACCTGCCCGGTTCGGGAGCACCCGTCTGCCCGGGAAACCCCTGATCAGAATAGGGGGGATACCTCTGGTTATCAGGGTCTTCCTGCAGGCATCCCGGTGTTCCTCCATAACGGATGTCATTGTGGCTACCGACGACGAAAGGATCGTCCAGGTTGTCGAGGCCGAGGGCGGCCGGACGATGATGACCCCTTCGGACCTTCCCACAGGCGGTGACAGGGTGGCCTTCGCGGCCAGGGAGTTCGGTCCCGTCGATTGCGTCCTCAATATCCAGGGCGACGACCCCATGGTGGGGCCAGACGTGATCGATCCTCTGGTCTCGATGATGGCCGGCAGGCCGGAGGTATCCCTTGGGGTCCTTGCAAAGGCTATCGAGGATCCGTCGGAGGAGAGGGACCCCGACATCGTCAAGATGGTCTTCGACAGAAGGGGCAAAGCGCTCTATTTCAGCCGTTCCCCGATACCCTTCAGAAGGAATCCGGGGGTCTCGATGTACAAGCATATCGGCCCCTATGCATGGAGAAGGGACTTCCTCCTCGATTTCTGCCGATGGGAGCGGACCCCGCTGGAGAGATCCGAGAGCCTGGAGATGCTCAGGGTGCTCGAGAACGGGTACGAGATCAGCTGCATCGAGACCTTAAGGGATACTATAGAGATTGATTCTCCTGGGGATGTTGAAAGACTGGAGAAATACTTCAGGGAGTATGGAGATGATCTGAAATGATCAAAAGTTTTTCCGCCGGCAAAGTCGTACTCGGTGACGGGGGCCTTGTCCTGGTCGCCGGCCCCTGCGTCCTCGAGGAGAGAGAGATGGCCCTGTCCATAGCGCGCAGGGTCTCGGGGATCTGCGACAGTCTTGGCATACCCTACGTCTTCAAGGCCTCCTTCGACAAGGCCAACAGGACCTCTATCCACAGCTTCAGGGGGCCCGGCCTGGAGAGAGGGCTGGAGTGGCTCTCCGATATCAGAAGCAGCGTAGGCTGTCCCGTCCTTACCGATATTCATCTCCCCGACCAGGCAAGGATAGCAGCGGAGGTGGTGGACATTATCCAGATCCCGGCGTTCCTATGCAGACAGACGGACCTTGTCGTGGCTGCAGCAGCCACCGGGAAGGTGGTGAACATTAAGAAGGGGCAGTTCCTCGCCCCGGCGGACATGGGCCAGGCAGTATCAAAATGCCTTGAGGTTGGCAACGACAAGGTCATCCTCTGCGAAAGGGGGAGCTCTTTCGGTTACGGCCAGCTGGTGGTCGACATGCGCTCCCTTGTGATCATGAGGTCCCTGGGATACCCCGTGATGTTCGACGCCACCCACAGCGTTCAGATGCCGGGTGCCCAGGGGACTTCAAGCGGAGGCGACCGAAGGTTCGTTCCTGTCCTTGCCCGTGCGGCGGCAGCGGCGGGGATTGATGCCCTCTTCCTGGAGACCCATCCCGACCCCGACTCGGCAAAAAGCGACGGCCCCAACATGGTCTCCCTGGATTCTCTCGAAAACCTCCTGCAGAGGGTCCTGGCCATACACCGTGCGGCCTCGGGAACGGAAGGAGAGAAGTGAAAGTGGTCAGCCTGCCGAGGGAAAGGAACAACATTGACTATGACGACGAAAGGCTTCTCGAGGTCGGACGGAGCGTCCTCCTCATGGAGGCTGAAGAGATCTCCAGGGCGGCCTCTCGTGTGGGCAAGGAGCTGGTGGAGGCGGCCCGGATAATCAACAGGTGCGATGGAAGGCTTGTCGTCGTGGGGATGGGCAAGTCGGGGCTTGTGGGCCGGAAGATAGCCGCAACGCTGGCTTCTCTGGGTACTCCGGCCTTCTTTCTCCACGCCGCCGAAGGAGCCCACGGCGACCTTGGAATGGTCTGCCGGGAGGACGCAGGTCTCTTTCTGAGCAACAGCGGCCAGACCAGGGAGGTGCTGGAGGTTCTGCCCTTCTTCAGGAGGCTCGGCGCCCCGGTCATCGCCATGACGGGAAACACCTCCTCCAGGCTGGCCAGGGACTCCGATGTGGTGATCGATTCAGGTGTGGCAAGGGAGGCGGATCCGCTGGGGCTCGCCCCTACGACCAGCACCACACTTCAGCTGGCCCTTGGTGATGCCCTTGCGGGGATGGTAACCGAACTGCGGGGGCTGAAGGCCGAGGATTTTGCCATGTTCCATCCGGGGGGATCACTGGGGAAGCGCCTTCTCCTGAGGGTCTCAGATGTAATGGCCACGGGGGACAGGGTTCCCAGGATATCTTTGACAGCTTCCGTCAGGGAGGCACTTTTCGAGATAACCAGCAAGGGCTTCGGGGCCACCATTATCGAAGATGAGAAGGGATACGTCTCGGGGATCTTCACCGACGGCGACCTGCGCAGGCTCCTCGAGGACAGGGGTGTCAGCGCACTTTCTCTGCCCATCGTCGAGGTCATGACGAAGGATCCGAAGACCATAACGCCCGACAGGCTGGCCGCCGAGGCCATGCACATCATGGAGGAGAGGGAGATATCCTGCCTGATAGTATCGGAGTCAGGCAGGGCGACAGGGATCGTCCACATTCACGAACTTCTCAGGGCAGGGGTGGTCTGACCTGGATCGCCAAAGCTACCGACTTCTCTCGGGGGCCGTCTTTGGAGCAGCCCTTCCATGGCTGGCTGTAAAGTACAGGGACGGCCTCAGCGAAAGGATGGGGCACTACAGCGTCGGATCCTTCAAGAGAAGGCCCCTCTGGGTGCATGCCGTCTCAGTCGGTGAGGTCCAGGCGGCCTGGCCCCTTGTCGGGGAGGCCCGCCGCGCCGGGTGGGTGGATCCTGTCTTTTTCACCACCATCACAAGGACCGGAAGGCAGATGGCAGAAAGTCTAGTAGGGTCGGAGGCAGACCAGATGGCCTTTTACCCCTGGGATGCTCCCTGGATAGCGCGAAGAGCCATCGAGAGGGTCTTTCCTGCGGCCTTCGTGACGGTAGAGACGGAGATCTGGCCGAACTTCGTTATGGAGCTGGCCCGGGAAAATATCCCTGCCTTTATAGTCAACGGACGTTTTTCCGAAAGATCCTTCAGGAAAGCGATGAAGTTCAGGGACTTTTGGCGGGATGTGATGTCTGTTTTCAGCCTGATAATGGTAAGAGGCGAAGAGGATGCCTCCCGCCTGATGGAACTCGGGCTTGACCCGGCCAGGGTGGTCGTCGATGGAGACTGCAAGGTGGATGCCCTCCTGATGCGGCGTGAGATGACCGACAAAAAAGCTCTCCGCGGATCCATCAATGCAACCGGTGCCCCCGTCCTTATTGCGGGGAGCACTCACAGGGGGGAGGATATCATTGTTCTGGAAGCATTCAGGGAAGTGCGCGCCGACTTCCCCGGGGTTAAAATGGTTATTGCTCCAAGACACCCCGAAAGGGCAGACGAAGTGGCTTCCATGGCAAAGACTTTCGGAGCGGTCTCCAGGTTGTCCCGGCCCGATGCGCCGTGGGACATCCTTGTGGTCGACGAAGTTGGCCGTCTTTTCGGCCTCTACGGGGTATCTGTCTCTGCTTTTGTAGGAGGAAGCCTCGTGCCCAGGGGAGGGCAGAACATCCTTGAACCTGCAGCATGGGGAGTCCCCGTAAGGCACGGTCCCCACATGGAGGATTTCGGGCCTCACGCGGAAGCACTTGCCCTGGTCGGTGCGGCTGCAGTGGTAGGGTCCGCTTCGGAACTGGCGATGATGTGGAAGCAGGACCTTTCCGAAGGGAGTGACAAAGGCATCAGCGGCAAGAGTTACGTGGAAAGTCTTGGAGGAGCGGCCGCCCTTTCATGGGATCGAATAAGCGGCATATTGAAAGTCGGGGAGTGATCACAGGTGGATTTCAGCATGTTCATGGCGGGTCGGATACATTTCGGCCCTGGGGTATCAGCGAAGGCCGGTGACCTGGTCAAGGCTGCTGGTGCTAAAAGCGTTCTCATTGTGACTGACCAGACCATGGAGAAGATCGGTCTGCTGGAACGGATCTCCGACAACGTCAGAAAGTCGGGGCCGCAAGTCTCGGTCTTTTCAGATGTTGAGCCGGAGCCATCGGTGGAGACCACCGACGCCGCCGCCGCGATTGCGAGGGAGAGCAAGGTCGAAGCCGTCATAGGTCTGGGCGGAGGCAGCTGCATGGACGTTGCCAAAGCTGTGAGCATCCTGGTGAAGAACGAGGGTTCCGCTTCACGTTACCAGGGGCTGGGGCTTGTAAAGAATCCCGGGGTCTTCAAACTGATGATACCGACAACGGCTGGGACGGGTTCGGAGGTCACCTTCACGGCCGTCCTCATCAGGAAGAGCGACGGGGTAAAGGGAGGCATCAACAGCGATTTCCTCTATCCCGACCTGAGCCTCCTCGATCCGGAGCTGACAGTATCCATGCCCCCTCGCGTCACCGCTTCGACGGGCATGGATGCCCTGGCACACGCCCTTGAGGCCTACACCAGCCTCCAGGCTTCGCCCTTCAGTGACATGTTCGCCGAGGAGGCGATGTGGAGGGTCGGGAAGTGGCTAAGGGTAGCGACCCTGAACGGACGCGACCTGGAGGCGAGGGGTGAGATGATGCTGGCAGCCCTTTACGGTGGTGTGGCCCTGGCCAATGCCGGCGTGACCGCCTGCCATGCGCTGGCATACCCTCTCGGAGGTATGTTTGGAGTTCCCCACGGAACGGCCAATGCCCTTCTGTTACCTCACGTGGCCCGATGGAACGCACTTGCGTCCCCGGCCAGGTTCGCCCAGGCGGCTTCGCTGCTCGGATATGTGCGGGAGGAGGGCGTGCCGGACCACGTTGCCGCCATGTTCTGTTCCGAGGCCCTTGACGACCTTGTAAACGATCTCGGTCTGCCGGCAATGCTCCAGGACCTGAAGGTCGGAATTGGCGAAGAGAACCTGGAAGAGATGGCCACAAAAGCCATGGGGGTCTCAAGGCCGATGGAGAACAACCCCAGGGTAATGACCAAAAACGACTGTATTAAGATCTACAGGGAGGCGATGATGTAATGCCGGGCTTTGAACTGTTCGACCAGAGGGAGATCGACGCCGTAACCGATGTAATTAAAAGAAAGATGGTCCACAGGTACTCCTTCCAGGAGACCAGGAACGATATCTACCGCGTCGAGGAGTTCGAAAAGGCTGTTGCGGAGAAGTTCGGTGCGAAATACTGCCTCGCCGTCAGCAGCGGGAGCGCGGCCCTTTACGTGGGTCTGCGGGGCCTGGGCATCGGCCCGGGGGACGAGGTGATCACTTCGCCCTTCACCTTTATCGCCAGCGTTGAGGCCATTCTTGAATGCGGCGCCGTTCCGGTCCTTGCCGAGATCGACGAAAGCCTCAACCTGGATCCCGACTCGGTGGAGGATCTCATCACCGACAGGACAAAGGCCATCATGCCCGTGCACATGTTCGGCGCCGCCGCCGACCTCGATGCCTTCTCCGAGATCTGCGAGGAGTACGGCCTCTGGCTTATCGAGGACTCATGCCAGGCCATGGGCGCCACCTATCATGGAAAGTTCGTGGGGACCTTCGGCAAGTGGGGGCCCTACAGCCTGGATCCCTACAAACTGCTGACAGTGGGGGAGGGCGGCCTTATCGTTACCGACGACCAGGATGTGTACCGGAAGATGGAGTACTATCACGACCACGGGCACATCCACGACTATTCGATACCTCGGGGTGCCGAGGGCAAGGCCTGCCTTGGATTCAACTTCAGGATGAGCGAGATCCAGGGGGCCATCGGACTGGTGCAGCTGGAAAAGCTTGGCGGGGCCATAGCGAACCTCCGGACCAACAAGAAGCGGGTTCTCGAAGGTATAGAACTCCCCGCCGGGGTCCGGCTAAGGGACCTTCCCGACCCCGAAGGCGATATCGCCACCCAGCTTGTCATTCTCCTTCCTGATGCCGATGCAGCCAAGAAATTCCAGAAGGCAGCAGGCGAAGCGGGCTGCGGCTGCGGGATCCTTTCGGGAAACACCTGGCACTACGCAAGGCACTGGGAGACCCTCAGGGAGGGTTCCTGCTACAGCCGTGTGAGGTGCCCCTACGACTGCCCCTACGCCGAGGACATGCCCCTCTACAGGCCCATCGAATGGCCAAGGACCCAGGATATCCTCTCCCGCGCGGCAGTCTTCGGCATGGACATCTTCATGGACGACCTGAAGATAGCCTCCATGCAGAACGCGATAAAGGCCGGGTTCAAGGCGTCGGTCTGAACTCCTGGCCCCCGGAAGCCATGCTCCCGGGGGACCTTTTTTGAAAAATGGATACTCAACAAAAGGAAGGTTGAAACATGGAGTTTTTCCGTTCGCTCAGGGAGCAGTATTATCTTCTGAGGCAGCGCCGGAAGTTTTTCAGATGCCACGGGTACAGGCTCAACCTGGACATTCCTCAGGTTGGACCTCTATAACGTTGACGGCGGGATCTTCTTCGGAGAGTCCACACTTTATCCTGCATCAGGACTCTACCGGTTTGAACCGGCCACTTTCGATCTTGCCCTGGGGGAGAAATGGAGGCTTGATAAAACAGATGCAAGGCAATTCAAACCCTGGTCTTGATCGATCACGTTCCGGGGCTTTTCTGGTAAGGGAGTGTAATGCATGGTGTCTTTCAGGGAGAATTGGGAATCTCTTAAAGAAGAAGCTGTTTCCCATATCAGGAAGTGGAGGCTTGAATACCAGTACAGGAGCCAGCGTGAAAGGATTAGGCGTTAGACTGATCCCGCTTCCCGAAGCATCTTGGCCGACTGACGGCTTGAGAAAAGGGCAAGAAAGCATTATTCAAGTCCAGTTCTCCTATCCGCCTGTTGTTCGAGGGGAAGAGCCTGATGTAATTTGAAGGCAGGGGCTGTCCCATTGCCGTGGTTATAATGAAAGAAAAAACGCTGCTTGTTCCCGGGGAGTGACTTTCTTTGAAGATACTTCACTATGTTGATGAAAACAGACTCTCCTGGGCGATCCCCTGGACCCAGATCATCGGTTCCCTTGGTTCTAAAGGAATTAAAAATGTTGTCGTGTGCAGGCCGGGGGGTACCCTTTCAGAGATCCTTTCAAATGCCGGGATAGACCATTTTGAATACTGTCCCCTTGTTCCCGCTGTTCCAGTTCTTTGCAAGGGTTTTGAAAAGCTCCTTAAGCTTATTAAACCGGACATCATTCATACGAGATTGTCCTCGGCGGCAAATATTGCCGGCTACTGGGCAAAAAGAACGGGCATTCCTTTGGTGTCGACTGTTGATAAATTCCCCAAGGCAAGGTATTACAAAAACGCAGACTGCCTGGTGGCGGTTTCGAATTCCGTCCTTGCTCATTGCAGTTCATGGGGTTTACAGGGGATCCCCATCAAAGTCATTCCTAACTCCCTGGATGTCCGCCGTTATCGGCCATCAGGCTTTGACAGAAAGTCCTTCCGTAGTCAGCATTCCCTGGACCCCTGTGACAGGGTGATACTTGGTGCGGGGAGATTGGTGTCCTGGAAGGGTTTCGACCTTCTCTTGAGATCCCTCTCTTCTATTGCCGACAAGTGGAAAGTCGAATTGTGGATTGCCGGCTCAGGGCCGGAAGAAACGAAATTGAGGGAGTTGGCAAAGGAATTATCTGTCAAAGTCAAGTTCTGGGGTTTCGTAAGTGATATTCGTCCCCTGATGTGGGCTTCCGATCTGTTTGTCCTTCCATCGGTGGAGCCGGAACCTTTCGGTCTTGTCCTTCTGGAGGCCATGGCTGCCGGTGTTCCGGTAATTGCTTCAAGAGCAGGAGGGGCGATGGACCTGGTAGAAAGAGAAGACCTTCTGTTCAGGTCAGGTGATGCTTCGGATCTGGAGGCGAAGATAGAGGCGATCCTTGAAGGGAACAGATTAAAGGAGCTGGCGGACTATTCGAGAACAAGGGCTTCCATGTTCGACAATCTTTCGGTGTTGAACAGTTTTCTTGAGGTTTATCGATCATTGGCCTGAAGAAACACGGGGTGTGTCGTAAAACGGCGAGTTAATACAAGGGGAAAGGAGGGTTCCGCTTAGATAGTACAGGAGCAAGGAAAGGGAAACTGATCACATGGACAGGACAGGAAAATGTCTCCGGGCTGGACATGGTACGTCTGATCTATCGGATCTTCTGTACTGAAGATCCGGTGTCGATAATCTCCGAGGCCGCCACGGCCGTGCATATGGTACATATCCTAAGGGTCGGGGAACAGGGAGGGGTCCGAAAAACCCCACAGAACCTTACCGTAAATATGGTTAATTGGGACCTTTTAGCTCCCAAAAGGTTGTGGGGGGTCCCAGGATTTGATTTAATGATAGGATCATTTTGTGCTGGAGGTTTTGCGGCCATTTATGATCCAGCGAAGATTAATGTTGAAAGTATCGCGGTTCAGCATAGCCAGGTCAATAAAACTGTCCTGAACGAAGCAAGGAGAGCGGCCGAATGGATCATAAAGGGGTGGAATATTTGAAGATCGCTCAGATCCTTCCGGAGTTCCACGAAGGCGGGGTCGAGAGGCACGTTCTGTGGCTTTCAAATGCATTGGCCGGACTGGGGCACGAAGTTACAGTGATCTCGGCTGGAGGCAAGCTTGAAGATAAACTGGACCGAAGGGTGGCTTTCTGGAGGCTGCCGGTCCAGAGAAAGAACCCCATCACGGGACTTTACTCGGCCTTGAAGATCGCAGGCAGGGCAAAACGCCAACAGTGGGACATACTCCATGCCCACTCCCGTGTCCCGGCCTGGATAGCATGGTGGGCATCCGGTTTCTGCGGACAGCCATGGGTGGCGACGGCTCACGCCCAGTACAGCCTCAACGCGGGTCTACTACCCTACAGAAAGGCCAATGGTGTTATCTGTGTAAGCAGGACTGTAAGGGAACACCTTGGATCGTTTCTTCCAGAAAAATCAGAAGTAATCCCAAACGGCATCCCCCCTGCCAGAAGAAAGTGGGAGGGGAAAGGTTTTCCCGAAAATTCCAGGTTCCTTTTCGTGGGGAGGTTGACGAGGCTCAAGGGACTGGACATTGTGATAGAAACCCTTTCGATCCTTGGTGACCGAGAGTGGACCCTTGATGTAGTGGGCGATGGCCCCCAGAGAGAAGAACTCGAGGCAAAGGTAAAGGGAAAAGGCCTTGAAGAAAAGATCA
>ENA-UOUL01004797-UOUL01004797.1-bioreactor-metagenome-genome-assembly--contig:-NODE-4797-length-12179-cov-6.443233_pt1 | contig 12179 bp, 9 predicted proteins | sample MGYA00249838_ERZ747220 | MGnify/ENA primary metagenome ERZ747220 (study PRJEB28778, sample SAMN05720191) | bioreactor metagenome | isolation source: Anaerobic biogas reactor | place: USA:Washington...
TAGGTCATTAAAGGGAGAGGAGTTTTTAAGATTTGGCTTTCAGATTGACCCGCTGAAAAGGCGGGTTTAGGCAGTGGTGGATGAAGGTTAATGACACACAGCAAACCCGTCCCTACGATTGCTTGCTGACTGGCATTGATGCTAAACCCTCACCCTACCTTGGTTGACACCACTGTGTCTCCCTTTTTATGAACGATTGCAATTTTTAAATATTCAATAAAAGGGAGAGGGTTTTTCATAATGCTTTCAGCTTTGAGCTTTCACCTTTCAGCTGATTTATCCAGCTTTCACCTTTCAGCTTTTTTTTGCTTTCACCTTTCAGCTTTTTTATTTACCGCCTCGTCAATGAATGCATCCAAATCAGATTTGAGTTGGCGCAGGGAGGGCAGGTGCAGGTACATCATATGCCCGGCCTGGTAGTAGGCAAAGCGGATCTTGTCCATGAACTCAGCTGGCAGGCCCAGGTGGTCGAAGGTGTACTGGGTAGCAAAGTAGGGCGTGGCCAGGTCGAAGTAGCCATTGGCTACGAAGACCTTCAGCGCCGGGTTGAGCAAGAAGCCTTCGCGCAGGGTCTCGCCGGTGTTGACGTATTGGTTTTGGGCATCGTCATATTTCCAGGTCTTAAAGAGCGAGGTCAGTATCTCATAGGTCAGGTCGCTTTCAAATTCCAGCTCACTGCGCAGGTAATCGTTCAGCATGGCGGTGTAGGGTCCGAGTGTGGCACTGTAAGAGGGATCGCGTTCGTAAATCTCGCCGGCGCTGTCGCGGTCTTTACCGATGTAGCGACTGTCCAGGCGTCCTACGGCCAGGTCCTCGTCCCTGCGCAGCTGCTTGCAGAAGCGGTGAATGTCGATACGCAGGTCGGTCTGCTCGATGTAAGTTTCGGAAAGCCCGGTCAGGCGTGCCAGCTTGCGCACGACTTGCTCCCGTTCCTCGCCCACCAGGCGCACACCCTTCATCAAAGCCAGGATGTAATCCTTGCCAGCAAACGCCTCTGACTCGCGCAGTGTGGCTGAAAGGTCAGCCTGCAGGTCTGGGCTGAGGCGTTTGTGGTACCAAGCCGTGGCGGTATAGCTGGGCAGGAAGAGCGCGTATGGCAGGTCGTTGCCGGGGTTGAAGCGCGCGGTCAGGAAGTTAATGATAGACGAGATCAGCATGATCCCGTTCAGGTACATGCCGTGGCGTTCCTGCAGGTAGCCAGATAGCCCGGCGGCGCGGGTGGTGCCGTAAGATTCGCCGATCAGGAATTTGGGGGATGCCCAGCGTTTATTGCGGGTGGTGAAGCGCTGGATGAAATCGCCGACTGACTCGATATCCCGTTTGACGTTGTGGAACTCCTCTGCCTTTTGCCCGGGTACGGGTCGGCTGAAGCCAGTGCTGACCGGGTCTATGAAGACCAGGTCGGTCTTATCCAGCAGGCTGAAATCGTTGGGCACCAGTTGGTAAGGCGGCGGCAGGGGCATGCCCTCCTCATCCAGCAGGACGCGCATGGGGCCTAACATACCCAGGTGCATCCACACCGATGAAGAGCCGGGTCCGCCGTTGAAGGAGAAAGTGATCGGCCGCTCGGCCACTGGCGTTTCACCCTGCAGTTCGTAAGCTACATAAAAGATCATAGCCTTGGGTTTTTCACCCTCGGCCTCGTCTTCCTCCTTGAGTAAGAGCGTGCCGGCCGTGACCGTATAGGTCAGCTCCTTGCCGTTCAAGACCAGCGTGTGGCGGGTGATAGACGTCTTCTCTTCCGGGACCGGTTTCTTCTCCGCGCTGGGCTCCTGCGCGGTTTTCTTTTCGTCACTCATAACAACCTCCAAATTATTGATTTTTTATGAGGGTGATTATAAAGCCAAAGCTGACTTAAACAACAAACCTGCATCATGCACCCCATTTAATTACGACCCACGCTTAAGTTCCTACTGTTAATCTATACGCATTAATAATATGTCATTTTGAGACTTTAGTATACGCCTAGACTCGCTTCCAGGTTCGTACATGCTTCATTTAGTATTGGTAATTAATCTACGCGAAATACAATTATTTATTTTTAGGCACTTGCGAGCATTTTGTACGCGGGCCGAGGTGTGCCCAAGGTTACGCCCTGCCGTGGGTAACTGTATCCACGGGTACATGTGCCCATGGGCACACATCTCCCCTACCCTGGCAAGAAAAACACCCCGCTTGGGAGCAGGGTGTCGTGTGTACTTTAGATTGGGATAAGGGATTAGCCGGCCAGGTTCTTGACCCGCACGGACAGCGCTTTCTGCAATTCGCTAACCGCACCTAAGAGCTGGCGGGCTTGGTCTGGGCTGACGTCACCAACCAGGGCATCGGCCAGGGCACCCAGCTTATCCTCCTGGGGGATCTCGTCCAGGTTGAGCAGTGCTCTTCTCACGGCGCGAGCAGCCTTGGTGGCTGGGTCAGCCGGGGGGCGGGGCGTGCGCGGCTGTTCATTGCCAGCTAAGCGTTCCAAGAAAGCATGCACGTCCATATAGGTGCGCCCGTCGCGCTCGGCATAGTAGCGCACGGCTGGCTCCCAGGTTTTGGGGTCGTAGGCCATGATTTCGCGCAAGACACGCTCCGGCATCTCAGCCCGGTCACAGATTTCAAGCAGGTGCTCGGGCAGGTCAAAGAATTTCATCAGGCGCCCGTAGTAAGTGCGCTCTAACTGCAAGGTGTCCTGCAGCTGCTGGCGGGTCTCATCGCTCAGGCGGTAGTCGGCCACCATGCGGAAGAACGCAAACTCGCTCTGCCCGGGTTGGGGGTGAATGTCGTTTGCAGCCAAAACGATGCGCGCAGCGGCGCGCGCCTTCCCCACTGGGGTGAGGGCCTTGTAAGCCATGTTCTCGGCGATCTGCTTTTCAAGCGTGGGCTGGTTGTCGATGATGGCCAAGACGTACGGTTCCTCTTGGGTGCCGTCTTTGACTGCCTTGATAGCGGTCGCCCAAAAGCGGCGTTCACCGGTCAGCATGCGGAAGACATCGCGGCCGTTCTCCGTCACCACCTGCCCCGTCACCGGTTTGATCTGGCCCGTGTCATGCAGCGAGTCGCCTAAAAAGGTCAGCTCTTCCAGTTCACGGCGTACCAATCGGTCTTGCTCGGCCATCGCCAGCCAACGCCGGGTGGCTTCCGCCCAGTTTATTTCACCATCATAAAAGGCGTTGCGAATTTCGTAGGGCAGGGTGAAACGCGCCTGGAATCGGTCTGGCATAACCATCGATAAGGGCACGCGGTAGACACTCTGGCGGTTATTAATCATTTTTGGGCCAGTCTCATACGGCGTGCTGGCTGCCCCGCTTGCACTGGCGGCAAAGGCACCGGTGGTTGTGTTGATCAGGTTATCAAATCCGCGTTTTGGTTCAGATTTTGCCATTATTGGTTACCTCCTTGCGCAGGGATGCTTTTGAGGCAGTGCGCAAATTGTGCCCATGGGCACAGGATAGGGTTTGTCATTGCAGCTTCCCCACCACGGCATCGACCAGGTTTGAAAAACAGCGATAGGCTTGTGACTTTTGGGGGCTGAAAGAGAAGATATCGTAGCCGGCCGTAGTGGCCGCAGAGATCTCTGCCAGGTCCTTCACATAAGGAAGCAGCAGGTGCCCATACATGCGCTCCATATCTTCGATAACGTCGCGCGACTGGCGCCGCACCATGCGAAAGCGCGAAGGGATGATGCCAAGGATTTTCAGGTTAGGGTTGTTATTCGTTTGCACGTATTCGATCATGCGCAGGATATCAGCCAGCCCAATCAGGCTGAGGCCGTCCGGCTCGATAGGGATGAGCACGTGTGTGCTTGCTACAAGCGAGTTCATCGGGATCATACCGGCCGAAGGGGGGTTATCAATAATGATGTGGGCATATTCCTCTTTGATAGGCTCGAGAAAATACAGCAGCTGAAAGGCCGAGTCTGGGATGGCGCGCAGGGCATCTTCCATGCCTTCCATCTTGGTCTTGTTGGTTTTGAACAGGAACACCTTCTGGCCTCGGTCGCGGGGAATTAACGCTTCCACCCTGAGCGAGTCTGTGGCACCAAAGCCACCGCTTAGGGCTTCAGGGAAATTTTGCTCAGCCGTGATGACCGGCACGAACTTATCATCCAGGCCGCCGCCCATGGCTGTTATGGTGGCACTGAGCTGGTCATCCATGTCGATGAGCAAGACCGGCTTGTTGTTCGGTTTGCGCGATTCACGGATGGCTAAGCCAGCAGCCAGGTTGATGCTGATGGTGGACTTACCGACGCCACCTTTACGGTTGATTAGCGATATAATTGCCATAATGATTTCACCTCACTGCGCTTAATGTGGGTTGCGACCTTAAAATGATCATACCACGATTTTACAATAATTTCTCTTAAAATCAAGTTGGAAGTTCATAATTTATGATAAAAACACTTCAGTTGCCGTAAGTGCTATTGTTTTATTAAGGACTTGACTTAATTGCGGCAGCATGCTAAGCTTTAGGCAGATTATAAGCATGGTGGTGACCTATGATATCAACAACAGACCTGATCAATGAGAAGTTTTTAGAGCATCCCTTTTTGAGGTATGGCGATACGCGCTTCTTTTACCCCCATATCAACGAGCAGCGCAAAGTGCTGGAGGTAGCCAACAGCTTCATCGGCGAATCCAATGATCCCCAGAAGAGCTTGGGCGTTTTGGCTGGCCCGATTGGCAGCGGCAAGACTATGCTGGCGATGAAGCTTGCTGCCGGTGTGCACCCTGGCCTGGACCAAGGCGTCAGCCATGGTGTATATATCAACACCAACACCATTACAGAGCCGCGCCACTTCTTGATGACCCTGGTTGACTCGCTGGGACTGCCCTCTTCGCGCTCCAATGCCAATAGGCTGGATAGCATCTTTGACTACTTGCAGCAATCTGGCGAAAGCCTGCTGATGGTTTTGGACGGTCCGCCGGTGGACCAGACCTACTTAAACGAAATGTTGAACTGGTCAGTTGAGCATAATAAAAAGATACGGGCACTGATCTTCTTACAGGATTTGTATGAAACTACCACCAACCTGGGCGACCTGAACGAGTTCCTGGGTTTATATCACCCCTTCCGTGCGCCGAGCATTCAAGAGATTGCTAACCTACTCTATTCACGTTCCAAAATGGCTGGCCATCCAGACCCGCTTAAGTTGATGGATGAACAGTCCATCCTGGATATTGCCCGCGAAGCAAGAGGTTCGCTGACCAATGCCCTGATCCAGGCGGCACAATACCTGGAGAATTTAATTGAGGAGAAAAAGAATCGCCTGGCGATTATGGACATTTAATGTAAATAACCCGCTGGTACCGGGTCATTTACGTGAGATTTTAGGATCAAAAAAGGAGTTGTGTTGTATTCTTTAATGTCATTCTTTCTTGACGTTGAATCTATCTTAGCATTGATTGAATCCCGCGTCAAGAAATTAAACGGATATTGGCCACTATTGATGAGATAAACCATGGCTCAACAAGACGGCAACTGGGAAAACATCCAGCTGGCCCTGTTAGACACAGGCGCTGGCGAGCTGAATGCGCTGCTTGAGCATACTCAGGTCAGCTATGACGGTATGTATGCCATTGCCGCGGACGAAGAAGTTTACAGCAAGCTCTGCCAATACTATCCCCTGATTGAAACAGTGGCCCAGGACGTTGCCGGGGCGCGGGTGCGCCTTGAGGCAGGCAAAAGTGTGCCCATGGGCACAGGTAATGACGCCGTCCAGCTTGAAGCAGGTGCGGCCAACGTCAGCGAGGCCATTATCCGGCCCGAATCCATCGTGGCTGTGCCGGCTTACCTGCTGCGCTTTGTCCCTTACGTCGGCGCAGCGCCGGTATTGCTGGCCGTGGCCCTGCGCCAAGCTTTTTACCGGGCTACGCGCGAGCACGGCGCCAATCAGCTTTACCCTAACGCTGGTGATGAGGTCACTATTGAGGTAGCGGGTTTGTTGCGCTCCCTAGGTGAGGTGATGAGCCGGGCTAAGTTCTTCCGCTTATTTAAAGAAGGCCGTATGGATTGGTTTGTTGCCCGCGCAGAGGCTGAACACAGCTTTAAAGACGGCCGCATCCAGCGTTTACCTAACACGTACCAATATCGCGGTCAGCTGCTCACCCCAGGCGATGCAAACGACCTGTACCAGTGGCTGCTTGAGCATAAAATCAGCACTGAGCCAGTTGAAACACTTAAGAAAGCGCTGAGCTTAGGCCGTGATAAGCTTTTGAGCTTCCCTTTCCGTACCCCTATGGCGGATGACCTGCCCCAATTCAGCCAGGCCATGTCGGTGCACGTGGTGGTTGCCATGGCACTGGGGGTTAAGTCGCTCAGCCCGGAGGTGGCGGGGCTGTGTGATAATTTGTCCTCTCATTTGATTCGCCCGGAAAGCTTCTTGGCAATCCCCTGGTATTGGTTCCACAAGGTCTTGCCGGAGTTGGGCGACGATTTGGGTGTGTTGTACCTGATGTGCAAAAACTGCTGTTTCGTAGACTGGGCACACGGCCAAGACCGCAATACCTTCTGGGTGCAGGGTGGATTGAGTACCCTGCAGGCTTGGATTGGGTCTGAAACCCTGCCCAAGCGCATTCCCCACAAAGATCCATCCCTGCGCGGCCGGCCAAGGCAGGAAGAGGTCAAAGATAACTCCGAGTACGTGCGCTCTTGGCGCGATGAGAAGCGTAACCTGGCCGGGGCTTACCTATGCCGGATCGATGCGCGCGCCTCAGCCCACGGGCAAGATTGGCAATTGGAGGTCAGCGACACGCAATTAGTGGATCACGACCAGGCACTTAAGACCGCCATGTATGAATTTATCCAGCTAGCGGACAACCCCGAATTAGGGACTGCGCTGGTCAGTGTGCTGCAAGATAAGCCTGCCCAAAGCTTACTGCTCAGGGCCGGTAAAAACTGCCAGGATAATCAAATATGTCATTTTGAGACTTTAGTCAACCAGGGAATATGTCATTCTGAGACTTTAGAATCGGCACAAATTAGTCATTTTGATACTTTAGTAGACGCGCTAAATTGTCATTTTGAGACGCTAACCGCCCCGCAATTATGTCATTTTGACACAATTATTTATATACTTATTAAACTTAAAAATACGTTTAAAGCTTCATTAGATACCCAACCACCATATACCTCGCCAGATCAGGGGCTCGATACGCCCCCGGAGGATGAAAAACAGGTGGTGGGAGGGCTTTTTGATGATCATTATTGGGATTTAGAGGGTATTTTAAGCCGAGTGAACCCCGTTTTGGCAAAACAAATTCAACAGCGCACCAAACCAGCGGCTTTTATCTCCTGGCTGATATACGCTGCATTAACCTCATCGATAAAATCACCGCTCAGTTTTGCCGTCTCACGCACCCTGGAGACTCTGCAGGACGCAGGCGGACCAGCGCTGCGCCTGGCAATGGAAAAACCTCAAAATCTGGCTGAGCAAGTCTGGACAGCCAGTCAACGCCTGGGCGGGGGTTACCTGGGCGGCGGCATGACCATGCTGGGTGTATCCCCAGATTTACAAACCTTTCTAAACGCTGAGCACAACCTGCAAGCCCAATTATCCCTGTTGCAGCGCTTGATGGACTCCCTCGGCATTCATCAGCAAGAAGGCGACTAGCCCCCATGACCGTGACCATCAGCTTTGCCAACCAAAAGGGTGGGGTTGGGAAGACCACCTCGTCTGTAACCCTGGCGCATGGACTGGCGAGAATGGGACAGCGCGTCCTATTGGTTGACCTGGACGGCCAGGGGCATGTTGCCAAGAGCCTGGGGTTCGAAAAAGAAAACGGTTTGTATCGCTTGCTGTTTAATGGCGAAGCCCTAGAAAGCGTCAGAAAGACCGCCCGGGAGGGTTTAGAAGTCATTTTAGGCGATAAAACGACCGACCAGGTGGAAGCGCAGCTTAAAAAAGAGAAAAATGGGTTGAATACGTTTGTTAAATTTGCCCGCCAACTGCCAAAAGTGGACGTTTTGATCTTTGATACCCCACCCAGCCTGAGCCTACTGCAGGCAGCTGCCATCACGGCTGCGGATGTGTTAGTTGTGCCGGTGGTGATGGAAGCACTGGCGGTGGATGGATTGAAAGAATTGATGCGCAGCTTGGCTCAACTTCGAAAAAACCACCAGCAAGCAGCCAGGTTTGGGACATTTATCCTGCCGACCATGTTTGAGCGCACCACATCGCTGCCCGTGCAAACCCTGCGGGAACTGGCAGAGACTTACGGCAGGCAAGTTTGGCCGCCCATCCCCAAAGATGCCCGTCTGCGCGAAGCATCAGCAGCTGGGCAGACCATTTGGGAATATGCCCCGCGCTGCCCGGCAGTGCGTTATATGATGAATCGTCACCTGGTTGGTGGCTACCATGTGATCGTTGAACGCTTGATGGAGATATTGACATGACCGATGAACTGACACCTAAACCAGATCTTGACCCGGTTTTGGCAGAGTATTTACGCGAACAAGATAAACTGGACCTAGAACGTGCTCTGCCCAGGAGTGAACGGCGCAAACTACTGCGCGAACGCAGGAAAAATGCTGAACGGCGCGGCCGGCGGGCTTTGTATGACTTTCCCCCAGGCTTGATCAAAATGGTGGCAGACATCGCTGATGAAGCGCGCATGACCAACTCACAGGTGGCGGGCTTGCTGCTGCTGCATGCCCTGCGGGATTACCGCCAGGGTAAGATTGATTTGCGTACCTACCGCGAACCCTCCGAATCGCCCAGGTATGATTTCCGCATCGACCTGGATGACCTGTTCGAAAGCTGGGACTTCAACCCAAAACCTTAGCAAAACCCAATACCAGGCAAGTGGGTTGGTTATAAAACCAGCTTGCCCACTTGGACAATTAATGTGCCCATGGGCACACTTTAAGCTCATAAGGTACTTTACCCAGTAACACATAGGTGAGAATCCGCCAACAGCAGGGTATAAGGGGTATCGTAATAAAATATAAGGGGTATCACTATAATATTGATGGTGTTACGACCCTCTAAATGGGTCAATAGTCAAGGGATACCCCTATAAATGAATAAAGGGGGTAATGACTGCTTTTAATCTTGATTATGGGTATCGCTTCATAGCAGAAAACCCGGACGTTTTATGAGCAATTAATAGAAGCTCCAAGGGGAAGATTAACCAGGTATTTGACCAGCCGACAAGCATATGCCAATAAAAACCTTAAATAGGGACGTGAGCGGTTATAATTTTAATGATAAAAACACTGATTTGCAGAAAATACGAGGTGAGATGATGGCATATGCATTGATTATGGCTGGAGGAGCGGGTACGCGCTTGTGGCCGCTGAGCCGCGAAACCCATCCTAAGCAAGGCCTAACACTAGTGGGTGAGCGTTCGATGTTCCAACACGCGGTAGATCGCTTGCATCCTTTATTTGCACCTGAGCAGATTTTCGTGGTGGCGAGCGCAGCACACATCGACGTCCTATCTCAACAAGCGCCGCGCATCCCGGCTGAAAATTTCATAATTGAGCCAGAAGGTCGGGGTACTGCGCCGGCTATCGGGCTGGCTGCCTTACACCTGCAGCAGCAGGATGAGGGGGCAGTGATGGCCGTTTTGACCGCGGATCATTTCATCCAGGATACAGCTGCCTTCCGGCAATCACTGCAAGCAGCGATAAAGGTGGCTGAGCAAGGCTACCTGGTCACATTAGGGATTAAACCCACCCACCCCGAAACCGGGTTTGGCTATATACAGCAAGCGCACAAGATCGGCCAGGTGGAGGGATACAGCGCTTACCGGGTGGAACGCTTTGTGGAAAAACCCATCTTGGCAGATGCGGAGCGCATGCTAGCCAGCGGTGAGTACAGTTGGAACAGCGGCATGTTCATCTGGCAGATCAACCAGGTGATGGACGAGTTCAAACGGCAGATGCCCGACTTTTACAACCAGCTGCAAGTGATTGCCCCGACCATTGGCAGATCGGCTTACCAGCAGACGGTGCAGTCAGTGTGGGCGATGGTGCGCAAGGAGACCATTGACTACGGCATTATGGAAGGCGCGCAAAAGGTAGCGGTCATCCCGGTGGACATCGGCTGGGCGGACATCGGCAGCTGGGGCAGCTTGTACGAACTGCTGCCAAAAGACGCGCAGGGCAATATCATGGTGGGAGAAGGCATGCAGTTGGACACCAGCCGCACGCTGACCTTTGGCGGCAAGCGCCTGATTGTTACTATTGGTGTGGAAGACTTGATCGTGGTGGATACTGAAGATGCGCTGCTGGTTTGCAAGCGCGGGCATGAACAGGATGTGAAAAAGGTGGTCAGCCAGCTGAAAACAGACAACAAGCTGGATCTTATTTAACCTGCCCAGGCAGGATCAACTCGATTTCAAAATACTGCTCTTGAAAGTCAACCTGCTGCAGGATTTCTTGCGCTGAGTAGTCACTGCCTAAGGGGGCGAGCACCAGCTTGTCCTCGTTATCATTGAGACGATGGACTACGGCAAGGCAGACCCCCTCGAAATTTTGCAAGGGCTCTTGCACGCCTAATACATAGGCATCCAACGCCTCACCATCGCCAGCCTGGACCCTTGGCAGGAATCCGTAATTTATAGGGTAGGTAAAACCGTACTGCGGGTGAGTTGACCCCAAGGGTCGGTCGATTTGAACGCTCAAAAGCTGGCCGAGGTACTGCCTGGCTTCTATGGATGATTGCTGGGGTTTGCGCTTAGGCCGCATCAACCATGCGAGGGCGAGGTAAAAGAGCAACAGGGCAATACTCAAACCAAAGAAAGAAAACTTGAGCAAGGTAAAAACTTGGGCGATTTTGGCTAAGCCTTCCATTCTTGCTGGGTAGCGCCAAGCCAAGAGCATGATGCTGCCATTTTCCAGCAGGTCAAAAAAACCAGCCAAAAGCAAAATCCAGGCAGGAGGGGTAAGGCGCTTGAATTGCGTTTGTAATTTTGCCCTGAGGAAAGCACCCAGGCTGATAAAAACAAGCGTGTAAACAAATGGAAAAAGCAGGTCCAGCCCAAGATGCATGCGCTGATAAGTGGCAATGTCTTCATCGCCAAGTGCATCCAGCAAGTTGTATACATCCGCTGGCGCATAGAAAAAACGTGTGTCGAGGATGCTCAGCCCGCCAGAGCGCAGCAGGATTTCATCGCCGACCCGCCCTAATAAGAATAGCAGTAATAGCATCAGCACAAAGGCGCTGATGAACAACCAGGGCTGGGCGAGCAGGCTGCGCTGAGTCTTGGGATAGGTTGGCATTGTTTCTCCTGTTTCAACTCAATTTTATCAATAAGTGGCGAGGTTAGAAGAAAGACATCTTGTGAGATGAAATTAGGCCAAACCAAAAGCGCAGCAGGTATAATGAGTTTATTCTAATAAATAAAGTGGAGCCAACCCATGCACTATGATTTTGTCTTTCGTTCACGCCGTAGTAATGTGTTGTCTACAGCTGGCATGGTGGCAGCAGAGCAACCTTTAGCCACCTTGGCAGGCCTAGATATCTTACGCGCTGGCGGCAATGCCGCTGACGCAGCCATTGCCACCGCTGCTGCTTTATGCGTGGTGGAGCCTTTTTCGACTGGCATTGGTGGGGACTGCTTTGCGCTGTACTGGGAATCTGCCACCCGCAAGGTTTATGCGTTGAATGGTAGCGGACCGGCTGCTAAAAGGGCGGACCTAGCCCAGCTACTGGCTGCAGGTTACGAGCATTATCCTCTGTTCAGCGGGGCAGCTGTGACCGTGCCTGGCACAGTGGCAGGCTGGCAGGCTCTGCTGAGCCGCTTTGGGACCATGCCCATGAGCGAGGTGCTCAAACCGGCTATCCAACACGCGCAAGCAGGCTACCCGGTCAGCGAGTTGATTGGGCATGGCTGGGGGATGATGCCCAGCAAGCTGACCCGCAGCTTTGGTGATGAACAGGACGTCGCGCTGCATCTGCGCCATCCCGGCCCGGAACAACCCAGCGGCCAAGAATTCCTTATCGACGGCAAGGCACCGCAGGTGGGGGAAGTGATGCGCTTACCTACCCTGGCAGAAACCCTTCGTGGTATTGCCCAGCAGGGCAAAGATTACATCTACCAGGGCAGCTTTGCCGAGGCACTCTGCCGGCACGTCCAACTGTATCAAGGCTGGTTGGAAGTGGATGATTTGGAGGGGTTTGAGGCGGAATGGGTTGAGCCAATCTATGCGGATTACCATGGTTATCGGCTCTTTGAATGCCCGCCCAATGG
>ENA-UOUL01004800-UOUL01004800.1-bioreactor-metagenome-genome-assembly--contig:-NODE-4800-length-12169-cov-2.962289_pt1 | contig 12169 bp, 9 predicted proteins | sample MGYA00249838_ERZ747220 | MGnify/ENA primary metagenome ERZ747220 (study PRJEB28778, sample SAMN05720191) | bioreactor metagenome | isolation source: Anaerobic biogas reactor | place: USA:Washington...
AGACGAGATAACGATCAATGTCGTCGGGCAGCAATGGTCGTGGCGCTTTGAATACCCCGAGCACGGCGACATTACCAGCGACGAGCTGGTGTTGCCGGTCCACCAGCCTGTCCGGCTGGAAATGACCTCAATCGACGTACTGCATAGCTTCTGGGTGCCCGAGTTTCGCGTGAAGCAGGACCTCGTGCCCGGTCAGATCCACGAACTGCGGATCACGCCCACCGACGAGGGCGACTATAAGACGCGCTGTGCCGAAATCTGCGGCACCAGTCACGCCTATATGATCTCCGACGTTCGTGTTGTTTCGGAAGACGACTTCGAGGCGTGGGTAGAGGAAAGCAGCACGAGCATTGCCGAGCTGGAGCCGGTCGAGCGCGGGCTGACCTGGTCGCAGCAGTTTGGCTGCACCGGCTGCCACTCGCCGGACGGCACGGCCCTCGCCGGGCCGACGTGGCAGGGCCTCTTTGGGAGCGAGGTCCAGCTGGCGAGCGGAGAGACGGTGCTCGTGGACGAAGAGTATATCAGGAACTCGATTCTGATGCCCAACGACCAGATCCACGCCGGCTTCGGACCAAACATCATGCCCCAGAACTTTGAGGAGCTGTTCGCCGAAGAAGAAGCCAAATATGACGGCGAAGTCAGCATCATCGACGATCTCATCGTCTATATCCAGTCTCTATCCGAGTAAAGGTCTTTTCGAGAGCAAAGGAGCGATCTGATGCGAGGATTATTCCGTTTCTTGTATTACCTGCTGACCACCGGGCTCGTCCGCGCGCTGGTCGGGCAGGCCATCGGTATGCTCGCCGGCTACGGGCTCGTTAATGGGATCCGCGCGTTGATGGGACTGGAGCCGGCTCAGGAAGCCGGCTGGGTTGCCGGCGCCTTTCTCGGCGTTTTCACAGCTCTGCTGGCGGCGGGCGTCCTGGGCGATTGGCTGCGCTGGGCCGCCGGACGCCGGACAGAGCTGCGCCACGGCCCACCGGCGGGCCGGCCTGCATGGACGCGTTACCTGAGCGTCGATTACAACCATAAAGTTATCGGCATCCAGTACGGCGTCACGAGCATCATCGTCCTCCTTGTCGGCGGCATCCTCGCCCTCATCTTCCGTGTGGAGCTGGCCGTCCCCGGGATGCAGTTCCTGACACCCGACACCTATAATACGATCTTCAGCGCCCATGGCATTATCATGATTGCCAGCATCCTCGCCGGCGTCGGCGCAATGGGCAACTACCTCGTGCCGATGATGATTGGCGCGCCTGATATGGCCTTCCCCCGGCTCAATGCCTTCAGCTTCTGGATTGCCGTGCCGAGCGCGATGCTGATCATCGCCGCGATGTTCGTCCAGGGTTGGGACACCGGCTGGGTGGCTTATCCGCCGCTCAGCATACGCGGGCCGCTGGGCACCCAGCTCTTCCTCCTGGGTTTCTTCCTGAACGGTTTCAGCAGCATTGCCAGTGCGATCAACATCATCGTCACCGTGCTGACCATGCGCGCGCCGGGCATGAGCCTCTTCCGCATGCCCATCTTCGTCTGGGGCTCGGTTGCCGCTTCGATCATCCAGTTCACCGCCACGCAGACGGTTGGTCTGGCCCTGCTCATGGTCACCATGCAGCGGCTCTTTGGGCTGGGCTTTTTCGACGCTACGGTCAGCGCACCCGGCGTCCCACCCGGCGACCCTATCCTCTACCAGCACCTCTTCTGGTTCTATTCACACCCGGTCGTCTACGTTTTCGTTCTGCCAGGGCTGGGCGTGATCAGCGAGCTGCTGCCGGTCTTCTCGCGCAAGCCACTTTTTGGCTATAAGTGGATCGCGCTATCCAGTATCGCCATCGCCCTCGTCGGCTTCCTCGTCTGGTCGCACCACATGTTCACCTCGGGCATGGACGAGTACCTGCGTATCCCGTTCATGTTCTCGACGATGCTGGTCGCGGTGCCCACCGGGGTCAAGTTCTTTAGCTGGATCGGCACCGTGTGGGGAGGCAAGCTGACCTTTCCGACGCCGATGCTCTTTGCCCTCGGCGCCATCTCGGTCTTCCTGATCGGCGGCCTCAGCGGCCCCATTCTGGGCACCGTACCGACCGACCTGCATCTGCATGATAGCTACTGGATCGTGGGCCACTTCCACGCGACGATGTTTGGCGGTTTTGTCTTCCCGTTCTTCGCCGCAATCTACTACTGGTATCCGAAGATCACGGGGCGGATGTTCAACGAGACGCTGGGCAAGCTGCACTTCTGGCTGATGGTGCCCGGTTTCTGGGTCATGAGCCTGGGACAGATGCGCATCGGCCTGCTAGGCATGCGCCGCCGCATCGCCGACTACGACCCGGCCCTGCAGATCGACTTCACCCAGACGCTCATCACTATCGCCGGCCTGGTCATCGGCTGGTCGGTTCTGATAATGATCTACAACCTGGTCAGCAGCTTGCGTGCGGCGCCGATTGCCGCTCCCAATCCGTGGCGTTCGCGCTCGCCGGAGTGGCAGGTGCCGTCGCCGATGCCGGAGTTCAACTACGACCGGCCGTTTGTCGTCGTGGGCGAGCCCTATGACTACGGTCTGGCCGATTCGACCTACGTGAATATGCAGCCCGCAACAGGAGATTAGGCGCCGTGGAAAAGGAGAGTCGTGTGAACGAACAGAATGGCGGCGGCTACCGCCAGATCATTATCATCGCCGTCCTGCTGGCGATACTGACGGTCGCCGAATATTTCGTGGCCCAGGCGCTGCCTTCGGCCATCTTTCTGCTGCTGATCGCTCTGGTGAAAGCGGCCCTGATCGTCCAGTTCTTTATGCACGTCTACCGCCTGTGGCGTGAGGAGAGTCACTGATGAGCGTCACCGTCGCCGAGCGCGAACGCGCACACGTACAGACCCATAGCCCTCACGGGGCGGCCGAGCCTTCGTATGCCCAGCGGCTGCGCAATAACCGGCTGGGGTTGTGGCTCTTTGTCTTCAGCGAGCTTTTCCTGTTTGGCGGCCTGCTGATGTCCCGTTTCTACCTCTGGCGCGACCCGGCTACCGATGACATCATACGGCCGGAGCTGGACCAGCTCCTGGGCCTGTTCAGCACCACTATCCTGTTGCTGAGCAGTGTGTCGATGGCGCTGGCTGAGGCTGCAGCGAGCCGTGGCGACCGCAAGATTCTCAACGCCGGGCTGCTCATCACGGCTATTCTGGGCATCGTCTTTCTGGGCATCGTCGTCGGTCTGGAATGGCAGGGTGAAGTGTCGCCGGGCGACGGCGCCTTTGGGGCCGTCTTCTTCGGCATGACCGGTCTACATGCCATCCACGTTCTCAGCGGCGTCATCCTCCTGCTCATCATTCTGTATAATAGTCTGCGTGGAAAGTTCACCACGGAGCGCCACTGGGGGGTCGAAGCGACCGCCATCTACTGGCACTTTGTAGACGTGGCCTGGGTTTTCTTCTACCCGGCCCTCTACCTGATTGGCAGAGCCGTCCACCTGGGTTAGAGCCCTGGAATTACCGTAAGGAGCACGCGCCAGGGCCGTTCTGTGGTCGCTGGCGCGTGTTTATTTCAGATGGACCCTGTAACTCGCGCCGTTCTCCTGTCGTGGGAGTGGCGTGTCGAAGTCGTATTGCCGCTGGCTCTGCTCGGCGTGCTCTACGTGCTTGGCTGGCGCCGCCTGCGCCGGCGGACGCGCTCTGTTCGCGCCGCCTACCGTCTGGCGAATGGCTGGCGGCTGGCGGCCTACCTCGGCGGCCTCGCCGTGGTCCTGCTCGCCCTGGTCTCGCCCATAGACGTGCTCGGCGGGCAGTTCTTCTTCATGCACATGATCCAGCACCTGTTCCTGGTCATGCTCGCGCCGCCACTGCTCATGCTGGCTAACCCGCTGCCGTTTATCCTCTGGGGGCTGCCTGAGAAATGGCGGCGTACGGCCGGCGGTTGGCTCTCCACGGCACTCCATCGCAAGTCGTCCTTTCGCCGGTCCCTGCGGTCGGTCACAGGACCGGGCCTGGTGTGGCTGCTATACGTCGTCTTCCTTGTCGGCTGGCACGATCCGAATCTATACAACGCGGCGCTGCGCAGCGAGTTCGTGCACGATGTCGAGCACCTTTCTTTCTTTCTCCCGGCAATGTTGTACTGGTGGCACGTCGTCGGCGCCGGCCCGCGCATCCACAGGCAGTTTGGCCGGCCGGCGCGTATGGCCTACGTCATCGCCGCCATCCCGCCCACCATGTTTACCGGCATTGCCATCGCCTTCGCCGAGCAGCCCATCTACAGCTATTACCTGAGCGTGCCGCGCCCCTGGAACCTGGACGTCCTCTCCGACCAGCGGATCAGCGGGATCATCATGTGGATTCCTGGCAGCATGATGTACATCGTTGCCGTGTTAATCCTTGCGGCGCGCTGGCTGCGGGGAGAAGAGAACAAGCCGCCACTGCCCGCGACAAAATGGGCGACCGACGAGCGTATGGCGGCGCCGGGCCTGGACCGCCGTTGAAATGAAGCGACCCGGCGTCATCTTCGGGCTGTTGGCGCGATTCCTGCTCTTCCTGCTCTTCCTCTCGTTCGTTTCGCCGGTGGAAGGACACGGCGGCGGCACGCCGCGACTGGTCAACGAGCCTGACGGCCCCTACTGGCTCTCGGTATGGACTTCGCCCGACCCGGCACGGGCCGAGGAGCCTCTGCATGTGACGGTCGGCGTGACGGAGCCGGGCAGTGGGCGGGAGGCCGGGCCGCCGGTCCTGGGCGCAGAGGTCAGCGTCACCCTCGCTCGGGCGGACGAGAGCGGGACGCCCATTACAGCAGTGGCTGCCGAGGGGGCGAACCGGCTGCTCTATGAAGTAGACGTTATCCTGCCGGAGCCCGGTCTGTGGACCGTACAGGTCGACGCCGACGGTCCTGCAGGGAGCGCCAGCGTTTCTTTTGACCTTGAGGTTGACGAACCGGGCGGCGCCGACTGGCTGCTCTGGGGCGGCGGTGGCGTGCTGCTCCTTGCCGCGCTCTTTGTGCTGGCCGGGCGCCGCCGCTGAGCCTGCACTGCACTTTTCGAGAGAACGACGATGAACACATTACGGCAGCTCTTCAGCCGGCGCTGGTGGTGGGTTACCCTGCTGGTTCTCGCGGGCATGGCTGTGCTGGTCAGCCTGGGCAACTGGCAGCTCGACCGCCTCGCGCAGCGCCGGGCCGCCAATGCGATCTTGCGCGAGCAGCTGGCAGCCGAGCCGGTGAACCTGAACGATCCTGGGCTGGACGTGGAGGCATTGGCGACGATGCCCGACCGCGCCGCTACGGTTACCGGCGAGTTCGACTTCTCGCAACAGCTCTGGCTCAAGCTCCAGAATTACGCCGGGCAGGCCGGCGGCCATCTCGTCGCCCCGCTGCGCATTGCCGGGCGGGAGGAAGCCGTGCTGGTCGATCGCGGCTGGGTGCCATATGCAGACGTCGATCCGGCACGCTGGGCGCAGTATGACCAGCCGGGAGAGGTAACCGTAAGCGGCGTAATCCAGCTCAGCGATACCTCCGAGCGCGCGACGGCGCCCGAGGGCGACAGCCGGGAGTGGTTTCGTCTCAACGCCGGCGCGATTGGGGAGCGACTGCCTTACGATTTGCTCCCTGTCTATCTGCTCCAAACCGACGATGACGGGGGTAGGCCGCCCTTTCGCGAGCAGCCTGAAACGGACCTGTCAGAAGGGCCGCATCTGAGCTACGCAATCCAATGGTTCACCTTTGCCCTCATGCTGGGCGTGGGCTATTTCTTCTACGTCCGGCGGGAAGAAAAGGCCAAAGACGGCGCCGACACCCGAATGTCACCAAATTGACCCTGCATGAATATTTCCTTATTTTCGATGCCAACGCGTTGGGTAGTGGTAGAGTGGGAGCTGCGACTATTGCTATAATGTAAGCGAACGCCAGATAACCGCCTCAAGCATGCGGTGGAGCAGGTGAAAGGAAAGTTGGGATGCTGGATCGTCTGAAGCTAACCGAAGGCTGGAGCACGCTCATCCTCTTATGGCTGCTGATTATGGTTCCGGCGCTGGCCATCGTCGCGGCGGAATACACCGACGAGGGTCTGCAAGTGCTCCTGCCCATCGGCACAGTGGGGATCCTTGCCGGCCTCGCGCTGGCCAAGAGCCGCTTTCCAGCTCGTTGGGCGCACTTCTTTGCGCTCGTCTACGGCCTGGCGCTGATCGCTTTTCTCGTCGGCCGGACGCTGCCGGGCGAGGAGCTGACCTGGCGCATGCGCGTCCTGGACCTTGTGGGGCGGCAAGCAGTCTGGGTGCAGAAAGCGCTGGACGGCACAAGCAGCAATCGCGATAGTCTCATTTTTGTCTTGCAGACTTCCGGGGTGTTCTGGCTGTTGGGATATTCCGCCGCCTGGTACACCTTCCGCATCTCCCGCGTCTGGCGGGTCGTCATACCCACCGGCCTCGTGCTCTTCAGCGTCGTCTACTATTACAACGGCCCGAAGCCGCTGGTCATCTACCTGATGATTTATATGCTTGTCGGCCTGCTCTTCGTGGCTCGTACCTTTCTGGTCGATCGGGAGCGCGGCTGGCGAAACGCATCTGTCCGCTATGAAGAAGATATTCGCTTCGACTTCCTGCGCGCGGCCTTTGTGATTGGGGCTCTCGCCCTCCTGCTATCCAGCTCGCTGCCGGTGCTCGGCGCCAATGATCAGGTCAGCGGCGTTCTGGCGACGGTGGATCGACCCTGGCGCAAGTTCCAGGATAGCTGGACTCGCCTCTTCGCCTCGCTCAACTCCTACGGCACGGCGACCAGCGATGCCTACGAAGACACGATGCGGCTCGGCGGCCCGCGTGATGCGGGCAACCGCCTGATTATGGACGTGCAGGTTCCCAGACAGCTCCGCTCCGTATATTGGCAGAGTGTCGTGCTGGACACGTATGACGGCGAAGGGGGCTGGTCCAATAGCACCGATTCAACCCAGCTCATCTTCCCCAGTGAAGGGCGGTTGAGACAGCCGGAACTGCTGGCCCGCGAGCCGCTGACGCAGACGGTGATCAACTATCTGCCCAATAGCGGCACGCTCTATGCCGCGCCCCTCTTCATTGCCTCCAACAAACAGACGTTTGTAGACGTTGCCGCAGTGGAAAACGGCGTGGCTAACTCGGTAAACTGGGTGCGCTCGCGCTTCGTCTTGCGCCCCGGCGAGAGTTACACTGTTATCTCCAACGTGAGCACGGCAGACAAGACGATGCTGCGCGAGGCCTCGACTGAGTATCCCGATTGGGTACGCGCGCGCTATCTTCAGGTACCGGCGACAATCACGCCGGAGACGCGCGAGCTGGCAGCCGAGCTGGCAGCGCCATACGACAACCCGTTCGACAAGGCCATCGCCATTCGCGATTATCTGCGCCGCAGTATTACCTATAATGACCAGATTGCGGCGCCGCCTGAGGGCGTGGAACCGATCCACTACGTCCTCTTCGAGAGCAAGGAAGGATACTGCACCTACTACGCCTCGGCGATGGCGATCATGCTGCGCTCGGAGGGCATCCCTGCCCGCATCGTCAACGGCTACGCCCAGGGGGAGTATGTGCCAGAGGCCAACGTCTACCGGGTGCGTTCCGGCAACGCCCATACCTGGATGGAAGTCTTTTTCCCCGAATACGGCTGGATCCAGTTCGAGCCGACGGCAAGCCTTCCGGTTAACGATCTGCCTGAAGGCGGCGCCGGTGGGGATGCCTTCAACAGCATCGGCCCCTCGATGGAAGACCGCATTCCGGAGGACGACATCACGCTTCTGACGGGCGAGCAGCTGGATCAGCTCGCGGATCAGCTGGCGGCAGATGCTGCAGCCGACGCCGAAGCTCTGGCCGAGCAGCGGCGTCAGATTGTGCTGCGCACTGTCGGCGGGAGTGCGCTGCTACTGGTGGCAGGCGCGCTGGTTGTCACCGCCAATTACTATAACCAGCGCGTGGAAGCGGACGTGGATCGCAGCTACGACCGGCTTTCCAGTTGGGCCCGCTGGCTGGGCCTTTTCTTCCGTCCGGCCGACACACCATATGAGCGCGCCGATGCGCTCGCCAGAGCCGTGCCCGACGGCCGGGAACCCATCCGCAACCTGACGCACGAGTACGTTCTTCGCCGTTTCAGCCCGACGCCGGAGGGGCGCGCTGAGTTTGATCCCCGTAGTGAGTGGAAGCGGCTGCGGCCTCTTCTCTGGCGCCGCAGTCTACGCGACGGGTGGCGGTATCTCCGCCGCTAATTTCGCACCTGCACTTCGCCGCAACCTGGACCGGATCGCTGCCGCAGCGATCCGGTCTTTTTTATTCGACCTGTACGGCGCCCAGAATATAGCGGTCGCCCTGGAGACTGCCGTCAGGCCCGGCAAGATGCAGCCGGCGCTGCGTGGTCATCTCGTACAGGCCCACCTCGACGTAGTAAGTGCCCGGCGCCAGCGCCCCGTCTATGGGCAGGCGATAGGGGTCGAGCAGGCGCTGGCCCGGCAGCCACTTGGGAATCCACAGGTGGGTCGGCGCCGAGCCGCCCAGAGGCGTGTAGTCCAGGGTCATGTAGGGCCGGTTGCCGGCGTCGATGAGATGGACAAAGACCGTGTAGCTCGCTTCGGCCGGGGCGAGGCTCTGCCACTGCAGGAACAGGTTGATCGTCTCGCCGCGCCGCACGACAAGCGGGTCATCCATCCAGGGCGCGCTGCGTATCTGCGCCCCCTGCTGCACCCAGGCGTTCACCAGGCCGACGCGCTGTCGGAAATTAGCCAGGAGATGGTCGGTACGCAGCGGGTTGTTGCGCCCCTGTACAGATAGCGTCCCCAGAGGCAGGTTCAGCTCGGTGCGCTCGCCGGCCGATAGGTCGGCCACCTGCAGCGTCACCGGATAAGCGCCTGCCGGCAGATCGTGCGGCAGCGCAAAGTCGAAGCGCTCGACGACGACTTCCCCCGGCTGCCACCACGTCGTCAGCAGGTGGCTGTCGGTAGTCTGGGTGTAGACCACGTTCCCGACCGTGATCACCGGGACGTAAAAATGGGTTGGTGTCAGCGGCGCGGTCATCGCCAGAGTAAAGGGGATATACTCCCCGGCCTCCGCCGTTTCCGGCAGCTCATAGCCGACAACCTCCAGCTCGCCGGCCTCCGCCTCGACCGGCGTTAGTTCCGGCGGGACCTCAAACGCCTCCTCGCTTGCCGGCTCCAGCACTTTGTAAAACGAGCCAACCGGCCGCAGCCGGAAGCCCGCATCGACAACCTCGCGTCGGTAGCCGTTCAGGTAGACCGGCCCGCCCGGCAGGGTCGCGTAGACGCTTTCCAGCCACGGCCGGTCGGTGGAGACGAACTCGGGTCGCACGTCCGCCGGGTCGGGCCAGCGCCCTTCGACAAAACGGGTATACCAGAGCGGCGTCATATGCTCCCAGTCGTTAAGCAGCACGGCTCCCTCGCCGCTGCCGGCAAATGTGTCGAACACGGCTTCGACGTAGGCGCTGCCCTCGTCATACTCCCGCAGCGAGATTGCGGGCAAGTTGCGCGCCAGCTGCAGCACAGGGCCGAGCAAAAAGAGGGCTGCCGTCAGCAAGGCCAGCGCCTGGCCCGTAACGGCCCGCCTGCGCAGCAGGTCCAGCAATGCCAGAAGCCCGGCGCCCGCCAGCAGCCCGACGACCATGAACGGGCCGAGCAGATAGGCCATGATGTCCTGGGCGCGCAGGCTGATGACAAAGGCATAGGTGACCAGGAAGGCGAGGCCATAGAGAAGGGCCAGCCGCCACGCCCGGCGCGCCAGCCAGACGAAGCCGAAAACGGCCAGAAAGAGGGCCGGCAGCGCGTATTGCAGCCGCAGCAGCGTCCAGAAGACGACGGCCCGGTGGGGCTGCTCGGCCAGGGTGAAGAAGGGCAGGCTCTCGCTCAGGCCGCGGGCCAGCACGTGATCGAGGAAGCCGGAGAGCGTGTCCATATCATGCGGGCCAAAGACCGGCTCCATGGCGCTGCGGATGGGATAGTAGAGAAAAAGCGCCAGCCCCAAAAGGGCCGCGGCGACAGGCAAGAGGAGCCGGCGCGGTCTCTGCCAGGGGCGCGGATCCACGGCGAGCACAAAGAGCAGGTAGGCCGGCGCGCCGAAGACCGTCAGCGGGTGGTGGGCAACGCCGAGGCCCGCCAGGAATGCCGCCGCCGCCAGCCAGCGGTCATTGCGTGGCTCTTCCCGGTCGTCGCCGCTGGCCCACCAGCGCGTGAGCAGAAACAGGTTGGCGACGAGAAAGGTGGCGGTGATGATGTGCGGGTTGGCATGGATGGCGTGCTGCCAGATGTCGGCGGCGAAGGCGATGCTGAACGCGGCGAAGAGGCCGGCGACCACGTTATCCGCCGGCGTAGCCAGCGCCAGGCGCCGGCCGAGCGCGCGCAGCGCCAGGAAGAGGCAGATGGCCGCCACGGTTGCGCTGGTCGCCGACAGCAGGTGCATGCGCCACGGGATGGGGCCGAACGGGATAAGGGTCTGGAAGAGCTTGCCGACCAGGGTAATGAAGGCGTAGCCGGGCGGGTGGGCGATGCCGAGCACGTTGGCGACGAGCGTGTACTCGGTCGGGTCGCCCAGCACGAGGCCGCGGGCCAGCGTCGCCAGATAGACGAGCGGGATCAGCAGCAGCGAGAGCGGCGCCAGCCGCCGCCAGCGCGCGTTCATCGGCGCTGCCGGCCCTGCAACGTTTCGTAGACGGCGTAGGTCTCCCGCGCCGCCCGTTCCCAGCTAAAACGGGCCGCCTGGGCCAACCCCAGCTCGCGCCGCTCGGCCCGCTCCGCGTCGCTGCCCAGCAGGCAGCTGATGACGCCGGCCATCTCCGCCACGTCGGTGGGGTCGAAGTAGGCCGCCGCCTCGCCGCCAACCTCGGGATGGCTACTGCTGTTGCTGGCGGCGACGACCTGCCCCGAGGCCATCGCCTCCAGAATGGGCAGCCCGAAGCCTTCGTACAGGCTGGGTTGCACGGCGAGCGCGGCGGCTGCGAGCACGGCCGGCAGATCTTCGTCGGGCACCCAGCCCAACGCGCGCACGATCTCCCCCAGCCCTTCGCGCTCGACGCGGGCGAAGAAGTCGTCGAAGAGCCAGCCGCGCGCCCCGACGAGCACAAGCTGGAGATCGGGATAGTCCGCGCGCACGACGCGCAGCGCATCGAGCAGACGATCCAGATTCTTGCGCGGCTCGATCGTGCTCAGGTGGACGAGGAAGCGCTCCGGCAGATCGTACGCGGCGCGCACGCGGGCGATCTCCTGCGGCGCCGGCGGTCGGAAGTGGGGGGCCGCTGCCTCGTATACGACGTGGATCTTGTCCGGGCTGATCTTATAGTGCCGGATGATGTCCTGCTTCGTCGCCTCCGAGACGGCGATCAGCGCCCCGGCCCGCCGGCAGAAGAGTGGCATGGCGAGATTCAGAAACCAGTAGTTGAGCCGTTTGTGGTAGGCCGGGTACAGCTTGTAGATCAGGTCATGCACCGTCAGCACCGTAGGCACTCGCCGCAGCGGGAAAAGAAGGTGCTCCGTGCTGTGAAAGAGGGTGGCGTCGGGCACGAGGCCGTCGAAGCGCACGTGGCTGAGGTGGGCCAGGAGCACGCTCATCCGCCACGGCTTATAGCCGGCCTGGACGCTGCGGCGCGGCAGGGGTAGCAGGCGGGGCGGCAGATGGGCCCCTTTTCCCTGGTTGTAGAAGAGGGCGATTTCGCCAGGGTGTTGGGCAGCCAGCGCATGGGCGAGCCGCTCGCTGTAGCGCCCCAGGCCGGCCTTGCTGTGGACGGCAGCGGAAACATCGACGTATATCATGGTCAGTAGAGCCGGGCGACCTGGCAAGCGGTAAACAGCAAAAACAGCGCCGCCAAGAGCCAGCGACGGCACCCACGACGCGGTGGTTGTTGCGGGCGACCACTCATCGTTGCCTCTCCTCTGCAGCCGGCGAATAGGGCGTCCACAGGATGCGCCAGGCGAAGCGCGGGAGCGCCAGCATCCGGCGCCAGCGCCAGGGCTCGCGCACCAGTCGGTAGAGCCATTCCAGGTTCAGCCGCCGCAGCCAGACCGGGGCGCGCACAGCCTTTCCGGCGATGAAGTCCAGGGCGCCGCCGACCCCGATAGCCACACGCACCGTCTCCAGCCGATCCCGGTTGCGGGCGATCCACTTGTCCTGGCGAGGTGCGCCATAAGCCACGTACAGCAGTCCGGCCCGGCTGGCATTGATGCGCGCTACGATGGCCTCATCCTCG
>ENA-UOUL01004804-UOUL01004804.1-bioreactor-metagenome-genome-assembly--contig:-NODE-4804-length-12164-cov-4.862083_pt1 | contig 12164 bp, 7 predicted proteins | sample MGYA00249838_ERZ747220 | MGnify/ENA primary metagenome ERZ747220 (study PRJEB28778, sample SAMN05720191) | bioreactor metagenome | isolation source: Anaerobic biogas reactor | place: USA:Washington...
CACAGGCCGATCGTCACGATGGTATAGATGCCGATCAGGACCAGGGTGCTGAGCGCATAGGGCGTGCCGAAGAGGAGGGGCAGCGCCGCCATGAACAGGGCAAAGCCGGCCACCCCCCACCAGGCGGAGCGGCGCAGCCACGGGGCGCGGGCCAGGAGGGCGCTCATCCGCCCCTCCTGGCCAGGCCGAGCAGCCCGCCCAGCCGCGGCCGCCCCTTGAGCGCGCCGAGCGGCGCGGTGCGCGCCAGGAGGACGGCGAACAGCACCACATAGGCGAGCGCGTTCTTGATCCCCGAGGAGAGCAGGCCCGAGGCGAACGACTCCATCACGCCCAGGATCAGCCCGCCAACGACGGCGGCCGGCGCGCTCACCAGCCCCCCCATGATGGCGACGACGAACCCCTTCAGCCCCAGGGCGAGCCCCATGTCATAGCTGACCAGCGTCAACGGCGCGATGACGATGCCGGCCACGGCGCCCAGGGCGGCGCTGATGGTGTAGGAGAGCAGCGCCATGGCGGCGGCGTCGATGCCGGCCAGCTCGGCGGCGCGCCGGTTCACGGCGCAGGCGCGCACCGCCTTGCCCAGCAGCGTGCCCTCGAAGAACAGGTACAGGGCGGCCAGCACCACGCCGGCCGTGCCCATGATCCAGAGGCGCTGGCGGCTGAGCACCGCGCCCCAGACGTTGGCCGGGGGGCCGGGGGTGAACTCGGGCAGCGCCTGCGAGGTGGTGCCCCAGGCCAGCAGCGCCAGCCCGCGCAGTGCGATGGCCGTGCCGATGGTGATGATGATCAGGGTCACGTCGGGGGCGTGGCGCGCCGGCCGAATCGTGAGACGGTACACCAGGGCGCCGACCACCATGGCCAGCGCCACGGACCCAACACAGGCGACGCCCAGGGGCAGGCCCAGACGCTGCAGCATCACCGCGCCCATGGCGCCGAGCATCACGAACTCGCCCTGCGCCAGGTTGGTGACGCCGGTGACGTTATAGATGGTGATCAGCCCCAGGGCGATGAGCACATAGATGCTGCCGGTGCTCACGCCCGAGACGAACAGCTGTAGATAGTCCTCGAGGCCGAACTGTGGCACGATGGCACACTCTTGTGGGTTGTGAGTTATGGGTTGTGGGTTGGCCGTTACAGGTCGCAGGTTCCAGGTTTCAGGCTTCAGGGCGGTACACCGCTCCGGTCTGTAGCCTGGAACCTGTCACCTGATACCGCTCCGCCAACTCACGTCCCGTCCGCGCTTTACCACGCTTCGGGCGGAAAGTACCCCCAATCGCCGTTGGTGATGCGCGCCAGCACCACGTCGTCGGTGCTCAGGCCCACGTGGTCGTCGGGCGCAAAGCTGAACACACCGTCTACGCCCACAAAGCCCTGGGTGGACTCGATGGCGTCGCGGAGCTGCGCGCGCTGCTCCTCGATGGTCAGGCCGTCGGGGAGGGTGGCCAGGCCGGCGGCGATGATCTGGATGGCGTCCCAAGCGTGGGCGGCAAAGGTGCTGGGGGGGTTGCCGGTGGCGGCGCCATAATCGGTGATGAACTGCTGCAGGACCGCCTTTTGCGGGTCATCGTCGCTCAGGGCGTCGGCGGCGACGAGCTTGCCCATGGGAAAGATCACGCCCTCGACGTTGGAGGCGCCCGCCAGATCGATGAAGGACTTCATCGCCACGCCCGAGTTGTGCAGCAAGGGGAGGTCGACGCCCAACTCGCGGTACTGCTTGGTAAAGATGGCCGCCGCCGGTGGGATGGCCGTGATGAGGACCCCCTCGGCGCCGCTGGCCTTGATCTTGGTGATCTGGGCCGTCATGTCGGTGTCGGCGGCGTCGAACGTCTCTTCGAGGACGATCTCGACCCCCTCCTCCGCGGCCGTACGGCGAATCGCCGCGGCGCCGTCCTCGCCATAGGCATTGTTCACGTACAGGTTGGCGATGCGCGTCATCCCCTTGGCGGCCACGTACTTGACCTGCCAGGGGGCGGTGTGCTCGTTGCTCTGCGCCACCTTGAATATCCAGTGGCGCTCGGACACCGGCGTGACGATCTCGCTGGACGAGGCCATCGAGATGTTGGGTACCTGGGCCTCTTGCAGCACGGGGATGAGCGCCATGGCCACGGGGCTGATAGAGGGGCCGATGATGGCGACGACCTTGTCATCGTCCACCAGCTTTTTGGCGACGGGCACGGCTACGTCACCCTTGCCCTCGGTATCGTGGATCAGCAGCTGGATGGGGTGGCGCACGCCATCAGGGCTGACGACGCCGCCCTGGGCATCGAGTTGCTTCTGGAGCATCACAGCGGTGTCACGCTGGGGTTCGCCGAGGGTGGAGCCTCCACCGGTGACCGAAACCACCACGCCGATCTTGTAGGGGGAGCCGACGTTCTCACCCCCCGCTTCGGCAGGGGCCGCGGGTGGAACTGGGGTTGCCGCCGGAGCGCATCCGGCTAGGACGACGACGAGGCATAACGCCACGAACAGGCTGCTGCGCGTGATGGTGTGCACGGGGGACCATCCTTTCGGGCGAATCGCGTGAGCGGGCGCATCTCGCCGCGCCCCACGACCGGTGACGGCGACTCTGATGGGTCGCCCTCCATGCTATCTGCCAGCCACCTCGACCCGGCGTCGCGTGCTACTATCGCGGAGTGACCCTCCCCCGAGGGGCACCCCCAGCAGCCTGTGTAGCACCACGAGGTGTACTGGTTGTGGGTTCGTCGCAAGGATGTCTGCGCTCCCAGGGCCGGCCTGCGCCGACCTCCGGTCGCAGGAGTAGGGCCCTGCGACGTTAGCGGCGAGAGAATAGCACGGTTGCGGCGGGGTGTCAATGTAGGGTGCGGGGCCGCGCGGCGACACACCGCCTTGACGGTGCCCCCACCGCGGCTACACTGTTTCAAGTTCTTAGCTCGGCGATCGGGAGAATACGGCTCTCCAACACCACAGGTGAGGATGACAAGCGGCATGATCGACACGGACGTTATTCAGGAACCACCACGCACGACACCCGTCGCGGATCGCGTCGACGTCGTCGTGGCCGGCGGGGGGCCGGCCGGCATTGCCGCAGCCTTGGCCGCGGCTCGCGAGGGGGCCCGCACGGTGCTGGTGGAGCGGTACGGCTACCTGGGCGGCATGATCACCGGCGCGCACGTGGTGGCCATCCTCGGCGTCGGCGACGGCTACAAGCCGCTGGCCCAAGGCTTCACTGCGGACCTCCGCAGGCGTCTGGAGCCGCTGGGCGGCATCTCGACCTGGCGAGACGCGGCCGACGCTGGGGAGGGCGGCGATGCGTCATCGCGACGCCACAGCGGCGAGTATCGCGTCGACGCCGAGCTGTTCAAGTGGCAGGTCGCGCAGATGCTGCTCGAGGAGGGCGTCACGCTGCGGCTGCACACCCTGGCGTGCGATCCGATCATGGAGGGGAAGCGCGTCAGGGGCGTGATCACCGAGAGCAAGAGCGGGCGGCAAGCGCTGCTGGCGGACGTGACCATCGATGCCAGCGCCGACGCGGACCTGGCCGTCCGGGCCGGCGTGGGGTTCGACAACGCGTCCCACGAGGTGACGCTGGGTATCTCGATCGAGGGGGTCGATCGTGCCAGGGTGGACGCCTACCGGCAGGCGCATCCCGAGGCCTATGAGGCCGTCGTGGCGGAGGCCAAGCGCCTGAACGGCGGCGACATGCCGGATGGCAAGCGGCTGCTCAGGGGGATCGACGTGGCGAACGCTGAGGACCTCACCCGCGCGGAGGTCCAGTTGCGCCACGAGGCGTTCTCCGCCCTCGAGTATCTGCGCGCGCACCTGCCGGGCTATGAGCGGGCGCGCGTCACCGAGACGCTGCCCCAACTCGGGGTGCGCCAGGGACGGCGCATCCACGGCGAATACACCGTGACGGATGAGGACCTGCGCGCCAGCAGGCGCTTTGACGACGGGATCGCGCGCCTGGGGGTGTACTTTCCGGATTGGGGCCCGATCTACAAGATCAAGGGGCTCGCCTATGACGTGCCGTACCGCTGCATGGTGCCGCAGGGCGTCGACGGCCTGTTGGTGGCCGGCCGCTGCGTTGCCAGCGACTATGTGGCGTGCAACACGCTGCGCCTGATCGTGCCCTGCTTTGCCACCGGGCAGGCCGCGGGCGCCGCCGCGGCGGTGGCGGTGGAAGTGGGCTGCGAGCCACGCCAGGTGCGGATCCCGACACTACGGCAGGCGTTGTCGAAGCAAGGCGTGTACCTGGGCTAGTACTGTAGCCGTAGTCAGCGTATCACGGCGCACTTGGCTCCCGATCGGGGTTGCCGTAGGGCGCGCGCGCCTGTGCGTGCCGGGCCGCACAAGCGTGCGGCCCCTACAAGTGCCACGTTCCGCGCGATGTAGGGTTGTGGTACCAGGCAGCGAGCAGAATCGATTTCAGGAGGAGTTGACCATGTTAGGCATCGAAGCCCTGCTGGAGGTTTTGGCGGGGGCGGGCGTTCGCTACATCTTTGGCAACCCCGGCACCACAGAGCTGCCCTTCAGCGACTCTCTGGCGCGCGACGACCGGTTTCGCTATATCCTCGGGCTCCAGGAAGTGCCGGTGGTGGCCATGGCCGACGGCTACGCCATGGCTTCCGGCAGCGTGGGCGTCGCCTGTGTCCATATCTGCTGTGGTCTAGGGAATGCCATGGGCATGCTCTACAACGCCCACCGCGAGGGAACGCCCCTGCTCCTTCTGGCGGGGCAGCAGGATCGCCGGTTACGCCTCGGTGAGCCCGTGCTGGAGGGCGACATGGTGAGCGTCGCCCGGCCCTGGACCAAGTGGGCGGTCGAGGTGCAGCGCGTCGAGGACGTCGCGCTGGCCACCCGCCGCGCCGTGCAAGTCGCGCTCTCCCCTCCCACCGGCCCGGTGTTCGTCTCGGTGCCCGTCGACGTGCAGATGGAGCGCATCGAGGGGGTGTCGATCGATCACGCGTCCATCGCTGACCGCGGCACGCGTCCACCAGTGGATGCGCTGCGCCGCGCCGCCGCCATGCTGGCCGAGGCGCGCAACCCGTGCATCTTGGCGGGCAGCCGGGTCACCGAGGCCGGGGCGTCCGACGCGCTGGTGCGGCTCGCCGAGATGCTGGGTGCCCCCGTCCTCGCGGAAGCACAGACCTCTCACGGTCGGCTGCCCATGCCGTCCAACCATCCCCTGTACCGTGGGAGCTTGCCCCTCTGGGCTGAGGACACCCGCCAGCGGCTGAGCGGCATGGACGTAATCCTCGTGGTCGGCATGGACCTGCTGTCTCTGTACATCGAGCGGACGGATACCTCCGCGATCCCGGAAGGCGCACGGCTGGTGCACCTGGACCAGGACCCATGGGAAGTGGGCAAGAACTGGCCCGTAGAGGTTGGGCTACTGGGCGATCCGCGCGCAGGGCTTGTCGAACTGGCGCAGCATGTGTCGGCGTTGCTCGGCCCTGCGCAGCGCCAGGCCGCCACGCGGCGCCTGGCTGAGGCCTCCGCCCGCCGAGAGGAGGAGCAGCGCGACCTCAGCGCCGACATCGAGGCCGCGTGGTGTCAGCGCCCCATGACGTCGCTGGCGCTGATGGGGGCGCTTGCTCGGGCGCTGCCGCCAGAGACCGCCCTCGTCGAGGAGGCCGCCACCACTCACCAGAGCGTTTTGGAGCGCCTGGGCTTCTTCCACGATCCCGCTGCCCGCTTTGCCCATCGCGGTTGGGCGTTGGGCTGGGGCGTGGGGTGCGCGCTGGGCGTTCGCCTGGCCTGGCCCCACCGGCCGGTGCTCGCCCTGCTGGGCGACGGGGCGGCGCTCTACGGCGTGCAGGGTCTCTGGACCGCTGCCCGCTACCACATCCCGGTCACCTTTGTCGTGGCCAACAACGCCCAGTATGCCATACTAAAGTCGGCCGCGAAACTGATGGACCTGCCCAACATCGCGGCGGGCCTCAGCCGCGACATGGACCTGGTGGACCCCGCCGTCGACTTTTGCGGGCTGGCGCGCTCCCTCGGCGTCGAGGCACACCGTGTGACCGAGCCCGACGACCTGTGTGACCGCGTCCGCGGCATCGGCCAGCGAACCGAGCCACTGCTCCTGGAGGTGCCGCTACAGACCTAGATGGGGTGCCCCGCATCCTCGGGACCTCCAGCGTCCCTCTGGCCAAATCCGTAAACAGTCAGCAGGCCCAGGCGGCCATGTATGGCCGCCTGGGCCTGCTGACTGCGCTACCCCCTGATCAACTCACGCTGTTCACGGCCTGGATCATGGCGCGGATGTAGCCGTGGTTGTAGGTGCGCCCGATGTAGCCGGGGCCCGTGTCGTCGGCCATCTGTGGTACATGGTCGGAGCAGAGGGTAAAGCGATAGTTCACGTCGCGGTACGCCTGCATGGCGCGGAACATGTCGGTGTCGCCCTCGTCGATGAACGGCTCCTCATAGTAGGGATAGGTCCCCTTGGGGTTGCGGTAGTGGACGTGATGGATCTTGTCACGCTCGCCAAAGTAGTGGATCGCCTCGACCACGTCCAGCCCCCACTCGGCGAACGAGCCCTGGCAGAAGGTGATGCCGTTGGCCACGCTGGGCACCAGCTCGATGACACGCTTCATCCCGTCGAACCCGTGTACCACCTGGGCGGTACCGCGGCTCAGCGGCGGCGGTGGGTCGTTGGGGTGCAGCGCCAGGCGCACGCCGGCCTCCTCGGCTACGGGGCATACGGCCTGCAGAAAGTAGCGCAGCCGCTCCCAGGTCTCCTCGGGCGTGGCGCGCTCCTCCTCGGGCACCGGCGGCAACGCCTCCTGCAGAGTATTGTCGTAATAGGTCACGGCCGCCCCGCCGCGCCCCGGCTTGTGGGAATAACCCTCCACGGCGCGATGGTTGTAAAAGTTGTACTCGATGACCGGGTAGCCCGCGGCACCCGCGGCGCGCAGGGAGCGGATCACCTTGTCGATGTCCTCGTCGCGCCCCGGTTGGCCAAGGATGATGCGCGGGGTGACGTTGTGCAGCATCATGATGCCCATCTTCAGGTTCCAGGTAGCCAGGCGCTCCGACACGGCGCGACAGTTCGCCTCGGTCCAGTAACCCAGGCGGTCGGGGTCGGCGTGGTTTCCGCCCAGAGCGAGGGCATCCAGGCCGAGCTGTGCCGCCCAACGCAGCGTGCGGTCATCCAGCTTGGGCACGTTCTCGCAGATCAAGGGCTTCCACGACTCGGAGCGCGTGACGGAGGCGGGGTTCATCGCGTCTCTCCCTCTGCAGCGGATTGTCCGCGGTCGGGTGGCCGCGGCCTATAGGCCACAACCTGGCGGCGGCCCTCGCCATGCGGATGCCATCCGCACCCACCGGCGCCATGACTCGTGCGGCCGAGTGCGGCCGTGGGCGGCAGAAGGATAGCGGAGGCCGTGTGAGGCGTCAAGCACCAGGGGCGTGAACGAGGGGAGCCTGGCGGCGGGGGCTGTGGGAGGTCAGCGGTTCACGAACACCTGCTCGAATTCGCCGCTGCTCAGGGTCTCGATGGCGAGCTTGGGCCACCCGGCGAGGGTGCCACGCTCGGCGACGTCGGCGTCGCGCTGCACCGCAAGCCAGTACTTGGGCTCACCCTGACCGCTGGCGGTAATAAAGCCGCTGATGGTGGTGCGGCTGCGGCACTGCGGGCAGGTCCAGGTATGGACCTTGTCCTCGGAGAACACGCTGCGGCGCATGGCCACGTCGATGTCGGTGACGGAAAAGCTCTCCTCGCAGGCAGCGCAGGTGAGGGTGCCGCTGATGGCCAGGCGGTCGTGCTCTCGGAGGCGCTGGTCCTTCAGCGGGACGATGCGGTAGACGCGCGCGCCGGTGAGCACGCCCGTCTCGGCCTCGAGAGCCTTGCGCTCGCTGCCCGCGTCCTCATAGTCCCACACGTCCTCCTGACTGGCGCGCCAACCGCGGGCGGCGCCCGCGGCCTCTTCTGTGCCGATCTTGTCCAGCGCGTCGGCGGCGCTCCAGCGCACGCGCGAATCGTCGTCTTCCAGGGCGTCCATCAGGGGGCGCACCGCGCGCTCGGACCCGATGATGCCCAGGGCGATGGCCACGGCATAGCGCACGTTCCAACTGCCGTTGGTGCGCAGGGCATGCACGAGGGACGGCACCGCCCGCTCGCCCAGATTGCCGAGGGCCCGCGCGGCGGCCATCTGCACGCTGAAGCGCCCGTCGCTGAGCACCGCCAGCAGCGGTTCGATGGCCCAGTCGTCGCCGCTCTGGCCGAGCGCCACGGCGGCGGCCTCGCGCACGTCGGGGTTCTCGTGTTTGAGAGCGGCGATGAGGGGCTGCACAGCACGCGGGTCGCGCACCTTGCCCAGGGCGGCGGTGGCGGCAAAGCGCACGTCATAGTCGCCGTCCTTGAGCATCTCGGTGAGGGGCATGACCGCCTTTTGGTCACCGATCTCGCCCAGCGCCCGGCAGGCGGCCTGGCGTACGTGGGAGGTCTCGTTCTCCAGGTGCGCGAGCAGGGGATCGACGGCGCGCTTGTCGCCGATGCGGCCCAGGGCCTCGGCGGCGCCGACGACGACGTGGACGTCGCGATCGCTGAGCGCCCTGATGAGGGGGCCCAGGGCAGGCGCGCCGATCTGGGCCAGGGCCCGCGCCGCCACGCCGCGCAGGTCGGCGTTGCTGCCACGTAGCGCCTCCAGCAAGGGCGGAATCCCTGGGGCGCCGATCTGGCCGAGGGCGTCCACCGCGGCCATGACGACGCCGACCTCGGGATCCTCGATGGCGGCGATGAGGGGCATGATGGCGCGGGTGTCGCCCAGCGCCCCGAGGGCGCCGACGACAGCGGCGCGCACGGCCGCGTCGGCGTGTCGGGCCATCTCGATGAGCGGCTTGACGGCGCGCAGGTCGCCGGTGCGCCCGAGCGCGGCGGCGGCCCCGGCCGCCACGGAGGAGTCGCCGTCTCGCAGCGTTTCCAGGAGCGGCGGGGTGGCGTCGACGCCAAGCGCGGCGCAGCGCTCCCAGTCGCGCTTCAGGATCCAATAGCGGGCGGCTATCTCGCCGTCCTGGGGTTGCCACCCGAGGCGATCCAGCGCCTGAACGACCACCTGCCGCACCGTGGCGTCCGAGCGCGCAAAGAGGCGCACGAGGGGCTCGACGGCGCGCGCCTCGCCCAGGCGGCCAAGGGCGTCGGCGGCCGCCAGCAGCTCGCCGCGTCGCGGCGACTTGGCCTCGTCTACCAGGCGCAGCAGGGGATCGGCGGCGGGTGGGCCGATCTTGGCCAGCGCCTCGGCGATGACGGCGCCGGCCTCGGGGCTGTCGTTCCTGCCGGCGCACGCGATGAGGGCCGGGATGCCGTCCTCGCCGATGGTGGCCATGGCCGCCACGGCGGGCTCTGCGCTCGATAGGCACCCCTCGACCACGGCGGCGACCAGCGGGTCGATCGCCTCGGGGCGTCCGAGCGCGCCCAGCGCGCGGGCGGCCGCCTCGCGTGCCCCCTCTTCGGGATGGCGCAGGGCGACGGCCAAAGGCTGGAGTACCCGCGCCTCGCCGCTCTGCCCCAGCGCCCAGGCGGCGCCGGCGCTGACTGCCTCGCGGGCGTCCGAGAGGGTCTCGATGAGGAGGTCGGTGGCGGGCGCGCCGATCTCGGCCAACGCGGCGAACACCGCCTCGCTCAGCTCCGGCTCGGCCTCGTCGAGGGCGGCGAGGAGCGGGCGCACGGCCCGCCCGTCCCCGATCCGCCCCAGCGCCCCTGTCGCCCCGATGCGGGTAGCGAGCGCCGCATCCTTCAGCGCGTCCAGGAGGGCCGGCACAGCCGCCGCCCCGATCTCCACGCAGCGGCTCCAGTCACGCCGTAGGGCCCAGTAGTGGGGCTCGGCGTCACTGCCCTGCGGGTCCCAGTGGAGTTGATCCAGCGCTGCGGCTGCCGCGACGCGCACCTCCCCGTTGGGGTCGCGGAGCGCGGTGATGAGGGGCTCCACCGCCTCCGAATCGCCGCTCTTGCCCAGCACGTCGGCGGCGGCGGCGCGCGCCTCCCAATCGGGGCTCTGCAGGCTCTCGACGACGGACGCGATGTCGACGTTCGTACCGATGGCGTCCAGCGCGCGCTGCGCTGCCTGGCGGGTCGCTTCGTCGGCGTTCTTGAGCCGGGCGAGGAGGGCGGGTGCCGCCCGGCTGTCGCCGATCTGCCCCAGGGTCTCGATGGCGGCCAGCCGCACCTCGGGGGCGGGGTCATCCAGGAGGATGACGAGCAGCGGCACCGCCCCCGAGCCCAGCTCGGCGACGCGGTCCCAGCGGCGCCGGGCCATCCAGTAGAGGGCGCCGCTGGTGTCGTTGCCGGGCTGCCAGCCTAGGCCATCCAGCGCCTCGGCGGCGGCCAGGCGCATGTCGGCGTCGTGCCGGGTGAGCGCTAGGATGAGGGGCTCGACGGCACGAGGGTCGCCCATGATGCCCAGCGCCCGCGTGGCCTGGAAATAGACGTGCCTGCTCTCGCTGTTCAGCGCCTCGCAGAGCGGCTCGACGGACGGGTCGCCGACGATGACCAGCGCGGCGGTGGCGGCGCGACGCACCGCCTCGCTCTCGTCGTCCATGGCGACCGTCAGCGCCTCGATGGCTTTGTCCGACCCAAGGCGCCCCAAGGCGTCGGCGGCGACGGCGCGCAGCCCCTCATCGGGATGGGAGAGGGCCTCGAGGAGCGGCGTGAGCGATCGCTCATCGCCCAACGCAGCCAGGGAGAGGAGCGCCTGCCGACGCACCTGCTCATCGGGGTCCTCGAGGGCGTCGAGGAGGGGCTCCACGGCCCGCGGGTGGCCGAGGGCGCCCAGCGCCAGGGCGGCGTCGCGCCGGAGGCGCGCGTTCTTGTCGCGGCGGAGTACCCTCGTGAGGCCGCCGATCCGGCCCCGCGCCTGCATGCGCGCCACGTTCGGCGGGAGCAGCTGCGGCACCAGCATGACCGCGGCCGCGCCGACCACCAGCGCGATCGCCACGATGATGCCGATCTCATTTCCGATAATCTGCCATACTGGCATGGTGTGGCCTCTATCTCGGATGCATACAGATCCTACTAGCGTATCGGCCGCGGCGGCGCCACCCGGTACGGTCACACGGCCGCGCTGCGTCAAGACGGAGTCACCGTCATTGTCGCCAGCCGCCGGCAAGCCGTGCTGGAGCCAGCCATCATCGACGCCCATGGCATCGACCGCGCCGGGATCCACTGGATAGCGGCCAAATCGGCGGTTCACCTGCGCGCCGCGTTCGAGCCAATCGCGGCCGAAATCATCGAGGTCGACGCCGGTGGCCTCGCCACGGAGCGCCTCGACACCTTCGCGTATCATCAGGTGAAGCGTCCGATCGTGCCGCTCGATCCGACCGAGCGCGTCAATGAGAGCCGAACGGCGGCCCTCAAGGTGCAAACGCATGCCTGACCGCTGGGTCCCCAGACGCGACTCCAAATGGAGCAGCGAGCGTGAGCGCGCCCGCCGCGATCAGCGCACCCCCCGAGATCCGGAGGGCGGCGAGACATCGGGGTCGTTCGTGCCGCGACGCCCGGCGCAGCAGCCTCGGACCGACCAGGGACCGAGCCAGCCGTCCTCGACCGATCGCATCGACCGCCTCATGTCCGGCGAGACCGAGCGTGCTCCCCTCGGCCCGCCACAGGTGGAACCACCCGACGACAACGGAGACGGTGGAGATGGGGGATCCGGCGGGCTGCCCGACCTGCCCGGTGGACGCCCCGACAACACCCGCCTGATGATCCTCGGCGGGCTGCTCTTTCTCGCGATGGCCCTGATTTTCATCCTCCCGCGCCTGCTCGCGAAACCGCGCCGGGCTCTCGCCGGCCCAGCGGCGGAAGCGGCCCAACACATCTGCGAGCGGGGCGGCGTGGGCAAGCCTCTCCTCCCATTCGGGGTGGGCGGCCAGGCCCCGCGCCTCGGTGACCGGCATGGTGGTGGGGCCCTCGTCGGGCAGGTCGAGGCGTCAGACGGGATGCGCGGCGATCGCTGCGTGGTCGCAGAAGACGAGTTTATCGTCGAAGACTTTTACTTCCTCTGCCGGATCATGGAAGTGCGCGGCACGATCGACGGCGACCTGCTCGGCATCGGCTCTGAAATCCACATTTACCCGACCGCAACCATCACCGGCGACGTGTGGGTGGTCGGCGGCCGCTTGCGGATCGAGGGGATTGTCGGCGACGACATCCACTTCGGCGGAGTCACCGTGCTGATCAGCGAGCGCGCGCGCATCACCGGCGACCGCAC
>ENA-UOUL01004805-UOUL01004805.1-bioreactor-metagenome-genome-assembly--contig:-NODE-4805-length-12164-cov-3.016216_pt1 | contig 12164 bp, 11 predicted proteins | sample MGYA00249838_ERZ747220 | MGnify/ENA primary metagenome ERZ747220 (study PRJEB28778, sample SAMN05720191) | bioreactor metagenome | isolation source: Anaerobic biogas reactor | place: USA:Washington...
TGCCAGTATACCCGCGGGATTACTACTCTATCATCATGTCGGAAATTATTATATACTCTCTCGGTGTTGCGGGCTTCTCGGGCATAATCCAGCTCCCGTAAAAGCATGCGACTATATTCTTCTACCATATCGACAATGCCGATACGTCTTGCTTCAGGTGATCTTCGTTCTGATATTTGAGCCAGCCCTTTTATTATTTCCAGGTCGCTTTCAACCTTTCTTTCAATATCCGGGCGCTGTATCTTTACAATTACATCTTCGCCGCTCTTCAGGCGGGCCCGGTGAACTTGTCCGATAGATGCTGCCGCCAGGGGTTCACGGTCAAATTCTTCAAAAACCTGTTCCGGATGTCCTATTTCGTTTACCAGTTGTTTTAAAACCTGTTCATAGGGCAGTGGCTCTACTTTATCCTGTAGTGTTTCCAGGGCTTCTATATATGGTGGTGGTAACATATCGGGACGGGTGCTGAGCATCTGGCCCAGTTTAATAAATGTAGGGCCCAGTTCTACCATAGCCTGGCGCAGGTTGTCCGCCAACAGGTAGTCGGCTGCCTCATAACTTCCGTTCATAAGCTGCCGGGTAGATAACACTGTTCCCGCCAACCCAAAGCGCTGCATCAGATAGCCGAGGCCATGTTTCATAAAAGTTCCCACTATTGTCTGACGCCGTCTTATGTACCGTATATTCCACCAGGAACTCATCCTCACACCCCCCACCAATGGATTACCTTTAAATATTCTATATAACCGGCGTAAATCCTGTCTCAATAACCTTTAATAAAGCAAATGGGGTTGAGGATTGTAGGGGTAGGCCCAGGTGTCTGGCCAGCCGAGCGTAGACCCGTGTATTAAACTTTTAGGGTAAATAATAGCTTACAGGACGAACACATGGGTTCGCCCCTACAGATTATGTACTTCTGTTCAGGAAGAGCATATTAAGACATTTTCATTCGTGGTTGCTGTATGTCCTTTATGGAATGGCCTCCGGCCATGGGAGGCCAATTACTAGATTATATGACCCCATAAATAAAATACCCACCCAGGCCAATTAGAAAGAGGCCGCAGAGCATAATAATAGTCTGGTACACCTGCTGCTTTAAAAAACGGCGACCACCGGCTATAGCCGTGGCAATCAGGGAATACCACAGCAAGTCAGCCATAATATGGCCACTAAAAAACGAGGCAATCGCTATGGTGCCGCTTTTTAAAGCCACAGTCAAATAGGTAAGACCGATAGTAGCCCACCATATCGACCAGAAGGGATTGGAAACACTGACCAGAATACCAGCCGTAACCGGGTGCATATTAATACCTTTACCGGCATTATTTTCGTTACTCTCCAGCGAAACCCGACCCTGCAGAACATCCTTTATCATATTAAATCCCATAAAGAGCAAGAAGGCTCCTCCAACAATGGAAATAACCGTAGTAACCACAGGTTTTTGCAAATACAAAGAGAGTCCCGCCAGCAAGGCTATAATTAAAGCCAACTCCAGTATGGCATGTCCTAATACAATAAGCGGACCGGCCTTAAAACCGTGACGGGCGCTCTCGGCAATAGTTACGGTCAAAAGAGGTCCGGGCATCATAGCTCCGGAAAGGCCTACTAGAAAAGCGGTTATAAATAACGCTGTTATATCCGTCTCTAACCACCACCAACAACTTAATAATAACCTAAAGGAACAGCCCCCATTACATAATAAGTATAATTCCTAAAATTACAAAACTGGCCCCTATAAGCCTGTAGGCTGTAATTTGTTCACCAAAAAATAGAATTGCACAAAGCATGGTCACCAATGGGGAACTGGCCATAATAACTGTAACTACGGAAACCTCTCCCCGCTTAATGGCAGCATAGTACGCCAGGTCTCCGATCAGGGCAGCCAGTATGGCTTCAATGGCCAGTAACATCCAGGAGTTTAAGGGAATCTGTTTAACCTGCCCTAAACTTCCGCTTACTCCAACCCAGGCAGTTACCATACCTGCTGCCATCAGTGTTCGTAAAACCAGGGCAGCCATAGGATTGGCATGACCAAGACCCATCTTCGCAAATATTGGTGCTATACCCCAGCATATCATACCAATAATAGCCAGCCAATATACCATGTTTATCCCCCTGTTATAACGGCAAAGATTCAAATTGTTTTTTGGGTATTATTTTACACATTACGGAATACTAATAGGGAATTTTTAAAATGTTGCAGCAACGGAGTGGTGAAAAGTGTTTTTTAATAAAAGGACTAAATTTATTTTTTTACTATTAGGTTTTGTTACCCTTACTATACTATTATCAACCAGCTTTAAGCATGATAATAAACGAGAAATCACCGTAGAATATTTCGGCGAAACGGCCCGGACTATAGGTGAGCAAAATAAAGAAGAAGTCTCGCTAAAACTAGTGCAAGAAAGGATGTACTCAGGACCGATTACCCGGGTTCCCTGGGAGAAAGACCCTGAATTTTTGAAAGCTCAAAAAGAACATAATACACCCACTATGATGGCCGCCTATCGTACCGTACTCCCCAACCCACTTCCCGGTGAGGAATCTAATGTCCATTTGGGAGCAAAGTATCTGCGTGGCAAGGTGCTTAAACCGGGAGAGGTTTTTTCCCAAAACCTTACCATAGGTCCCTATTCCCAGTGGCGTGGTTTTAAAGAAGGTCCGGTTTACCTGGGAACTCAAATGTCCCGGACAACCGGTGGGGGAGTATGTAAAATAGCCTCGACTTTATATAATGTAGCCGTACTCTGTAACCTTCCTATAGTAGAACGGCATGCACATAGTATGCCGGTACCTTATGTACCCTATGGCCAGGATGCTACCGTTAATTACGGAGCCAAGGATATTAAATTCACCAATAACTTATCTCATCCCATCCTTATCTGGTCTCAAGGAATAGAAAACAGCCTGTATATTGCCTTTTATAGTAATAGCACCCCCCCCTTGGTAGAATGGCATCATAAAGTCTTGAAAGTACAAAAGGCTCACAAAATATATAAAAATAATTGGTCTTTGCCGGAAGGCGAAGAAAGAGTGGTATACCCTGGAATGGATGGCGCTCTAATTAAGTCCTGGGTAACCATTGAGGATAAAAACGGGAAATCCGAGGTTAAACAAATGGGTAGCTGCTGGTATTCCCCTATGCCACATATAATTGAAAAGGGATGTAAGTCCCCCGCACTTTCCGATCAACCCTGATTGTAGCCCACCCCCAATTAAGGTTGCTTTACATTTTGTGCTCCTTTCTCCTTATCTATTATTATTAAACAAGTGCACACTGTAGATAGTATTTTCATATTATAACCGTGGAGAGGCTATAGGCCAAAAACCTGTGCAGCAGGTCAGGGGAAGGAGTCTTTATGAATCAAAACCGAACTCCCTTGTTTACCGCGGTTAAAAATTATGTGGAAGACCGGGTAATTCAATTTCATGTACCCGGTCATAGACAGGGGCAAGGATTGCCAGAATTGGCAGCGTATATAGGTGAGCGGGTCCTACAAATGGATGCTAACGGTATGCCTGATCTGGATTACATAAATAATCCTGGCGGGGTTATCCTGGAGGCCGAAAAACTTCTAGCTGAGGCTTTTGGTGCGCAAAAAGCTCATTTCCTGGTAAATGGAACTACTGCTGGAGTACAGGCCATGATTATGAGCGTTTGCAACCCGGGTGATAAGATTATTCTACCTCGTAATGCTCACAAATCCGCTATTGGCGGCATTATATTAAGCGATGCTTTGCCGGTATATGTTCAACCGGAGATAAACCTGGAGCTGGGAATTGCCATGGGTGTTCCGGTCGCAAGCTATGAGAAGGCCCTGAAAGCAAATCCTGACGCTCGGGTTATTTTTGTTATCAATCCTACCTATTATGGCTACACTTCTGACCTGGAGAGTATCATTAAGATTGGTCATCAGTACAGTGCAACCGTACTGGTAGATGAAGCTCATGGTGCGCACATGTATTTTCATAAAGATTTCCCCGCAACTGCTATGCAATTAGGTGCTGACATCAGTGCTGCCAGCATGCATAAAACCGGCGGTTCCTTGACCCAGAGTTCAATCCTTTTATACAAGAATGATGCTATCTCTTCGGAACGGTTGCAACAAGTTATTAACCTGAGCTGTACCTCCAGCGCCTCTTACCTGCTCATGTGTTCGCTGGATATTGCCCGAAAACAATTAGCTATCCGGGGCAGCTCCATGTTTCAACAGGTTTTGGAAATAGCCCGTCAAACCCGGGATGAAATCAACCGCTGGGAAGAATTTTATGCCTTTGGCCAAGAACTAGCGGGAACCCCCGGATGCTTTGATTTTGATGAAAGCAAACTGGGAATAAATACTCGCTGTTTAGGTCTTACCGGTTACCAGTTGGAAAGCAAACTTAGAAAAAATTATAATATTCAAATGGAATTATCTGATTTGCGTAACATCCTGGGGATTATCAGCCTGGGTCACCGTTATGAAGACCTGGAGGCCCTGACCCATGCCCTGCAAGATATTGCCCGTCAAAGCAAATACCGCAAAGCTAGACCCTGTCCCGCTATACCTGATTCTCCGGAAATGGTAGTACCGCCACGCCAGGCCTTTTACAGCCCCAAAAAGAGAGTACAACTAAGCGAAGCCGCCGGGGAAATTGCGGGGGAAATGATTATGGCTTACCCGCCAGGTATACCGGTAATTTGCATGGGTGAACGGATAAGCCATGATATTATTGATTACATACAAATATTGAAGGCGGAACAATGTGAACTTCAGGGGTTTGCTGACCCCAGTATTGAACATATTCAGGTTCTGGCAGGATATTAATTTTTGCTGCTTTTAACTTTCTTCCAACTCCCCTACCGGAATTTCAAAACTATCCCTATCATCAAGGTACCTGACCTGGGCTAAGCTACCGTCGATATCCTCAATCCATACCGGGCGACCCTGGTACAAGACCTCGATTACTCCCAACGAATTTATAATTTCCCGTGCTCTTTTATTATCCATTCTATCCACACCTTTCTTCATTATTGATATAGTTTTTCCCTAAAAGAATTCTTTATTTAGAGTTTTGCATAATTCAATATTCCTTATTTGTCAATCTGAGTGATAGCGAAGAGTCGTAGATCCTTCGGTATTGCCTCAGGATGACAACCACAAATTCCCGGGCATTTATGAGAAATACTAATTATGTATAATTCTCTATTAACAACTTGGGGGACTTGTCCCCATTTAATCATTTACTTGTTTAATTGAGTGAAGTAAAATGTAGATATTAAGTATAATTATGTAGGAGGTTGTCAGATTGAAAAGAAATCTTATACTTATTCTCTTATTATGTTTCTCGTTGACGATGGTACTGAGCGGCTGCAATTCAACCAAAAATGATGCGGAAAAAACTCCGGCGCCGGCTCAGACTGATACTTCCTGGCAAGATATCCAGGACAAAGGATATTTTGTAATGGGGTTGGACGATGCGTTTCCTCCCATGGGTTTCCGGGATGAAAAAAATGAAATCGTAGGATTTGATATTGACCTGGCTAAAGAAGCGGCCAAAAGGCTGGGTGTAGATGTAAAGTTCCAGACTATTGTCTGGGAATCAAAGCTGGAAGAAATAAACAGTGGTAACATAGATGTTATTTGGAACGGTTTCTCCGTTACCCCAGAGCGACAAAAAGAATATCTCTTTACCAAACCTTATATTAAAAACCGGCAGGTTATTGTAGTTACCGCTGATTCTCCGATTAAGACCAAAGCTGACCTGGAAGGCAAAAAGATTGGTATTCAGGCAGGAAGTAGCGCTCAGGATGCGGTGATGGCAGATAAGGCTACCTATGAAGTAATCAAGGACAACCTGTTTGAATTTGATGATAACGTAATGGCCATGAAAGACCTCAAAGGAGGCGGCCTGGATGCGGTGGTAGTCGATATAATAGTTGGTAAATACTATGTAAGCAAACATCCCGGGGAATACAAGTTCCTGCAAGAAGACTTTGGGGCTGAAGATTTCGCAGTGGGCTTAAGAATAACTGATAAAGCATTCCTCGCTGAAATGAACAAGGCTCTGGACGATATGAAGGCTGATGGCACTGCCAGTGAAATTTCTAATAAATGGTTTAGCGAAGACATTATTAACAAATAGCCATTTGGCTTGATTACTGATAATATTATCATGACAGGCTTGCAGTTTTACTGTTAGCCTGTTATGTTTTTCAATTGCTTAAGGTAAAGGGGTATACCATGGATTATATTTTGATGTTGCTGCCATCCATGCTCAAAGGATTGACGGTAACCCTGAAATTGTTTTTTCTAACTCTGATGCTGGCCCTTCCCCTGGGGATACTTATGGGTATGGCCCGCATTTCCAAGTTTAAGCCCCTGAAGTGGTTTATGGAGTTTTATGTATGGCTTTTTCGTGGGACTCCATTATTATTACAGCTCCTATTTATGTATTTTGGACTTATGACCGTTGGCATACTTTTGGAACGACAATTCGCCGCTTACCTGGCTTTTGTTTTAAATTATTCCGCTTACCTGGCTGAGATTTTCAGGTCGGGCATCCAGTCAATCGACCGGGGGCAATACGAAGCTGCTGATGTACTGGGATTAAACCGTTTTCAGACTATGAAAAACATTGTACTGCCCCAGGTTTTTAAACGGGTTCTGCCTCCAATTGGCAATGAGGTAATTAACCTGGTGAAGGATACCGCTCTTATTTATGTGCTGGCTATAAGCGAATTATCCAGGGTAGCCAGGACTCATGTTATGCGCGATGATACCTTCGTTCCCTTTATTATTGCCGCTATTTTCTATCTTATTATGACCGGTACGGTTCAGCAATTCTTCAAATGGTTGGAATCCCGGTTTGATTATTACCGTTAGGAGCGAAACTTATGTATATATTGCAAGCAGTGGATATTCATAAAAAGTTTGATTCCCTAAAGGTTTTAAAAGGGGTTTCCCTGCAGGTAGAAAAAGGCCAGGTAATTGCTATTATCGGGCCGTCTGGCTCCGGGAAGAGTACATTTTTGCGTTGCCTTAATTACCTGGAAACTATAGACCATGGAGAAATCACCATCGAAGGGGAAATTATGGCCCGTAATGGCCCGGATGGCTTTGCCATATATAGTCCGGAAAAGAAAATAAACCAGATTCGGCGCAAAATGGGTATGGTTTTTCAGAATTTTAACCTTTTTCCCCATAAGTCAGTACTGGAGAATCTTATGCTGGCGCCTATGCTGGTAAAGCAGACAGACAAGGCTGCGGCCGAAGATAAAGCCCGGCAGCTATTAGAAAAAGTGGGGCTTTCCCAAAAGTCTAATAACTATCCCTTTGAACTCTCCGGGGGTCAGCAGCAGCGGGTAGCTATTGCCCGGGCCCTGACTATGGAACCGGGCATCATGTGTTTTGACGAACCTACTTCCGCCCTGGACCCCGAATTAACCGGTGAAGTCCTGCAGGTTATGAAAGATTTAGCTTCGGAACATATGACCATGATTGTAGTGACCCACGAAATTGGCTTTGCCCGCGAGGTAGCCGACCGGGTAATATTCATGGATGAAGGCTTGATTGTCGAGGAAGGAACTGCCGAAGAAGTTATCGTAAACCCCCACCATGAAAGAACCCGGGCCTTTTTAAGCAAGGTGCTTATGGCCCGTTAAAAATAGCAAGGGGTTAGGAGCGAGGAGTTTGGAGGCAGGTTTTTACTGCAGGTAAGTAGAAACCTGTCTTTTTTATTCCTTATACAAAATGTGAAAATTATACCATATACAAAAAAGGATATTTACGGAATGATGTTGAAACTTATCATTAAATCATGAATGAGCGTAAACGATGTTTAAAAAGGGGGGAATTTGGCATTCATGGAGACTTAGCATGCCAGCGCTAATCTCTCTCATTGTTTAAACTGGTAGTATGGAGGGAATAACCTGGTCTACAGTTATCAGGTATGCTAGGGTTTCCTGCTTTATTCTGTAAGGCAAAAAGTATATACTTTTATGAATTCCTTGGGAAGTATGGAGAACTTAATAGAGGTAATCGGTATCAAGGAGGAAAACTGTATCAACTGCCACCAGTGCATAGCAGTTTGCCCGGTAAAGGTATGCAGTGATGGCAGTGGTAATGTAGTTAAATTTAACAACCAGCTATGTATAGGTTGTGGTCGCTGTATTGAGGCCTGTATTAAAAGCCATGGTGGTATTGTAGAGAAGAGTGCCCGCTTCCCTATCGATGATGCAGTCGAATTTATGGCCCGGCTACCGGAACAGGAAATGATAGCCCTGGTAGCACCATCAGCACAGAGTAATTTTCCCCTAAAAAAACTGATTACTGCTCTCAAAATGCTAGGAATTAAAGCCGTGTATGACGTTTCCCTGGGTGCAGAAATTACGGTCGCCTCTTATCATGAACTGATTGCCTCCGGACAGGCTAAACTACCGCTTATAGCCCAGCCTTGTCCGGCTATTGTCAAATACATTGAAATTTATCAACCCGGCCTGTTAAAATACCTGGCACCTAGCGGTAGCCCGGTTCATAATACTGCAGTTTACGTTAAATCACTGCACCCGGATAGTGAATTAGTGTTCATCTCACCCTGTCTGGCCAAGCGACGTGAATTTAAGGATAGTCAGGTGGTGCAGTATAATGTAATCTACCAATCTATAAAGAAAATATTTAAGGACAATAATATTATACTGAATGACTTGGAAGATGGTAATTTTGATAACCAGGTTCCTGCCGGGATAGCAACCAATTTTTCCAGCCCCGGGGGATTGGGTGAGTGTTACCGGTTTAACTATCCTGAAACCCCGGCAAGTGAGATAAGAAAAGTTGAAGGTCCTCTGGTCTACGAAAAGTACCTGCCCGAACTGCAAATGACAATTTTTAAAAAAGACTCTAATCTACCTGTCATAGTCGATATCTTAAGCTGTGAAAAAGGTTGTAATATGGGTCCCGGTTGTATTAACCATCGCCGCTCCCTGGATCAAATTGAGCGGGCTGTAACGCTTCGTTCGGAAGAGAGTCGGGGAAATGAGACCGGGCGTCAACAATTAAAAAATTTCTTACAGGATGTAATTAAACAACACGATTTTTCCTACCACTCGTATAAGAATCTGTCTGCCAATAACACCTTAAGAATGCCCAGCGAAACTCGACTACACAAAATTTATCATGCCATGCACAAAACTGATGCCAAAGATTTTAGAAATTGTGCTGCTTGTGGTTACAATTCTTGTTATCATATGGCTATTGCAATATTTAATGGCCTTAATAAAGGAGAAAACTGCCACCTCTATCAAGAAAAAGAACTGAGACTGGAGCAGGATATCCTGAATGAAATGGTAGAAGAATTGGCTCAGCTTAACGAGCAATTACAAACTGAGTTCAATGAACGTAAACATCAGGAACAACTGCTGGTGCAAAACTCCAAGCTAGCCGCTATGGGGGAAATGATAGGAATGATAGCTCACCAGTGGCGTCAACCGCTGTCATCTATAAGTACTCTGGCGGGTAATTTGCAGGTATACCTGGATTTAGATATGTTTAATAAAGATCTATTTATAGAATTATTAAATGATATTAACAACCATGCCCAATATTTATCCAATACTATTAACGACTTCCGTCATTTCTTTAAACCTGATAATCCCCAGGATATGGTGGTAATGAACCGGGTTATTGAAGATACCTTAAACATTATCGGTAAATCCTTGGAATATAAAAATATAGCATTAATCAAAGAATACTCCTTTTCTATTCCAATTTTAACTTATCCCAATGAACTAATGCAGGTGTTTCTTAACCTTATCAAAAATGCCTCCGATGCCTTTGTCGATAAAGGGATAGCAAAACCCCAGATTACTATCCAGGGTATTGAAACTAATGATTATGTGGAAGTTACTGTCTATGATAATGCCGGTGGAATACCTGAAGATATAATAGAGAAAATATTTGATCCCTATTTTTCCACCAAGGGACCAGGAATAGGAACCGGACTGGGATTGTATATATCCAGAACAATTGTCCAGGAACACTGCCGGGGACAGTTATGGGCCCGTAATACAGAGGAGGGAGCCTGTTTCACCATCAAGCTTCCGCTTGTTTAGAGGCAATTACTATGATAAACCCCAAAGAATTAAAAGAAGCTGCCCAGGGTATAAGGGTTTTATATGTGGAAGATGACCTGGAACTACGCCAGAATACAGCCAGGTTACTGAATAGTTTTTTTGCAGTTGTACATACAGCAAAAAATGGATTCGAAGGCTTGGAGATGTTTAGTAATAGCAGCTATGACTTTATTATTACGGACATTAATATGCCAGTTATGAACGGTGTTAAAATGGTTCAGGAGATCAAAAAGAAAAATCCTCAGCAGATTATCATTGTAATATCTGCCCATGATGAAGCCAGGTATCTGCTGGAACTGATTAATCTGGGAGTAGAACATTTCGTGCTCAAACCCCTGGATTTGAGCCTTTTTTTGACCGTAATTGAAAAGGCAGTAAAACTAGCGCGTATCAGCCGCCTGGAGGAGGAATACAAACATAAATTGGAGGCCACCGTGGCCCTGCGTACCATAGAACTTTCTACAGCCCTTGAAACAGTTAACGATCTGACCATTGAGATGGTACACCGTTTATCAGCAGCAGCGGAATTACGGGATAAGGATAGCGGTATGCATAATAAACGCTTGGGGATATATACCCCCCTCCTGTCCCGGGAACTGGGCATGGATCGTGATTTTATCCAATCTATCGCCTTTGCTGCTCCCTTACATGATATCGGAAAAATCGGTATATGGGATCAAATATTGTTAAAACCTGGTCCACTGAGCCACGATGAATTTGAGATTATGAAGACTCATACCGTAACTGGTGCCGGTATCCTGGCTAATTCCAAATTTAAAGAGCTACAAATGGTGGAGTCTATTTCCTTAACTCATCACGAAAGATGGGATGGTTCAGGATATCCCCGGGGGCTTGCAGGTCAAGACATACCTATAGAGGGTAGAATAGTGGCTATTTGCGACCAATATGATGCCCTAAGAAGTCGTCGCCCGTACAAACCTGCTTTTTCCCACTATCGGGCTACGGAAATAATTACCCGAGGAGATAATAGAACCAGACCGGAATATTTTGACCCTGAGGTACTTTCAACTTTTATCCGCATAAATGAAGAGTTCGACCAGATATTTAGGGAAAACCAGTAACCCCTAACCGCTATTTAGTACCGCATTATATTATGCCATACCTCATTCGGGGTTTTACCCCGAGCATCAATAACCGGGGCGTCAATTACTACATCCTGCATACCTAATAAATCCTTGCTGCTGCCGGAAATTACTACGGCATCTACCCGGGTGTTTTTTGCAGACTCAACGTCTATAACCTGACAGCCTTGATCCAGCAGGTAATCCTTGATTGGAGCCAGGTTGTTTTCTACCGCTATAATTTTATTCAAACTTATCACCTCATCAAATATTACTTTAGTTTTATTATGCTTAACTGGTATATCCTTTATTCTGCTGCCCCCGCTTTTTTGTAACAGTTATGAATGGTATAATGCCTACATGTGATAATAAGAAAACCAACTGTGGTGAAAAGGTGACAGGGGACGGTTCTTTGTCACCCATGTGATAATAAGAAAACCAACTGTGGTGAAAAGGTGACAGGGGAGATTTGTAATAGTGCCTGATAAAAATAAATTGTATTTACAATGGATATATTTAGTGGCTATTACCGGAGTAGCTATTTATGTTCGTTTCTGGTTTATTAACCATATCCCCACCATGCAGGTGTTTGATTTTAACACCTACCAGGAAATCGCCAGCAATATTTATAATCATAAGGGACATAGCCTCTGGGGGCAGTCGGTGGCCTGGCAGGGTATGGGCTATCCAACAGCTCTTGGTCTGTTTTATATATTCATGGGTAATGATCTGGTCCATACGGCCAAAATTTTTAATTGTATATTGTCTATTTTCTCTCTACCCCTCATATTCCTGATATTTAGCAAACTAAGTTCATCTAAAGTAGTGGTTTACGGCTCCTATACTCTGGTAGCTCTGCTCCCCAATTTTATTGCTTATAATAACGTGGTAGGAACAGAAGTATTTTTTACCTTTCTTTTGGCACTGATTATTTTTCTCCAGCTATACTCATTTAATAACTGGGTTCGCTA
>ENA-UOUL01004806-UOUL01004806.1-bioreactor-metagenome-genome-assembly--contig:-NODE-4806-length-12162-cov-5.450393_pt1 | contig 12162 bp, 8 predicted proteins | sample MGYA00249838_ERZ747220 | MGnify/ENA primary metagenome ERZ747220 (study PRJEB28778, sample SAMN05720191) | bioreactor metagenome | isolation source: Anaerobic biogas reactor | place: USA:Washington...
TGCCCGGCGCCTACGGCCACGGCCAGGTCCGCGATGGTGGTGTCCTCCGTTTCGCCGGAGCGGTGGGAGATCACGGTGGTGTAGCCATTCTCATGGGCCAGGCGGATGGTGTCCAGCGTTTCCGTGAGGGAGCCGATCTGGTTTAATTTGATCAGGATGGAGTTGCCGGCCTTTTTCTGGATGCCGGTCTTCAGGCGCTCCACGTTGGTGACAAACAGGTCGTCTCCAACCAGCTGGATTTTGCCGCCCAGGCGCTGGGTCAGCTTCACCCAGCCGTCCCAGTCCTCCTCGTCCAGGCCGTCCTCCAGGGACACGATGGGGTAGTCCTCGGCCAGCTTGGCCCAGAAGTCCACCAACTCGTCGCTTGTGTACTTCAGGCCGGATTTGGGCATCACATAGCCGTGCTCCGCCTTCCACTCGCTGGCCGCGGCGTCAATGGCCAGGGCCACATCCCGCCCCGGCTCGTAGCCGGCCAGGCGGATGGCTTCCATGATCAAGTCCAGGGTCTGCCGCTCGTCCTTCAGGTCCGGGGCGAAGCCGCCCTCGTCACCCACCGCGGTGGCCAGCTTTTTGCTGGTGAGCAGGCCTTTTAGGGCCTGGTAGACCTCAACGCCCCAGCGCAGCCCTTCTTCAAAGGACTTGGCGCCCACGGGCATCACCATGAACTCCTGAACGTCCAGGTTGTTGGCGGCATGGGCCCCGCCGTTTAGGATGTTCATCATGGGCACGGGGAGGGTCTGGGCCTTGTCCCCGCCCAGGCAGTGATAGAGAGAATGGCCGTGGGCGGCCGCTGTGGCATGGGCAAAGGCCAGGCTGACCGCCAGGATGGCGTTGGCGCCCAGGCGGGACTTGTTGGCCGTACCGTCAAGGGCGATCATGGCCCGGTCCAGGGCTTCCTGGCTGTCCCACGCTTTGCCCACAAGGGCCTGGGCGATTTCGCCGTTGACGTGGGAGACGGCGCGGCTGACGCCCTTGCCCGCAAAGCGGGTCTTGTCCCCGTCTCTTAATTCATGGGCCTCAAACTGGCCGGTGGAAGCGCCGCTGGGAACAGCGGCCATGCCGGAAGCGCCGCCCTCCAGGACAACCACGGCCTCCACCGTGGGGAAACCGCGGCTGTCGATGACCTGGCGGCCGGTTACAGACTTGATTATCATACATTCCTCCTTGCCTCATGGCGGGTGATTTTCCTTGTTATTTATACCACAAAACCCGCTTTACAACAAGCCGGAAGACGGGTATACACTATCATATGAGCGGAAAAATAGAAGAAGGGCGGAGGATGAAAATGGGGGAGGAGAGGCGCTGGCTGGCCTGGGCCATGGAGCTGCAGGCCCTGGGGCAGGCGGGGGAGGCCTACACCAGCAATGTCTTTGACCAGGAGCGCTATCAGCGGGTGCGCCAGATCGCGGCGGAGATGATGGCCGCGGGCACGGGCAGCCCTATTGAGATGGTGGAGGGCCTGTTTTTAAACGAGGTGGGCTATCAGACGCCCAAGCTGGACACCCGGACCGCCATCGTCAGGGAGGGGAAAATCCTGCTGGTGCAGGAGTCGGACGGCTTCTGGGCGCTGCCGGGGGGCTGGGCGGACGTGGGGCTGACGGTGATGGAAAACGCCGCCAAGGAAACCCTGGAGGAGGCGGGCATTGTGGCAAGGCCCTGGCGGCTGATTGCCCTTCTGGACCGCGGCCGCAACAACGCGGGCCCCTCCCCCTACAGCATCCAGAAGGCCTTTGTGCTGGCGGAGGCGCTGTCCGGCAGCTTTTCATCCAACGCGGAAACCCTGTCCAGCGCTTACTTCGGCCTGGAAGAGCTGCCGCCTTTGGCTGAGGAGAAAACCACCAGGGCCCAGCTGGCCATGTGCCTGAAGGCGGCAGAGGCCCGGCATTGGGAAACCCTGTTTGACTGAAACAAGCGAGGATTTCTCTTTCCAATTATACCTTTTCTCAAAAACTTGCATTCTGAAGAAGGCTGGGGTATGATGCGCAAACAGATAGTCATTATGAGAATCATTCTCAGAATCGTTCTCTGATTTTGCGGGAGGGAATCCGTGGCATCCTATCAGACTGAGCAGCGCAAAGCCCTGCTGGATTATTTGCACCGGCATCAGGAAGCGGCCTTCAGCGCTGGGGAAGTGGCGCGGGGTATGCATCTGGATCCGGGGGTGGCGGTGAAGCCCGCCACCAGCACGGTATACCGCCTGCTCACCCGGCTGACCCAGGAGGGCCTGATCAAGCGTTTTGTACGGGAGGAGCGGCGGCAATACCTCTACCAGGCCCTGGCCTGCACGCATGAGGGAAAGCACCTGCACCTCAAGTGCCAGGGCTGCGACCGGCTGATCCACATGGATGGGGCCTGGTCCAGCCGTATTTTAAAGGAAATCAACCGGGAGATGAACTTCTTAGTGGATGAGGAGCACACGGTGCTCTACGGCCACTGCGCCAAGTGCGGGCGGGGGACGCCCTGATGGCCTTAAACCGCCGCCGGATTACGCTGCTGTTCTGCCTGGTGCTGGGGCTGATGCTGCTGCTGTTTGCGGGGCACTCCGCCGAACACCTGCACCACCATCACACCCACCCCCATGACTGCGCGGTGTGCGGGGTGATGGAGGGCTGGTTTTCTCTGCTAAAAAGGGCGGCTGCAAGCGCTCCGGCGCTTATGATGTTTTTGCCGCTTTTGCTTATAAGCCGGGGCCTTTTGCCGGTGATGGCGGCCCCGCGCCAGGATATCACCCCCGTTACCTTGAAGGTCAAGATAAGCAGTTGAGGCTTCCCGTGGGCTTTTGCTCACCGGCCACACCACAAACAAAGCAAATACACGGGAGGTTTATTACTGATGTTAAAAATGATTAAAAAAGCGCTGGCTTTAGCGATGGCGCTGGGTCTTAGCCTGGGGATGATGAGCCCTTTGCAGGCGGAAGAAGACAGCAAGCTGCGCATCGTCGCCACGGTGTTTCCCCAGTATGACTGGCTGAAAAACGTGCTGGGAGACCGGATTGATGAGGTGGAGCTGATCCTGCTTCAGGACAGCGGGGTGGATCTGCACAACTTCCAGCCCTCCGCCCAGGATATCATGCGGGTGTCCTCCGCGGACCTGTTCGTCTATATCGGCGGGGTGTCCGACAACTGGGTGGACGATGCCCTGTCCCAGGCGGTGAACGAAGAGATGATCGCGGTGAACCTGATGAAGGAGCTGGGGGATGCCGTGAAGGCGGACGTCACCATTGAGGGCATGCAGGACGACGGCCATCACCATGGCCACGACCACGAGGACCACGACGATGACGACCACGACCACGATCATGATCACGACCATGACCACGAAGGCGGGGACGTGACGCGGGTTCATTCCCATGATGACGAGCATATCTGGCTGTCCCTGCTTAACGCCCAGAACCTCACCCAGGTGCTGGCCGACCGCTTAAGCCGCCTGGATCCGGATCATGCCAGCAGCTATCAGAAGAACGCCGCCGCCTATATCAAGGAGCTGAAGGCGCTGGACGGGGAATACCGCCAGACGGTGGAAGCCGCCCAGAACAACACCCTGCTGTTTGCGGACCGCTTTCCCTTCCGTTACCTGATGGACGACTACGGGCTTGATTACTTCGCCGCCTTTGCCGGCTGCTCCGCGGAGACAGAGGCCAGCTTTGAGACCATCACCTTCCTCTCCACCAAGGTGGACGAACTGGCGCTAAACCATGTGCTGGTTCTGGAAGGGGCGGACAAGGACCTGGCCAGCACCGTGATCGCGAATACCACGGACAAGAATCAGGCGGTCATCGTCTTTGACTCCATGCAGTCCGTGGACAGAGCCGCCCTTAATGAGGGGGTTACCTACCTGGGCATCATGGAAGCCAACCTCCAGGCCCTCGCCACCGCCCTTCAATAAGGGATGAAAGGATAATAAGCACCATGGCACAGCTCACCTGCGACAGCCTTACCCTGGGGTATGAGAGCAGAATCGTATCCAGCCAAGTCAGCTTTTCAGTTGAGGCGGGGGATTATGTCTGCATCGTTGGCGAAAACGGCTCTGGCAAGAGCACCCTGATTAAAGCCATCCTGAACTTAAAGCCGCCCATGGCGGGCAAGGTGACGCTGGGCGATGGTCTCACCCGGGGGGATCTTGGATATCTTCCCCAGCAGACCGCTGCGCAGCGCGATTTCCCGGCTTCCGTCCGGGAGATCGTGCTCAGCGGCTGTTTAAACCGCATCGGGCACCGCCCCTTCTTTGGCCAAAACCAGCGCCGTCTGGCGCAGGAAAACATGCGCCGCCTGCAGGTGGATGACCTGGCCCGGCGTAGCTTCGCGGAACTGTCCGGAGGCCAGCAGCACCGGGTGCTGCTGGCCCGGGCCCTGTGCGCCACGGACCGGCTGTTGGTGCTGGACGAGCCGGCCTCCGGCCTGGACCCCCAGATCACGGAGGAGATGTACCGGCTGATCAAGGAGTTAAACCAGTCCGGCCTCACCATCATCATGGTGTCCCATGACATCCGGGCCGCGGTGCGGGACGCGTCCCACATCCTCCATTTGGGCAGGACCCCGCTGTTTTGGGGCAGCGCCCGGGAGTATGCGGAAAGCGACATCGGCCGCATCTACTTAAGCCGGGAAGCGGTGGGCGTATGAACAACATTTTTGAAACGCTGGCTTATTACTTCACCTTCCCCTTTGTGCGCTACGCGATGATCGTGGGGGTGCTGGTGGCGCTGTGCGCCTCCCTCTTAGGGGTGGTGCTGGTGCTGAAACGCTATTCTCATATCGGGGACGGGCTGGCCCATGTGGCCTTTGGCGCCATGGCGGTGGCCACCGCCCTGAAATTGACCAACCAGACGGTGCTGGTGCTGCCCCTCACCATGGCCTGCGCGGTGATCCTGCTGTGGAACGGGCAGAACGCCAAGATCAAGGGGGATGCCGCCATCGCCATGATGTCCGTGTCCGCCATGGCCATCGGTTATCTGCTGCTAAACCTGGCGCCCTCTTCCTCCAATATCTCGGGCGATGTGTGCACCACGCTGTTTGGCTCCACCTCCATCCTCACCCTAACCCCCACCAAGGTGTGGCTGAGCATGGGGCTGTCCCTGCTGGTGGTGGTGGTGTTCGTCCTGTTTTACAACCGCATCTTTGCCATCACCTTTGATGAGGGCTTTGCGTCGGCCACGGGGCTTAACACCCGGTTTTACAACCTGCTGGTGGCCCTGATCGTGGCCACCGTGGTGGTGCTGGCGATGGACCTGGTGGGCTCGCTTTTAACAAGCGCCCTGATCATCTTTCCCGCCCTTAGCGTGATGCGGGTGCTGCGCAGCTTTAAGGCGGTGGTGATCGCCTCCGTGGCGCTGGCCGTGGTGTGCGCGGCCCTGGGCATCGTGCTGTCCATCCTGGTGGGCACCCCGGTGGGGGCGACCATCGTGGTGGTGTATCTCGCCGTGTTTATAATCTTCAGCCTGGCAGGACTTGTTATGGGGAGGACCCGCGCATGAATAAACGCCTTTGGCCGCTGCTTCTGGCACTGACGCTTTTGCTTACTGCCTGCGGGGGAGGGGAAGACAATGCCCCCGCGCCCGCTGAGACGACTGCGGCGGCGGCAGACGCCGCCCCTGTCGCTGATGTGGTGCAGATGGATATCGCGGGCTTAAGCGACACCATGGCCTATGCCCAGATGTTCAATGTGATCAACTCGCCCAAGGAATACGTGGGCACCAGCGTGCGGGTGAAGGGCACCTATGTGCCCATCCCGGATCCCACCCGGGAGGGGCTGTACTACCATTTCTTAGTGGTGGCGGATATCACCGCCTGCTGCGAGGTGGGGGTGGAGTTCTTTCTGGAGGACCACCGCTATCCGGAGGACTACCCGGCGCAGTACGCCCAGGTGGAGCTGACCGGCGTGTTTGACCTGGCCACCGTGTCCGGCCAGCAGTACATCTGCCTGAAAGTGGATGAAATGAAGGTGTTGTAAGGACGCCCAAGGCAGCTAACCCAAAAGGCCGGTGCGGAAGCCCCGGATTTTTGGGCAGGATGCGGGAACCGATAAGATCAATCGCTGTCTTCTGGGCCGAAGGGCCGCGTTATTCCCCCACCAAATCCCCAAAGCTTTTCTTTTCCAGCACCCGCTTGGCCTGCTCGGTGTGCAGGCTGTCCAGGCGGCAGATGCCCTGGAAGCGGCAATAGGCGCAGGCGGCGCGGCGCTGGTTGTTGATCAGCGGGGAGCGGTTGATGACGCCGGAGGCGATTTTGCCGCCAAGGCCCCGGGCGGTGTCCGCCGCCAGGCGGATGAGGCGGTCCATGCCCTGGGGGCTTAAGAGAAAGTCCCTGTCCATCACCTGGCCGTCCTTTTTGGTGAGGCGCATCAGGGAATAAGGGGGATCCGCATCGTCCATCAGGCGGATGACCGCGCTGTCTCTAAGCATCACGCCGCTTAGGCGCAGGCGCCTAAGGGCCTCTTTGCGCGCGGTGTCCTCCGTGTCCGCCCGCACCAAGGGGTCGTCCAGCAGCTGGTAAAAGGCGCCGGCGGGCTTAAGGTCAGCGCCCTGGTCTTTGGCGGCATAGAGGTAGAGAAGCAGGGCCAGCTGGCTTCCGACCTGCACCTCCGCCGCGTCCAGGGTGTTGCGGCCGGTTTTGTAGTCGATCACCCGCAGGTATTTTTGTCCCTCATGCTCTGCGATGTCGGCCCGGTCAATGACGCCCTTTAGCCGCAGAACGCTGTTATCCTCAAGGCCCAGCGCCACCGGGGGCAGCCCCCCGTCCATGCCAAAGCGCAGCTCAAAGCCCAGGGGCTCAAAGGCGGAAACCTGGGCGGCCTGGGTTAAGACCTGGGCCATGTTGTGGCAGACCTTGAGGTAGTCCTCTGAGGCATGCCGGCTGCGGGGGGTGTCTGAAAAGGGGGTCTGCTCCCAGCCCTCAATGAGGGGGATCAGGGCCGCGTCCATGGCGGCGCGCACCGCCTGCGCCGAAACCTCCGGCCAGCCGGGAAGGGCCAGGGCGCGCCTGCCAAAGCCCTCCATGGCCTGATGGCAGAAGCTGCCGTAGTCCGCCGGCAACACCTCCCACACCAGGCGTTCATGGGGCCTTAGGCCATAGGTGACAAAGTGCTTAAAGGGGCACTGGGCATAGGTTTCAAGCCTTGAGACGGACACGGTGTCCGCTGAGAAGAGCAGCCGGGCTTCCTCCGGCGGCAGCTTCTTCCAGGGGGAATCCCCCCCGGCGGCCTGGGTGACGGCCTGGGCCAGGGGGCGAAAGCCCTCGTCCTGATTAAGCCAGGCCCAGGCGTCCTGCCAGCTGGGGGGCAGGTCCCCCTCCCCCAGAAGGCCCGCCAGCTCATCCAGGGCGGGCACCGGGGCAAGTGGCTCCGGCTCCCGCTGGCTGCCCAGGGCGCCCCCCTCCTCTATCAAGCCGGGGAAAAGCCCCTTGATGCGCGTTAAATGCCCCAGGGGGGCCAGCGCCTTGCCCGTTTCATCCGACAGAGAGAAACTCAGGAAAAGATGTTCGCCCGCGGCGGCCAGGGCCTTCCACAGGTCCAGCTGGCCCATGGCGTCCCTTTCCTCCTGGGGCAGGTCCATGCGCACCTGGAAGGTCTCCTCCAGGGCCTGTCGCTCCAGATCGCTCACCAAAGGCTCCTGCTGGCGGTTCATCACCCCGCTGTTAAGCCCCAGCACGAAGACCAGCCGGGGGCTGCCCGGCATCAGCTGCCCCAGGGCCCCGATCTGCACGCAATGCTCCTGGGGCGGCAGGGCGGACAACTCGGTTTTTGAAAGGCCGGCGTTTAAGAGGACTGGAAACTGGTTCATGGGGACGCGCTCCCCGCCCAACAGCTCCTCCATCTGCTCAAACAGCCCGCAGAGCTTGTCCCAGACCTGGCGGGTGCGCACCGCCTCGTCCGGCATGCCCTTATTCAAAAGGCTTTGCTCCAGGGCCACCACGCGCTCATAGGCCTTGATATCCTCCAAAAAGGCGATCAGCCCTCTTAGGGAAGCGGCGGTGCTGCGGGCCTGGGCCAGCTGCTCCCTCAGGCGCATCAGGGGGCCCAAGGCCTTTTGGCGAAGGGCCTCCATGGCCTTCGCCTCCTCCCCCCGGGTGAAGGGCCTGGTCCAGCGGCCGCCATAGATGCCATTGGCCAGGGCATAGTTCTCAAGGGCCCAGCCCTCGGGAGCCGGAAGGGGGGAAAAGGGGGATTTGATATAGGCGAAGACATCCTCCTGCTGCCAGGCGGCGGTCTTGATGCACTCCAGGGCGCTGAGCAGGCAGCGCACCAGGCTGTGCCCTAAGATGGGCTCCTTCTGGGCCAGGTAGTGGGGGATGCGATAGTCCAAAAATACTCCGGGCAGCAGGCGCCCGTATTCAGAGGGGTTGGCCAGCGCCACCACGATATCCTCAGGTGATATGCCACGGCGCAGCGCGGCCAGCACCTGCCGGGCCACCCAGCTCACCTCCCCGTGGGGGCTGCGGGCGGCGTAGAGGCTGATGTGCTCCGGCGGCTTTGGGAAGGGCTGGCGCTGGTGGCGCAGCAGGTGGCGCTCCAGATGGGCTAAATCCGTGTGACGAGCGGGGCCCTGATTTAGCCAGACCGTCTCCCAGGGCAGCCCGGCTTCCCCGAGGGCCTGGGTTAGGTGCTGGACGCTGCGGTTCACGGGGGCAAAGGCCTCCCCGTCCGGCGCGCCAGGCCGCTCCCGCACCAGGGCCACCAGCACCCTTTGGGCCCGGGGCACCCAGGATAAGATCAGGCGGATGAGGGGCTGGCTTAACAGATCAAAGCCATAGACAAAAAAGCTGGCGCCTGAGAACAGATCGCTTGCCGTAAAGCGGGCCAGGGCCTCCCTGTGGATGTCCTCGCTGTCCGCGGATTTCCCGGCCAGCAGGCGTTCATACTCCGCAAAAATCAGCGCCAGATCCTGCAATTTCCCTGGCTGATCCGCCCCGGGGGCCTCTGAGAGCTGCTGGGGGGAGAGGCCGGCGCCCTTCAGCTCCGTGATGGCCTCGGCGACCTGGCCCGCAAAGCCGGGCCGGCTGCTGGCGCCGGTGTAATAGCCAAGCTGTGCTTGGACGCGCCTGGCTGAGCGGGCGACGGTCATCAGTTTTCCCCGTTCGTCAAGGGGCCTCCCCTCCCCCTGGCCCAAACGGTCGGCCACCCGGCTGATGAACCGGGAAGGGGATAGCACATGCAGCCGGAAAAAACCGGGCACCTGAAGGATGTCCAGCAGCTCACGCTCGGCCGTTAAGGTGAATTGCTCCGGCACCAGAAGCACCACCTCATGGCCCTGGTGATAAGCCTTTGCGATTTCCCCTGAAACGGGCTGCCACAGGCCGCCCGCCCGTCCGCTTAAAACAGTCAGCATATAAAGCCCTCCTTAAGACAGGATTATAGCATATTTCCCGCTGCTTTCAGGGGTTTGTTTGCGGTGACATTTTGCCTATGCTATAATGCGCGGGGATTATCCCGAAGGAGGGTCTATGCAAGCCTGCAGCTATAACAAGGACCAGATTAAAGAGTCCATTCTTGGCAAACTCCAGCGCTATAACGGAAAAACCCTGGAGGAAGCCACGCCATATCAGATTTATTACGCCGTCGCCTCCACCTTAAGGGACCAGATCATGCAGCAATGGGTGGCTTCCAGGGAGGCGGACGAAAAGGCCGGCGGCAAGCGGCTTTACTATATCTCCATTGAATTTCTCCTGGGCCGGATGCTGTTCAACAACGCCTTAAGCCTTTTGTGCACGGAGAACTACACCAAGGCGCTGACGGAGCTGGGCCTGTCCTGGAAGGACATTTTTTATGAGGAGCCGGAGCCCGGCCTTGGCAACGGCGGCCTGGGGCGTTTGGCGGCCTGCTTTATGGACTCCCTGGCCACCCTTGATCTGCCCGCGATGGGCGCCACCATCCGCTATGAATACGGCCTTTTCCGCCAGAAGCTGACCGGCGGCCAGCAGGTGGAGCTGCCGGATGACTGGCTGGAAAACGGGAATGTCTGGGAAGTGGCGGACATGGAGAATGTCTTTGACATCTGCTTTGAGGGCACCGTGGCCACCGAAACGCGGGGCGGCCGCACCACCTATACCCTGGTGGATCCCCGGGTGGTGGAGGCGGTGCCCTATGATATGCCGGCGGTGGGCTATGGCAACGGCCGCATCAACACGCTTCGCACCTGGCGCGCCCGCAGCAAGCGGGCCCTGGACCTGGGCGCTTTTTCCGATGGGGACTACATCAACGCCACCAAGGAGAACGACTTGGCGGAGGTGATCTCCAAGGTGCTCTATCCGGAGGACAACCATTACGAGGGCAAGACCTTGAGGCTGTCCCAGCACTACTTCCTGGTGAGCGCCACCCTGCAATACGCGCTGAGGGTGTTTGTGCGCCAGTATGGCCACGATTTTGCCCTTTTGCCGGAGAAGGCGGTTTTCCACATCAACGACACCCATCCGGGCCTGGTGATTCCGGAGATGATGCGGCTGCTGATGGATGAATACAGCCTGGGCTGGAACGAGGCGCAGGCCATCACCAACCGCTGCATGGCCTATACCAACCACACCATCATGGCGGAGGCGCTGGAGCGCTGGCCGCAGGAGCTGGTCAAGCGCCATCTGCCCCGCATCTACATGATCTTAGAGGAGATGAACCGCAGGCTGGGGGAGAAGCTGTGGAACCACTATCCCGGGGAATGGGACCGCATCGCCCACATGTCTATCCTGGCCTATGACATGGTGCACATGGCCAACCTCTGCGTGTCCCAGAGCTATTCCATCAACGGCGTCAGCCGCCTCCACGGGGAGATCATCAAGAAGGAAACCTTTGGGGATTATGGCAGGATCATGGGGGACAAGTTCACCTACGTCACCAACGGCGTCACCCACCGCCGCTGGCTGATGGCCTGCAATCCCCGCCTTTCCGCCCTGATCACCGAGGCCATCGGTGAGAGCTGGACGCGGGAGCCGGAGCGCCTTGCAGACCTGCTGCCCTTCCGGGATGACGCCGCCTTTAAGGAGCGTTTTGCCGGCATCAAGCGGCAAAACAAGGAGGTCTTCAGCGAGTTCCTCTCCCGGCGTCAGGAGATGAGCGCGGACCCGGAGTTTATGTTTGACGTACAGGTGAAGCGCCTGCATGAATACAAGCGCCAGCTGTTAAACGCCCTGCACATCCATGTGCTGTATAACCGCATCATGGACGATCCGAACTTCAGCATGGCTCCGAGCCTCTTTGTCTTTGGCGCCAAGGCCAGCCGCGGCTATGTGAAGGCCAAGATGATCATCCGCTATATCCTGGCGCTGTCCCGGCTGATTGACCGCACGCCAAGGGCCAAAAAGATGCTTCAGGTGCTGTTTGTGGAAAACTGGAACGTCTCCGCCGCGGAGGCGCTGATCCCGGCGGCGGACTTAAGCGAGCAGATCTCCACCGCCGGCAAGGAGGCCTCCGGCACCGGCAACATGAAACTGATGATGAACGGCGCTGTCACCATTGGAACTCTGGACGGGGCCAACGTGGAAATCTCCGAGGCCGTGGGCCTTGAGAACAGCTACATCTTCGGCATGAAGGCGGAGGAGGTGACGGCGCTTTATAAGGAAGGCACCTATTCACCCCTGCAGATCTTTGAGCAGAACGTGGAGATCCGCAAGGCCCTGATGCAGATGATTGACGGCACCCTCTTCCCGGACAACCCCGCGCTTCTGCAGATGCTCTATCACGACCTGCTCTTTGGCGCGGGCGGCAGCCACCCGGACAATTACTTCGTCCTCAACGACTTTGGCGCCTATTCAGACGCCCATCAGCAGGTGGACAAAGACTATATGGACCAGGACAAATGGCTGCGCATGGCCATCACCAACACCGCCATGTCCGGCTTCTTCTCCACGGACCGCACGATTGCGGAATACAACCAGCGGATCTGGCGCTTGAAGTAAGGCGGGGCGCATGAAAACCGCTTCCCCCTGGCTTTCCCCCAGGGCGCTTGCCACCAGCGGCATCATCGCGGCCCTTTATGTGGCCCTCACCCTGCTGTTTGCCCCCATCAGCTACGGGCAGATACAGCTCCGGGTTTCAGAGGCGCTGACCCTGCTTCCGGTGATCTCCCGGGCCAGCATTCCGGGCCTGTTTGTGGGCTGCTTTATCAGCAACATCTTTGGCGGCAGCCTGATTGACGCGGTCTTTGGCTCCCTGGCAAGCCTGCTGGCGGCCAGTCTCGTGATC
>ENA-UOUL01004808-UOUL01004808.1-bioreactor-metagenome-genome-assembly--contig:-NODE-4808-length-12162-cov-2.935043_pt1 | contig 12162 bp, 14 predicted proteins | sample MGYA00249838_ERZ747220 | MGnify/ENA primary metagenome ERZ747220 (study PRJEB28778, sample SAMN05720191) | bioreactor metagenome | isolation source: Anaerobic biogas reactor | place: USA:Washington...
TGTGCTCTTCCGATCTATCATCCTCCACGACCGTGCGTACCGCTACGCGAAAGTAGCTGCGGTCGAGTCCCCCGAAGTCATCACATGCGCGGATGGCTATGCCGCGCTGCAACAGGCACGCGGCCAGGTCGACGAAGTGGCAGAGTTCTCCAACGATGCGCCCCCCACCTTCCTCCAGGCGTTGCATCCAGTGAGTGGAAGAGATAGGCCCGGCGTTCACCCGGATCAGCACGGCCGCAGGTGACGAACGGTGCGCCAGCTCCTCTGTCATCATCTGAGTGAGGAGGGAGAAACGGCGGTTGAAACCCACCGTGGCGCGTCCGCCGGTCTCGCGTTGAGCCTTGGTGACCGCCGCCAGCATCTGGCTGTTCGCCGTCGCGCCCAGCGCCTCAGGCGGCGCGCGGGCGGCGGCCGGCGACATCGTGCTGGTTAAGCATCGTTACAGCGCGTTCCAGCGCAGCAATCTCGATGCGCTGATGCGAGCGCGGGACCGCGATCAGCTGATCATTTGTGGCATCTATGCGCATATCGGCTGCGCATTGACCGCGGCGGAGGCGGAGACATGACCGGCGCCGAAGCTCTCGACATTGCCGCCGTGCTCGATGGCGAGCTGGTACACCCCCAGCTGGGGGCTGGCCGCGGCGTCGGCGACCGTGGGCAGCGACCGGCCGGTCTTGAAGTCGACCACGCGCAGGTCCCCGGCCGGGGTGCGCTCGAGCCGGTCCACCGACCCCGCCAGCACCACCGTCTCGCCGTCCACCTCGACCTCGGCGCGGAACGGCACCTCCACCCCGACCACGTCGGCGTGCTCGTGCCCCGCCTGCCAGGCCACGAACCGCTCCACCGCGGCGGGGTCGGTGACCCGGCACATCAGCTCGGCCCGGCAGCGGAACCGGGTGGCGCCGTCCCGGCCGGACAGCCGCAGGTCGAGCACCAGCTGCGGATAGCGCGCCCGCAGTTCGGGCACCGTCATGCCGGCTTGCACCTCGATCGGGTTAATGCCGTCGATGCCGGCTGCTACCAGGTCGTCCATTACTGCCCAGAGGTTGCCATCCGAATGGAAGATGCATTTGGCGCCCCGTTCGTGCCAGGCAGCGTTGAGGCGTGCCAAGCGCGGCACCCACACCCGGCGCAGCCAATCCGGCGAGGTGTGCGTACTGGTCTTGTAGGCGATGTCATCATAGGTGAGCACCACCGGGATACGCTGTGCGTCGCCGATACAGGCCACACGGCGCAGCTCGGCCTGGTTGCGCGCCTCCAGCCACTCTTCCACCAGGTCAGGTTCGTCCATGATCAGGTACGAAAACGCCTCCCAACCCATGGGCGAATACATCTCGGTAAGACCCACACCTGATTCGACGATCTGTACAGTATCGTCTCCGAACAATCCCTGGAAATAGTCGAGATTCTGGCAAAACTGGTCGTATTCGGCGGGGCCAAAGGTGCGCGCGTTTTCGCTGCGGATGCGCCCCTTGACCCACTCGATCAGCTCCGCCTGAGTATTCCAAGGGCGTGCCGTTACCCAACTCGTCCAGCGCTCGACGCGATAGGTCAAGCCGTCGGCGGTGTGGACCTTGCCTGGTTCGTTGGGGCCGTGCGGCATGCGCGTCATATCCAGGCAGAGCGCGATGGCGCGCGCCTTGACGCGGTTGCCGTTGGCGGTAGTCAGCCGCTCGCCGGTCACGCGTTCGATCAGGGAGTCGTTCTCGAGGATATCATAGGTGGGGGTGCGGTCGGTTTCTTCAAACGCCAGCGTGCGCAGCACCCGCTCGCGCTTGGTCATGCTGGTAGCCATTATGCCGCCTCCGGGGGCGTATCCGCCAGGTGATATTCCGGCTCAAAGCCGATCAGTTCGCGCGCGCGGGCGATGCTCACCAGGGCAGTATCGCCCTCCAGCGGCTCTTTAAAGGTGTGCGCCTCGGGGAAAAAGGCGCGTGCCAACTCGGCGGATGGCGCCCCGACGATGTTGCGGCTGTCGTTGACAAACAACGCGTGGCTGCCCTCATAGCTGGCGAACAAGCCCTTGATAAGCGCCTGGGCAGTGTCGCGCGTGTCGAGGCCTGTCCAAAAGTTGGTCCAGCCGATCATGGAGAGGTACTCCCTGGGGATCCCGCTGCCCGCCAAACGGCGACGCTCGTGGCCGCGCTGAGCTCGTACATCCGTCACATACCGCACGATCTCATTCATCCGCTTGGCGCCGGCTGGCGGATCCTTGCGCAGGAGCTCGAGTACGGCTAGGGTCTCCTGGCGTACACCATAGCGCCAGGCTGCTGATCCGGTCTGCTGGTCGATTACAGCCGGCAACCGCAGGCTGACCCCGCTGATGCCCTCGCGGCGCCAGTAATAATCGGCGATCGCCTCCGTCACCTGCTTGGAAAACGAATAGGGATCCGTGGTATGGGTGGGGTGGGCCTCGTCGATCGGCAGATAAGCAATCGGAAAGGGGTAGATACCATAGTTGTACCCAAAGGCGTTGATCGAGCTGGCCGTGACCACACGCCGGATGCCGCAGGCTGCCGCGGCTTCGTAGACGTTATAAGTGCCGGCGCAGTTGATGCGGAAAATCTCGTGCCCGGGCCCGCCGCCGGGATGCGGGATGGCCGCCAGATGAATGATCCCCTCACAGCCGCACGTGGCTTCCAGCAGGGCTGGGTAATCGGTGGTGTCGCACACCTGATAATCAGCGCCCTCGATCACGTGCCCGGGGCTGCGGCCGATCACCAGGACGCTGTGGCTGGCGGCAGTCAGCTGGCGGACGGTCTCTACCCCTACCCTGCCCGTGCCGCCCGTTACGAGAACGCGCATGTCACTCCTTCACGAACTCGACCATCATGTCATAGTTGAGTATATCGCCGCGGGTAGCATGTTGGGTCTTGAACTCGCCCAGCTGGCGAAATCCCAGCTTTTCATACAGGCGCCGCGCGATGTTGTTGTCGGCGATCACCCCGCCCATCAGAATCACGCGCCGGATGCCCATCTCGCGCGCTGCAGCCAGCACAACTTGGCCCATCTGCGAGCCGATCCCCTGGTTCTGCATATCGTCGGCGATCACCGGTGCCAGGCAGGCGGTGTCGTCGAACGATCCTAGCCAGCTGTAGCGCTTTTGGTCACCCTCCCATATCTCGCGGGTCAGGATCATGTAACCGATCAGCCGGCTGCTCTCGGCCAGCTCGGCCACAAAACGCGTGGTGCGCGGGTCATCCGCCTGGGCGCACAACTTTTCAGCGGTGGCACGGTCGAACGGGTGCGGACCGTAACGGCTGATAGTGGCTTGCGACAGGCTGGTAAAAAACGTGGTGAGGGCATCGACATCGCCGGCGCGCAGGGGGCGTACTGCGGCGGTGCGGCCATCTCTTAGAGTGATGGTGGCTGGTTGGTTCATGGTTTATCCTATCTGGAATATCTGGTGAATAATAGAGCAGGCGCGGATGATGTGCAAACTGTTGACGCAGTCGGCTGTGTGCACTATATTCATGTAAAAGACAAGGAGCACGCAATGACACGTTTAGCGATTGATGGAGGAGAACCTCTGCGCACCCAACCATTCCCGTCCTGGCCTCAGTGGGATGGCGCCGAGCGTTCGGCTGTGCTAGGCGTGCTCGAATCCGGGCAGTGGTGGTCTTTACGCGGTCATCAGGTGCGCGACCTGGAAGCCGAATTCGCCGCTTACCAGGATGCCCACTATGCGGTGGCCGTCACCAACGGCTCTGCCGCGCTCGAAGTCTGCCTGCGCGCTGCCGGCATCGACTGGGGCGACGAGGTGATCACCTCGCCCTATACCTTTATCGCGACTGCCTCCGCCTGTCTGCTGGTAGGAGCGATTCCGCTTTTTACCGATATCCTGCCCGATACCTGGAATATGGACCCTTCCCAGATCGAGGCGCTCATCTCGCCGCGCACCAAGGCGATCATGCCGGTGCACATCGGCGGCGAGCCGGTCGATATGGACGCGGTGATGGCGATCGCACGCAAGCACAACCTGCTGGTGATCGAAGACGCCTGCCAGGCGCATGGGGCGGTCTACAAGGGCACCAAAGTCGGCGCGATCGGCGACATGGGCTGCTTCAGCTTCCAGGCTTCCAAGAACATTACCGGAGGCGAAGGCGGAATGATCGTCTCCAATAGCGAGGAGTGGGCCGACCGCTGCTGGTCGGTGCATAACGTCGGGCGGCAGCGCGGCAAAGCCTGGTACCATCATCCGGTGGTGGCCAGCAACTATCGCATGACCGAATGGCCGGCGGCAGTGCTGAGAGTGCAGCTAAAGCGTATCGAAGAACAGACCGAGCAGCGTGCCGCCAGCGCCAAATACCTGACTCAAGTCCTGCAGCAAGTGCCCGGGCTGCAGCCGACCACCCTGCCGGCTGATACCACGCGCAGCGCCAACCACCTGTTCCGCTTTTGGTACCAGCCTGCGGCCTTTGACGGCAAGCCAGCGAGCGAGTTTATCCGCGCCATGAATGCCGAGGGCATCCCCGTCACGCCCGGCTACCCCGAACCGTTGGGAGCCACCGAGGCGATCATGAACCGCATCGCGGTGATGTGCCGCAAACTGGGTCTGGCGGTGCCCGAGCAGCCCGATTGCCCGGTGGCCCGCGAAGTGGGCGTAAACGGTCTGTGGCTGCATCAGTCCGTTATGCTGGGCAGCCGTGAGGATATGGACCAGATCGCCGCGGCGGCTTTCAAGATCCAGCAAGCCTGGGGATCTGCTGCCAACTGACGAAGCGCGGCGCATCAAAGTCAACCTGTAGTTAGCCTTGCGACCGATGAGATGACCAGGCACTTTGGCTATTATACCAAAGCGTCTGGTGTGCGTAACGGCAACTGCGCCTCCACGTGCTTCGAACTGAGCTATGGCGTGCTGCACAGCTCCAACTTATCGCATAGCCAGCGCCAGCTGATCGTCGAGACAGCTGCGAAAAGCGCCTGGAAGCAAAACGGCGCCAGAACCTGCCAGGCTCTGGCGCCGCATCCCTAAGGACGACTGGGTCCGCTCAGCTGATATTGGATTCTGAGCCTTTGAGCATGCGGTTGACCACAAAGGGTGGATCGGCCATGAATGGCGCCAGCGTCCGGCACGGCACCAGGGTGTCGCCTTCATTGGTATAACAGTGCAGCTCGTCCAGGCGGTTCGATCCAAGCCCGGCCTCAGCAGCAACCTGCAGATAGATCAGCCTTAGCGGATCAAAGCCCATCAGATGGCTGGTGAGAGCATCTACTGCCACCATGTTGGTGCCCGCGATCACCAGCCCCAGGGTATGGTTAGTGCCGCGCTGAAAGCCGGTGCCGTCGCGCCCGACAATGCCCTCGACCAGATTCAACTGCGGTTTGATCACTTGCGCCAGATCGGTCAGGCGGCGCGCCAGGCCGGCCTGCCAGCATTCGTGCAGCTCTTCATCCAGCCACTCGATGCGTGACCTGGGCTCTGCTATACAAAAGGCCGGCATTTCTCCCATAGCCTGCGAGCAAAAGTGGCGTTCGGGCCCATAGTTCAGCCCCATCAGGTTCTTGATGCACAAGGTCGTCAGGCTCAGGTTATGCGTCTTTAACTTGGGTACATTGATCAACGGCATGGCCGAATCAACCGCATGCCTGATCACCCGCCGTGTCGGCAGAGTGTTCGGTTTGGCGACGGCGCGCTCAACACAGTTGGCGGTGGTGGGCCACTCCAGGATCGCGCCGGTAGCCTCGGCTAGCTCGAGATAGCCAGTGTCGAGCCAGGAGGGGGGCGCGCCGTAATCGTCGTTCGCCGGGTCTTCGATGACGTACATGCTGCGGTCACGCGCGCCGTGCTCGCGTAAATAGTCCAGCAGGCCGTGCATAAAGGCCGGGTGCGTGCCGATCCCTGAAGCCGGCGCTTTAAAGCGCTCGGCTGCGGTGGCATTGGGCTTGAATGCGACATCGCTATCCAGTGCCAGCTGCAGGATGGCGGCGCTTTGCTGTGCCGCGGTATAGAAATTGCTGTCGGTGGGCTTGCTTGGTTTAGGGTGCTGCAGGATCACGACCGCCAGCGGGTCGTTCAGGATTTCGTGCATTGCAAGACTCACAATCAACGCCTCACACTGTCTAATTCAGGGCATCATATCGAGAACAGTTACTCGCTGCAAGCCACACATCTCAGATGGCTGGCGCTTCGCGATAGTCATAGGTGCTGGTCTGGTTGAGGCTGCGCACCGTCTCGAGATACTGAGTGCGCGTCATGGGCGCCTGATAATCCGCCAGAAGGGTCTGCGCGCCGGCGGCATCATCCGCCAGTAGGTCGATCAAGGTCATGACAGCCAGCTTGGCCGGCACGATATAGGCCAACTCGTCGTCGGCGATGGCGAAATCGGCACCATGTCCCGTGCCGCTGCAGCCGCCTACCACCGCCTCGATCGCTGGCATGACCATCGAGATGTCGCCAATATCGGTCGAGCCGGCCCCAAATTCCGAACCGAGCAGTGCATCGGCGCCCAACAGGTCGCCGGCGTTTTGCATATAAAGTGCATCGAGCGCCGGGGTAATTACCTTGGGCATATAACCAGCCAGAGAAGTGATCTCGATGGCTGCACTGGCGGCCAGGGCTCCCGCCTGCAGGCAGCGATCGACCGCGCGGCTGGCTTTGAGCATGGCATTGACGCTGGCACCGCGCACATACATCTCCATGTGCACGTCCGCCGGCACGATGTTGACCAGGTCGCCGCCTTTGGTAATGATCGGGTGTACGCGGATGTGGTCGCTATCACGAAAGGTCTCGCGCAGGGCGTTGATGCCCGCCATGGCTACATGCGCGGCCTGCAGAGCGTTAACACCATCGTGCGGGGCACCGCCGGCATGGGCGGCCTTGCCGATAAAGCGTACCACCTTGGCAATACAGCCGTTGCTCGGCCCGCCCGGCGAGACGGTTTTGCCTTCCCGCGGGCCTCCCTGGTGGGTCGCCAAAACCAGCGAGACATCATCAAAGGCGCCTACACGCAACAGCTCCTGCTTGCCCGAGAGGAATTCGATCTTGCCGGCTTCGCTCAAGCCCATGCGGTAGGCCAGCTCGACATATTCCTCAGCCGGTGCGGCGATCAGTGCCACATTACCGCCCAGGTGCGGCATCACGTCGCCTTCCTTGAGCCCGATCGCCACTACCGCCAGGTTGGCGATCTGTGCGTTGTGCCCGCAAGCGTGCGCCGCACCGGTCTGCGGGTCGGCCAGGGGATGGTCGGGCACCAGCACGGAATCCAGCTCGCTGACATACGCCACTGTGACGCGCTCTGCGGCGCCAGTCAGCAAGCCCTTGACGCCCGTGACGGCCAGCTGCTCCTGGCAGGGGATGCCCAGCTGCCTGAATTGGGCAGCCACCAGTGCGGCGGTGCGCACTTCCTTAAAGCCCAACTCGGGATGGGTGCGGGTATCCTCACCCAGCGCAATGATCTGCTCGCGGCGGGCATCGATCGCTTTACAGGCGCGCTCCTTGAGCGCTGCGCGCTGCATGTCAGGCCTCCTGGGGCAGGCTGTTACTCCTGAACACCTCGCTCAGGAATTTGGCACTGTCTTTGGGGATGCGCTCCTGGGTAGCATAATCGACATAGGTGATGCCAAACCGCCGTGAGTAGCCAAACGACCACTCAAAGTTATCCAGTAGCGACCATGCCAGATATCCCTTTAGCTGGACACCCTCTGTGATGGCTTCATGACACGCCTTCAGATAGCGGCGGAAGAAATCGACGCGCTGCGGGTCGTGCACCTGGCCGTCGTCAGAGATGGTATCCTCATAGGCGCAGCCATTTTCTGTTACGTACAGATCCGGGGCGCCATACTCGCGCGTCACGCGCACCAGCAGCGCTTTGATCCCTTGCGGATAGACTTCCCAATCCATAGCGGTGTACTCGCCCTTCGGGCGAATCGACTGGATGTGGTTTTCGCCTTCGTCCGAGTGCCCGATCACCGCGCGGGAATAGTTGTTGATGCCCAAAAAGTCGATCGGCGTGCCGATGATATCCATATCCTGCGGGGCGATGCGCGGCACGCGCCAGCCCAGTTGTTGCCAGATATCCTGCGGGTAGTTGCCCAGCAGCACCGGGTCGAGGTACCAGCGGTTGAGGTGCCCATCGTAGCGCTTGGCTGCTTCGATGTCCTCGGTTTTGTCGCTGGCAGCGTATACCTGGCTGAGGTTGAGGGTGATGCCGAGTCTGCTGCCGGCTTTGGTCAACTGGTGCAGCAGCGGCATTGCCAGACCGTGTGAGAGCAGCAGGTGGTGGCCAACTTGGAGCGCCAGAGAATGATCGGTCCAGCCCGGGGCGTGAACGCCTTCGTGGTGGCCAAGGATGGCGGCCACCCAGGGCTCGTTGTGGGTGATCCAGTAACGCACGCGGTCGCCCAGCTTTTTGGCCACGATTTCGGCGTAATCGACATAACGGTAAACGGTGTCGCGGTTGACCCAGCCGCCGAGGCGCTGCAGGGCGCTGGGCAGGTCCCAGTGGTAGAGGGTGATGAATGGCTCGATACCGGCTGCAAGAAGAGCGTCCACCAGGCGGCTGTAGAAATCAAGCCCAACATTGTTAACCTCACCGGTTCCTTGCGGCAGCACCCTAGGCCAGGAGATCGAAAAGCGGTAGGTGTTGGCGTTGAATGCCTTTAACAGATCAACATCCTGCTGGTAGCGGTGATAGTGGTCATCAGCCACGTCGCCGGTATCACCATCGACGACCTTGCCTGGCCAGGCACAAAAGTCATCCCAAATAGAGTCGCCTCGCTCTTTGCGGCCACCCTCGATCTGAAACGATGCGGTTGCGGTGCCCCACAGGAAACCATCCGGGAACTGCAGGTCGCTCATGTTGTCGCCTCCGAGGTTGTGCACGCATGTTATGGCACTCTGAACGGCGCGTCAATGCCCAAATGTTTTGACACTTGATCCCACGTGCCATATAATATGCGCTTGGCATGATACGACCATGATATATAACGTTGCCCAACTTTTCAAAGAAAATATTGGCGCTACCCAGCGTCGCTACCTTTCCGGCGAGCTGATGGATCTGGATGAGCTGAACCCGGGGCCGACCAGTGTGGAGGGCGCCGTGGTATTGATGCGTACCAGGCAAGGGGTGCTTGCGCAGGTCAAGGCGCAGATGCGCGCTTATCAGGAATGCCGCCGCTGCTTGGAACCGCTGCGGGCGGACTTGGAACTCGCCTTTGAAGAAGAGTTTCTGCCCACCATCGATATCAACACCGGGTTGCGCATCGTGCCCGAAGAAGATGCAGACCCGGTGCTGCAGATCGATGACCATCACTTGCTTGACCTTGAGGAGCTTATCCGGCAATATGCGCTGGTAGAGCTGTCTGAAGGCCACTTGTGCAGTGCGGACTGCAAGGGATTATGTGATCACTGCGGCGCCAACTTGAATACCGAAGAATGTCGTTGCGAGCCCGACGCCATCGACCCGCGGCTGGCTGAGCTCGGCAAGTTTTTTAGCCTAACTGAAAGGATCACCGACGATGACCCCTCAACCGAAACGCAGGCACAGTAAAAGCCGCACCCGTCAGCGTCGCGCTCACGATGGCCTCTCAGCCGTCAAGATCGTGCGCTGCAAGTCGTGCCGTCAGATGCGTCTTGCGCATCGCGTTTGCCCCAACTGCGGCGTGTACGCTGGCCGTCAAGTACTGAGCGTGGAAGAAAACGCCTGAAAAGCAGCATAAAGCGAGGTGGCTGATGTCTGCCAAACAGCAGGATGAAGTGCCGGTCAACGTGCCACAAAAACTGGGCAGTGTGCGCATTGCCCCAGCGGTGCTGGCCACGATCGTGCGGCTGACAGCCCTGAATGTGCCGGGCGTGGTGCGCATGTACCGCGACATCTCCAGCGACATGAACCGCTTTTTCAGAGGCCAGGTGGCTGGCGAGGGCGTAATCGTCGAGGTGGTGGATGACGCCGTAGCTGTCGACCTGGCTGTCGTCATCCGTTCCGGTTATAATCTGTACACCGTCGGCATCCAGCTGCAGACCGCCGTAGCGCGTGCCATTACCGAGATGGTGGGCATGCCGGTCATTGGCGTCGATGTGCATATCGAAGAAATAGAAGCTGGCGATCCATCGGATTAGGGTGATCGAGGAAGCCCGGTGAAGGTCAGGAGACACGCCCGCATCATCTCCCTGCAGGCTTTGTTCGAAATTGACACCGTCAACCACGATCCCCTGGTTGTGATGCAGGAGCGTTTACGCGAAAATGCACTGCCAACCGTCGGTGAGAGCTTTGCGCGGGCGCTGCTCTTTGGGGTGCTGGAAAACCTCGATGCTCTGGACGAGCTCATTCGGCGGACCGCACCGGATTGGCCGATCGATCAGCTGGCTGCGGTCGACCGCAACATACTGCGGTTGGCTGCGTATGAGCTGATGGTGGATGTAGGTACACCCGCCAAAGTGGCGATCAACGAAGGCGTTGAGCTGGCCAAACTCTTTGGCAGCGACAGCTCCAGCCGTTTTGTGAACGGCGTCCTGGGCACACTCCTTGCGCATCGCGCGCGCCTGGCATCCGAGGTCAGGTTCAAAGCTGTCAGCGAACAGTTGGCCGTTGACGAGGACGCCAACGAGGAAGAAGAGGACGACTAGCTGGATAAAGGAAAAGAAGAGGAATGAACTTTCTCGGTATCGGCACCGGCGAGCTGATCCTCATTATGGTGATCGCTGTTTTGGTGGTCGGTCCGGAAAAACTGGTCGAATTTGCTACTAAATTGGGGCTCCTGATCGCCAAACTGCGCTATATGACCAGCGATGCCACCAGAGAGTTCCGCGATGCCTTGGCGATCGATGAGGTCAAGGACGCACTGGAAGGCGTCAAGGCCGATCTCGATGATGTCAAGCACGAGGTAGAGGGCACAGCTCATGAGGTGGCCGATATAAAGACCGAGGCGGCTGTCGCTACCAGCGAACTGGTGACGATTGCCTCCGGCGAAACGCATGCCCCGCAATCTGCCCCCAAGCCGGCCGAGCCGGAACGCATCCCGCAGGCTGTGATTGATCTGCTTGGTGCCCCCACGCGCACCGCCGACGGCAACGCTCTCGCAGAAGCGGAGGTGGCTGACCCCGAGGCTGAGGTGATTGAGCTGGACGAGACACGGGCGATCGAAAAAGACGAAGACTATGCGCCGATCGACCTGGGTGAAACCCGCGCGGTCATCGATGACGCTAGCGGAGCCGAGGATGCATAAAAGGTTGCAAGATACCGAACAATCCTTGATGGAGCACTTGAAAGAGCTCCGCAAGCGCCTGATGTATGCCTTTATCGCTCTGGTGATTACCACCGGCTTGAGCATGTTCTTTGCAGAGCGCGGGCTGCAGCTCATTATCCGTCCGATGGGCGACCAGATCCCCCAGGCGATCAACGTTACCGAGTCGTTCGTCGTGTACTTTCGCGTCGCCCTGATCCTCGGTGTGGCGCTGGCAATGCCGATTATTACCTATCAGATCATTGCCTTTATGCTGCCCGGTTTGCTGCCGGAAGAGCGCAAATACCTCTATTTTCTCGTGCCCGGAGTGTTTATCTGCTTTATCCTTGGGGTGCTCTTTGCCGGTTTTATCATGCTGCCGGCTGCCATCAACTTTATGCAGGGCTTTTTGACATCGATTGTTGAGAACAAGTGGACCCTGGAAAACTATGTCTCGTTTGTGACGCGTGTGATGTTCTGGATGGGCATCACCTTTCAGCTGCCGTTGGTGCTCTTTTTCCTGGCCAAGCTGGGGATTGTTGACGCCAAAATGCTGGGGCGCTTTAGAAAGTGGGCTGTTTTGCTCACCGCAGTGATCGCTGCCATGATCACGCCCACGCCCGATCCCGTTAACATGATGATCGTGATGGTGCCGCTCTATGTCCTCTTTGAGGTAGGTGTGCTGCTTACCCGCCTGGCGCGGCGCAAGCCGCCTGAAGAAGCCGGAGCTTGAACGCCAGCTACCGCGCACGATCCTTCTGTATGCGCGCTTTGCGTCCGCCCCGGTGCATCATACGAGTATTGCGCCTCCGGCCGAGGTGTTATGTGGTGGATACCCGCCGATGAGTTGGCCGAGAAACCCTGCCCCCTTCCTGTCACGGCATTTCACCTGTACGCGAGGATGACTATACTCTAGCTATGTTACGAAACTATCGGTGTAAAACGGAGGATTACATGCAGCCAATTCGTACCCTGATCATGGGCGCTGCCGGGCGCGAC
>ENA-UOUL01004812-UOUL01004812.1-bioreactor-metagenome-genome-assembly--contig:-NODE-4812-length-12157-cov-3.132119_pt1 | contig 12157 bp, 9 predicted proteins | sample MGYA00249838_ERZ747220 | MGnify/ENA primary metagenome ERZ747220 (study PRJEB28778, sample SAMN05720191) | bioreactor metagenome | isolation source: Anaerobic biogas reactor | place: USA:Washington...
GACGCCGGCTCCGGCGACGCGATCACCGGCGCCACCGTCGACATCGTCGGTGACCTGGAGCGCACCGTGGTGACCAACGACGAGGGCGCCTACTCCGCCCTGCTCACGGCCGGTGACTACGAGGTCACCGTCTCCAAGTTCGGCTACGGCACCGAGACCGAGACCGCTACCGTCACCCCCGACGGCACGGTCACGCTCTACTTCGCCCTGGCCGCGCAGGAGTCCGCACCGGTCTCCGGGACGGTCACCGACGGGTCCGGCCACGGCTGGCCGGTCTACGCCAAGGTGAGCGTGCTCGGCACCGATGTGAGCACCTACACCGACCCGGCCACCGGCGAGTACTCGCTTTCGCTGCCGACTGGTGCGGAGTACACCCTCGAGGTGACCGCGCAGTACCCCGGCTACGAGACGACCACCGTCACCGTCGACCACGTGGACGCCTCGCTCACCGGATCGCGGAAGAGCTCGCGCACCACACCGAGCTCCGTCGTGGACGTCGAGGTGCTGGTCAACGTGGACAGCTGCAACGCTCCCGGGTACGCCCACAACTCCGATGGCGTCATCGAGACCTTCGACGGGACCGAGGTGCCCGAGGGCTGGTCTGTCGTCGACCACATCGACAGCGGCCAGGTGTGGCTGTTCGACAACCCGAGGGACAGGGACAACCTGGCCGGCGGCGAGGGCAACTTCGCCATCATGGACAGCGACTACCACGGCTCCGGCGGCACCCAGGACACCTCCCTGGTCAGCCCCTCCGTCGACATGACCACGCTCGAGGCTCCGGTCGTCGGCTTCAAGCAGGACTTCAACTACCTCAGCGGCGAGTTCGCCGACGTCGACTACAGCATCGACGGCGGTGAGACCTGGATCAACATCCTGCACCAGCAGGAGGACGTCCGTGGTCCGCGCGAGGACGTGCTGCCCATGCCGGAGGCGGCCGGGCAGTCCGACGTGCAGGTCCGCTTCCACATCGGCGACGCCGACTGGGACTGGTGGTGGATGGTGGACGACGTCTTCATCGGCAACCGCACCTGCGACCCGTCGATCGACGGCGGCTACGTCGTGGGCACCGTGGCCAGCGCCGAGACCGGCGAGGGCATCGTCGGGGCGAACGTGACCAGCGTCGACGCGCCGGAGGAGTCCGGCGTGACGACGGCGACGCCGGACGACGAGAACCTCGCCGACGGCTTCTACTGGATCTTCTCCACGCTGACCGGCGCGCACGACTTCGAGGCCGCCGCGCGTGGCTACGAGACCCAGACGCAGTCGGTCGACGTGGTCTCCGACGGCGTCGTGCAGGCCGACTACACCCTCGGCTCCGGGTTCCTGGAGATCGCGCCCGACGCGATCACCACCTACCTGCGCCTGGGTGACTCGGTGACCGACGAGCTGGTCATCACCAACAGCGGTTCCGGCAGCGCCGAGGTGACGCTGTCCGAGGTCGCCGGTGACTTCGAGATCCTGCGGGCCGACGGCACCAAGCAGCTCATGAGCGAGATGCACGAGGCCGAGGGCGCTCCGCTGCAGCAGATCGAGGCCGAGGTCTCCTTCGCCCAGCACGCCAACGGCATCGCCGCATCGAGCGAGCCCGCCCAGCGCGGCGTGGCCGCTGACCCGTGGACCGACCTGCCGCAGCTCGGCAGCGTCAACATGGACGGTCGCGCGGTCAACCTGGACGGCACGTGGTACCTCATCACGGGCGGTTCGGGCTCGGCCTCCTACGCCGACGTGCTCCGCTACGACGCGGAGGCGATGGCGTGGACCGAGGTGGCTCCGCTGCCCAGTGCCCGCAACGCGGTCACGGCAGGTGTCGTCAACGGCGAGATCGTCGTCTCCGGCGGCTGGGTCGCCTCCGGTGTCACCGGCGAGACCTTCGTCTACGACGAGGGTGCGGACAGCTGGACCGCAGTGGCGGACAACCCGTCCGAGGTCTCGGCTGCCGGCCAGGCGGTCGTCGACGGCAAGCTCTACTCCATCGGTGGCTGCAGCACGTCCTCGTGCACGCCGATGGTGAGCACCGTCACCGCCTACGACCCGGCGTCGGACACCTGGGAGACCCTCGCCGACTACCCGGCACCGGTGGCCTTCGCCTCCTGTGGCGGCATCGACGGTGAGATCTACTGCACCGGCGGCAACGGTGGTGCCAGTGGCACCGCAGACAGCTACGTCTACTCGCCCGACACGGACACCTGGACGGCCATCGCGGACGCCCCGGTGGACACCTGGGCGAGCCAGTACGCGGCGGCCAACGGGATGCTCATCGTCAACGGTGGCGTGCAGGCCGGCGTGATCTCCAACGCCACCTTCGCCTACGACACCGCCAGCGGCGAGTGGGTCGACCTGCCGAACTCCAACACCGCGGTCTACCGCGGTGCAGCCGCCTGCGGCTTCGGCAAGTTCGGTGGCTCCTCGGGGAGCTTCAACGCCACGGCCAACACCGAGTACCTGCCCGGCTTCGACGACTGCGGCGCCGCTGGCGCCGACGTCTCGTGGCTGTCGTTGGGTGCGACCGAGATCACTGTCCCCGCCGGGGAGAGCGTCACGGTCGAGGTGACCACCGACGGCAACGTGGCCCAGCCGGGCACCTACACCGCCGGCATCCGGGTCAAGGCCAACACGCCGCAGTCCTTCGACACCATCCCGGTGACGATGAACGTCTCGGCGCCCCGTCCGTGGGCGAAGCTGATGGGCAACGTCTCCGGTGTGGACTGTGACTCGGTGACGGCTCCGATCGAGGGTGCCACGGTGGACATCACCCCGCTGCGGGTGGACCACCCGGGCTGGGTGCTGGCCACCGACGCCGAGGGTGACTACGCCACCTGGGTGAACACCCAGAACACGCGGCCCGGCGGTGTGCAGATCATCGCCGCCAAGGACGGCTGGCGGCCGAAGGTCGCCACGGCCAACCCCGCGCGTGGCACGGTCCGCACGGTGAACTTCGAGCTGCCGAAGGTCGGCTGCTGACGCTCACGTGAGGATCGCCTGACGGGACGGCCCGTCCGGAGCAACCGCTCCGGGCGGGCCGTTCCCGTGCCCACAGGGCCAGCAGCTCCTCGGGGTCCGGGGTCGACTCAGGACACCAACTTGAGCCCGACCACCCCGGAGACGATCAGCAGCAGGCACAGGATGCGGGCCAGCGTCGCCGGCTCACCGAGCGCGATCATCCCGTAGATGGCGGTGGTGACGGCGCCGACCGCGACCCACACGGCATACCCCGTCCCGACCGGGATCTCGCGCAGGCCGTAGGCGAGACCACCCATCGACAGGACCAGCGCTCCTCCGAAGACGAGGCTGGGAACCAGCCGGGTGAACCCCTCGGTGCGGGCCAGGGCCACGGCCCACACGGCCTCCAGGACGCCGGAGGACACCAGGACGAACCAGTGCATGACAACTCCCGTGCAGCCGTCGTCAGAGCCGGGTACGTGCTGCGCCTCGTCCGGGACCTGCCAGGTGCGGCGGCCACCCTCCAGTGTCGCACGTGACAGGTTTACGACAAAAGACGTCGCCTCTGTCACACCGGCGTTACGGTTGGTTAAAGGCTTTCCCAAGTGTGTTGCCTTACCGCTGCGTAGGCGGCAGGTTGAGAACAGGTCGCGAGGGTCGCGGGGCGAGGAGCACGGCATTGGGGCAGGCAGCAGCAGTTTCGGACGTCATTCTTGAGCAAGCTCCCACCATCTCCCCACCCTCCTCGCTGATCGTCCTCGTGGCCCCCGACGCCGAGCACCGAGCCACCCTGCTCGCGCGGCTCGACCCGTCGGCCCCGGTCCTGGTCGTGCCGTCCCTGGAGATGGCCCAGCAGGTGATGGCTCCCACCCGGGCCCCGGTGCCAGAGGCGGCGGTGCACGGTGACGGCGGCGACGGACGCGCTCAGGATCCGGTGACGGTGCACGAGGACCGGCACGCGGTGGGCTTCGGCCAGGTCGAGGTGTCGCTCACCCCCTTGGAGTTCGCGCTGCTGCGCAAGCTCATCCGGGAGCCCGGTCGGGTGTGGCGCTTCGACGAGCTGGTCCGGCAGGTCTGGGGCACCGAACACCTGGGTGATGCCAGCCAGGTGCACGCGGTGGTCAAGAGGTTGCGTGCCAAGCTCAGCCGCGAGGGTGCCCCGGTGGTCATCGAGGCGGTGCGCGGCGTCGGGTTCCGGGCGCTCAGAGACCCGGGAGCCGGACCCGGTCGTCAGCGGCACGTTCGACCAGTCCGTCCGTGACCAGGCCCGCCAGGGCCCGGGCGAACTGACCCTGGTCCGGCCACCGCGAGGACAGGGCACCGACCGAGACCGGCCCGGTGGCCTCCCGCAGCGCGGCCACGATCACCCCACGGCACTGCCGGTCGGTGCCCTCCCACGCCTGACCGCGCCGCGCCGGACCGGCGTAGGCGGGTGAGCCGGCAGCCACCCAGGCGCAGCGGTCCCGGAGCGGGCACCGCGCACAGGCGGGGGAGCGCGCCGTGCAGACGAGGGCTCCCAGCTCCATCACCGCGACGCTCCACCGTGCCGCCAGCGCCGGCTCGTCCGGCAGGAGCTCCTCGGCCAGCCGCAGCTCGGCCGCCGTCAACGCGGGCGCGGGCAGGGCGGTCCCGGTGACCACCCGGGCCTGGACCCTGCGCACGTTGGTGTCGACCACGGCGGCGCGGAGCCCGAAGGCGAAGGCGCCGACGGCCGCCGCCGTGTACTGGCCGATGCCCGGCAGGGCCCGGAGCGCACCCAGGTCGGCCGGGACCGCTCCGTCGTGCTCGGCGGTCAGGGTCACGGCGCACGCGTGCAGCCGCAGCGCTCGTCGGGGATAGCCCAGACGACCCCAGGCGCGGACCGCCTCGCCGGGCGCCTCGGCGGCCAGGTCGGCCGGCTCGGGCCAGCGGGCCAGCCACTCCCGCCAGACCGGTTCCACGCGGGCCACCGGGGTCTGCTGCAGCATCACCTCCGAGACGAGGACGCCCCAGGGGGAGCAGTCCGGGCGGCGCCACGGGAGATCGCGGGACCGCTCGGCATACCAGCTCAGGAGCGGCCCCAGCAGGCCGCGGCCCGTGGGAGCGCCGCCCGCGGCGGCGGGGTTCCTGGGGGTGCTGTCGGTCGTGGTGCGACGCGCGGGGACGCTGCTCACACGTAGCGTTCGAGGATGCTCGACTCGGCCAGTCGGGACAGGCCCTCGCGCACCGCTCTGGCCCGGCCCTCCCCGACGCCCTCGACCGTCATCAGGTCCTCGAGGCTGGCCGAGAGCAGCGCCTGCAGGGTGCCGAACCGTTCCACCAGCCGGTCGACGACCACCGTCGGCAGGCGGGGGATGCGGGACAGCAGGCGGTAGCCGCGGGGGCTGATGCTGGCGTCCAGCCCGTCGCCGATCACGCTGAAGCCCAGGCAGCGGGCCGCGGATGTCAGGTCGAGCAAGTCGGTGCCGCTGACCGAGGAGAGGCAGTCCAGCACCTCGGTGACCGTGGAGCCGTCGAGGTCGTGCTCGGTGTAGTCCCGGATGACCAGCTCCCGGTCGTTGCCCAGGCCGCCGGTGAGCTCGTCCAGCTGCAGGTTCATCAGGCGGCCGTCCGTGCCGAGTTCGAGGGCGTACTGGGCGATCTCCTCGCTGATCCGCCGCACCATCTCCAGGCGCTGCAGCACCGCGGTGACGTCCCGGATCGTCACCAGGTCCTCGATCTCCAGGGCGGAGAGGTTGCTGCTCACCTCGTCGAGCCGGGACTTGTAGCGCTCCAGGGTCTGCAGCGCCTGGTTGGCCCGGGACAGGATCGCGGTGGAGGCCTCCAGGACGTGCCGCAGGCTCCCGACGTAGATGGCGATGATCGACATCGACTGGCTGACCGAGACGACCGGGTGCCCGGTCTGCTTGGCCACCCGCTCCGCGGTGCGGTGGCGCGTGCCGCTCTCCCGCGTCTCGATCGAGGGGTCGGGCACCAGCTGCGTCGCGGCCCGCAGGATCCGTGAACCGTCGCGGTCCAGCACGATCGCGCCGTCCATCTTGGCCAGCTCGCGGAGCCGGGTGCTGGAGAACTCGATGTCCAGCTCGAAGCCGCCGGAGCACAGGGACTCCACGGCCTTGTCGTAGCCGAGGACGATCAACGCCCCCGTGTTGCCCCTCAGGATCCGCTCGAGACCGTCCCGCAGTTCGGTGCCGGGAGCCACGGCCGCCAGGGTCGAGCGCAGGGACGCCTCGTCAGTGCGCTCCACCGATGTGCTCCGTCCGTTCCCCTGATCTGGTCGAGCCGGAGTCTATCGAGGTCATGCGGGTGCCCACGCGTGTTCGGCGCAACCTTTACCGTACCGAGATGAACTCCGTGTGAAGGACTGAACTACGGCACGCTCAGGCGCCCCAGCCCAGCGCCGCGTCGACGGCATCCCGGAGCGTGCTGACCTCGAGCACCCGGACCCCGGCCGGTGGCCGTCCCTCGGTCAGCGAGCCGGAGGGCACCACGGCCCTGGTGAAGCCGATCCGGGCCGCCTCGGTGAGCCGCCGGGGCAGACCGGTCACCGGCCGGATGTCCCCGGCCAGCCCGACCTCCCCGATCGCGACCAGTCCCTGCGGCAGCGGCGCGTTGCGGTGGGCCCCGGCCACCGCCAGCGCCAGGGCCAGGTCGGCCGAGGGCTCCCCGAGCCGGACGCCGCCCACGGTCGAGGCGTAGCAGTCCTGGGAGCCCACCTTGACCTCGGCGCGGCGGGTGAGCACCGCGAGGACCATCGCCAGCCGCGAGGAGTCCAGGCCGCTCGTCGTGCGTCGCGGCGACCCTCCCGCGCTGTCCGTGACGAGCGCCTGCACCTCGGTCACCAGGGGCCGGCGGCCCTCCAGCGTCACGGTGACGCAGGTGCCCGGCACGGGGCGGTCGCGACTGGTGAGGAACAACCCGCTGGGGTCGGGCAGCCCGACGATGCCGGAGTCGCCGAGGTCGAAGCAGCCGACCTCGTCGGTGGGACCGAACCGGTTCTTGACCGCCCGCACCAGGCGCAGCCTGGAGTGCCGCTCGCCCTCGAACTGGACGACGACGTCCACCAGGTGCTCCAGCACCCGGGGCCCGGCGATCGCCCCGTCTTTGGTGACGTGGCCGATGAGGATCGCGGCGATGTTGGCGGCCTTGGCGGCCTGGATGAGCGCCGAGGCGACCTCGCGGACCTGGCCCACATTGCCCGCGGCGCCCTCGACCTCGGCGCTGGCGACGGTCTGCACCGAGTCCACGACGACCAGGGCGGGCGCGGTGCGCTCCAGGTGGCCCAGCACGGCCGCCAGGTCCGTCTCGGCCGCGAGGTAGAGACTGTCGGCCAGCGCCCCGATGCGCTGCGCGCGCAGGCGCACCTGGGCCGCCGACTCCTCACCGGAGACATAGAGGACCCGCCGCCCCTCCCGCGCCGCGCGCGCGGCCACGTCGAGGGCCAGGGTCGACTTGCCGATGCCCGGCTCGCCGGCCATCAGCACCACCCCACCGGGCACCAGGCCGCCGCCGAGCACCCGGTCGAGCTCGCCCACCCCGGTGGGCCTGGCCCGCGCGGCCTCGACGTCGACCTGCGCGATCGGGACTGCGGGGGAGCCGAGCGGGGCGCGCGCCGCGGTGCGCGGGCCCGCGGTCGGCGCATTCTCGGCGACCGTGCCCCACGCCTGGCACTCCCCGCACCGCCCGACCCACTTCGCGGACGTCCACCCGCACTCGGTGCACGCGAACGAAGGACGGGCGTTCTTGCTGCTCGACATGCCCCGGACGCTAGCCACGCCCACCGACAACCCCGCGCGAGGCGGGGTGCACCGTGAGCGGGAGCAGCTTGCGCGCCCCGAACAGCTCGGTGCAGCGCGCCGCGATCGCCTCGTAGACCGCCTCGCCCACGAGCTCGACGAGCTCGGCCCGCGCCGAGACGAACACCGGCTGGGCGCCCGTGTGCGCCTCGGGCGCGCCCGTGCAGTACCAGTCGAGGTCATGCCCGCCCGGCCCCCACCCGCGGCGGTCGAACTCGGCGATCGTGACCTCCTGGTAGCTCGTCCCGTCGGGTCGCTCGACGTCGCGGTAGGAGCGCCGGATCGGCAGCTGCCAGCACACGTCGGGCTTCGTCTCGAGCGGCTCGCGGCCGAGGCGTCCCGCAAGGTGGTGCAGCGCGCACCCGCTCCCGCCGGCAAAGCCTGGGTCGTTGAGCAGGACGCACGCGCCGCCCGGTGCGCGACGGGTCTTGCGCGCGCCGTCGTCGTCGATCTCGACCCAGGCCTCGCGCGCGACCGTCGCGCCGTCGGGGCGGCGCTGCCAGTCCTCGGGGCCGAGCAGGTCGACGAAGCCCGCGACGCGCTCCTCGTCGTCCTCGTCGGTGAAGTGGGCGCCCATCGTGCAGCAGCCGTCGTCGGGGTGGTCGCGGTAGATCCCGGGGCAGCCGCGACCGAAGATGCACGTCCAGAAGCTCGTGAGCCACGTGAGGTCGACGCGGAACACCCGGTCGGGCCCCTCGGGCGAGGTCTCGGGGTCCCACTCGGGGTCGGGCAGCTCGACCCATGTGCGGGACGTGTCGAGCGGGGTCTCGGTCGGTGCAGGCACGGCCCCACCCTACGAGCGAGATCCCCCTCGACGCGTACCCTGGTTCAGGCAGTCCACCCGTGAGGAGAGGCATGAGCGAGCACACGACGCCCGAGGGGCCCGAGCCCGCGACCGAGGGGCCCGCGACCGCCGGTCCCTCGCACGCCGACGACGCGTCACCTGCCCCGTGGTGGCGCCGGGTCCCGGTGTGGGCATGGGTCCTCGGTGCGGTTGTCGTGCTCGGTGGAGGGACGGCGGGTGTGCTCGCCGCGAGCGGGACCTTCGACCCCGAGCCGCTCCCGACGCCACCCGCCGAGACGATCACGCTCGCCCCGCCCAGCCCGACGGTCGAGCCCGTCGAGCGAGGCATCGAGCCGACGGCGTTCTCGGCAGCGCTCCCGGACACCGTGCTCGACCTCGCGCTCGCGGAGATGACCGAGGGTGGGATCTTCGACGATGCCGACCCCCTCGAGTCCTACACGCTCGTCCTCTCCGACGGCGGCTCGCGCTCGGTGACCGTCTACGCGGCGCAGTTCCAGGACGTCGAGGCGACCGCCGCAGGGTGGCCCGAGCTCGTCGCGGACGAGGTCGAGCAGGGCGAGGTCACGGCGGACGGGACCGTCGTGGGCGAGTGGGTCTTCGCGGCGGTGCACAGCGAGACCGGCGAGCCCGCGATCCTGTGGCGCAACTCGACCGCCCTCCTGCTCGTCACAGGCGAGGAGCAGCTCGTGCGCGACGTCTTCCGCGCGTTCCCGCTCTGACTTTCGCCGAGTTTCGCCGCGTGCTGCCCGGGCGGCCCTGCGGCGCGTCGGTAGGCTCGGCCCGGAGGTCCGCGTCGGACCTGGTCGGGAGCAGGAGATGAGCACGCCGAAGGTCGCCGTCCTGGGCGGCGGTGTCATGGGCGCCACGGTCGCCGCGGCGGTCGTCGCAGCGGGCTGGCAGGCCAGCGAGGTCACGGTCGCCGAGCCGCGCCCGGAGCGCCGCGCCGAGCTCGCCGAGCGGCACGGCCTCGCGACGGCCGCGAGCGCGGCCGAGGCGGTCCGCGGCGCGGGTGTCGTGGTCGTCGCGGTCAAGCCGAACCAGGTCGCGACCGTCCTCGAGGAGGTCTCGCGCGAGCTTGCCGACGACGTCGTCGTCGTGACGGTCGCGGCGGGGCTCCCCGCGGCGTTCTACGAGCAGCGCCTGCCGAGCGGGACGCCGCTCGTGCGAGTCATGCCCAACACCCCGGCCGTGATCGGCAAGGGGGCGAGCGCGATCGCCCCAGGGACGCACGCGAGCGCCGAGCACCTCGACCTTGCCGAGCGGCTGCTCGGCGCGACGGGCCTCGTCGTGCGGGTCGCCGAGAAGGACCTCGACGCCGTCACAGCCGTCTCGGGATCGGGGCCGGCGTACGTGTTCTACGTGATCGACGCGATGGCCGAGGCGGGTGTGCTGCTCGGCCTCACGCGAGAGCTCGCGACACAGCTCGCGGTCGCGACGGTCGAGGGTGCCGCGGCGCTCGTCGCGGAGACGGGCGAGCACCCCGTCGTGCTGCGGGAGCGGGTGTCCTCCCCGGGCGGCACGACGGTCGCGGCGCTTGCCGAGCTCGACTCCCGCGGGGTGCGCGCGGGCATCCTCGCGGCGGCCGAGCGCTGCCGGGACCGCTCGGTCGAGCTCGGTTCCGAGGCGACCGGCGGGGCGTGAGGTGCCCGACGACGCGCCCGTGACGCGGGGCAGGAAGCGCCCCCGCCCGCCCGCGATGCACGACGTGGCACGGCTCGCGGGGGTCTCGCACCAGACGGTCTCGCGCGTGCTCAACGACCATCCCAACGTGCGTGCCGAGACGCGCGAGAAGGTGCTCGCGGCGATCGCCGAGCTCGGCTACCGGCGCAACTCGGCGGCCCGTGCGCTCGTGACGCGCCGCTCGGGGGTGCTCGGCGTCGTCATGATCTCGGCGCCCGAGTTCGGCCCGACCTCGACGATCATCGCGCTCGAGTCCGCGGCCCATGCGGCGGGATACTCGGTGAGCCTGACGACGCTGCCGAACTTCTCGGTCGAGCAGGTCGCTCGTGTGTTCGAGCACTTCCTCGCGCTCGGCGCGGAGGGCGTCGTCGTCGTCGCGCCGCTGTCCTCGGTCGCCGAGACGATCCGGCCCTTTGCGCTCCAGCTGCCGGTCGTGACGATCGCGGCGGGCCAGCCTGCGGGGCAGGAGTTCCACCCGATCTCGGTCGACCAGCAGCTCGGCGCGCGGCTTGCGACGCGTTACCTGATCGAGCTCGGGCACCGCGAGATCGTGCACGTGCGCGGCCCGCAGGACTGGTTCGACGCGCAGCAGCGCTACGTCGGCTGGCGCGCGGAGCTCGAGGACGCCGGGGTCGCCGTGCCTGAGCCGATCGACGCGGACTGGTCGGCTGCGCGGGGCTTCGAGATCGGGCGCGAGCTCGCGCGTGAAGGCCTGCCGAGCGCGGTGTTCGCCGCGAACGACCAGCTCGCCCTCGGGCTCCTGCGCGCGTTCTTCGAGGCGGGCGTGTCGGTCCCGGGGGACGTGTCGGTCGTGGGCTTCGACGACATCCCCGGCTCGGCGTACTTCTCGCCCCCGCTCACGACCGTGCGTCAGGAGTTCGACCGGCTCGGGCGCAAGGCGATCGGCATGCTCCTCGCTGCGATCGACGGCGAGCCGCTCGACCACACGCCGATCCCACCACGCCTCGTCGTGCGAGGCTCGACCGGAGCTGCCCGGTAGGTCACGGTTCGATCACGAGGGTGTCTCGTTCGTCAGATCCCCTTGACGATATGGTTGTGAGCGATAACACTCGCATGCACCGAGGCGTGTGAACGATAACAACGGACGTACCGGGCTCGGTGCCGGACTCGCAAGGAAGCAGAGCTGATGGGCAACGATGCTGTGAACGGCCGCGCACGGCCGGACGACCTCGTGGTTGGGATCGACTACGGAACCCTCTCGGGGCGCGCCGTCGTCGTCCGCGTGCGCGACGGCAAGGAGCTCGGCTCGGCAGTCTTCGAGTACCCGCACGGGGTCATGGACACCGAGCTCACCGCAGGCCCTGCGGCCGCGGCGGGGGCGCCCCAGCAGCTGCCGCCCGACTGGGCGCTCCAGGCTCCCGCGGACTACGTCGACGTGCTCAAGAACGCCGTCCCCGCCGCGCTCACCGCCGCGAACGAGGCGTACGGCGTGCACGCGGGCGACGTGATCGGGATCGGCACCGACTTCACCGCGTGCACGATGGTCCCCACGCTCGCCGACGGCACCCCGCTGTGCGAGACCGAGCGATTCGCCGACCGCCCGCACGCGTACGTCAAGCTGTGGAAGCACCACGCCGCCCAGCCGCACGCCGACCGCATCAACGCGCTCGCGCACGAGCGCGGCGAGCCGTGGATCACGCGTTACGGCGGGCTCATCTCGAGCGAGTGGGAGTTCGCCAAGGGACTGCAGCTGCTCGAGGAGGACCCCGAGGTCTACGCCGCGACCGTGCACTGGGTCGAGGCTGCGGACTGGATCGTCTGGCAGCTCACGGGTCGCTACACGCGCAACGCGTGCACCGCGGGCTACAAGGGCATCTTCCAGGACGGGAAGTACCCGTCGATGGAGTTCCTCGCGGCGCTCAACCCCGACTTCGCGGGCTTCGCGAAGGGCAAGCTCTCGGCCGACGTCGTCCCGCTCGGCTCGCTCGCGGGC
>ENA-UOUL01004815-UOUL01004815.1-bioreactor-metagenome-genome-assembly--contig:-NODE-4815-length-12140-cov-4.165382_pt1 | contig 12140 bp, 11 predicted proteins | sample MGYA00249838_ERZ747220 | MGnify/ENA primary metagenome ERZ747220 (study PRJEB28778, sample SAMN05720191) | bioreactor metagenome | isolation source: Anaerobic biogas reactor | place: USA:Washington...
ATTATGCTGCTGATGAACGTGCTGACGGTGGTCGTCATCTGGGTGGGGGCGCAGCAGATTGCTGATTCTACCCTGCGCATTGGCGATATGATGGCGTTCATGCAGTATAGCATGCAGATCATGTTTGCCTTCATGAACCTTTCCATGTTGTTCATCTTCCTGCCGCGTGCTGCCATCTCGGGCGACCGCATCGCGGACGTTCTTGAAAAGGAGATTGCCATTAAAGATCCTGCTGAGCCCCAGTCTTTTGCTCAGCCAGTGCGCGGCGAGGTGGTGTTTGAGGATGTCGATTTTGCCTACCCAGACGCGGAGGAAGACATCCTGCATGATATCAGCTTCACCGCCCAGCCAGGCCAGGTGACTGCCATTATTGGGTCGACTGGCTGTGGTAAATCCACGGTGGTCAACCTGATCCCGCGCTTTTACGACGTAACTAAGGGGCGGGTGCTTTTGGATGGCATTGACGTGCGCGAGGTGAGGCAGAGCGAACTGCGCGACCAAATTGGATACGTGCCTCAACAGGGCAACCTCTTCAGCGGCACGATTGCCAGCAACCTGCGCATTGCAGATGAGCAGGCGAGTGATGAGGAAATGCGCGAGGCGCTCGAAATTGCCCAAGCCAGCGAATTTGTGTTTGCGAAGGATGAGGGCCTGGAAGGCGAAATTGCCCAGGGCGGTAGTAACGTCTCAGGCGGGCAAAAACAGCGCCTTTCCATTGCCAGGGCTTTGGTGAAAAAACCGCCCATATTTATTTTTGATGACAGCTTCTCTGCCCTGGACTTTAAGACCGATGCAGCCTTACGGCGCGCGCTGAAAGAGAAAACCGGTGACAGCACCGTCTTGATCGTCACCCAGCGTGTGGCGACGGTCAAAAGTGCTGACCAGATTGTGGTATTGGACTGCGGGCGCATCGTTGGCAAGGGCACGCATAAAGAGCTGATGCAGACCTGCCAGGCTTACCAAGAAATTGCTACCTCACAGTTAAGCAAGGAGGAGTTGGCATGAGCGAACAAAACAATAATAACCAAAAACCGAAAACCTCCACACCACCCAGGCCGCGCGGTGGCCCAATGGGACGCGGCGGCCCGATGGCTATGATTCCTGGCGAAAAAGCCCGCGACTTTAAGGGCACGATGTCTAGGTTGATCAGTTACCTTGGCAAATACCGCATTGCGATCCTGTTTACGTTATTGATGGCTGCAGTGGCAACTGCTTTTTCTATCGTCGGTCCTAAGATTTTAGGCACGGCAACAACCACACTTTACGAAGGCATCCTGGCCAGGATCAGCGGTGCGGGCGACATCGACTTTATTGCCATCCGCAATATTTTACTGAGGGTGCTGGCGCTTTACCTGATCTCGGCCATGTTCCGCTTGATGCAGGGCTGGATCATGTCTGGCATATCCATTGACATCACCTACCGCTTGCGGAAAGACATTGCCAGCAAGATTAACTTGCTGCCCTTGAAGTACTTCGACCAAGTCACACAAGGCGAGGTGCTCTCGCGCGTTACCAATGATGTGGATACTATCAGCCAGACCTTAAACCAGAGCCTATCCCAGATTGTTACCTCAACAACGGCAGTAATTGGCATCTTGGTGATGATGCTTACGATTGACTTTACCATGACCCTGATTGCCCTGTTGACCATCCCGCTATCGATGGTCGTGATTCGCATTGTTGTTAAGCACTCACAAAAATACTTTAAACAGCAACAGGAATACCTGGGTCATGTCAATGGGCATGTGGAAGAGATGTACGGCGGTCATATCGTAATTAAAGCCTTCAACGGTGAAGATGAAAGTGTTACAACCTTTAACAAGCTAAATGACACCCTCTTCCAATCTGCCTGGAAGTCACAATTCCTATCACACCTGATGATGCCGTTTATGCGCCTGATAAGCAATATTGGCTACGTGGCGGTCAGCATCTTGGGCGGTTACCGGGTCATCCTTGGCCAGATTTCCCTTGGTGATATACAGGCCTTTATCTCCTACGTGCGTCAATTCAACGACCCGATGATGCAAATTGCAAATATTTCTAACGTGCTGCAGCAAACCGCTGCCGCAGCAGAACGGGTGTTTGAATTTCTTACCGAAGAAGAAGAAATCGCTGAAACAGAAAATGCCATCAGCCTTGAGCACGTGCGTGGTGAGGTGACATTCGAAAATGTGCGCTTTGGCTATGATCCAGAGCAGATCATCATTAAAGATTTCTCAGCCACCGTGCAGCCCGGGCAGAAGATTGCCATTGTTGGGCCGACTGGGGCGGGAAAGACCACGATGGTCAAGCTGTTGATGCGTTTTTATGACGTTAACGACGGCGCGATTTTGGTGGATGGACACAACATCAAGGACTTTACCCGTCAAGATCTGCGCTCGAAATTTGCCATGGTGCTGCAGGATACCTGGCTTTATAACGACACCATCCGTGAAAACATCCGCTATGGCCGCGAAGATGCCAGCAATGAAGAAGTAATGCGTGCCGCTGAAATGGCCCACGTAGACCACTTCATCCGCACCCTGCCAGGCGGCTGCGATATGGTGCTCAACGAAGAAGCCACCAACATCTCTTCCGGCCAAAAGCAGCTGCTGACGATTGCGCGCGCTATCCTGGCTGACCCACAAATCCTAATTTTGGACGAAGCCACCAGCTCGGTCGATACCCGCACAGAGGTGCTGATCCAAAAAGCCATGGATACGCTGATGAAAGGCCGCACCAGCTTTATCATTGCGCATCGACTTTCCACCATCCGCAACGCCGATATGATTTTGGTGATGCGTGATGGCGACATCGTCGAAAAGGGCAAGCATGAAGACCTGCTAGAACAAAAGGGCTTTTATGCTGAGCTATACAACAGCCAGTTTGAGATGCAGCCCGTCAGCCCGTAATCTGCTGATAACAGCATTAACGATAAAAATGAGACCTGCTCGTTTTAAATGGAGCAGGTCTTTTTGATTCATTGGGTGGATTTGGCTGTTGACTTTTTTAATATTTATTCTAAGATTAAAGTAGACCAGAAAATTTATTGCTCTGCTGGGCCGCGGCACAAACACACCAGGCCGATGCCGTGACTTACTGCCACTGGTAACACTGACCTTTGAAAGGAGGTTGAGATGATTTGCCCTTATTGTGGCCAGGAAATGGAAAAGAGAGCACCTCTGCTTGCCAAGGACCTTCCCGGTTGTGCGTTTATTGAACGTTGTTGCGGGATATGCGAAGACCCGCATGAGTTGATCGAATATTGCCACCTGGATAATTCCTACCAGGTCCAAGATAAGCTGCTGGCGGAGTGGTTTGAAAGCCAGGGTTACAGCGCCCGCAAGGTCAACACAGACACCTACGAAATTCGTCCATAAGCGACACAAATATCCTTAAATCAAAAGATATTCTTGCCCTAAATGTGCATGGATAAGCTATAATTTGGCTTACGTCTGAATTGGAGCAAAGCCACCAGCCATAATGCGGCAAGCAAAATTTAATCTTTTTTACTACAGCCAGGTGCAATTGGCCGTGATGGCTATGGTGTTATCTGCTGCCAGCCACATTGTGCTGAGCGGATGGCTACACTGGCAGAGCAGTTTGTTGGTTGGCTTGAGTACCTTTCTAACTTACAGCGTGGATAACCTGTTTGATTGGCAGAAAGACCGCCAACATTACCAGGCAGAGCAGGGGGCAATCCGGCGCTATCATAAACTCAGTTACTTCCTGGTTGCCGTTTGCGTGGTGGGGATTGTGCTGCTGATTTTACAGAGCCAGGCCGCCTTAAAATTGGCTTTGCTGACGCTGGCCACCCTGGTAGTATTTGCCACAGCGCGTTTTTCAGCCTACCGCAGCTTGAACCACAACAAACCTGAAACAGTGCGCGGGTTTAGTGCCAACCGGCTCTTTATCACTAGCATCTGGACCTTTGTATGCGTTTTCCTGCCGCTCTGGTACAGCCAAACCCAGCTGGACCTGCGCGCCTGGCATATTTTCGGGTATTTTTGGCTGCTGATTTTCCCCTTCGCGGTATTGTGGAAGCTGGAAAAGAGCGAGGCTGGCTTGCGCCAGGCGCTGCTGGCAACGCGCTTAGAGCTGGTCATGCAGGCTTTTTGCCTCTCGGCTGGCTTGCTAGTGTTGATTGATACCCTCTTGGGAATCTTCCCAGCGCTGACTTTAGTGCACTTAATACCGCCAGCCACCAGCTTTTTGCTGTTACGGTGGATTTTACAGGGGCAAAGAATCTCACGCCCGCGCATCAGCCTGTACTTAGGGGCTATGTTAGCCGGCAGCCTGGCATCGATTATTTTACACCTTGTGTTCTAACTCAGAAAGAAACTCGTAATTTTTTTAGCAAAATGATATAATAAAGAAAATCTCACTCATTTGTTTTTAAGAATTAGAGATTTTTTGCAGGCGCTGTTGAATTGGAGCATCATTATTTGAGGAGCGTCAAAAATCCACCAATTTACCCACTTACATCGTGATAAGACCTTTTGTTATTTAACCTGAACCCAAGAAAATAAATAAGCCCATTGAGGAATACCCATGAACGATATTGTATTAAGCCTGATCGTCATTGCCTTGACCGGGGTGGTTGTGGCAGCCATATTCGTCCTGACCAAGCGTGCCAAAAAGCAGCAGCTTGAGCGCATTGAAAGCTTAGCCAGGCGGAAAGGCTGGCAGTTTGAAGCCATCAAAGAACCACTAAGCAATGGTTACCGCATGAAAGGCGGAAACTGGACTCTTGAAGCGCTAAAGATTGCGCGCGGGCAGAGCGTGGAACCACAGCAGTCCAATATCTCCAGCGAAACCATCTTTAAATCCAACAGTCTTTACCTGCCAGGGCGTAACATGCTGGTGGGGCCAAAGCCTGCCCAGGTCAATTTAGGCGGGTTTGGGGAGATGCTCAAACAGAAATTGATTCAAACCGTCTTAGGAGACTCTGGCAAGGGTATGGCAGAGGTGCAGTCGGGCAGCAGCACTTTCTGGGAGCGCTTTATGACCTTGGCTAATGACCCCGAAGATGCCCGGCGCATCCTAACGCCACAGGTTGAGCAGCTGTTGATGAAATTTGAAGCCAAAAAGCCAGTATTGAAAGTTACCCAGGCAGGACTGGAAATAAAACTGGATAATGACTACCTGGAAAAAGATGAAGACATTATCAATTTTGTCGAACTAGGTGAAGCCTTGTTAAAGACAAGGTAAGCAAACATTTCAAGATTGGTCGAGGAGCACACTATGAAAAAACAATCGTTTCCGTTAATCCTGGTAATCCTAGCGCTGGTGTTTTCATCGCTAGCTTGCAGCTTAGGCAAGAAGTCAGATGAAGCGCCCATGAAAAGCTCTGATGTGCTGGGAGAAGAATATCGCAGTGAGGAAGGCGGTTTCGTCATTCGAAAGGTATCAAACTATAGTTTTGATGATGTAATCGGTATTGTAAACATGACCGCACCCGATGGCACGGTGGATTCCGGCCCGGGCATCATGGTCTTGGGTGCGATATTAGACCAGGAATTTACCAACGAGGACCTACTTGAGAACATATCCCTCCAAAGCAGCGGGATGGAGGTAGGCAAAGGCAAAAGTAAAAAGGTAGACGGGGTGGATGGTTTGCTGGCTGATATTTCAGGCGACAATAATGGCACAGCAGTCAAAGGCCAGGTTTATACGGCTATGGTCTCCCCAACCCAGGAGTTTGTGCTGTTGGGCATCGCACCAGAGGAACGTTGGAAAGAGCTGGAGCCGATTTTTAAGGAAGTTTTAGATTCTGTTACGTTTTTTGAAGCTAAACCTTATGATCCTGAGGCTGTGGAGTCCCAAGAAGAATTAGAACCCATGGTGGTGGCGCAGGAAACAGCCGTAGCTGAGCCTGAGTTGCTGCGCCAGTGGGCGGTGGAAGCCTATGCCAGCTCAGAGTACTCCACGCCTGGATGGGGTGCGCAGCAGGCGACCGGCGCGCCAAATGTGGAAGAGTGTGAGGATGATGTTTTTGCCTGGGCATCCTTAGACCCCGATACTGAGGAATATATTGAGCTGGTATACGAGACGCCTGTCAGCCCGACTGAGATAAATATCTACCAGTCTTACAACCCTTCTACGGTGGTAGAAGTACAAATTGTAGACCTGGAAGGGCAGGCCTGGGTGGCTTGGACTGGTGAGCCAAAAGAGGTTGCAAATTGCCCAGATTTGATGACCATTACAATTGAGCTGGATGAGCCACTTTATATTGACAGGGTGGTGGTGTTTATTGACCAATCCGTGATGGGTTGGGGTTGGACGGAAATTGACGCGGTGGAGTTGGTAGGTTACCCGCAGGGCACGGACATTCCAGCCCAGCCCGTTGCCCAGCAGACAGACGTGCCCAGCCAGCCGCAGACCCAGCCAACCCTAGCGCCAACCCAGCCTGCCAGCAGTGCGGGCGGCGATGTCAAGGTGCCTACCAATTACAGCGGCTGGATGGCTGGCCCGGTCTACCAAGGATACCTTAAGGTCAAGGTCTATGAAACACGCGTAGAAGAGTTGGATAAGCTGATGACTATCCCGGGCACGAAGAGCACCGACTCATGGAAGCCCATCCCGGAGCATATGGACTCTTACATCTATGATACTGGTGTGGATGGCATGAAGATCTCGATCAAGGTGCGCACGGATGGGGTGGTGTACTGGAAGACTTTCTATGCCAATAATTACCCAAAAGATTACAAGTTAGCCACTGTGACCAGGGCAAATTACGAAGTCCTGGATGGGCTATATAAGAAAGATAAAGTCATACCTTATGCCGTGATGGCAAATTTATTGGAGTCTCCTGGCTTTTTGTTTGAGGCGAAATTCCATGAAGATGGGAAAACGGTGCGTGAACAATTTCAATGGTATTCAAATGATGGTTATATCATGTCTGGTTTATTCTTAGATGGAAAACTGACGGGTATGGCTGGCTTGGTCTACCGTAAGTTAGATTAATTTTTCGTTTTGTTTGGAGGTAAACATGTCATCTAATTTCCTATTGATCTTGTGTGGGGGTGGATTTGCCTTGTTTTTTGGTGCGTTAGGCGTCCTGCTTATTGTGCTGAACATTCGTAGCAAGAAAAAATCTGAAGCGAGCCAGGGTTGGCCCGACACAACTGCCAAGATCTTGAAATCTGAGGTGCGGAAGGAACGGGGCATGGAAGATGAGGATGGCAGTGCTAATTATTATTTTGTACCTCATATTGAATATGAATACGAGGTAGAGGGTGCGGTTTATAAGGGTAAGAAATTCAGCTTCGGCAGTCACCCTTCCTTTAGTCAACAAGCAAAAGCACATACGTACCTGGCGCAGTACCCGCTTGAAGCATCGGTCAATGTCTATTATGATCCAGCCAACCCACAGGAAGCTGTGCTGGAACGCATAGCACGCAGCTCAAAACTAGGTATGATCATGGGCATTGTTATGCTGGTTGTTGGGCTGGGGACTTTAGCCTTTATGATGATTTTGCTCTTAATCAATTACTTAAGTTAATCGAATAAAAAATAAAAAACAGCAGGTTTAAGCCTGGTGCTTGGCCTGCTGTTTGTTATTAGCGATAAACTGATTATAGATTGGTCTTTACCAGATGCCCGGGATGAGTAGGTAAGGCACCTTGCTGGTATATTCCTCGTATCCACTGATCAGGCGTAAAATGTGCCGGTCTTCACCAGTGGTTTTGAGCACGAAACATATCACCACCAAAACCGTCAGGATGATATTCCACCAGCTTGGGAAAACCAGGCAGGTACCGAAGGCTTGCATGACCGCGAAGGCATAGAGCGGGTGCCGTACTACCCGGTAGGCACCAACATCCACCAAGGCGTGGTCAGGCTGCAAGCGCGCAACGGCAGACCAGTACTTGCCAAGCTGGTAACGCGTAATGGATACGCCAATTGTGCCGGCGAGGGTCAGGGCTAGACCGGGGTAAACCAGGGCTGCGGTCAGGCTGGTATCTACCCAGGGGATGCGTCTGCGCAGAATTAGCAAGCCAGTGATCCATACCAAGGAAGAAAACAGGGAAATTAGGATGACTAGTGGGCGGTCGTGATAGATATGGCTGGGGTCGATTTTCTGGCGCAGGTTGACGACCAGCCCCCTTCCAGCCTGCCAATAGATGATGAACCACAAAATCATAATGGCCAAAGCAATAATGCGCAGGGTGTATATTATAGGCGTCAAAGATAGCTATTTTCCTTTTTGTCAGAATTATCTAATATTTTACCTAATATTAAGAGAAATTACACGTGTGGTAGAATAGGCTTTCTTTTGAATATGGGCATCAATATAAAGCAATCAACTCGGTATTTCTATATCATTCTTGGCAGCCTGTGCGTGTTGCTAGGCGTTATTGGCATTATTGTGCCTATCCTGCCGACCACGCCTTTCCTGTTATTGGCAGCATTTTTGTATGCTAAAAGCTCACAGCGTTTTCTCGATTGGCTGCTCAATAATCGCTTGTTTGGGCGTTACATAGATAATTACCGAAGCGGGCGGGGGATTCCGCTGCTGCAGAAAATCCTGACTATCACCAGCTTATGGTTAACAATTGGGGTATCTGCGCTGTATTTTGTCGAGTCCTGGTGGGTTAGGGGTCTCTTGCTTGTGATTGCGCTTGGTGTGACAGTTCATCTTGTACGGGTCAAGACATACAAGGAAGGAGTCCTTCATCAACCTTCTTTGGGACATCTAGAAATAGAAAATGAATAGGGGTAAAATCTGACAAGGATGTAAGGGACAGCCTGCTTAATCCTATCCAACATTCACAAAAGTGCAACAATCAACAAAAATAGTAATATACTAACAAAATTAAATTAACCTAGTATCCAGGTTTGCTTGGTCTTCTCCCCATGCCTGGTAAAAGTCATTGGGAATCCCCAACCGCGCCAACATGCGCCCAACGGTCTGGTCCACCAGCTGCTCTAAGCTTTGTGGTTTGGAATAGAAAGCTGGGATAGGCGGGAAGATGATGGCACCAGCTTGGGATGCCAGACTCATCAGGCGTAGGTGACCAGCGTGCAGGGGCGTCTCACGGACTGCCAGGAGCAGCGGGTGGCCTTCCTTCAGGCACACATCTGCAGCGCGTTGGAGCAGGTTTTCGGCGTAGCTATTGGCAATGCCTGAGAGGGTCTTGATGGAACAAGGCGCTACCAGCATCCCATCGGTGTGATATGAGCCTGAGGCAATGGGTGCGCTCAAGTCTTCAGGGGCATAAACTTTATCTGCCTTCCTATGCAATTCCTCAGCCTGGAGGCCTAACTCCTGCGATAGGATGGTATGTGCACTGCGGCTGATGACCAAGTGGGTTTCAATCCCCAATGCGTGCAGTAGGTGTAAGGCGCGTACGCCGTAAATGGCACCACTCGCGCCAGAGATACCTAATATAATGCGTTTCTTTTTACTCATCGCTTGAATACTCCTTTCTGCCGAGCTTGGTATTCTGAGTAATTACCAGAAAATGATTCGAGGCCTTCACTACTGAGAGAGATAATTCGCGTAGCAATCCGGTCCAGGAAGTAGCGGTCGTGCGAGATTGCCAGCAGGCTGCCTTCAAAGTCCAGCAGGGCATCTTCTAGCACTTCACAAGAGGGGATGTCCAGATGGTTAGTGGGTTCGTCCAGGAGTAAGAAGTTGGCACCTGAAAGCGTGATCAGGGCAATCTGCAGGCGTGCACGTTCCCCACCGGATAGGCTGCCCACACGGGTATCTTTCTGACGGTAGTCAAAGCCAAACTTGAGCAGGAAGGCTACTGCTCGGCTCTGGTTAAAATTACCAGCTTTGGAGACAGTGTCAATCAGGGTCAGCTGGGGGTCGAGGGTTTCAAATTCCTGGGCATAGTGGCCAACCCGCACGCTGGGACCGAGATAAACCTCGCCCTGGTCGGGTTGCAGCTGGCCTAAAATGACCCTGCTGAGCAAGGACTTTCCTGCGCCATTGGGACCGATCAGCCCGACTCGCTCGCCGTAGCCTAGGTAGAGGTTGATATCTTGCAGAACCATTTGATGCACCCCTGATGGTGCATCAGTAAAGCCTTTGCTGAGGTTGGATATCTCTAAAACCTTGCGGCTGCCAGCCCAACCGCCCAAGTTGATCTCCAAAGGCTTGCTCTCTGTGTCTGGTTTTTCGATGCGCTCCACACGCTCAAGGCGTTTGAGAATGGCTGCGCCGCGTTTGGAAAATTTTTCGTTGTCGTAAATCTTGCCCCAGGTCAGCAGCCTTTTTGCCGCAAGTTCCAAGCGCAGGATCTCTTTATGCTGGGCTTGGTACAATTGTACCTGCCTGGCCTGGCGTAGTTGCTTTTCAAAGATGTATTCAGAATAAGTACCGCTGAAAGTGGTCAGCTGCCCGTTTTCAATTTCTATGATGGCATCCACAACCATATCTAAGAAGTAGCGGTCATGAGAGACAATCACCACCACACCCGAAAAATTCTTGATCAGCTGCTCTAAAAGCAACTTGCCATCCAGGTCGAGGTGATTATCAGGCTCATCCAGCAGCAACACACTCGGTTTGGCGATTAGGATGCGTGCCAGGCCAACCAGCTTTTTTTGACCGCCGCTTAATTTACCCAAGGGCAAGTTGAGCTCATGCTCTTTAAAACCCAGGTTGCGCAGCAGGCTAAGTGCCTGGCCGTCCAAGCCTGGTCCGCCTAGTTGGGTAAATTTCTCCAGCAGGGCAGCCTGGTGTTCGATGAGGCGGGTTAGCTTTTTTGAATCTTGGGCAATTGCAGGGTCGGCAAAGCGCGCTTCGGCTTGGGAAAGCTCTGCTTCCAATTTTAAAACCTGCCCTGCACCGCTGCGCACTGCTTCAAAGGCACTCTGCTGTGGGTTGAGGTCTACATCCTGGGCCATGTAAGCCAAAGTGTCTGTTTTGTCGCGCAGCACCGAACCGCTATCGGGTTTGAGGTCTCCTAGAATGAGCTTGAGAAGGGTGGTCTTACCGCTGCCATTAGCGCCAACGATGCCATAAACGGTCTGCTCGTGTAGTTCACACTGCACGTTTTGCAGGATTGGCAGGGAAGGGTAAGAGAAGGTCAGCCCGTCAAGACGAATTTTGATCATGAAGGTTCAGTCCGGGTCTGTAAAGGAAATTGTGCCTTGCTTGGCATCCACTTTGGCATATGCGCCATCGGGTATGCGTTCAATAGGAAGTGAATCAATGCAGGGAATTTCGGCAATGATGCAGCCCACGGCGGTGATGGTTTCGCAAGCGCTATTGACGATGGCGGCCGGGGCCAGGCCGTTCTTGGCCAGGCGGTAAAGCGTGTAAGAGCCGACAGTTGAGCCTTTACCTGTGGGGAAGACCAGGATTTTTCCCGCTATACACTGACCCTCTAGGTCGTGGCCTTTTTCAACGACCAGACCGCTCTCAGGGTCTACGCCGCCATAGAAACTGATGCCCATTTTAGAGACCAAGGTTTGCCCGCTGGCAAGTCCGGGGAAAATTTCGCGACCCTGCAGGATCATTGGCAAGCCTCCTCAACGACCTCATCAAAGGGCAGCATGCGCACCTTGAATTGATTCTTGGCCTGGGCGTAGTAGCAGGCTTTGGCGGAATCGCTGAGCATGGCTTTGAAGCGTCCCTTGATTGGCGCTACCACGCAGCAAGTGTCCACGGCAAACTTAGCACCAGCAGCTTCAATGACCTGGCTATAACCGGCTTGGTCTGCCAGCTTTTTGACCGGGCGCGAGGTAGTTATCCAAAACTCTTTCTTGACCTGCCGGCCGTTTAAGAGTTGGGCAATGCGCGCCACTTCCCTGAGGGAAAGGTGCGGGCAGCCCAGGCTAACAAAGTCCACCTCTTCAGGTCTAGCGGTATTCAGTTGCTGCTCTGCTAGTGCCAGGTGATTTCCATCGATGCGGATAGTCTCTTCGGGTGCTTCAAAGAGGGTTGATTCGGGGGTGACACCCTGCATGTGAAACAAAGCAGCCCCACCATAAGTAGCCAGGCTGGCACAAAATGACTTAAGTTCTTCCAGGTTGGCACTTGTGACGCCGCGGACATACGCCACCTGGCCTTTGCCCTGCAACCTGTCTCCGATGGCTTTACCCAGTGCGCCAAAGTAATGCGTGCCACAGACCTTGGCAGTGACCTCAACGGTCAGGGTGGGCTTACGCTGCTTATCGAGGTGGTATCCATAAGCAGGTGTAAA
>ENA-UOUL01004820-UOUL01004820.1-bioreactor-metagenome-genome-assembly--contig:-NODE-4820-length-12131-cov-3.965903_pt1 | contig 12131 bp, 10 predicted proteins | sample MGYA00249838_ERZ747220 | MGnify/ENA primary metagenome ERZ747220 (study PRJEB28778, sample SAMN05720191) | bioreactor metagenome | isolation source: Anaerobic biogas reactor | place: USA:Washington...
GGTTTCGCCCGGCGCCAGATAGGCATCGATGTAGAGGATGCGATCGGCAGCCTTGATCACATACCCGAGCTGTCCCAACCACCAGAAGGCCAGTTCATCTGGTGCGAGGCTGCACGCATCGATCTCGGCGATCAGTTCCCCATGCGTCTTGATGGCAACACCTCCGCGTGCTAGTGGCTGTGAGGATGGTCGTGGCCATGCTTGTGGTCATGAGCATGAGTATGCGCGTGCCCGTGAGCGTGGTCGTGATCATGAGCATGGATGTGGTCTGAGCCACTGGTATGGCTGTGGGTGTGCGCGCTACTGACTGGCGTATGGCGCGCGGGAGGCAGGTCCAGCTCTTCGCCGATCCACACTCGCACCACATTAGCCCACGGCAGCTCCTTTTTACCCATGCCGTAACCCACCTTCTGGATGCGCATGGCCGGCTGGCGGAACTCGGCCAGGCTGCCAAGCAAACCCGCGCCCGTGGGGGTGACCAGCTCGATCTGCGCCGACGAGGGAATCGTAGGGGCTTGTGCACGTGCCAGCAATGCCAGGGTAGCCGCTGCTGGCAGCGGCATCATGCCGTGCGCGATGTGAATCATCCCGAGGCCCAGAGGTAGCGGAGACGCATAAACCTTCTCGATGCCCAGCGCCTCAAGGGCCAGCGCAAATCCGACGATGTCGACCAGCGAATCCACCGCCGATAGCTCGTGAAAGTGCACCTCGTCGGGGGCCAGGCCATGGATTGCGCCCTCCACCTCGGCGATGGCAGTAAAAACCGCCAGGCTTTGGCCGGTGACACGTTCTGAAAGACCGCTGGCTGCCAGCAACCTGCGCACCGCAGGCAGAGAGCGGGCGGGCTGCGAATCGTGCGGGTCGTGCACCGTCAGGGTAGTAGCGGTAATGCCGTGCTGGATAGCACGTTCGCTCGTTACCAGATCGCTGCTCAACCCGAGACTGCCGATGCCCTCATGCAGGGCTTTCAGCTCAAAACCAGCGTCCAGCAAGGCGCTCAGGAGCATGTCACCGCTGGCGCCCGAAAAGCAATCAAAGAAGACAACTGTCTGACCCATCTGTTTGCAAGCCTCCAATATGTCGTCAATCACACATTATAGGGCTTGGTACCTGCTGGTCAACCTCTGCGAGAGGCGCTTGACACATCCTGATCCTCGTGATACATTATCCGCAACCGAACTGGCCATGGCGTGCCATGCGCTGTCCTTGCTGGGTTCGGTAAACGGCCAGCCGGAACGGGCTGGTTTTTTGTTTGGCAGGAGAGAATATGGTTGAAATGTTGCCGTTTCGCGGCGTCCATTACGCGCTCAATACTCTGGATGGCGCGGTGCTGGCACCGCCCTATGACATCATATCGGAGGCTGACCGCCTACGCCTGGTAGGGCAGCATCCTCACAACATCGCGCGCATCGATGTCACCCCGCAGGGTGCCGACCCCGCCAACTGGTATGCGCTCGCGACCGAACGCCTGCGAGATAGCCTGTCCGAGGGCATCCTGGTGCAGGATACACAACCGGCTTACTATGCCTATGTGCAGCAGTTCGTCCTGCCGGACAGGCGCACCTTTACCAGGCGCGGCCTGTTCGCAGCTGTGCGCCTGGCTGAGTGGGGCAAGGGCATCTACCGCCACGAGTTCACGCGTACGGCACCGCGTGCCGACCGCCTCAACCTGATGCGCGCCACCCGTGCGCAGCTTAGCCCTGTATTCGGCATGCTGTCTGATCCGGGCGCTCAGCTGCAAGCCTGGCTGCAGCCGCCAGATAAACCGTGGCTGGATTACACCGATGCCGATGGTGTACGCCAGATCTTTTGGGCCATCGATTCGGCCAACGAGCTCAAGGCGCTTCGCAGTTACCTGGCGGACAAAGAGATCGTGATCGCCGACGGCCACCATCGCTACGAGACAGCCCTGGCTTACCGCGATGAACGGCGTGCCGCCGTGGGTGCACCAGCAGATGCACAGGATTATGACTACGTGCTGATGTATGTGTGCGCGGTTGAGGATCCTGGTCTTGTGATCTTGCCCACCCATCGCGTGGTGCGGGGTTTGCCCGGCTTTGATATCGATAAGCTCTTGCGCTGTCTATCCGAGCGCTTTGTGGTGGAATCTGCTCCTGCGGACGTACCGCTGGAGGAAGCAATTCGCCGTTCGAGCAACGACCGCGTAGCCTTTGGCGTGTATACCGGTGCCAACGGGCGATTTATCTGTCGCAGACGTACCGCCGCCGACGCAGCTGCGCGTGCTGCGGGCGCTCCGGAGACGCTGGATGTCGCCATCCTGCAGCACTCTGTGATGGAGGGGTGCCTGGGGATCGATGCGGCCGCTCTAAAGGGCGGTGAAAACGTGTTTTACACCATCCACGAAGACGAGGCTGCCGGCATGGTGGCGCGCGGCGAGGCTCAGGCGACTTTTATCCTCAACCCGACTCTGCTTTCGCAGATTTGGGAGAGCGCCCGCCGTCTGGAAACCATGCCGCAAAAAAGCACCTATTTCTATCCCAAACTACTGACAGGCCTGGTGCTGCGCCTGCTCTAGGTGAGTCTGGGATTGTGGGCCTAACCTGAACCGAGGAGAAGAGAGATGCGCATTCTGGTAACCGAACCGCTCGAAAAGACCGGCATGGAGATCCTGCAGCGAAACGCGCAGGTCGATGTCGTCATAAATGACCAGGCAGTGGTCCGCCTCGATCTCGTTATAGCGCAAGGCTTCGCGGATCGCCTCGCCGCTGAGGTTCATGTAGGTCAACGGCTTGAGCAGCAGGCAGGATGTCCCGCCGATGCGTGCCGTCGCGGTTAAGCTGCGGTAGCGGATACGGTCGACCGGTGCCTGATGGCGCTGCGATAGCAGGTCGATCACCTGGTAACCGCTGTTGTGCCAGGTCTGTTCGTATTTTCGGCCCGGGTTACCCAATCCTGCGATCAGCCATTTTGTCTCCGCCACCGTCAATCCCCTTTTCGTTTCCCGCAGACAACATCGTCCCGCGGGGTAAAAGTCCCTGCGGGCAACCGATGCGGTCCGTATGTTTATCTCCCATTATACACCAGATCGGTCTTTCGTCATGTGGAAAAATCCATGCACACCCTGTGGATAATGTGGATAACTCTGTGCATAACCGGCTTGCTGTGTTTCACGTGTCATCTGCCTGTAAACTGCTTGTAACATGATGTTTCACGGCTGGCCGGAAACGGGGTTGAAAGCGTCGAAATGGCTTTCTGCGGGCCTGTCGGGCAGCGGCAGAACATTCTTTCTGCCAGATGCCCTTGTGGATAACATCAGGCGAGATTGCGCCCCAGCAATGCCTCGAACTGACTGCGGTACAGCTGCTGGTAGTGGCCGGGCTGCCTGACCAGTTCGGTGTGCGTGCCGCTCTGCGCGATAGATCCGTCCGCCACGACCATGATACGGGTCACGTTTTTGATTGTTGAAAGTCGATGGGCGATGATGAACGAGGTCCGGCCGACCATCAGGCGGTCCAGGCCCTGCTGGAGCGCCTTTTCCGTCTGCGTGTCGATGCTGGCGGTCGCCTCGTCAAGAATCAGGATGCGCGGGTCGGCCAGCAGCACGCGGGCAAACGAGATCAGCTGGCGTTCGCCTGCCGACACACCTGACCCCTGGTCGTTGATCTGCGTCTGGTACCCGTTGGACAAGCGCATGATAAATGGGTGCGCGTGGACGGCGCGAGCCGCTTCGATACATTCATCGTCGCTGGCGTCCAGCCGGCCGTAGCGGATGTTGTCCATGATCGTGCCCGGGAACAGGAAAGGATCCTGCAGCATGATGCCCATTTGGGTGCGCAGGGAATCGAGGGTGACGGTGTCGACCGGGTAGCCGTCAATCGTGATGCGGCCCTGTTCGATGTCGTAAAAACGGCACAGCAGGTTAATCACCGTCGACTTGCCGGCGCCTGTCGGTCCGACGAGCGCGATGGAGTCACCCGGGTTGACTGAAAAGGTGACATGATCCAGAACGGGATGGCCCGGGTCGTAGGCGAAAGACACATCCTCAAAACAGACTTTGCCCGTGACCCGGGGCAGAACGGCCGCGTCGGGCTTGTCCGCAATGACCACCGGTTCGTGCAAAAATTCGAAGATCCGTTCGATGTAGGCCGCCGAATTGATCAGGGCGTTATAGAAGTTGGCCAGGTTGTTGACCGGCAGCCAGAAGCGCCACACATAGCCGACAAAGGCGACGATGGCCCCGATCGAGATCGGGTCGCCGTTGGCCTGGCGCAGCCAGATGGCGCCCGCGGCATAGAGCAGGGCGACCGTCGCGTTGGAGACCGTGTCGACAAACGGCCACATGACCATGTTAAGACCTGCCGAGCGCAACCAGCTGCGTTTGAACTCGCTGATTAGGCGATGGTAGATGCCGCGGTTGACCGATTCACGGGCAAAAACCTGGGTCACCTTCATGCCCGTCAGGCTTTCCTGCGTGTAGGCGTTCAGGTTGGCATTCTTGCGCGACAAGAACTGCTGGGCCCGGCGCTGGGCATTTTTCAGCAGGAGGATGCCCAGGAGCAGCAGTGGCAGGCCAGCCAGTGCGTAGAGCGTCAGCAGCGGGTCGACCAGCAGCATATAGGCGACGATGATCACAAGGCTGAGCAGGTCAACCAGCGAGTTGACCAGTCCGTTGGAGATCAGGTCGCTGACTGCGTTGACATAGTTGACGATACGGACCAGGATCTTGCCGTGCGGCCGGTCGTCGAAATAGGTGAAAGGCAAGCGCTGCAGGTGCCGGAACATATCCAGGCGAATGTCGTGGATAATGCTCTGGCCGACGAAATTCATGCGGCGCATGCGATAGGCGGTCATCAGGGCGACAAAGGCGACAATCAGGGTATAGCCGGCCGAGATGAGAATCAGCTCCAGGATGTTTTTGCCTGGAATCGTGGTGTTGATCGCCCGCATCAGCAGCAGCGGCGACAGCAGGTTCAGCGAGCTGGCCAGGATCATGACCACGAAGGTTTTCAACAAGATCTTCGCGTAAGGCAGCGAATAGTGCATCAGGCTCCTGAACTGGCTGAAATTAAAAGGCGCTTCCAGGCTTTCGTCTATATCATAACGGTTGCGTGCCATCGGCGGCTGCACCCCCTTCCAGGCTCAGCGCGGCTGTCTCTTCTGCGGTCAGGCCGGCCTGCGTTGCAAAGACATCAAAGTAAATGCCCCGGAGCGCGAGCAGTTCTTCGTGGGTACCCCGTTCCACGATGCTTCCCTCGTCGAGCACGATAATCTGATCCGCGTTGCGAACCGATGATATCCGGTGGGCAATGATAAAGACGGTGCTGTCCGTCAGGTCCCGGGCCAGGGCCTGCTGGATCTCGTGCTCCGTCTCCATGTCGACGGCTGAGGTCGTATCGTCCAGGATCAGAATCCTGGGGCGGATGACCAGTGCGCGCGCCAGGGCGATTCGCTGCCGTTGGCCGCCGGACAGGCCGACGCCGCGCTCGCCGATGATCGTGTCGTAGCCATCGATCATCTTGCGGATAAAGCTATCGGCTGCCGCGGTCCGTGCGGCGGACAGAACCGCCTCCTGCTCGATGTCCGGTACGCCGTACGCGATGTTGCCTTCGATCGTGTCCGAGAACAGGAAGACATCCTGCATCACCATACCGATGTTGCGCCTTAGTTCCTGGAGGTTATAGTCGCGCACATCGATGTCGTCGATCAGGATAGCGCCGAAGGTGGTGTCGTAAAGCCGTGGGATCAGGTTGATCAGGCTGGTTTTCCCGGATCCGGTCAGCCCGACAACCCCGATCGTCTGGCCTGGTTCGGCCACCAGGTTGATGTTCTTCAAACAAGGCTGCAGCGCGTGTCCTTTGCGTTCACCATAGGTGAAGGTCACATCCCGGAATTCAACTTTACCCCGGATGCTGGCCTTGCGCTTCTGTTCAAACGGCTCGTCGTCTGCCGTCGCCTTGTCAGCTTGGTCCTGGGGCTGGAGGATGCGCGGGCGCTCAATAAACAAATCGACCACCTTGGCGGCGGAAGCCGCATAGCGCTGGATTTCGTTCATCAGGTTGCCGGCCATGCGCATCGGCTGTGTCAGGACAAAAAGCAGGCCGTTGAAGGTCACCAGGCCGCCGATCGTCAGCTGGCCACGAATGACCAGGATGCCGCCCACGAGGATTACCGGCATCGTGAGCAGGTTAGCCAAACCGTCCAGGGCCGGCAGAAAGCGGACCGCAGCCTTGTTGTGGCGCATGTTGGCGTCACGGTAACTGACATTCTGCTTTTCGAATTTCTCTTCCTCATAATCTGCCCTCGCAAAAGCCCGAACGACCCGGTTGCCGGCGATGTTCTGCTGGACTACCGAGTTCAGGCGTGAAAAAGCCTCGCGGATTTCGCTCCAGATCGGGCGGACCGTACGGCCAAGGCGATAAGTCAGAATGAAAATCGCCGGACTGATCAAAAGGGCCACCAGGGCCAGTTTCCAGCTGACCGTGAAAATATACAGCGAGCCGAAAATAAACAGGATGACGCTCTCGAGCGTGGCGAAAGCGGTATAGGCGATGAAATGGCGGATCATGTCGACGTCGCCGGTCATCTTGGACATGATGTCGCCGATGCGTGAACGCCCGTAAAAAGACGCGTCCAGGTTCTGAAGATGCCGGTAAAGGCTTTCGCGGATGCGCATCACGGTGTTTTGCGAGCAGGATTCGAACTGGTAGCGGAACACAACCGCGATACACGACCTGGCCAGGGGAATCAGGACCAGCAACAGCAAATAGCGCGGCAGCAGTTCAAGCTTGCGATCTGTTAGTACGTCGTCGACCAGCAATCCGGTGATCGTCGCGGGGATGACACTGGTTGCAACAAAGACCAGGTCGAGCAGCTGGGCAAAAAGAAATCGGCCCCTGACTGGCCTGATCAAATCCAAAAACCACTTAAAGGGACGATTCGAATACAAATAAGCCTGGTTGGTTTGTGTTGCCCGGTATTGCTCCGTTCGTCGTTTCTTCAAATCATCACCGCCGATCCGTCAGCGCGGGGCCGGACCGCCCATTTCGCTAAATGCTGAATACGATCAGCAATGCCTTGATTTTAACGCGAACCCGGCCATTAAGCAACCGCCAGGCCGGGATCTGGCACCTCGAGCCGGTTATTTCGGCTTTTGCCCAAATTGGTTTGTGTCCAGGCGGATGACCTTGTTCAATCTGGATTCTTAGAACTTGTGGTAAGGTTCGTTGTTTAGCAGTCGAAACCCGCGATAGCACTGCTCCAGCAAGATCAGCCGGGTCATCTGATGGGTGAAGGTCATGCGTGACAGGCACAGGCGATCCTGGGCGCGCGTGAGAACCTGGCTTGCCAGCCCGCTTGCGCCGCCGATAACAAAGGTTACGCTGCTGCCGCCCTTCTCCAACCAGTCCATCAGGTTTTCGGACAGCTGCAGCGAGTCCAACTGGCGTCCGCCCAAGTCAAGTGCGACGACAAAGTCCCGCGGCTTGATCTTCGCCAGGATGCCGCGGCCTTCGTCATCTTTCGCTTTTCCCGGTTCGCGGCTATCCGGCGCGTCAGGCACAATCACCAGGCGTACCTGACAGTAACGGCTCAGCCGTCGGATGTACTCGTCGAGAGCGGCCTGCAGCCAGGCTTCGCGGGTTTTGCCCGGGGAAATGACCGTGATCGTCAAAGGCACAGCGGGTCACTGACGGCGAAGCGGCGCGCGACCGAAATCCGCGCGTCGCGTCCGGGATGGGCGGCGAGGCTGTTCAGGTACCTGCCGACGGTTAAAAGGGCCAGCTCCGGGTAGTTGTTCTCCTTGCTCAGGTGCGACAGGACAAACTGCTCGGTTCCTGTTTCAAGCAAACTGCCGACGGCATGGGCGCAATCCTGGTTGGAGAGGTGGCCGACCGAAGAGCTGACACGCTGCTTGAGCTGGGCCGGATACGGGCCGGCCATCAACATGACCGGATCGTAGTTGGCCTCGATCAGGACCACGCGGCTGCCCGACGCCTGCTGGAGCAAATGTTCGTCCATTTCGCCGATGTCGGTCAGCAGCGTAACCGCGCCATGGCCGCTTTCTACCCGATAGCCGACTGGCGACACGGCGTCGTGCGGCGTGGCAAAACTGGTCACGGACATGCTGCCGATCGTAAAGGCTTTGTCTTCGCGAATCAAGTGCACCAGGTCTTCGTCGATGTTGCCCAGGCCGGAGCGCATCGCCAGCCAGGTCGGTTCATTGACATATAGCGGCAGTTTGTAGCGGCGCATCATCGCGCCGACTGACGCAATGTGGTCGGCGTGCTCATGTGTGACCAAAAGCGCGTCAAGCGATGCGGCATCTTCGCCGATGGAAAGCATCGCTTGCTCAATCGTCCGGCAAGCCACACCCGAATCGACCAGGATGCGGGTGCTGTCAGCGGCAATCAGCACGGCGTTGCCGCTGCTGCCGCTGCGCAGCGGACAGACCAGGGTCCTGTTTCGCATCAGCTGTCCATCCGCGTAATGTCGGCGCCGAGTTGGCGCATTTTCCGGATAAAGTTTTCGTAGCCGCGCTCGATCTTGTTGATGTCGGTTACTTCGGTCTCGCCGGCGGCGGCCAGTCCGGCCAGCACCATGGCGGCACCGGCGCGCAGATCACGCGCCATGACCTTGGTTCCAGTCAGAATGCTTGAGCCTGCGATAATCGCGACATGGCCCGCGACCATGATGTCGGCGCCCATCGTCTTCAGGTCATCGACATATTGGAAGCGGTTCTCCCAGACATTCTCCAGCATTTTGCTCGAACCCTTGGCAGTTGTCAGCAACACGGTCGTCTGCGGCTGAAGATCGGTCGGAAAACCCGGGTATGGCATGGTCTTGAAATTGGCGGCCAGCAGCTCACTGCCTGGATCCATCCAGACCCGGATCCAGTCGTCGCCGGTATCAACCGAGATGTTCATTTCCTCCATTTTGGCTGTCAGGGGCTCCATGTGCCTGGGGATCACATTGCGCACCGTCACGTCGCCCCGGGTCAGCGCGCCGGCCAGCATGTAGGTGCCGGCCTCGATCTGGTCGGGGATGATCGAATACGTTGCGCCGGCCGGCAGCTGCGACACCCCGGTGATACGGATTACATCGGTACCGGCGCCGCGGATATTGGCGCCCATGGTGTTGAGAAAATTGGCCACGTCGACGATATGCGGCTCTCGGGCAGCGTTCTCGATCACGGTGGTCCCCTCGGCTTTCGCCGCGGCGATCATGATGTTGATCGTAGCGCCGACACTGACGACATCGAGAAAGATGTGCTCGCCGTGCAGATGCTCGGCTTCTACATTGATCTTGCCATACTCGATCGTGACGGTGGCGCCAAGCGCCTCAAAGCCCTTCATGTGCTGGTCGATCGGCCGGGCGCCAAAATTACACCCGCCAGGCATGTAGATGCTGGCCTTGCTGAAGCGGCCAAGTAACGCGCCCAGCAGATAATAAGAGCCGCGGATGTGGCGGACCTTGTCATGAGTCGCTTCCCAGCTGGTAATCGTGCTGGGATCAAGGAACAAGGCCCCGTCCGGGTCATGCTTGACTTGGGCTCCCAGCGCCTTGCAGATTTCAATCATGACATTCAGATCGGCGATATCCGGGATGTTTTCGATTTTACAAGGTCCGTCCAGCAGCATCGCTGCCGAGATGATGCCCAAAGCGGCGTTCTTCGAGCCGCTGACAGACACATCTCCGGTCAGTCGGTTGCCGCCGCGGATAATATAGCTGCTCAATCACATTCCTCCTCAGATCGGTTGCGTATTCTGCCCGGCTGCCGGCAGCGCCTGTTCGTCTGCGTCCGGCCTGACCAGGTCCTCATCGCGAACCACCTTGTACGCCTTGGTGTCCCCGAGATCGGCGCTCTCGTCTGCCTGATCGCGTTCCAGGATCCGGTCAAGCAGCCGGGCACCTTGTTTTTTCTCCAGCTGGGTCAGGTCGCTGTCAGCCAGGCCCATTTCCTGGGCCATGGCGCGCAGCTCTTCGGCCGCGGCAAGGTGCAGCGGGTCGACCGGCGGACAGTTCTGCCGGCAGGCGTTAAGCGCATCCTGCATCACTTTTCGGGCAATCGGGATCATCACGGTGAATTCCGTGCCTTTTCCCAGCGTACTGGCGACACTGATCTTGCCGTTGTGCAGCTCGACCAGTTCGCGGGCGATCGACAAACCGAGTCCGGTTCCGCCAAACATGCGCGAACCGGTCATGTCTACCCGGTAAAAGCGGTTGAAAATCCTGGGCAGGTGCTCTTTGTCGATGCCAAAACCCGTATCGGCTACCTTGACATACACGTCGTCAACCAGATAGCTGATATAGACTTTGACCGACCCGCCCTTTTCGGTGTACTTGATGGCGTTGCTGACCAGGTTGGTGATGACACGCTCCATCGCGGTCCGGTCGACAAAAACGAGCGGGATCCGCGTCAGGGTGTAACAGGACATGTCGATCGCCTTGTCCTGGGCCTGGTGCTGCATCCTGTCGACGACCTGGCGGACGACCTGGGTGAAGTCCAATAGCTCCAGGCGGACCCGGATGCCGCGGCTGTCGATACTTGACAGCAAGAGCAGATCCTCGACCAGGCGTTCCATGCGCAGCGCGTCGTCGTGAATGCGCCAGATATCCTTGCGCACCGCATCGCCGTTCTTTTCGGCCAGTCCCCACTCCAGCAGGGATTCCGAATAGGTCTTGATCGTTGTCAGCGGCGTCTTGAGCTCATGGGAGACGTTGGCGACGAATTCCTTGCGCTGTTTCTCCTCACGTTCCTGATCGGTGATGTCCTGCAGCACGACAATGTTGCCCGCACGGCGTCCCTCGTCGAAGCGGGACTCCTTCAGCCGGATACGCAAAATCCGCTCGGCGTGCTGGATCATGCCGCTGATCTGCCGGTTGCCCAGCAACGCGGCCGCCTGGATGCCGTTTTCCTGCCCGTAGCGGCTGATAAAATCGGACAGAGATTCGGGAACAGGGTCTGGCGAGAGCATCTTGCGCGCCGCGGGATTCGAATTGATCCGGACGCCGTCACTGCTGTAGGCGATGACCCCGACATCGAGATCGGCAAGAATGGCCTCCGACTTGTTTCGCTCGTCGATAAACTGGCTGACCATCGAGGCCATCTCACGATCCTTGCGCTGGCGGTAACGCCGGTTCCGCCAGCCGCAGCCAACAAGCATCAGCAAGAAGGCAAGCAGGAACGCCGCACCGGCCCAGACAGCCGGATGCAGCGCACCGATCGAAAACATGTTTTGAAGGCACGCAATCATGTCCGTTGATGGTCTTCCTTCCTGTTTTTCCGATGGCCGGTCGGATTATTCATGGCTGGGATTCTTATCGAAATAATAACCGACACCGCGCTTGGTAAGCAAATACTTGTACTGGCTCTGGTCCGGCTCGAGCTTCTCCCGTGTGCGCCTGACGGTGACATCGACCGTCCGGACATCGCCGAAGTATTCGTATCCCCAGACTTTTTCAAGCAGCGCTTCCCGCGAGAAAACCTGTCCGGCATTCTGGGCCAGGAACCGGACCAATTCGAATTCACGCAAAGTCAGCTCGATCACTTCGCCGCTCCGGCGGACCTGGTAGGCTTCGTGATCGATTTCCAGATCCCCGAAAACCATCACCCGCTGGTGCTCGCCCAGGTTCATGTCAGCCAGGCTGACACGGCGCAGCTGGGCTTTGACACGGGCCAGGACTTCACGCACGCTGAACGGCTTGGTGATATAATCGTCGGCGCCCAATTCCAGTCCGAGCACCTTGTCGATCTCCTCGCTCTTGGCTGTCAGCATCAGGATCGGCACGCTGGTCTGCTGGCGCAGTTTGCGGCAGACATCGAATCCGTCCATGCGGGGCAGCATGCAGTCAAGCAGGATCAGGTCGGGTTTCATGGTCAGGCCCATTTCCAGGGCCTGGGCGCCGTCGTAAGCGGCCAGCGTCTGGTATCCCTCGCGTTCAAGGTTCGCCTTCAAGATATCCACGATGTTATGCTCGTCATCAACGATCAGGATCTTCGCACACATACGCCTGCTCCTTTGTTATCGAATTCGATCAGCCACACCGGGACCCTGCAGGAGTCGCCTGACTATCAGACCCATTATATCATGACTTTCGCGGCGTGGCGTACGATCAACGAATCGCGGCATCCCTAATCATAACTGCCGGCTCAGCCGGCAGTTTGGTCCGCC
>ENA-UOUL01004821-UOUL01004821.1-bioreactor-metagenome-genome-assembly--contig:-NODE-4821-length-12125-cov-2.948622_pt1 | contig 12125 bp, 11 predicted proteins | sample MGYA00249838_ERZ747220 | MGnify/ENA primary metagenome ERZ747220 (study PRJEB28778, sample SAMN05720191) | bioreactor metagenome | isolation source: Anaerobic biogas reactor | place: USA:Washington...
GCACACTGAAGGCAGCGGAGGAGGAGAAGCGACATGATCATCGAACGCGTACCCGAAGCCTGGGCCGAGTTCCAGAAGCAGATCGGTGGCCTCTCGCGCCCCACTAGTGAAGTGGAATACGAGCAGATCGTCAGCCTGATGCACCACCTCGCCGACAACTACAGCACGTCCAGCGAACCGTACGCCGCGCTCTTCGACTACCTCGCCACGTTGGCTCATGATTGGGAAGTCGAGAACGAACCCGACCTGAAGAGTCCAGATGTTGCCCCCCAGCAGGTGCTGGCGTACCTCATGGACGAGCATGGTGTCAGTCAGTACCAACTGGCACTGGAAGGAATCGCCGATCAAGGCAACCTCAGCCGCATCCTGGCAGGGGAACGCGGCATCAGCAAGAACCTCGCGAAGAGGCTCGCAGCGCGTTTCAACGTCAGCGCAGAGGTCTTCATCTAGCGGGCCGGTGTGACAGTCGAGCTCGTCTCGCCGGGCACCTACACATCCACCACGCGACGGACGCCACGGGCGAGGCCGGAACCCGCCCAGCCCGTGGCGCCCAACGACCATCACTGGTACTGCAAGTCGACCCCCCTGTCCAGCAACGCCTGGATCTGACCCTGGACAGTCGCGTCGTTCAGGTCGAGGAGGTTGTTGCGCACGTCGACCCAGTCACCGCTGCCGATCCCGGCGTTGGCGACCACCACGTCCAGCCGCTCGAACTGGCTCACCGTGCGGTCGACCGCGCGCTGCATGGCCCCCGCATCGGTCACATCGGCCTCGATCGTCAGAATCGCGCCGGGCAGATCGGCGTCGTCCACCTCGCGCTGCAGCTCGGCCAGGCGCTCGCCGCGCCGCCCGGTGACAGCCACGCAGTCGCCCAACGCCGCGAACATCAGCGCCGCCGCGTGCCCGATGCCCGACGTGCCGCCCGTGATCAGGATTACGCGCGGGGGGCGGGCCGGGATGAACAGCTTGCGGTAGGTATTCATGCGTCTCTCAGCCCAGGCGGCGAATGGCCGCGTTCAGCTCGGCGTGGTCGCGGATCACCGCGTCGGCGGCGCCCTCGCCCCCAGGCGGGACCGGCTGCCCGGCGGCGTTGTACCACACGGCCCGCATCCCCGCCCGCTTCGCGCCGAGCACGTCGGTCGCGAACGAGTCGCCGACCATCACCACCTCACCGGGGGCGTGTCCGGCCTCGCGCAGCACCGCCGTATAATAGGCCGGATCCGGCTTGGCGACACCCAGCTCCAGCGCGGTCCAGATGCCGTCGAAGTAACCATCCAGCCCGCCGCGAGCCAGCGCGGCCCGCACCTGCCCGGCGGTGGACATGACGGCGTTGGTGGCGATGACCAGCCGGTAATCGGGCTGGAGCGCCCGCAGCGCGTCCTCGATGCCCGGCACGACTTTCACGTAAGGCCAGTTGACCATCGCGCCCAGATGCTGGAACGCGTCCAGATCGTACATGACCGTGTTGCCCCAGTCGAAGAAGATCGCCCGAATCATCCCTGTCCTCGTTGTCGTCTGCGATGGCTCAGATGAATCAGATCGGCTCGAAGATCAATCCGTCGCCCGCCCGGCTCGCGATCAAGTCAGCCTGCTCGCTCGCGCTCATCGGCGTGAAACGCTCGGCGGCGGCGCAGGTGGGCACCAGCAGGCGCACGTCGGCGGCGCTGGCTAGGCACGTCACCGGCTGCGAGAGCGCAAAGCGCACCGACGCCTCGATGGCGTCATCGCTGGCATACGGCTCGTACCACGGCCCGTAGGTTCTTTCTTTCTCGCCCCAGGGGCCTTTGGCGATTGCCTTGATGATCATCACGCCCGCGTCGCGCTCCTGGGCCAGCTCCAACAGGCGCTCGGCGTCGCGCCGGTAGTCGGCGTCGGCGTACAGCCGCGCGTTGAGGGGGAACATGACCGTGTCCAGGTCGAGCCGCTCCAGCGCCGCCGCCTGGATGGCTGGCGCCAGCATCCCGTGGCCGGTGATCCCCAGGTAGCGCACCAGCCCTTCGTCGCGAGCCTGCCGGAACGCTTCCGCCGCGCCGCCCGGCGCGCAGATTTGCTCGAACTCGTCCCAACTCGTGATCGCGTGGAACTGGTACAGATCGATCATGTCCGTGCGCAGCAGGGCCAGCGAGTTCTGCAGATCGGCCCAGGCTTCGTCCCGCGTCCGCAGCAGAGTCTTGCAGCTAATGAAGAAACGGTCGCGCCGCGACTCCAGCCACGGGCCGACCACCTGCTGCGCGTTGCCGTACTGGGGCGCGACGTCGATGTGATTGATGCCCTGTTCCAGCGCCAGGTCGAGCGTGGCGTTGGCCTCCGCCTGATCGCTGCTCCAGAAGGCGGCGGTGCCCATAATCACCAGGCTGCTCATGTGGCCGGTGCGGCCCAGTCGTCGTGTCCGCATGCGATTGTCCTTTCCACGTAACCCGTACGAGCATCTCGTCCCTAACTATACCATGTTTGCGCCAGAATCCAGGTGCGGCGGTGGTGCATTTCAAATTTGGGGCGAGTTTTCAACCACAGAGCACTCGGCGAGCACAGAGGGGGTTGTAGAGATACTCTCACACGATTTCTCTCTGTCCCCTGTGGCCTCGGTGGTAGGCTGTTGCCCCGAGACTGGAGCGCACCTGGCGGGGTAGCGGCTTAACGCTCCAGCGATCGGCGCGGGGGGCGGGCGTGGGTGGGGACATCACCAGCCGGCGAGAGGTCCGGCGGGCGGGCGGCGAAGAAGTGCTTCATCTGGGCGGCACTCAGGCTCAGGCTGGCCTCGAAGGGCAGCACGCGCGTCGCGCCATCCGGCGGGGTGAGCGGCAGCAGAATGTAAAACGTGCTGCCGGGCATCGTCGCCGGGTCGTTGCCCGCGCTGGAGACCCAGATCCGCCCGCCGTGGCCCTCGACGACGCCCTTGGCGATGGTCAGGCCCAGGCCCGGCCCCGCGCCCATGAACTTGGTCGCGCCGGTGCTGTGCAGGTTGGGATCCTGGGCACGGAAGAACTTCTCGAAGATCAGGTCGCGGTTCGCCGGATCGATGCCGATGCCGTTGTCCTGGATCGCGATCAGGATGTCGCCATCCTGCCGGCGCCCGGTGATCTCGATGCGGCCTCCGTCGGGCGTGTACTTGACCGCGTTCACGACCACGTTGCGGAAGGCCTGCACCAGCCGCTGCTGGTCCGCCTGGATCGGCGGCAGGTCGCTCAAGCCGCGCGCCGAGAGCATCAGCTTGCGGCTGCGGATGGCGTCGGTCAGCGGCTCGATCGCCATGCGCATCGCGGTCTCGATGCTCGTCTGGACGAAGCGCAGGTCCATGGCGTTCACGTCGAGCTCGCTCACGTCGAGCATGGCAGCGATTAGGTTTTCGAGACGGTCGGCGGCTTTGCGCAGGTTGGCGGTCATGCCCGCGATCTGGTCCTGGTCGAGCATGCCATCCTCGTTCATCGCCTCCATGATTTCACTGTAGCCGCGAATCTGGGCGAGCGGGGTGCGTAGCTCGTGGCTGGCGATGGTGATGAAGTCGGTCTTGACGCTGTCCAGCTTTTCGAGCTGCTCGGTCGTGGTCGAGAGCGCTCTATTGAGCTCGGCCTGCTCGGTTTCGCGCCGGCGCAGATCGGTGACCAGGCGGGCGGTGCGCAGCGCCACGCCGACCTGGTTGGCGATCGTCATCAGCAGCTCCAGGTCCTGGTCGGTGAAGGGATCATCGCTGGTTTTGGCGCCACAGCACAGGATGCCGATCAGGTGATCCTGCACCACGACCGGCGCGTAAGCGCTCATGCGCGTCTCCTGGAAGAACTGGCGCTCCTCCGGCGGCACGTCGGCGTAGCTGCGCCCGAAGTCGAGATCGTACTGCAGCAGGGGCGCCCGCCTGGTCAGCAACTGCTGGGTGATCGGTCCGTCCCGCGAGATGCGCCCCTGGATGTCAGTCATGTCGCCCAGGCCGCGCGGCACCGGCTCGACGGTCAGAGCGTTGCCGTCGTCCTCGCTGACCAGGATCAGCCCGGCACGGCGCACGCGAAGCACGTCACCGAGCGCGGCCATCGTCACATCGACCAACCTGTCGAGGTCGACCACGCCGGTGATGTTCTCGCTGAGCTGGCGCAGCGCCCCGGATGTCCGCGCCACCGCCGGGACGAACATCCGGCTCACCAGCATCTCCGTCAGCGCGCGCAGCGGCCAATACAGGGCGGCCCCGGCCAGCGCCAGCCCGGCCAGCGCCAGGGTGGATGCAGTCCCGGCGCGGTGGAGTTCCTGGGCGACCGCCAGCACGGCGAAAAACGCGGCGGCGGTCACGATCAGCAGGACGGCGGCGGCAGCCGTGCGGCGTAGCGTGCGCCGGATGTCGACGATGCGGTACGTCTCGACGCCGTACACCGCAGCGACCAGCCCGGCGAACTGGATCACCCAGCCGGTTTCGGCCAGAGTGCCCACCCCGCTCATGCCCAGCACCGCGCCGGCAAACACCAGCACGCCGGTGATGGCCGCGAACAGCGCCTTGTTGGCGACTTCCGACAGGTGAGCGCGGTAGAACGCCACTCCGGCGGCGGTCAGCAGCACGGCGCCGAGCACGATCCAGCCGCCCGCGGCCAGCACGCCCGGCCACGACACCGGACCGGTGAGGTCCGCCAGCCAGTTCTCCTCCCCGACGCGCGCTCCCGCGGTGGTCGCGCTGAGCGCCGCCTGCCCCGCCCACCAGACCAGCCCGGCTATGGCCCACCGGCGGTTCTGGCGGTTCTGCACGTAGCTGAGAGCCTGGGTGCTGAAACTGACCAGCAGCGCGTTGGTCAGGATCACCGCCAGCGCGGGCTGCGTTAGCTCGCGGACGAACAGGGCGTCGTAGCGCGGCGTGGCGTGCGCGTCGGCGGGCATCAGGCGCGCCAGCATCCCGGCGAGCGCAGCGAGCAGCGCCGCGGCCAGCCACCACCGCGCGCCCGCGTTCAACGGCAAGCGGATGTGGCGGACGACGATCAAGGTCAGGATGGCATACGCCGCGGCCAGCCCGGCGATGAGCGCGGTCGATGAGTCGGGCACGGTGGGACTCCCACAATTTGGACGCGTAGACTGATAACCAAGTCTAGCGAAATTCGAGTGCCGTGGCGATAGACCGTCCGGCCTATTGGGAGAACCATCCGCGCCTCGCTCTGACAGCAAATGGCGCGTTTCTGATAGGTTTTGAGAGCCGTTCGCTGCTATTATCTGCGTGCATCGCCAGCAGCCCGCGCGCAGCGCGTCCGGGATTTGCTCGAGCGTCCAACGACAATCTGGGGAGATGATCATGCCAGACGGAACCAATCCTATGAGCGTGCTCAAGCCCGATCGCCCGGTGGGCATCGTAGGCTACGGCGCGTATGTCCCGCGCTACCGTCTGCCGGGGCGCGAGGTCGCCCGCGTGTGGACCGGCGGGCTGGGCGGGAGCCCGGTCAAAGAAAAAGCCGTCGCCGGGCTGGACGAAGACGTGATCACGATGTCGATCGAGGCGGCGCAGAACGCGCTGGCCCGCGCCGGCATCGACCCGCGCCTGATCCGCGCGGTGTGGGTGGGCAGCGAGAGCCACCCCTACGCCGTCAAGCCCTCCTCGACCATCGTGGCGGAGAGCATCGGCGCCGCGCCCAACATTCAGGCGGCGGACTGGGAGTTCGCCTGCAAGGCCGGGTCCGAGGCGATGCAGGCCGGGATCGGGTTCGTGGGCAGCGGCATGGCGCGCTACGTCCTGGCGATCGGCATGGATACCGCGCAGGGCCGCCCCGGCGACGCGCTCGAATACACGGCGGCGGCGGGCGGCGCGGCCTTCCTGCTCGGTCCAGCGGATGAGAGCGTGGCCGCGATCCAGGGCAGCTATTCGTACGTGACTGACACGCCCGACTTCTGGCGGCGCGCGCACGAAACGTACCCCAGCCACGGCGATCGCTTCACTGGTGAGCCGGCCTACTTCCAGCACACGCTCAGCGCCGGGCAGCGCCTGATGGACATGATGGGCACCACCGCCGCCGACTATACCTGGGCGATCTTCCACCAGCCCAACGTCAAATTCCCGCAGCGGGCCGGGAAACTGCTGGGCTTCAGCGACGAGCAGCTCGAGCCGGGCCTGCTCTCCGGAGTGGTCGGCAACGTCTACGCGGGCTCGTCGCTGCTGGGCCTGACCGCCACGCTGGACGCCGCCCAGCCGGGCGACCGCATCCTGATGGTGAGCTACGGCAGCGGCGCGGGATCGGACGCGTTCGATCTGCTCGTCCGCGAGCCGATCGCCGAGCGCCGCGACAAAGCGCCGCTCACCCGCGAGTACGTCGCGCGCCGCACCGAAATCGACTACGCGCTGTACACCCGCTATCGCGGCAAGCTGCTGGTGGAATGATGATGGGTCCGGGACAACTAGACCGGCAGTACTGGGTGGAGATGCTGTACCGCATCAGCCACCCGGTTCTTGATGCACTGGCGAACGGGCGGCTGCGGGCGACCATGCCCGTCGAAGTCGCGAACCCGCAGGACCGGCGTCATGTCACGCACCTGGAAGCATTCGGGCGGACGTTGGCCGGGCTGGCGCCCTGGCTGGGCGCGAGCGGCCTGGTGGGGGGCGAGGAACGGTTGCGCGCTGAGCTGGCCGATCTGGCGCGGCGCGCGCTGCGCAACGCCTGCGATCCGGCCTCGCCCGATGCGCTGAATTTCGCGCAGGACCGGCAGCCGCTGGTCGACGCGGCCTTCCTGGTCCACGGCATCCTGCGCGCGCCGGATGTGCTATGGCAGCCGCTGGACGGCGCGACGCAGCGCCTGGTGATCGAGGCCGTCAAGCAGGTGCGGTCGATCTTCCCCAACTACAACAACTGGCTGCTGTTCGCGGCGATGGTCGAGACGTTCCTGCACCGCGTCGCCGGCGAGGGCGACATCCTGCGCATCGACTACGCGCTGCGCCAGCACGAGCAGTGGTACCTGGGCGACGGCGTCTACGGGGACGGCGCGCACTATCACGCGGACTACTACAACAGCTACGTCATCCAGCCCATGCTGCTGGATATCGTGCGCGAGCTGCGCGGCGCCAACCCGGCGTGGGACGCGCTGGCCGGGCCGTTCTTGGCGCGCGCCCAACGCTACGCCGCCATCCAGGAACGGATGATCGCGCCGGACGGGTCCTTCCCGGCCATCGGGCGCTCGATCGCGTACCGGGCGGGCGCGTTCCAACTGCTTGCCCAGCTCGCCCTGCAGGACAGCCTGCCGGAGAGCCTGCCGCCGGCCCAGGTGCGCGGCGCGCTGACGGCGGTCATCCGCCGCACGCTGGATCCCGCCGGGACGTTCGACGCGGACGGGTGGCTGACGCTGGGCCTGAGCGGGCACCAGCCGAGCCTCGCCGAGCCGTATATCTCCACCGGCAGCCTGTACCTGTGCACGGTGGGCTTTTTGCCGCTGGGGCTGTCCCCGGCGCACGAGTTCTGGTCGGGCGAGCCGCGCCCCTGGACCGCGCAGCGCGTCTGGTCCGGCGAGGATTGGCCGCGCGACGAAGCGCTGGATTGAAAGGAATAGGGTGGCGATGCGAGACGTATCGATTATCGGTGTGGGGCAAATGCCCGTTAGCGAACACTGGGACGCGGGCCTGCGGCAGTTAGCGCTGGGCGCGATCCAGGCCGCGCTGCGCGATGCCGGCGTGCAGCAGGTCGACGCGGTGATCGTCGGCAACGCGCTGGGCGGCAACCTGAGCGCGCAGAATCACCTGGGCGCGCTCGTCGCGGACTTTGCGGGATTGGCCGGGGCGGAGGCGCTGCGCGTCGAAGCGGCGGACGCCTCCGGCGGGATGGCGCTGCGCCAGGGCGTTCTGGCGGTGGCGGGCGGGCTGGCCGAGACAGTGCTGGTGGTCGGCGTCGAGAAGGCGACCGACCGCACCGGCAGCGAGCGCGATACCGCGCTGGCGACGGTCCTCGACGCGGATTACGAGGCGGGCGGCGGCGCGACACCCGCCGCGCTGGCGGCGCTGCTCATGCGACGCTACATGCACGAGCACGGCGTGGCGCTGGACCAGTTCGAGCCGTTCAGCATCAACGCCCACGCCAACGGCGCGCTGAGCGCCAACGCCATGTACCGCAACCAGCTTCGCCCCGGCGCGTTCGCCAAGGCGCCGCTGGTGGCCGACCCGGTCAACCTGTTCGACAGCGCGCCCGAAGGCGACGGCGCGGCGGCGGTGATCCTGACCACGACCGAGCGCGCGCTGGATATGGTGGCGCAGCCGGTGCGCGTGCGCGGCAGCGCGGCGGCGAGCGATACGCTGGCGCTGCACAACCGGGCGGACATGCTGTTCCTGCGCGCGGCCAACCTGGCGGCGGGCCGGGCCTACGAGCAGGCCGGGATCGCGCCCGGCGACCTGGACCTAGCCGAGCTGCACGACAGCTTCACCATCCTGACCGCGCTTCAGCTTGAAGCCGCCGGGTTTGCGCGGCGCGGCGAAGGCTGCCAGATGGCGGCGGATGGCAGCGTCGGGCGCGAGGGCCGCCTGCCGATCAGCACCTTTGGCGGGCTGAAGGCGCGCGGCAATCCGCTGGGCGCAACCGGCGTCTATCAGGCGGTCGAGCTGGCGCTGCAACTGCGCGGCGAAGCGGGCGATAACCAGGTCGGGACTCCGCACCTCGCGCTGGCGCTCAACCTGGGCGGCCTGGGCGGGACCGCCGTCGCGCACATCTTCGAGCGCGCCGAGTAGCCTGCCCGCGTGAAATAACAACGCCGGGATCACACACTACGATCCCGGCGTTGTTGTTTGCCTATCCCCCATCCTGAAGTCCTTCCCCCAAAATGAGGGAAGGACTTCAAAGCCGCCGCTGTGCTCCCCTTCCCTCCGCGACAGCGTGGGGGAAGGGGCCGGGGGATGGGGGGCAAATCTAATGCACCGTGATCCGGTTGTCAATCGTCAGGCCGTCGCCCCCCGCAGCGCCATCGATCACGACCGGCAGGCGGCGGTTCTCAATCGGATCGTACAGGCCGATCCGCAGGCTGGCCGGGCCGGGCGGCAGATCGGCGGGAAGCTCCAGCACGCGGTAATCGAGCAGCGACTCGCCCGGCTCCCACCAGCGGGTATGATACGCACCCCGCAGCGGCTCGCCGTCCCACGACATGATCAGCGCGCCGTTGGCGTCGAGCAGGTGGATATAGACGCTGTAATCCTGCGGCGGCGGGGCCTGCTCGGTCGGCTGCCAGTAGATCGTCAGGAACGTTTTATCGCCCCGGTACCAATCCAGGCTGACCAGATCGTACCCGATGAAGCGCGCAAACCCGCCGATGATCACCTCGTCTTCGCGCCGCCCGCCGGGACGCATTGCGGCAGTTTTGGCCTCAGGCCGCACTGCGAACGCCGTGTAACGGAAGTTGCCATCGTCCACCGTTGGCGATCCGTCGGGGTGCAGCGGCAGCGGTTGGAGCATTGCCGGAGGCGCATGAGCATTGCTTTGCGACGTTGCGGCCGGAGCGAACAAGGCTTCCACCGGGGCAGTGCCCAGCGACCGTTTCGCGGCCGCCCGTTCCGTCTTGGCGGGTACAATCGTCGCGTGCCCGCACGTCGGACAGGTCGCCCGTGCGTCGGCGTTCTCGTCACCGGCGCGAAGTAGATGACCCGAGGGACAGAGGAAGAGGATCGGCATGGAATGTCTAAGGTTTTGCCGCCCAGCGGAGTCCGGCCTTGAGGACGACGCGGCCGGAATTGACCGTCTGCCGCCAGACCTGCCGCCAATAGGCTTCCTGGTGAAAGTTTCGCAGGCAGCGTAGATACCTGACTCGCTGCGCTTCGCTGGACGACTGCAAGATGGCCGGGGCCAGCCCTTCCTCCACATTGTAAAGCTTTCCCGGTTTCAGGCACACCGGTACGACCACCTCGTCGGCCGACAGCGCCAGGTCTTCCCGCACTACCTCAACGACGTAGCGGATCTGGTCGGCTTTCGCGTCTTTCGGGTGTAGCAGGTCGTAAGGAGGATCCCATTGGTGTGCGGGCCGCAACTGGTCGATCGACGTCACTGCGACCACCAATGGCGGCATGATCCTGTCCGGTTCGCGCTGGAAGAATTCGCGGAATTCGTCCAAGAGTCGCCGGTCGGCGGCGCGGGCGGCGCTGCGGGCAGCAGCCCTGGGCGTTTCGCATAGCGCCGCGCTAGGCGTACGATGTCGCGGTGCGTGACGTAGAGGTCGCTGAGATGGAAGACGCCGCTCAGGTCAGCGCGCTCCAGCAGCGCATAGACGGCGCGGGCTGTGTCGGCCCCATGCACCTCGGTGCCGCCCTTGGTCGAGGTCACTTCGCCGCCATCATCGCCTGGTACGCGGTCGCCCTCGTCCTCGCCGAGGTCGGCCAGACAGCCAGTGTCACCTACAACGTCGCGCGGTCGCACGGGGGCGCCCACCGGTTCATCGCGTCCGCCCGCATGGTAATGGCGGGAGGTGGGATCATTGTCGGGACGGCCGGGATTACCTTCTCCGGGATCCTGGCGGACGGCGATCCAGAGGTTACTCTCGCCTACCGCATCGCCTTTGCCTGCTGCTTCGTCCAGGCCTTGTCAGCGCCGGTCGTCTCGGCGCTCCAGGCGGCCGCGCTTGAGAAGTGGAACCAGGTGCGGCTAGCCCAGCCAGCGACCTACCTGGCGGTCATCGTGGGATTCGTCCTGCTGGGGGAACTCAATCTCGTGACCGTTTCCTCGGCGCTTCTCATGAGCATCGGGTTCCAGGGCGCCCTGGCCTGGGCACACTGCAGGAAGCTGGGCATCACCGGCGGTCGACCCACGAGGGCCGCGTCCCGATCCCTCCTCGCCTTCGGGCTGCCGCACTGCGCCGCTGCGATACCGGCCACCCTGGGCTCCAGCATCGACAAGATCATCCTCTCGCGTATCGTCCAGCCTGCCGAGCTCGGACAGTATGCCGTGGCCAGCACGGTGATCTCGTTGGGTGCGCTCATGGTGGCCGCCATCGGTCACGTGATGTTCCCGCTCCTGTCCAGGCGGGGGGTCAGCCCCGAAGAGCGCGTTGCAGCTGAGAAGCTCTCGCTCCGTGTGACAGTCCTGGGCTCGACCGCCGTCTGCCTGCTGCTGTCGTTCTCCGGCCCCTGGCTCATCCCGCTCGTCTTCGGACCCGGGTTCGAAGGCGCCACGAGGCTCCTGTTCTGGCTGATTCCCGGTCTGGTGGCAGGCACGGCGGCCATCCTGGTCGGTGATCTCCTGCGCGCCCGGCGGATGCCTGGTGCCGTCGCAGTAGCGCAATGGTTGGGGGTAGCGACGACTGCTGTCGGGATCGGGCTGATTGCCCCGCAGTACGGACTCGAGGGGACCGCAGTGGCCACCGCCCTCGGACAGTCTGTGTGTCTCGCCGCCGCACTGATCGCGCTGCGACGGGCTCGAGCAGCCGCTGCTCACGACGCCCGCACCGGCACTTCCTGACCCACCCCAACCGGGGCGTTCAGCGCACGGAGATCGCAGATCTACGATGGAGCGGGATGCGGTGACTCCCCGCTGCCGAGTGCGCGTCGACGTGGTGGCTTCGTGTCGTCTGCGTGCGGTCAGCCGTCGGGTGGGGCACCCTGCGACTGGCGGTCAAGGTACAGGCAGCGACGCACGCCCAGAAGAGGTACGGGAAGGGCTGGCCGGTGCCGAACGTCGCCGACTCCGTCACTTGCAGCAGCAGGCCCGCGACCGCCATGACTGCCATCGGTCCGGCGATGCTGGCCGCTGGGACCTGGTAGACGGCAGCGACCGTGACGCAGAGCAGGGCCAGGAGGGGCAAGAGGCCCAGCAGTCCGGTCTCGATGAACCACTGTAGGTACCCGTTGTGCACCGACGGGATGGTGAAGCCGTAGGTGGAGAAGGTGAGATCGCTCGTGAGGACGCCGGGGGCAGCCCCGTAACCGAGGCCGCCGAGGGGGTGCTGCGCCCAAAGGTCCAGGGAGACCTCCCAGATCACGTCGCGAAGGTTCAGTGCCGTGCCGCCCTCGTTCTGTGCGAACCGGGCCAAGGTGCCCTCTTGCAGGTCCGGGAGTGGAAGCGGTGCGCGGAAGACGAAGATCGGAAACAGGTAGGCCGTTCCCGCCAACGCACCGGCGTGGAGGACAGGCGCCGCAGTCCTGAGCGGTGAGCGGAGGGTGAACCACACCAGCGCGATAGCCATCGCCACGATCGGGGTGCGGGATCCGCACAGCA
>ENA-UOUL01004822-UOUL01004822.1-bioreactor-metagenome-genome-assembly--contig:-NODE-4822-length-12122-cov-6.465836_pt1 | contig 12122 bp, 8 predicted proteins | sample MGYA00249838_ERZ747220 | MGnify/ENA primary metagenome ERZ747220 (study PRJEB28778, sample SAMN05720191) | bioreactor metagenome | isolation source: Anaerobic biogas reactor | place: USA:Washington...
TACTCTGAGCTGACAGGAGACGTTGCCTCACCCATAACCCAAGCACTTGGAGTGTCTGTCAAACTGGAGCCACCTCACAACCGCCCGACATGAACACGTACTTGATGTCTTCGCAGATAGAAGAGTGGCTCTTCTCTGGCTTCATTGACCATATCTGGGTGCTCCGCCACTATCGAGTCTTCTTCGAACGCAAGTGGGTGACACAGAAGGACCAGCATGGTGTTGTTGGCCATTGTAGCCAGCCACACGAAGGAGAGGTATCGCTAGTGGTCGGCAAGTCGAAGACCTACTCCTTGGGCGCACTCGGGAATGTGCCGGGGTTCGACGAATTCTTGGAGATTTCGGGAACGGTTGAATGGTCTAGCGAGACCGGCGTGACACTGACAAAAGCATTCTCGTTTCCCGCAGAGGAGGGCTACTACTTCGTAGTCTACCCTGCTCGATTGGCCCAAGGTCTCTGGCACGAAGGATTCACTTACAGTTGGGGGGGGCGCCGAATGCGTCCTGGAACAGTCTGGGGACCGCCAACGGCAATATCTGATTATCGCCATGTTGTCGAGAAACTATACACAGATTTCTCCTACTTCGCGTGCAAGTGCAAATGCAAGTGCCAAACGGTCATCGGTACCAGTTGACACATTCCGGTTCGGGTGTCACCGACATGCTTCGTACTTCGCAAACCGATACACGCGGTTTTTCGCCATTGAATGCGATTGGATCGAACAGCACCAAGGACCCAGCTATGGGAAGCACTACTGAGAGATGCCAGCAGAAGTCACCGACAACCTCACTTCAGCGATGCTTGGGGTTGCTTGCCCTGGCGTTGGCTGGATGCGCTGAGCACGGTCACGAGGCCTTCCTTCAGCCAACAGAACTGCTTGCCGAGTTGCAGAAGCGAGGCTACGAGGTATGCGAGGCAATGCCCGGAAACGGCCCGTTCAAGATCCTGCCAGCCGGCATCGTCTTCGATAAGGGCGAGAAGGTGTGTGGTCGTTATTCGTGGAACGCACATACGTGTGCATTCGAGTACCCACCCAGTCTGACACATGTGCACGTAGTGATCATTCTGGAGACCCCCGAGGGACGATGCCAGCACGTCTTGACACGAATTGGGACTCCGGACTCCGGGTCAACTCCGGACATCGGACGGAGTGACCACGAGCCGAACTGACAATCACTAACTCTCACCACCGGGAACTCCCGTTCAGCGCGAACCGGACTTCCCGGTTTTCTTATGCGCAGTCACCTTCGACCAGTGGAGCTTCGTCTTCCTCCTCATCGTCGGGCATGCCCGACGCGAACAACAACATGGTCCTCGTCGCCGAGCGGGAATACTGCGACGGCGCCGCCGGCTGTTCCTGCGGCGGCGGTGGAGCCGGGCAACTCGTGTCGGAAACCCGCCACGTCGACGCCGTCACCTGGCACACGACCGACTTCGAGTACGACTGGCGCGGCCGGCAGATCAAGGTGTTCCCGCCGGCCGACGACGCCGGGCGGACCGTCTACAGCCAGACGACCTACGACAACCTCGACCGGGCCGTCAAGCAGGAACGCTACCTGGAGATCTCCGGCAGCGCCGACCGCCTCCTCGCCCGCAGCGAGACCTTCTACGACGACCGCGGCCGGGTCTACCAGACGAAGCAATACGCCGTCAACGTCGACACGGGCGCCGTCGGCAACTCGCTCGTCTCGGGCACCTGGTACGACGCCGCCGGCAACGCGATCAAGCAGCAGCCCGCCGGCAGCCAGGCCTTCACCAAAACGGTATTTGATTCGCTCGGCCGGGCGGTGAAGCAGTACGTCGGCTACGACACCGACGAAACGGCCTACGCCGACGCGTCGAGCGTCAGCGACGACACCATCGTCGAACAGTCGGAAACGACGTATGACGACGCGGGCAACGTCCTGCAAACCACGACCCGCCAGCGTTTCCACAACGCCACGGGCACGGGTGAACTGACCACTCCCTCCGGCAGTCAGCCCAAGGCTCGCGTCACCTACGTCGCCATGTACGCGGACGAAATCGGCCGCCAGGTGGCCCTGGCCAGCTACGGCACCTACGGCGGCGCTACCTTCAGTCGTGCGTCCGTCGTACCCAGCCGAACGGACACGATCCTCGTCACGTCGACCGAGTACGACGACGCCGGGCAAGCCTACAAGACGATCGACCCGGCCGGCCGCGAGGACCGGCAAGTCTTTGACGACGCAGGCCGCGTTACCAAGACCATCCAGAACTACGTCGACGGCGTCGTCAGCGGCGTCTATCCGGACGAAGACGTGACCGTCGAGATGGCCTACAACGCCGACGGTCAGCTTTCGACGCTCACCGCGAAAAACCCGACCACGGGCGACCAGACGACGACCTACGTCTACGGTACGACGCTCACCGATTCGGAGATCGCCACCACCACCCTCAAGCGGGCGGAGATCTATCCCGATTCGGACGACACCCCCTCGCTGGGTGACGGAACAGATGGTGTTTTTGACCGAATCGAGTTCTGCTATAATCGGCAGAGCCAGCGGACGAGCAAGAAGGATCAGAACGGCTCGATTCACGAATACGAGTATGATCCGCGTGGTCGAATGACGCACGATCGGGTGACGACCGTCGGCTCCGGCGTCGACGACGCTGTTCGGCGAATCACGACAAACTACGACCTCCGTGGGCAAGTCGAAACGCTCACCTCCTACGACAACGCGACCGTCGGGAGCGGCAACGTGGTCAACCAAGTCGTCTTCGAATACGACGAGCACGGCCTCCTGGTCAAGGAATATCAGGCGCACAACGGTGTCAAGGACGTCAACACGCCGTACGTCGGTTACGACTACGACACGACCGCTTCGTCCGGCGTTCTGACGAAGGGCCTGCGACTCACGTCGCTCCGCTACCCCAACGGCCGGCTGGTTCATTATACCTATGGCAGTTCTGGAAGCACGGCCGACGCATTGGGGCGAATCGCCGCAATCAACGACGACGATTCCGGCTCGCCCGGTGATGCGCTGGCCGAGTATGGATACCTCGGCTCTGGTTCGATCGTCCAGGTCGATTATCCCGAGCCGGATATCCGCTACGACCTGGCCCACGGCGCGGGCGATGACCCGTACGACGGCCCCCTGGATCGCTTCGGGCGAGTGACCGATCTTCTGTGGCGCGACTACGACAGTTCCACCGATGTCGTCCGCGTTCAGCACGGTTATGATCGCGTGGGAAACCGCCTCTGGCGAGAAGATCCGGTGGCGGCGAGCTACAGCAAGGATTTCGACGAACTTTATGCGTACGATGGAATGTACCAACTCGTCGACATGCAGCGCGGCAACCTCAACGGCACCAAGGACGGCCTCGTCGCCAACAGCAAAACGTTCGCCGAAGACTGGTCTCTTGACATGACCGGCAACTGGTCGACTTACCGCCAGGACGAAGATGGTGACGGCAACTGGGACCTCAACCAATCACGCACCCACAACGGGGCCAACGAGATCACGCAGATCGCCGGTGTCTCGATCCACGTTGCCCACGATCGTAACGGCAACATGACCAAGATCCCCAAGCCGGACGACTGGTCGGACCATTTTGACGTGACCTATGACGCCTGGAATCGACTGGTGGCCGTCGTGGACGGCGAAACCGTGATAGGTGAGTATCACTACGATGGAAGTGGTCGCCGAATTCGTCGCGATTACGATTCAGGCGCACCAGGCAGTTCCACCGGTGTGGACATCTATGTCCATTATTTCTACGGGTGCTCGTATAATATGATGTTATTGAATTATGCAAGCTGATGGCTATATCCGTATTGGGAAATACGCTTCCAGAAGGCAATCCAACGGCCGGGTGTCAGTTTCAGGGAGCGAGTGGATAAGACCGCCGATGCTCCTTCCTCTTTCCAACGGGAACCCGATTTGCAGAACCGTTGCTTGATCAGCACCTTGCAGGCGGCCTCGGTCACTCCGCTCCCAATCGGCTGGCATCGATCGACGTGATAGCTGTAGTTCATGCGAGACTTTTGGTTCCGAAAATAGGTGATGGCAGATTTCAGGCCGGAAAGGAGTTGCTGCCCTCGAATCGTGTGCGAGGCAGCGAACTCTTCCATTTCCTCCAGCAGGCGCGAGGCGGCACCTTGTTTGTGCTTCAATCGATGAAGACGATCCTCAAGCCACCTCGCTCTCTCCTGCGCACGCTTCTTGCCAGAGAACATCGCCGCAGCCGCCTTGCCGACGTATTCGGACGCGTGATAGAAGTCGACCAATTGGCGGTCGGTAAGCGGCGAGAGAAACGACCAGTTGTCGGCCGCGCCGTCGCCGAGACCGATATAGGAGATGTCCGGATACTGCATCTTCACCCGGTCCAGTTCGTGAACGAAGCGCGTGTGAAACGCCTCCTTGCCGTACTCCGGTGTCGCTCCCATGTAGATCGTATGCAGTCGCTCGCCTTCGGAGTCGTAGAGGGCGATGGTCCCCGCCATGGCCACTCGCCAGCCTTCGTCAAGAAGCAGCATACATGTTCCATCGACTCCCACCGCCGCGGATGCAACGGCCCGGTCGAAGTCCGGCAACTCGTAGTTCCAGGCTTCCTCTTTCGCCGTGGCGAACGTGCCCACGGCGTCGCCCAGCATTTTGCAGTAGCGATTAGAAATCGATCGGCCGTTGCATTCCCAGAGATCATCCACGACCGAGTCAGCGCCCAAACTGGCATACTTGTACGACACAACCTTTGCCCAACGGGGCGTGGCGTTGAGGATCAACCTGGCGTCGTTTTCCAACGGACAGTATGTTCTCCCGCCTTGCGCAGTCTGATACACGTGACGTTCGACCTGGACCGGCCCGTAGGGCGTCTCGTAGACCTGTGGCGAGCGGCCTTTGCTGGTCAGCCGTACTGGCCCGACTTGAATCGGACTTCCGTCGGTATCGAAGCGTTCGAGGTTCTCCTGCTCCAGGAGCATCCCGGCCTCATTCAGAGCGTCCTGGATCGCTTCTTCAGACTCAAGCATGGGACCGTCCAACCGTACCGTGACGCTAACCGTGATCGAATCGCCGTCCCGCTTCGTAACTGCCGCTACCATTCTCGCCACCTCCGTGTGCGTGGGTCTTTCCAGTGGATCACCAACTTCGATGCGGATCATAACACGAAACGGCAATTTGCAGAACATCATTTTATACGAGCACCCATTTCTACAACGACAATTGGCAGGTTCTCGAGAGCCGCGAGACTGACAACAACACCGGTCAGCCCGAGAGCATTGAGCCGCAGTACCAATTTGCCTGGAACCCACGCTATGTCGACTCCCCGATCCTTCGCGATGAAAACACCGATCACGACGGTATCTGCGACGACGAACGGATCTACTATCTGGCAGATGCCAACTTCAATGTCACCGCGCTAGCTGACGACGGTGGTGATGTTGTGGAGCGGTACATCTACGATGCGTACGGAGGAGTGGCCATCTACGACGCGAGTTGGTTGAACGCGCGAGGTACTTCGAGCTACGACAACGCGGTCCTGTACACTGGACGCGAGCACGACGGGGAGACTGGCCTTTGCCATTACCGCAAGCGTTGCTACTGCGCAGAGATAGGTCGCTTCATGTCCAGAGATCCGTTGCCGAATTCAGACGCAGATCATGCTTATGCCTATGTCAGGAACCAACCGCTAACGCGATTGGATCCGACTGGCGCCATTGCCATTGACTTCAACCAAGACGACGTCACATATTGCAAGGACATGTTGACGAAAGCTGCAAAATTCCCTGGCGTGCATGATGTGCTGCCGTGCGCCGCATCATTGCTGCGGATATTCCTTGGGATCGACCCGAAACCGGAGGACGGCCTTGCTTGTCCTGACAGTTGCCGCGAGAAACTCAGCGGAGATGCGAAATGGATACTCGAAACAAAGGACTACCTCGTTGGCAACAACATTGGGCAGTGCAACAAAACCGGCCCCATACGTGATACTGCTGGCAGACGCCTCGAAGGCACCTATGATGTGCTTCTTGGCCCCGATTTGGCGCTTGGCATACACCACTTCTACTACAAACGCACTGCTACAGGTACGTATTCGTGTGGCCCCAAGTGCAACATTGAGCCATGGAAGCTCTGGTTTGGGCAGTACTTCTGTAGATGCACAGCAGAAGTGACCATTAGCGTAAATGTGAACGACAAATACGATTTCGAATTCAACCCGAAAACGGACAAGGTGCGCGGCTTGGTATGGTGTGCGCAAGTCTTGCAGGACGCAAAGGTCGGGGTGAAGTTCACGACCAATTGTGACCTCACAATTACTGAAACGTTCGACTGGGTGCATTGGGGTTAATCCTACTGCGCCCTGATAATGAAGGCTGTTGACAAGATGTAGTCGTGCAAGTGAGGCTGGCAGCCGCGGGACTTCGTTGGTCCCTCGTGAACTGCGGAGTCCCGGGTTGTCGGTGAAGGCCAAGAGGATTGCGGCGGCGTCCCGCGCGGCAGAAGGAACGCGGCAAAGTGGCGTCCACGCTCGTACGTCATCTTGACTACATAGTGGTGGTAGACTCGCTTGCCCGCAAACGTAACCGCGTTAATCTAATGGAGCTCGCTATGAGATTTCAAGATGTCGGACCAATTGTCTTCTTTCTTGTCGCGTGCTTCGGATGCAACGCGAGACAGCCAAGCGGCGTCAAACCTGCTCCGGCTGGCGAAGTCGTTGGCCAGTGGCGTCTGATTGAATCGGACGACTGCCCTTCTGTTGCAGCGGTCGGTGTGGTTTATACGTTTCGTGCTAACGGAACACTTGACGTTTCGCTCCCCGATGGCGACAGATCGAAGCGCCCACTTCCCAGCACATACGTCGTTTCTGATGATGGCACGCTAACAATTGCGGGATCTGCGAAAGGGCAGTCGTCAACAGTGCCATATTCGATTCACGGATCAACACTCACAATCGGGAGCGCCGAGGACGACTTCTTCCTGCGTCTGGAGAGAGTTGACGCGAGCGCGACTGGCACAGCGCGCGAAAACGCTGACGCGCCGCCCGCTTCAATGTCTGGGATACCGCCTGCCCCCAGTGCGCAGCAAGTCACAGAGTGGGCTCGGTTTTCGAAGCCAGTCGATTTAAGGCGTCAGGAGTTTCCTTTCCGCGATGCCTGGGGCAAGCCACTCTGGATGTACGTGTACAGCGCCGCGAGCAAAACACGCTCCAGTTACGTGATTGGACTATACAAGGCAAGAGTGCTGTTTGGCGAAAGCCGCGAGGCGATGGAAAAGGAAGCCCAGGTTGAGGTCGACAGAGCCATGGGTGAGAGACATCTGGACATGCCCGCGATCTGCGCGATCGAAACGCGCTCGGATGGGCGAAAGGTGTTCTTCATTCAGACGGGCTTTGGTCCTGGCGGCGATGGCAGGCACGCATTCACCACCATTGGACAATACGATCTAATGGTTTACCATGTGATGAGCGAGGAGACCTCGCGCGGCGAGCGAATGGCCGACTTTGCAGAAGTCACAAGAACACTGGGGCAGTTTTTCAAGGACCTGGAAGCACATATTGCAGGTAACGAGGCGTATGAGGATTCGGAGTCAACTCCGTCAACTGCACACATCGAACGAATTGACCACGACGCAGACTGACAACCAATGACTCTCACCACCGGGAAGCCGAGTTCGCCTCGAACCGGACTTCCCGGTCTCTCTATGCACGATTCGGCCGCCAGATCGCCGTGGCCAACTACGGCACCTATGGTGGAGCAACGTTCGATCGTGCTGCGGTAGTTCCGAGTCGAACCGACACGATCCTCGTCACCTCGACCGAGTACAACGACGCCGGCCAGGCCTACAAGACCATCGACCCCGCCGGGCGTGAGGACCGGCAAGTCTTCGACGACGCAGGCCGAGTGGTCAAGGCGATTCAGAACTACGTCGACGGCAACCCCGCCACTGGCGGCGCCGATGAAGACGTCACGGTCGAAATGGCCTACAACGCCGACGGTCAACTGTCGACGCTCACCGATTCTGGTGTAGCCACCAGCACGCTCAGGCGGGCGGAAATCTATCCCGATTCAGATGATACGTCGGCCCTCGGCGACGGCGCCGACTCGACCTACGACCGGATCGAGTTCAAATACGATCGTCAGCAGCGAGTCATCGAGGTCAAGGACCAGCAGGAAACGGTCCACGCCTTCGCTTTCGACGCTTTGGGCCGTCAAACGCAGGATCGAGTCACCGCGCTCGGCTCCGGCGTGGATGGTGCCGTACGCCGAATCGCCACGGAATACGACGTTCTCGGCCGCAAGGCCAAGATCACCTCGTACGACAACCCCACCGTGGGGTCAGGTTCTATTGTCAACGATTTGGCGTTTGTGTACGATAACTTTGGGCAGCTTGTCACCGAGTACCAGGAACACGGTGGTGCGGTGAATACCGGAACGTCGCTCAAGGTCCAGTACGCCTACGCCGACGGCTCGTCCAACACGATCCGCCTGACGAAGATGACCTACCCCGACGGGCGGGAGCTCAATTACGATTATGGTTCGGCCGGCTCGACGGATGATGCCCTTTCGCGAGTGGCTTCGCTTATCGATGATGATGGGACGACGCACCTCGTCGACTACTCGTACCTGGGCCGCAACACGTTCGTGCAGACGGACTATCCCGAGCCCGATCTCCGCTACGACCTGGCCATGGGCGCCGGCGACGATCCCTACGACGGCTTCGATCGCTTCGGGCGAGTCGTCGATTCTCGTTGGTACGATTACGGTTCGTCAGCAGACGTCGATCGCATCCTCTACGGTTACGACCGTGCAAGCAATCGTACCTACCGCGAGCAGACTTGTGATTCCAACTCGTACCACGACGAAGTCTACGGCTACGACGGAGTCAATCGGCTCACCGACTTTGATCGCGGCACAATCAACGGCAACAAGGACGCGATCTCGACACTGAAGTTCGCTCAAGAGTGGAGCCTTGATCCAACCGGCAACTGGTCGGGCTTCAAGGAAGATGACGACGGCGATTCGTCTTGGGATCTCGATCAGTCGCGTACGTCGAACGTCGTCAACGAGATCACCGACATCGCGGAGACCTCCGGCCCGGCCTGGGCAACGCCCGCATACAACCGCGCCGGCAATATGACCGCCATTCCCAAACCGGCCGATCCGACGAGCAGTTTCGACGCAACGTACGATGCCTGGAACCGACTCGTGAAGTTGGAGGAGGGCGAGGATACCGTCAGTGAGTATGCGTACGATGCGACGAAGCGGCGTGTTGTTCAGAAGACGTACGACTCCGGCGAGCTCGACGAGACGCGTCACTTCTACTACACATCCCGGTGGCAAACGATCGAAGAGCGCCTCGAATCGTCCGGTACGATCTCAGCGAACGCAGATCGCCAGTTCGTTTGGGGATTGCGTTATATCGACGAACTGGTCCTCCGGGATCGTGACACGGATGCCAACGGCAGCCTCGATGAGCGACTTTTCGCCCTGCAGGATGCCAACTGGAATGTGACGGCACTGGCGGACACCAGCGGCGACGTGCAGGAGCGGTATGCGTACTCGGCCTACGGCACGCCGCGCGTGTTGATGCCGACGTTCACAACGCGAGGATCAAGCAGCTACGATGCGGAAGTTCTCTACGCTGGCTACCGATGCGAGCAGGCCACAGCCGTGTATCACATCCGCCACCGGGTGTATCACTCCGACTTGGGTTGCTGGGTGCAACGCGATCCTGCCACGTACGTTGACGGCGTGAACCACGGTCTGTATCGGTTTGTTGCCGACAGCCCGATCGCATTTGTGGATCCCTTTGGCCAGAAGCTATACGGGGTCGATGGCACTTCAGAGACCCCACAGGACAGAACGAACGTCTGGTATGTTATGCAGAAGCACATGGGTGAAAACGCCGGCTGGCGCGGCCCGCAAGATATCATATCTGGGGCCGATTCACCTGAGATCACACGTGCGGTATGGACGACAGTCTGCGTCGACTACTGCAACCGCGCGAGGCGGGGAGAGAAGCATCAAATTGACATGGTGGGGTGGAGCCGAGGTGCAGTGATTGTGGCAACCGTTGCGAAACTGTTGAATGATGTGGGCTGCTGTTGTGGCGTGAAGACCTTCTGGCAGCAGTGTGGCAATGGCTTCGTGCCTTATGTTCAATGTTGCGACCTGCATCGGCCAGTTCCCGTCAATTTCGTAGGGTTGTTCGATGCGGTGAGTCGGATGGATCCATTCAGAGTGCATGCTATCTTCTGCTCACCGATTCGACCGCCCTTTGTGGATTGGGCGAGAAGTCTGACGCCGAACATTCGTTGGGCCGCACATCTGATCAAGACAAAACACGTAGGAGATCGGCAACTGCTGTTTCCCACCGAATTCGGCCTGCAGCCTATTGTCGAAATCTATCGGAATGACGGTGGGTTGACAACTCACTCTGATGTTGGGGCGAATCGGGAGAACAACACGGCGTACTTGCAGATGATGTGGTTCGGACGCAACGCTGGTGTACCGTTCAACATATAGCTCGGGTCAACGTAGGCACGGTCTTCTCTGTCGTGAGTTTGGGGCAGAACGTGTGCACAACGTGAACATGAGACGGGACGCACATGAGGCTTGCGTCCCGTCTCACAAAAGGAGTAGATGGATGAACACAACGACAAAGCGAATGGGAACCCGAAATGGAGAGACTCTGGCACTATTGCACGGCGTGCATGCTGGAGCAGTCATTTGCGTGCTCCTTTGTGTGCCGGCAGCTCAGTCGTTTTCTGACGAGACCAGTAGAAAACAAATGGATGAGCCGCAACTTACTACTGCACGTGCAACGCTTTCGACGTACTGTCGTGCTGCCGAAGCAAAGGACTGGCGAACGTGGCTTCAATGCCAAACGACCTATCGGAAGGGAGTCATGATTCAAAGGTTTCTCTTTGCCTGTGAGCTGAAAGGCGACGTGGGGTTGAAGGCGGTTCTAAGCGAGTACTCTCTCGCGGACGCGGAGGTTCTCGACGAGCTTCTTGAGAAGTCGGTGAAGTGGGAGAATTCAATCCCACGCAGCGATCCAGAGCTTCTCTTCGCACAATTCCGGCGAAGCACTGATGATGTTTCCTTGTTCATGGAATCTTTGTGTCGCTGTGTTGAGAAGAGGAACGAACTGCCTGGACAGAACTTGGGCGATCTGAAGAGCCTGGACGTAGAAGGAGATGTGGCGGTCGCAGAATTCGCGTTCAAGAAGTCGCGAGACCCGGCATCAACGGTGCAACATCCTGGGATCGCCAAGGAGCAACGACGAGACCCAATAATTGCGTCAGAATCGCACTCGCTCGAAATTCGCAGCCTCGTGCACTTGCGACGTATTGACGGGGCGTGGTATGTGGCGGACGCCGAGGAAGTCGGAAAGGAGCGCAGGCGAGTTGTGCAGGACTCGGCCCGGTAGGTGTGGCGAAGGGTGCCTGACGCAAGGTCAGAAGACCCATCGATAGCCAAATGCACGAATGAGAAGCGTTCCGGCGAGTGAAGCTGGCAAGATCTCGGCGTGAGCCATTTCTTGGCACGTTGCGGAGGCAGTAGGATGCGCGCGATGGTTTCGGCTGGTATGTCAGCCGTCCAATCCGAGGAAGGCACGCTCAGCCTGGGCAAGGACAGCATCTCGTCGCTCAATTTCAAACAGCAGTGGTCCCTCGACGCCACAGGCAACTGGTCCGCCTTCAAGGAAGACGACGACGGCGATTCCACCTGGGACCTCGAACAAACCCGCACATCCAACGCGGTCAACGAAATCACCGACGTCAGTGAAACCACCGGTCCGGGCTGGATCACCCCGGCCTACAACCGGGCCGGCAACATGACGACCATCCCGCGGCCGGCCGACCCGACCCAGTCGTACGCGGCCACTTATGACGCCTGGAACCGGCTGGTCAAGCTGGAAGAGGGCCAAAACACCGTGGCCGAATACGCCTTCGACGGCGCCAAGCGGCTCGTCGTCCGCAAGAAGTACGCCCCCGGCTCCCTGAGCCAAACCCGGCACTTCTACCACACGGCCGCGTGGCAGACGATCGAAGAGCGGCTCGAATCGGGCGGCAACATCCTGTCGACCGCCGACCGCCAGTTCACCTGGGGCCTGCGTTACATCGACGATCTCGTCTGCCGCACCGTCAATTCCGTCCA
>ENA-UOUL01004823-UOUL01004823.1-bioreactor-metagenome-genome-assembly--contig:-NODE-4823-length-12119-cov-4.130709_pt1 | contig 12119 bp, 12 predicted proteins | sample MGYA00249838_ERZ747220 | MGnify/ENA primary metagenome ERZ747220 (study PRJEB28778, sample SAMN05720191) | bioreactor metagenome | isolation source: Anaerobic biogas reactor | place: USA:Washington...
GGCGTTGTCCCTTGGCCGGGGCGAGCCGGCGGCGCAGACCGGGGTGGAGATCGCGACCACCCTGACGGTCCGGGACAGCACCGCACCGCCACCCGCCTGACCGCCGCCCGGATCCCACCCCGCCCCGGTGGTCCGGGGACCGGTGACCGGTCCGGGACGAGGCGACAGCACGAGCGGCCACGACGAGCAGCGAGGAAGAGGGAGAGCAGCGTGGACGGCGGCTTCACGAATCCCGTGATCCCGGGGTTCCACCCCGACCCGAGCGTCTGCAGGGTCGGCGGGGACTACTACCTCGCCTGCTCCAGCTTCGAGCTCTTCCCCGGCATCCCGATCTTCCACAGCCGGGATCTGGTGCACTGGGAGCAGCTCGGCAACGCCCTCGACCGCCCGAGCCAGTTGCGACTGCCACCGACCACCCCCGCGTCCGGTGGCCTCTACGCACCGACGCTGCGTCACCACGACGGCCGGTTCTGGCTGGTCGTCACCAACGTCGCGGGTGACGGGAACCTGCTGTTCACCGCGACGGACCCGGCCGGCCCGTGGTCGGACCCGGTGCCGCTGCCGGGAGTCCATGGGATCGACCCGGACCTGGCCTGGGACGAGGACGGGACCTGCTGGTGCACCGTCGCCGGGGTCACCCAGATCCCGATCGACCCGCACACCGGGAACACCCAGGGGCCGCCCCGGCGCACCTGGTCCGGATCGCCGGGCATGAAGGCACCCGAGGCACCGCACCTGTACCGCATCGGCGGGTACTGGTACCTGCTCATCGCGGAGGGCGGCACGGAGCGGGGCCACGGTGTCTCGATCGCCCGCAGCACTGCCCCGACCGGCCCCTTCGAGCCCTGCCCCGACAACCCGATCCTCACCCACCGGGGCACCGACCACCCGATCCAGAACACCGGACACGGCGACCTGGTCCAGGGCCCGGACGGCTCCTGGTGGCTCGTCCTGCTCGGGGTCCGCCCGCGTGGCGGCACTCCCGGCTGGCACGTGCTCGGCCGCGAGACGTTCCTCGCCCCGGTGACCTGGGTCGACGGCTGGCCGGTCGTCGGCGACCTGGCACCACGACCGCCCGCTCCGCCGTGGCCGCTGCAACCGACCGCCCCTGCCCCGGTCAGGGACGACTTCGACGCCGACGCGCTGCACCCGAACTGGGTCTCGCTGCGGCTGCGGACCGCCGAGACCTGTACGACCAGGCAGCGACCCGGGTGGCTCACCCTGAACGCCCGCGGCGGGTCGCTCGACGAACCCGACGTCAGCTTCGCCGGACGCCGGCAGCAGCATCTCTCCTGCCGGGTCAGGTCCCTGGTGGATCCGGCCACCGGCAGGGGAGGTCTGGCGGTCCGGCTCGACGAGGATCACCACTACGAGATCGAGGTCGACGGTTCCGTGGCCCGGGCGCTCGCCCGGATCGGCCCGCTGCGCACCGTCGTCTCGTCCCAGGACATCCCGCCCGGTCCGGTGGTGCTGCGAGCCGAGGTCGACGTCGCCGAGGCCGGCCACTGCCCCCGCACCGGACCGGACACGGTGACCCTCGGCACCGAGTCACCGGACGGCACCTTCGCCCCCCTCGCGACGCTCGACGGGAGGTACCTGTCGACCGAGGTCGCCGGCGAACTGGCCAAGCTCCAGGACGCCGTCAACCCGTTTTCGTTCGAACAGGTCAGCCAGGTTGTTGAAGCCGAACTGGGCGGCAAGCCCGAGACGGTTTTCGCCGCGTTCGACCCCAAGCCGCTGGCATCCGCCTCGCTGTCCCAGGTCCACCTGGCCAAGCTGGACGACGACCAGGCCGTCGCGGTCAAAGTCCAGCGTCCCGGCATTGAGGAACAAATCGCGATCGACCTTGAGATCCTGGCCGACCTGGCCCGTTTCGTCATGCACCACACCCATTATGGCGAGCTTTACGACTTCACCGGCATGGTCGCCGAACTGGAGCAGTCGCTCAGGCGCGAGCTGGATTTCAGCGAAGAAGGACGCAACGCCGACCGCTTCCGGCAAAATTTCCTTAAAGCCCGCCAGGTGGCGGTCCCGGAGATCTGCTGGTCCTTGACCACGCCGCGTGTCCTGACCATGCACTACATCGAAGGCTATCGCGTCACCGATCACGCGGCGCTTCTGGCCGCGGGCATCGACCGGCGCCAGCTGGGCATCCGCCTGGCCGAGTCGGTCAGCCGCCAGGTGCTCGAGGACGGGTTTTTCCATGCCGACCCCCATCCCGGCAACCTGGCCATCCGGCCCGACGGAACGATCGTCTTTCTCGACTTAGGGATGGTCGGCAAGCTGAGCCGCTCGCGCCAGAAGCTGCTATCGCGCCTGTTTGTCGGCATCGTCAACGAAGACAGCCGCCAGGTTGTAGCCGCGATCGCCGCCCTGGGCACGATCCGGCAGCGGGGCAGCCTGCGCCGCTTCGAGCGGGAGATCGAGCAGCTGCTCGAACAGGTCCTGGCCCTGCCGCTGCGCGAGATGGATATCGGGGCCCTGCTGGCTCAGATTTTCCAGTTGGCCTACCGCTACAAGGTCCAGATCCCCGGCGACCTGACATTGGTCGCCAAGGTCATGCTGACGTTGCAGGGCGTGCTCGACCAGCTCGATCCGGACCTCAATTTGCTCACGATCATGAAACCGGTGGCTGACAAGCTGATCTGGCGCGCCTGGTCGCTCGACGACCTGGGCCGGGACTTGAGCCGGGGCGTTCTGGATACCTCCGATCTGCTGCGCCAGACACCGGGCTTTTTGCTCAACTTCCAGCACAAGCTGGAGGACGACGACTTCACGTTCCAACTGGGCGTCCGCAATCTTGACAAGCTGCAGCGCCAGCTGGATCGGATCACCAACCGGCTCTCGTTCAGCATCATCCTCCTGGCGGTCAGCATCATCGTTGCCGGGATCATTATCGGCACCAGCCTGGGTGCGAGCGCAAGCCAGGCCCTGGGCCGGATCAACCTGATCGTGCTTCGGGTCAGCCTGGCGATCGCCGGCATCATCCTGATCGGCCTGTTAGTCTCTGTATTCCGTTCCCGAAAAGATTAACGCCTACGGGCCTTGCTGCAGAAAAAAGCGGTTCAGGTACTGGTCCAAACCGGCCAGGTAGCCCGTTTCGTCGAGCAAGAAACCGTCGGTGTGGCCGGGCTGCCCGATCGTCTGCACGAACGTCAGATCCGGATGCAGGCGCTTTCGCTCGGAAGCGACCATGGCGCCGGCCGCGCTGTCGATGTGCGTTTCGGTTTCGTGGTAGAAGAGGGCCACCGGGATGTGGCAGGCTCCCAGCACCGTGCTGTGGTGGACGGCCCCGATCCCGCCGGCCGACAAGCGGACCGCATAAGGCACCGTCCGGCTCAGCACCTGGCGGCGCAGCCAGCTGTCCTCGCGGTAGAGGGCCCGGATCTCGTCATCCGGCGACGCGGACGGCGAGTCCAGGATCAGCCCGATCACGTACGACTGGTCGAAATCCAGCTTGGCGATTTCCTTGGCCAGGCCGTCCTTGTCCGAATCGGGCGGCGGCAGCTGGTTCCAGGCGATCAGGGAAGCGGACACGCCGGTGCCAAAGCCGTACAGGATGACATCGGTCGTCGCGGCATGGCGGCGCACGTGGCGGACGGCGGCCAGGACATCGGCCCATTCGGCATAGCCGAACCCCGATAGATGCCCTTCCGACTGGCCCGTGTTGCGCAGGTCAAACGCGAGCACGTTGAAGCCCAGCCCCACCAGGTGGTGGTAGAGCCGGGGCGTGTCCAAACCGAACTGGAGCCGGTTCTTGCCCTGGTCATGCACCAGGACGATCGTGCTGATGGCCTGGTCGGCCTTCATGAACCAGCCGTAGAGCATCGTCTGCTCGTCGAGGGACGGGAAGCTGACCACGGAAAACGGCGGCATCACATTGCTGTTGAACGTGGTCAGCGGCACCGGCTCCTGGCGCATCACCTGGTCGGCCGTGACAAAGGACCAGACGACCAGCGCGGCCAGCGACAGCGCCAGCAGCGACAGCAGCAAGACGGCCGGGCGGATGAACTGGCCCGGCCGGCGGCGGAAGCTGATCCGGCTGACACTGGTTTTTGCCCTCACACGGTACCTCCCGAAAGGCTATCAAAGCGGCTTTCATTATATCACGGGGGATTGGTTTGTGGTAAAATTGAGGCCGATGCGTGTCAGCGCGAGGGGAGGAGACATCAAGATGAATGTTTGGCAAGCCATCCTGTACGGCCTGGTGCAGGGCATTACCGAGTTTTTACCGGTGAGCAGCTCGGGACACCTGACCTTGCTGGGCAAAATATTCCAAAGCGACGAAAGCGCCATGCTGTCGTTTACAACCTTGCTCCATGTCGGGACCCTGATCGCCGTCTTCGTCGTGATGCGAAAAGAGATCCTGGCGATCCTAAAGGACCTGCTCGGCATGTCGACGCGCCTGATCGTGCTGGCAACCATACCGGCGGTTCTGGCCGCCGTCCTGATGGGTGGCCTGATCGAGCGTCTCTTCGGGGGCGGCTTTTTGGGCTATGCCTTCCTTTTGACCGGTGTCGTGCTGGCGGCGACATGGCTCAGCAAGCGCGCCCGCTCCGGCCAGGACAAACCGGTCGGCTACCGTGAGGCCTTGGCGGCAGGCGTCGCCCAGGCGGTCGCGATCGCGCCCGGTGTCTCGCGTTCCGGCATGACGTTGGCCGCGCTGTTGTTTTCCGGCGTCGACCGGGAAAAGGCAATCCGCTTTTCCTTCCTGATGTCGATCCCGGCCATCCTGGGCGGGTTCTTGTTCGACGTGATCGACATGATCCAGGGCGAAGGCGCGGCACTGGCCGCGTTCGGCGCGGGCAACATCCTGGCCGGTGTCCTGGCCGCCGCCCTGTCCGGTTATTTGGCGATGGAATTTATGCTGCGCCGGCTGACCCGACGCGGCTTTCTCGTTTGTGCCGTCTATGTGGCGGTGCTGGGGATCCTGGTCCTGGTTGACCAGAACCTGACCCACCTGGTCTTTGCCTGAAAGGAAGGCTATGCAGACATCCGATCCGAAAGAATTGAAAAACCACGATCCGGACTGCCTGGTCCTTGGGATCGAGTCGTCCTGCGATGAGACCGCCGCGGCGGTCGTCGCCGGCGGCCGACGGATCCTGTCCAACGTGATCGCCTCACAGGCCGACCTGCACCGCCGCTACGGCGGCGTGGTTCCGGAGATCGCCTCGCGCATGCACCTGGAGGCGATCGTTCCCGTGATCGACGAGGCGCTTCGTGAGGCCGGGGTTGATCTTGACGGCATCGACGTGATCGCCGCGACCCGCGGCCCCGGTCTGGTTGGCGCCCTGCTGGTCGGGCTGAGCGCCGCCAAGGGCCTGGCCCTGGTGACGGAAAAACCCCTGGTCGGGGTCCAGCACATTGCCGGCCACGTGGCGGCCAACTACCTGACCGATCCGGACCTCGAACCGCCGTTTTTGTGTTTGGTCGTATCCGGCGCCCACAGCCATATTGTCCGGGTCGAAGCTGACGACCGCTTTCAGATCCTGGCCCGCACCCGCGACGACGCGGCCGGCGAGGCCTTCGACAAGATCGCCCGGGCGATCGGACTGGGCTACCCGGGCGGCCCGCTGCTTGACCGGGCGGCCCAGAGCGGGCGCCCCGACGCGGTCGAACTGCCGCGCACGACCCTGGCCGACAGCCTGGACTTTTCCTTCAGCGGCGTCAAGACCGCAGCCCTGAACCAATTGAACCGCCTGATCCAGCAGGCGGAAAAGAGCGGGAGAACCTGGCAGGACCTGGTTCCGCTGGCGGATTTTGCCGCCAGCTTCCAGCAGGCGATCGTCGACGTGCTGGTCGACCACACGATGCAGGCCGCGGCTTCGACCGGGCTGCGGCGTTTGGCCCTAGCCGGCGGCGTGGCGGCCAACAGCTGCCTGAGGCGCTGCCTGCAGGCGGCTGCCGACCAGGCCGGCCTGATCCTGACCGTGCCGCTGCCGATCCTGTGCACGGACAACGCCGCCATGATCGCCGCGGCCGGGTACCGGGCGTACAAAAGCGGCCGGCGCGATGACCTGTCCCTGGACGCCGTGCCTTATCTCGACCTGGACATCTGATACGGGCTGTCCGGAAAACTGGTGATAAAATGATACACAAATGGGTGCATATACCGTATAGCCTGTGGATTATTCAAAACGGTCGCCCGTGGAAAACTGGCGGGTAAAAGGCTCAAACAGCGCCTTAGCAGGCAAAAAAACACATGTTCGTGTGGATAACTGTGTGGATAGTGTGCATAAAGCCGCATGAACGGAGCGTAAAAGGAGGAGGGGAGCCGATGGTCCAGCAAAAAAGCAGCCGGCAGATTGCCGAGAACCGGAAGGCCTACCACGATTACTATATTGAGGAACGGATGGAAGCGGGCCTGGAGCTCAAGGGGACCGAAGTCAAATCCCTGCGCCAGGGACGGGTCAATCTCAGCGACAGCTACGCGGCGGTTCGGGACGGCGAGCTATGGCTGGTCGGGATGCACATCAGCCCCTACGAGCAGGGCAACCGCTTCAACCACGACCCGCTGCGCGACCGGCGCTTGCTGATGCATAAGCGCGAGATATTGCGCTTGTTCGGCCTGGTGCGCCAGCAGGGCCTGACGCTGGTGCCGACCAAGCTGTATTTCAAGTTCGGCAAGGTCAAGCTGGAACTGGGCCTGGCCCGGGGCAAGAAGAGCTTTGACAAGCGCGACAGCGAAGCCAAGAAACAGGCGGACCGGGCCATCGAGCGGCGTCTCAAGGATCGCGGCCGTGACGACCGGGATTAGCGCCACCTGGGTCTATCTGCCGAACCTGGTTTCACCAGATGAGCGTCCGGCGCTGGCCCTTGCGATTCTGCTGGCCGCCGCGGCGCTGAGCGGACTGTTTGTCAGCCTGTTTTACCGCCTGTACAGCCAGGGGCTGCCCGAGACAAGCAGCCGGCCGCTCCTGGCAACCCTTTTGCCGACCGCGCTGCTAAGCGCCCTGGTGGTCTACCAGGCGGCCGAGTGGCCGGCCATGCCGCTGCTTTTAATCGCGCTATTGGCCATGCTGCATTTCCGCACGGTGATCCGCCAGGCGCGCGACCTGCTCTTTGTCGGCGCCGCGCTGGCGGCTGGCCTGCTGAGCGGCCTGGGCTTTGCCATCCCGATCCTTATGACCAGCGCCCTGGCGTTTGCCTGCGGCGCCCTGATCCTCAACCGCCGTCTGGCCCGCCAGAGCTACCGTTTCGTGATCCAGTGCGAACCGGAAGCGCTAACGAGGCTCGAGCCGCTGCTTCAGGACCTGAAAGGTGAGGCGATCAGCCGCCAGGAGACGGATGGCTTGATCGACCTGGTTATACTGGTCCGGCTGCGCGAGGCCAGCATGTCCGTCGTCGACCAGGTGACGGCGCTGCCGGGCGTGCGCAAGGCCGTCCTGATCGCCGCCGACCATGCAGGCCGCCGGCGGATATGATACAATACAGCCAGCACACGACACGGGGGAGAGACCGGACATGAAACTGCTGGTTAACCTGATCGCCTGCATCGCCGCCATTTTTTTGATGCAGATCCTGCTGCCGGACATGATCCAGTACAGCGAGCCGCTGGTTGTCGTCGTCGCCGGCCTGATCCTCTGGATCGTCAATACCCTGATCCGCCCCATAATAAAGCTCCTGACGCTGCCGCTGACCCTCCTGACGCTGGGACTTTTCAGCCTGGTGATCAACACGCTGCTCGTGATGCTGGTCGACGCCCTGGTCGGCGGCCTCTCGCTCAGCGGCTTCTGGGCGGCCCTGATCCTGGCCGTGATCGTGTCGGTCGTGCAGATGGCCATCGGGAAGCTGTTTCGTGAAGAACGTAAATCCAAGCGGTGAGGCGCATGAAGCAGCACGCCGCGTCACCGCCTGTCCAGATCCGTTTGCGCCGGGCTGCCCGCCGGACGGGCGCCTGGCTGTTGGCCATGTTTGGCTTAATCACCGGTTTGGCGCTCTATGGGCTGCTCTTGCTCGACCAGACGCCGGCCGTGGCCATCCCCATCGTCAATCCAGACGCGCTGCCGGAAATCACCCGGGACACGGAACCGCCCTCGCCTGTGGCACCGGACGATACGCTGTTTGTCCATCCCAATTACCCCATCGCGCGGGTTGAGCAAAAAGATAAGCGGGTCGAAAACATCCTGCTGGTTGGACTCGACCAGAACGCACCCGCCAGCATCCTGATTGTGTCCTGCGACAAGCGCCGGCAAACGGTTCGCCTGGCCGCAGTCCTGGCGTCCTGCCAGGTTAAGCAGCGCGGGCGAAGCCAGGCGGAACCGCTCGGCAGCGCCTATCTTTACGGCGGGATCGGCAACCTCGTCAACACCTGCAACGAGACGCTAGGTCTTGACATCCAGCGCTTCGTCCTGTTCGATCTGGCCCAAATCCCGGCCCTTGTCGACCGGCTGGGCGGCCTGCCGGTCACGGTGGGCGAGGATGAGATGACAGCTCTGCAGCAGAGCCCGGACGAGGCGATCCGCGCCATCGAGAAGACCATCCCTGCCATAGACGGGCCGCAGCGTCTCGTCGGACGCCAGGTGTCGGCCTGGATGAGCCTTGAAGAACCCTTCCTGGATGAGACGCATACCCCTCGTCCCCACAGGGTCCTGGCCGATCTGACGCAAAGGGCCGGCCAGTCATCGCTGGCCGTGCTGCAGCTGCTGGCCGAAGGCATCGACGCCTGCGCGACCAACCTGGGCCGTCTCGAGAAGGCCCGTCTGACCGGCCAGGTCCTGCTGTACGGTTTTGAGGATGCGGTTTTGACCGTGCCAAAAGAAGACCTGTACACGATCCAGGACGATCCCTGGGGGCTCATCGTAGACTGGGCGGAACAGAAGGAGAACTTGCGGGCATTTATCTGGAGTGATCTCCCATGATGAAAAGCGGCGGCATCATTCGGACCATCGCGACCGCCTGCCTGGAGCAGGGCCGGTCGCGCAGCCAGAACAGCGACAACCTGGCCGCGTTTGGCCGCTGGGTTCCGGCCGCCCGGCGCGCCTCGCTGGTGCGTTCAGCCGCTCTGGACAGCCCGCTGCAGCTGTTTGCCGTCGCCGACGGGCAAGACGGGACCGGGCAAGGGGCGCGCGCGGCCGAATCGGCCCTGGCGTTGCTGGGCACGTTCAGTGAGCGGCTGCCGGAACACGCGCAGGATGTTGCCGCCTGGGGCCGCGCCTACCTGGTTCAGGCCAACCGCACGGTCGGGCAGCTGCTGGATCCCAACCACGATCTGACGGCGGGAACGACGCTGACCGCCCTCCTGCTGCACGGCGGGATGGCTTACACGCTCAGCATCGGCAACAGCCGGGCCTATCTGTTCCGGGACGGGATCCTGACCCGGCTGACCCGGGACGATGTAGCCTGGCTGGATGAGACACGCTACCTGACGCGCTGGCTGGGCATGCAGGACGAAACCAGGCTGGCTGACGCGGAAGGCCCGGTTCAGACCGAACTGAAGCAAGGCGACGTCTTTATCCTGACCACCGACGGCGTGACGGACCTGATCGGAGATGAAGCTCTGGCCGCCTGCCTGGCCGCGCCGGACGCGTTCGTGCAGCGGATCGGGCGCATCCGCGAGTTGGCGATCGGCAAGGGCGCGCCGGACGATTTTGCCCTGGTCGGCATCCGTGTCCGCGACCCGGACGGAAAACAGTCGGCCGGCAAAAGCGTTCGCCGCAAGCATGAGCCGGGAAGCGGCGAGGCGAATATGCTCGAGCAAAGTCTCGCCGAGCATCGCTGGATCCGGCCGCTGTGCGTGTTCCTTTTCTTCGTGCTGCTGGGCCTGCTTTTGGGAAAGCTTTTGACTTCGCTGCCGGGCTGGTTTTGGACCCTGCTGCCGGGCGGGTAGGGAAGGCGAATCGGATCGGCGCCGCGGCCGCTTAAAATATGCGCAAGAAACAAGCGCGCTGAACGCTTTTTTTTGTTTGTTTTGGGAAATATTTGTGAACAGTATGAGAAAAGGTTTTCGCATCGCAAAATTGTTGTTATATTATCTCAAGTAGCGTGTTAAAATAGGCTGAGATATAAAACATCTGAGACTGTGATGTGAGGAGTTTTTTTAATGAAGAAGTTGTTGCTGATCATCGATTATCAGAACGATTTTGTCGCGGATGACGGAGCGCTTAGCGCCGGCAAGCCGGCCCAGGCGATCGAGAAGGCCTTGATCAGCCGGGTCAGAACCTTTTTAAAGGCAGACAACGACGTTCTGTGCACACTGGATACCCACGATGCCGACGGGTGGCAGGAGAACCAGCCTGAAGGCAAGCTGTTTCCCCTCCATTGCGTGGAAGGCAGCGAAGGCTGGCAGCTCTACGGCAAGTTGGGCGACATGGACCTGGAGACACTGACCAAGTCGTCCTACATGCTGGACCAGACGGATATCGACTGGTTGGTGCGCCAGTACGATGTCATCGAGCTGGCCGGTGTCGCCACCGAGATCTGCGTGCTGCAAAACGCCATCGGGCTTTACAACCATGCCGCCAACCAGGACCTTAAGGTGGACTTCGTGGTCTCCGCCAACTGTGTGGCCGGACTTGCTCCGGATGCCGCCCAGTTCGCACTGGGCTACATGAAGGATACGCTGGGCTTCACCGTTCGCTGAAGCCAACCCCGCGACCTGACAGACCGGTTCCCTGGAGCCGGTCTTTTTTTGCCCCTTGCCAGAAAGCCCTTTTTGCGTTAAACTAAAAAAGAACATAAGTTTGATATGAAGGTGGTTTTTATGGCGCGCAAAGTGACGGTAAGGGTGTTGGCGGAGTTTGACGAGCAAGGTCAGCTGCTGCCGCGTGCGATCACCTGGGAGGACGGCAAGCGCTATTGCATCGACCGCGTCCTCGATGTCCGCCAGGCCGCTTCGCTGAAGGTCGGCGGCAGCGGGATGCGTTACACCTGCCGCATCCATGGCCAGGAGGTCTACCTGTTCCGGGACGACAACCGCTGGTTCATGGAAGGCCGCTAAGTTGGGTGATTCTGTCACAGAACCCTGTCTGAAAACCCGATAAGATATGAAAAAACAGGCAGGTGACCGCTATGTTCAATCTTTTTGGCCATTCATGCCCGTCCATGTCGATGCGCGACGCCAAGACGGAGCTCGATAAAACACAGGATATCCATCTCGTCGATGTTCGCACCCGGGAAGAGTACCGCGAAGGCCACATTCCCGGCAGCATGCACCTTTCGCTGGATCAGCTGCACTGGCAGCTCGATAAGAAGCTGGCTGACAAAGCGGCCAGGATATTTGTCTATTGCCTGAGCGGCAGCCGCAGCAGCCAGGCCTGCCGCGACAGCTCGGCCACCGATGCGCGCCGCTTCGCGCCGAGCTTCGCGTCGGCCGCCACCGCCACCTGCAAAGGCTCGTGGCGCCAGCGCGTGGCGACGATGCCCGGGTCGTCCACCACCGGCGACGTGTTCGCCATCGAGACCACGGTGCCGAAGCCGCCGGCGGCGGCCGCCGCCAGGCCGCTGGCCAGGTCCTCCTTGACCTCCTGGCCCGGGTCGCGCAGGTGGACGTGCAGGTCGAGGAACGCCGGCGTGACCAGCCTGCCCTCGGCGTCCACCTCGGCGTCCACCGCCCCACCCAGGTCTAGTCCCTCCACGGCGCCGTCCTTCACGTACAGGTCGTGCACCCCGTGGTCGCCGGCTCCGTCGAGCAGGCGACCGCCCCTCACGACGAGCCTCATCGCTTGCCCACCAGCAGCGCGTAGAGGACGGCCATCCTGACGGGTACCCCGCTCGCCACCTGGCGCTCGACCAGGCTCCGCGGGCCGTCGGCCAGCTCGCTGGCCACCTCGACGTCGCGGTTCATCGGCCCCGGGTGCATGAGGAACGCGTGCGGCCGGGCGAGCTCCAGGTGCCTCTCGCGGACCTGGTAGCGGGCCACGTACTCGGCCAGCGACGGCAGGCGCTTCGGGCCCAGGCGCTCGCGCTGGATGCGCAGGGCCATGATCGCGTCGGCGCCGCGGGCGGCCTCGTCGAGGTCGGTCGTGAGGTGCACGCCGGGCAGCCTCCCCAGCTCGCGCGGCAGCAGGGCGGCCGGGCCGCACAGCACGACCTCGCCGCCGAGGAGCGTGAACAGCTCGGCGTTCGAGCGCGCCACGCGCGAGTGCTCGACGTCGCCCACGATGGCCAGCCGGCGGCCG
>ENA-UOUL01004829-UOUL01004829.1-bioreactor-metagenome-genome-assembly--contig:-NODE-4829-length-12112-cov-4.554965_pt1 | contig 12112 bp, 8 predicted proteins | sample MGYA00249838_ERZ747220 | MGnify/ENA primary metagenome ERZ747220 (study PRJEB28778, sample SAMN05720191) | bioreactor metagenome | isolation source: Anaerobic biogas reactor | place: USA:Washington...
AGATTGCTGCGGATGACGCGAAAGTCATCGTACGAGATGTGGGTGAAAGCCGGCCCACCCTTGACATCCCCAAGGGCGTAGATCCCGCTTGTTTGGGTCTCCAGACGCTCGTTCACCGGGACATATCCCCCGCTGTCGAGCTCGATACCGGCGGCCGGTAGGTTGAGGGCTTCGGTGTTTGGAACCCGTCCGGTGGCAACCAGCAGGTGGCTGCCCGTGAGAGTCCGCAGCCTCGAGGACATCTCCACTGCGAGCGAGACTTCGCCATCGGAAGCTGCCGAGACACTCTGCGCGTCGGCCTCCAGAACGACCTCGATGCCGTCTTCCTCGAGGATCTCCTTGATCGCCTCCGCCACGTCGCGATCCTCCCGAGGAAGGAGCGCGTCACGTCTCTGGACGATGGTGACTTCACTTCCGAAGCGGCGGAACATCTGGCCGAACTCCACCCCGATGTAGCCCCCGCCAAGAATGAGCAGGTGCTTGGGGACCTCGTCGAGTTCCATGATGGTGGTCGAGGTGAGAAACGGGACCTCATCCAGGCCGGGCAACGCGGGCACCGAGGGACGCGCACCGGTGTTGATGAAGATGTGCTCTGACTCAAGCACACGCGTGCCGCCCTCGCTCGGGCGCACCTCCACCCGGCGCGGACCCACGAAGCTTGCCTCGGCCATCACCAGTTCGAGGTTCTCGGTAGCGCGCAGTCGATCCTCACTGCCACTGCGCCAGCTTTCGACCATATCGCGCTTCCTCTGCCTGACGGCGGCCATGTCCACAGACACCGAACCGGTCGACACCCCGTAATCGGCGGCTCTGCGGGCGACGTATGCCGACCGTGCAGAGGCGACCATGGTCTTGGTCGGCGTGCAACCCTCGTTGACACAACTCCCGCCCACATGGAGGCGCTCAACAAGCGCCGTCCTCCACCCTGCTCCTGCCAGAGCCCTCGCCAGCGGCACTCCTGCCTGCCCGGCCCCGATGATGATCGCGTCATAGGTGTGAGTGGATGTCATGGTCTGTCCCGCCTCAGGCCGCCGGGGTGAGGGTGACCTCGATGCGGTCGTAGAAGATCGAGGTCCTCGACTCGAAACCGGAATCGATCCCGACGAACAGATACAGCGCGCCCTCCGAGTCGGTGGTGACGGCGCCGGTGAGCTGCTTCTGCAGGGTGACCAACGCGTACGGCGGCGGATCCATCTCCAAAGCCTCCTCGCAGGGGATCCCGTTGGCGATCACGCCCGCGACGTCTGCGTCCGCGCCGCCGGAGGACTGGTTGCCTTTGTCGACGTTCATCCGGGTTTCCCCGCCTTCGGACACCGGCACCGGCTTCTCGGCGCTCGCGCCCACCTTCATCCACACGGACTCTCCGGGGGCCCCTCCAACCCCGAAGCAACCGCTCGGGGCGTCAGAGGCGAACCGTACCGTGAAGTCGACCGTGTAGGGCGTGTTGGGCAGCAACCCCTCCTCCGGCGGGATGCGGACGAAGATGTACGAGAAGAGATCGTCGGAGCGGTTGGTGGCGGCAAGGTGGAAGAAGTCGGTGCCCTCGCTCTCCAGCCCCGGAGGGGCCATGCCGGTCTCAGACACGGGATCCTCGGGAGGAGTCTGGTTGGAGAAGTCGGAGAAGTCCGACTCCCAGCCGTCGCCGCCGTCCTCGAACTCGTACACGAGCGTGACCGGCCCGGGGTCGGCGGCCCCGTTGCCACAGGCCGTCAGTGCGAGAGCGACGATGAGCAGGAGCGCCACAGCAGTCGTGCGGATCATGAAAGTCCTCCTGTGAGTCTAGCCACGTATCATTTCAAGTGAGTCGTTCGACGCTCTAAGCCGCGGTCAAGTTTCGAGGCGACCGGGATGACCCGTTGAGGAACGCCGCGTCATTCTTGGACAGGTCGAGGGCCTATACGGGCCCTTTCACGCTGAGACGATAGGTCTGAAAGCCGGCGTCGGCGAAGAGCGATGGTACCTGCTGGACCGCCTGCCGATCCTTTTCTCGCTCCTCTTCCGAAAGCTCTTCCCAGGGCACCATCGACGGGTGGGTACCTTCAGCGTCGCTTCTCTTGGAACCGAAGCGATAGCCTGCGGCCCGTTTCTGAGACCACCAACGGTCGTGTTCCATCTGAGCCAACAACTCTATCTCCTCGACCGTGAACACCACTCGGCCAGGCGTGATGCCCTTGGCCGGGCGAAAACCACAGCCGACGGTCTCCAGATACGTGGGGAACCACTCGGCCTGCCGCCGGTTGGATTCTCGGTAGACGTCGGGCAAATCGTCCCAAGAGAGGACGCGCGGGTCGCTCGGGTCGATACTGACCTTGTTCTCGGCAACGAAGGCCTCGTGTATCGCCTGCGCGATCTTCTCGATATTACTGCGAAACAGCGTCTCCAAGGCCTGCTCGTAGTAGTCGGTCGCTTCGCTCGCCCCCAGGTCGCCGGCCCGGTCCGCGGCCCTCAGGAGATGGGCCCGCGCCTGGTCCCACTTCTCTGCCTTGCTGTAGTGGTGGGCAAGAAGAGCGTGGTGATTCTCCATCTGGGCGGCGTATGAGTATTCGATCTCTCCGGCCACTTGGGCGTGGAGCGCACGTCGGTCTCGTGCAGGCAGGCTCTCGTATATCGCCTCACGGATGAGGGCGTGGGCAAAGGCGAACTCCGGCTGGGGAGTTGCGCTCGTTCTGCAGATGAATTCTTCTTCCTCCAGGTGCTGGAGCTGCCGCCTGAGTTCAGGCCGGCTCATCCCAGCAAGGGTCAGAACCAGCACCTCGGCGAACCTATCACCGACCACCGAGGCGACACGGAGGGTCCGCTTCGAGCTCTCGGAGAGGCGATCAATCCGGGCCATGATCGTCGCCTCAAGGGTGTCCGGGAGGTTGGAGGCGAGGGGCCCGGTCAGTCGCCATTCGCCCTTGCGGTCGGTCTCCATACCTCCCGTCTCGATAAGGGAACGCAGGATCTCCTGGATGAAGAAGGGGTTGCCCTCCGCCCGTCGCTCGATCATGGGCTGCAGGCCGGCGGGCAGATTGTGCGATCCCAGAAGCTCGACTACCAGACGGCGGCTTGCCTCCTTGTCGAGCGGGACTAGACGGATCTCCTCGTAGCGGTCCGCGAGTTGGGAGGTCAGTCGTTCTGGGTGCAAGAGACCACCCTCTGTCTCGGGTCGGGCTACGATGCAGAGGAGCAGGGGGAGCGTCTCGACCAGAGAAAGTAGACGCTCGAGGAGGGCGGCCGAAGAGGCATCGATCCAATGGCAGTCCTCGAAGACCAGGACTAGAGGCCGTTCGGCGCTGAGGCCCTCGAAATAGCGGAGAAGGGCCTCCTGCAGACGCTCGCGGGCCGGCTCCTCGCCAATCGACGTAGGCCGGTCTCGTGCGGCGGTCTCCGAGAGGAGCCCGAGAAGGGCGGCGATAGGTGTGAGTCGGCGGTCGTGGTCCTTCGACAACAGACGGCCTAGACGGCGCTCCAGTCTGGCAAAGCGCTCGGCCGGATCTTCGTCGCCGGTGAGGCCGATATCCAGTTCCAGGATCTGTTTGACCGGACCATAGCTCATGTTCTGACCCATGGAGACCGCCTTGCCTTCCAGCCAGGTGAGGTAGCGGGAGACGGCAGCCTTGCGGGCTTCACCAAGCAGCCGGCTCTTGCCTACCCCGGCCTCCCCGAGAATATGGACCACTCCGCCGTCGCCCCGGGCGAGCCGCTCAAGGGCGCCGGTCAAGACCGCAAGCTCCCTTTCCCGCCCCACCATGGAAGCATGGAGCCGGCCCATCACCTGGGCCGGCGCAGACTGCCTCGTCCCAAGGACCCGGTGAATGCGGACCGCTTCACTGCGCCCCCGCACCGTGATCGTTCCCGCTTCCTCGGTCTGGAAGACAGAACCGGCCAGGGCGTAGGTCCGGGGGCCGATAACGATCTCGTTGGGCGCAGCCATCCCCATCAGCCGTGAGGCCACATTGACGGCATCCCCTACCACCGAGTAGTCGCGCCGGCTTGCGCTGCCCACCGAACCGGCCAGCACATGGCCTGTATTGATGCCGATGTGGACGGCCAGTCTGAGGCCGTGCTCTCGGTTCAACCCGGCCAGGCTGCTGCGCATGTCGATGGCTGCCCGGATGGCTCGTTCGGGATCGCGCTCGTGGGCCACGGGAGCTCCGAACAGAGCCATGAGAGCGTCCCCCATGAACTTGTCGATCGCGCCCCCATATCGTTCCACGCAGGGCACCAGACAGTCGAAGCAGCGGTTGAGGAGGTCCTGTACTTCTTCGGGATCAAGGCGTTCTGCCAAGCTGGTGAACCCGGTCAAGTCGGCAAAGACTATGGTGACCAAGCGGCGCTCATCAGCAGGTGGCCGCTGAGGGGAGGGAGGTGCGCTTGAGTGACCTTCATCTGCCATCGCGGCTCTCCAGCCGCCGCTCGGTGCCTGAACCTCTTCCCAGAGCTATTGTAGGACCGAGCAGAGCAGATGGGCAACGGCCACGTGGTGTATCGTCGCCATATCTATGAATGATTGCCCGCGGGCGAGTTCGTCGTGCGCATCCGCCACATAGAAGAGCATGATGGAGGTGAGCGTGGGATGGGAACAGAGAAGAATCATTCAACGATGGATGACTGGGTGGAGCGGCATAGCTGGGTCTGCAGTGGGTCCGAGGTGTTCTTGAAGTACCAGAGGGAGAAGGTCGACGTACTGCAGAAGGTTCCTCTCTTCAGCGGGCTCAGCCTCCGCCATCTGAACCACATTGCTCGCTGCGTGGGTGAGAAGCGGGTCAAGACCGGCACTGTACTGGCCCGCCAGGGGAAGCGTGAACGCGACTTCATGCTCATATTGGACGGCACCGCGCGGGTGGAGAGAGATGGAAAAGTCCTTGCCCATCTGCAGGCGGGCCACTTCTTTGGCGAGATGTCGCTGCTCGACGGAGAGCCGCGTTCCGCCACAGTCTGCACCGAGAGCCCGTGTGTCCTACTGGTGATCGGTCGTCGCTCGTTCCAAGAGTTGCTCGATTCAGTCCCGGGACTGCAGAGCAAGATCGTTGTCACTCTATGCCAGCGCCTGCGCGACGCTGACGCTGCCCTGGCTGCGCTCAATTAGGCCGCTCGGAGCCCAACCCAATGTGTTGACTTTGGCCGGTGCATGGTGTGTCATGAGGGTACCCGCAGTGCTTGTGCTATGAGGCGATGTCATTGGCACACCGGGTCTTCATAAGCCACGCCACCGAGGATGCAGATACGGCCTCCCGAGTCTGCGAGCTGCTAGAGGCGGACGGCATCCAGTGCTGGACGACCGCACGTGATGCAGCAGGGAGCGAGGACAAGGCGGCCGCCATCCTAGAGGCCATCCGTAGCTCGGATCTGGTGCTGCTCGTCTTCTCCGTCTCCGCCAACGGCTCTCCCACCGTGCTTCGTGACATCGAGCGGGCCGTAAGCTACGAGCGACCCGTACTCTCTCTTCACCTGGATGACGCTCTTCCCAATCCTTCTCTGGAGTACTACCTCAACCTGTGGCAGTGGCTGGATACTTCCTCGGGGGTGGATGACAAGGGCGACGAAATCGTCGCCACTGTTCGAGAACAGTTGGCCGGCACCGCCGACTCAGGCCCCTGGCGAGGTCTTGATGCTCCTGGGGGAGTGGACACCGTTCAGGAGGAGATCCTGGCTGCCGTGCGGGGGCACCTGGCTCAGACCGCTGAGTCGACCACGAGTCAAGAGGCCGGCGCGGCGGCGCCTACCCGGCGCAAACCAAGCCGCCGCACGTGGGTGATCGCCTTAGGCGCGGCCCTTCTGGTCCTGGCCCTCGGTTTGGGACTGGGCCTCGGCTTGGGTCTGGGCGACACAGGGGTGGTCCACCGGGGCACCTGGACTAAGCTCGAACCGGCTGGGAAAGTGCCTCACACGGTCGTCGCCCCGATGAGCTACGATTCTGTTACCGGTCGGCCAATCATTATGGTGGGGCAAGAGGAAGACGACGCAGACTCCGCCTCCATCACTGCGTCCATCGTCGAAACGTGGGCCTACGATGCGGCTGCCAACACCTGGGCCGAACTCAAGTCTTCGGAGACAACATCTCCTCCACGCATCGCCGCCTTCGCAATGGCTTACGATCCGACCACTCAGCGGTTCATCGTCTTCGGGGGGTACGACCGCGGGACTCAGATCGACGCCGAAGAGTGGGCCTTGCACCTCACCGCCGACACCTGGGCATATGATCCTGTCGCCAGCACCTGGACGGAGCTCAAGCCCGCGGGGGCTGCGCCTCCTGCGCGCATCGAGGGGGCTACGGCCTACGATCCGACCACCCGGCGGCTGATTCTCTTCGGGGGAGCGACCGATCTAGCCTTTCTTGACGACACCTGGGCCTACGATCCCGTCGCCAACACCTGGACGGAACTCGAGCCCGCGGGGATGGTGCCGCCCGCGCGCAGCTCCAAGATGGTCTACGATCCCTCTACGGCCCGGATTGTCATGTTCGGAGGCGCGAGCGATACGGGGGTCCTCAACGACACCTGGGCCTACGATCCCGTCGCCAACACCTGGACGGAACTCGAGCCCGCGGGGACGCTTCCCGGCGCCCGCATCGCTTCGATGGCATACGACGAGGCCACCGGTCAAGTGATCATGTTCGGTGGGAGGGCCCCCGGCCTTGAGACAAACAGCAGTCTTAACGACACCTGGGCCTTCAATCCCTAGGCCATCGAGGTGCTGGAGCCGGGGCCGTGGAGTTGCCAGAGCTTGTACGCCGACCTTGTCCGCGTATTGACTGACGCCGCTACATGGTGTCTGATTAGTCTGATGGCTTCGTGCGGTCGGGAAGGGAGCCGGTTTTGGCGCACCAAGTCTTCGTAAGCTACGCCACGGAGGACGCAGATGCGGCCTCTCGTGTCTGCGAGCTGCTCGAGGCGGACGGCATTCAATGCTGGCTGGCGCCGCGCGACGTGAAAGCGGGCACGGATTACGCCGCGGCTATCATGAATGCGATCCGGACCTCTCGGCTCACAGTCCTGGTCTTCTCCGGCTATGCGAATGCCTCTCCCTATGCTCTTCGTGAGATCGAACGAGCCGTCGCCCACGGGCGGCCGGTCCTCGGTCTCCGCATAGACAACGCCGGCCCCAATCCTTCTCTTGAGTACTACCTCGACGAGTGGATCGAGGCGTCTGGAGGGATCGAGAGCAAGCGCGACGACATCATCGCCACCGTCAGAAGGCGGCTGACAGAGCCCTCTTTCGCCCCCGAGAGCGCGAGCGGAGGGTTTGTCTCCTCTCGAAGACCTCGTGAGCGACTGCAGTCCGGGATCGGGAAAGCGGCCAAGGAGGAGCGTGGTCGGACTACGAGGACCGGGTGGCTCGCCGTTGCCGCTGTCCTAGCGGTCGCTGCGGTCGGTTTGGGACTTGGTCTGGGCTTGACACGAGATCGAGCAGCCCCACAAGCCAGTATGACGGGTTGCCGGATCACCTGGGCAGAGCTCAAGCCCTCCGGAGTGCCGCCCTCGGCTCGCTGCGCAGACGCCATGGCTTCCGATCCGACCAGCGGACGGCTGATAATGTTCGGCGGCCGGAGCGGGCAAACGCCCATGAACGATACCTGGTCCTACGACCCGGTCGCCAACGCCTGGACCGAGCTCGAGCCCGCAGGCGTGATGCCTCCCGCGCGCTCAGCACACTCGATGGCCTACGACCCTGTCACCCATCGTCTGATCATGTTCGGGGGATCCGGCGACACGGGCCGCAGTCTCAACGACACCTGGTCCTACGACTCGGTCGCCGGCTCCTGGGCGGAACTCGAGCCGGCAGGCACCTTACCGACCCCACGCGGCGGGCATTCGATGACGCACGATCCGACCAGGGGACGACTGATCGTGTTCGGGGGAGGCGTTTCGCAGACAGCACTGACCAACGACACCTGGTCCTACGACCCTATCGCCAATACTTGGACGGAGCTCGAGCCGTCAAGCCCGCTGCCTCCTGCACGCTGGGCGCATTCGGTGATCTACGACCCCGTTCTACGTTGTCTAGTCATGTTCGGCGGATCCTGCGATACGGGCACTCCCTTCAACGACACCTGGGCGTATGATCCCGCCGCCAACAACTGGACGGAGCTCAAGCCTTCGAGCCCTCTGCCCTCCGCGCGCTCGGCGCACTCTATGGCGTACGATCTAACGGGCGGACGGCTGGTGATGTTTGGAGGGCAAGACTCGGGCGGTACCAGCCTTGACGACGCCTGGGTCTATGATTCCAGCGCCAACACCTGGAGGGAGCTCGAACCGTCGGGAGCGCAACCGGTGGCGCGAGCGGGGCACGTGATGGTCTACGATCCCGCCGGTGGCCGTCTGGTCATGTTCGGCGGACACTCAATCGGGTCGTATGACGTACTCAACGACACCTGGATCTGTACTCCCAACTGACGACTCCGGCGATGCCCGATCAGTACCGAGGGGGTTAGTTCATGCAGCGGGTTTTTGTCAGCTTCGCCAAGGAGGATCAAGCCGAGGCTTCCCGCGTCTGCGAGATGCTGGAAGCAGACGGCGTCGACTGCCGGTTGGCATCGCGAGATATGACAGCAGAAAAGGACACGGCGGCGGAGACTCTGGATGCCATCCGCGATTCTGACCTCGTGGTGCTTGTATTCTCCGCTTCGGCGAATGCTTCCCCCGCTGTGCTGCGTGAAATCGAGAGGGCCGTCGCCTATCAGCGGCCGGTGCTTCCTGTCCGCATAGACGACGCCGCTCCCAACGCCTCTCTGCAGCACTACCTGGACCGAGCCCCTCAACCACAGACCATCGCTTCTCTGGACAATGCCAAGGAGTCCGAGCCCGGCTCCTCTCCGGAGGACGAGAGCCCAGGCAGACCGCACCGCAGGACCCTGTGGATCGTTGGGGCTGCGAGTCTCTTGGTCGTGGCTATCGGCCTGGGCCTGGGACTCGGTTTGGGCCTCAACCGACATGAGAGCACGTGGACCGAACTCGATCCTTCAGGGACCGTGCCCCCCGCGCGCGCCGCGTGCGCGATGACACACGATCCCATCACAGGGCGGCTGATCTTGTTTGGGGGGTCGACCGGCGCAGCGTATCTCAACGACATTTGGGCCTACGATCCTGTCGCCGACACTTGGAGGGAGCTCGAGTCCTCGGGAACGGTGCCCGCGCGGCGCGGCTTCCCAAGCATGGCCTACGATCCGACTACCCGGCGGCTGATCGTGTTCGGGGGATCTGACTGGGACACTGGCGCTTTCCTCAACGACACCTGGGCCTACGATCCTGCCGCCAGCACGTGGACCAACCTCAACCCGGCCGGTGCTCTGCCCCCCGAGCGGGCCTGGCACACCATGGTTTGCGACTCCGACACTGGGAGGCTGATCATGTTCGGAGGGGGAGTAGGTGGGTTCACCAATGACATAACGGCCGTCGACCAACTCAACGACACCTGGGCCTATGACCCGATCGCCAACACCTGGGCCGACCTGGACCCCGCCGGCGCCGTCCCTGCAGCCCGCTACGGGCAAGCCATGGCCTACAGCCCGTCGACGCAGAGGATCATTCTGTTCGGCGGCGGAACCGCCACGGCGCGCTTCAACGACACCTGGGCCTACGATTCTGCCACTAACACCTGGGTGGAGCTGCGTCCGGCGGGCACGCTACCCTCTCCACGGGGCGGACATTCGATGGCGTACGATACGACGAGCGCACGGTTGATCATGTTTGGAGGGGGTGTATCTCAAACGGTGCTCGTCAATGACACCTGGGCCTACGATCCTGCCGCCAACTCCTGGACCGAGCTCGCTCCGACAGGGATGCTGCCGTCTGCGCGCGGCGCCCAAAGCATGGTCTACGATCCGACCACGCGGCAACTGATCCTGTTCGGAGGGCTCGACGGGACCGGCTCTTTTCTCAACGATTTCTGGGCTCTGACTCCGTAGCGCCGGCAACCCGAAGGCCCGTTGCAGGAGCGTCCCGTCAAGTGGTGTGCGAACTCATTTCGCCCAGCATACGCGTCACCAGGCACCGTTGTAGGCACACGGGCACCGCTCGGGGGTCTGCATCCTCTGCATGCTCCATTCTATGGTTTGTCAACCGAAGTTCTATAGCCCTTCAGTACCACACTAGGCATCTGGGTGTTCAACTCCTCCAATGACCAGAACCCCGTTGGTTTGTCGATGCGGTTGATGATCACCGGCTCGGTATAGATGCCGATGTTGCCACCCGTGATGTGGAGTATTGATCCACTGACCTCCGCAGCAGCGTCGGTGAATAACCAGACGATCAACGGAGCGATCGCGGCCGCCTCCGGAAAAGCCTTGAACCCTTCGGCTGCGGCTGTTGGCAGAGGAGTGAACTCACCGGTGCCTTCTTTTTCTTTGAGCAAGGCCACTACTTCATAGGAAGCACGGGAAGCAGCCGTTGGCGAGTACAGGTTGCAGGTTATTCCATATTGCCAGAGTTCTTTGGCCACAGCCCGGCTCAGGCCTACCACTCCGGCGTTAGCTGCGCTGTAATTGCAGTGGTTCACCATTCCCGTGAAGGCCAGGGCGGTAGTATTGATAATACGTCCCCACTTCTGCTTCATCATATGAGGTGCGGCATGACGTATTGTATTGAAGTAGCTCTTGGGCTTGTTGCCGGTCACATGGTCCCAGACTTCTTCCGTCATTTCATAGCAGGGCGCGAACTGAAAAGCTCCGGCAACGTTGACTAGGATATCGATCCTGCCAAAACTCTCGATAGCTGTCTGTATCAGCTTCCCGGCTGTTTCAAAGTCCGCCACGTCACCGAAGAACGGCACTGCATCCCCGCCTAGAGCTGTAATCTCTTCGGCAACCGTCTCAGCATCGCCGCTGAACTCAGCTATCTGCTCCTTCAGATATTCTTTCTGAGCTTCAGTATAATTCGCGACATCTGAGTCTTTCAGAATGGCGAACTTGGTGCCGCCCTTCTTCCGGTTATTGGTTACTACTTTTGCCCCTTCTCCAGCCAATCCTATTGCTATGGCTCTACCGATACCCTGTCCTGAGCCAGTTACTACTGCTACCTTATTTGCTAATACTGCTCCCATAGTATTCTCCTATTACGTATATCCAAATATATTTTTTTCATTTATAGGGTATCGTGCTACTGTCCCACACCGGGTTCAGTGAAGACTGGCTTGTGTGAGTCGCGCCTCTGCAGCCGGGACTGCTTCACGATAGTACATGTCCTCCAATTCTGCCGGAGGTATGTGACCGACTGTCTCGGAGAGCAGACGATGGGAAGGGGCCGCCGCATACTGGTGGGTCCCCCAGGGTCCGGCAAGATTCTGGTCTTTACGTGAGACCTGGTGCGGCGGGACATCGCGTATTCAGGCCTCGGGGCGCTGGCTGACGATTGAAGAGCGAGATGCCGCTGCAGTCATTGCTCACCCGCTGGACGCTTTCGCTTGTTCGACCATGTGCCCTGCCCCGTGCCTCTTCCACTCACCCGAAGAAAGCCCTGTACTCGTCGGCTTCCACGATGGCCACGAGCGCAGCAAGATCGGGAGTCGAGGGAGTAAGGTCATAATGATGCCATTTCAGGTCTCGGCGCATCCAGTACACGATCCACACGCCTCGCGAGCGGAAGTAGCGGAAGCGGGCGATGCCCATGCGGGTGTGATCGCCTACCCCGTCCCACGGAGGGCGCACCTCCCAGACGGTGACGGTGTTGCCGTCGATCTCACACTCGAAGCGCAGCTGATCTGCGTGCTCGGGACGGGTCTTGCGGCGGCAAAGCTCGCCCACAGTGCGATCGATACGCTTCAGCTCGAGTTCGTTGAAGGACATGGCAGCTCTGTACTACCCGGAGCAGGCCACGTCGGTAATGCTCACGGAGCGTGCTTTCCCGGTCACCTTGAGAGTCGCCCGCGCCCGGGTCCGCGGCTTGGGACTCACAATGATCTGCACATCCCGATCGAGTGCGTTGAGGTAGCGGATAAGACGCTCGATAGAGAAACCGTCCAACCGGCCGGCGAGCAGCTCCGACACCTTCGGCTGACCGGTGCCGAGGATCCCGGCGGCCTCGACCTGGGTGAGATGACGATGGGTAACGATGCTGGCGATCTGATGGGCAAGGGCCGCCTTGGCCTGGAGTTCTTCCGCGTTGGGAAGACCGAGGTCGGCAAAGACGTTGCC
>ENA-UOUL01004830-UOUL01004830.1-bioreactor-metagenome-genome-assembly--contig:-NODE-4830-length-12108-cov-4.048043_pt1 | contig 12108 bp, 5 predicted proteins | sample MGYA00249838_ERZ747220 | MGnify/ENA primary metagenome ERZ747220 (study PRJEB28778, sample SAMN05720191) | bioreactor metagenome | isolation source: Anaerobic biogas reactor | place: USA:Washington...
TGAGGGAGGCGAAGGCCGTCACGGCCCGCGGCTCCGGGCCCGCCTGGAGCTGCTGGAGCGAGCCGTCGAGGCCCAGGAGCGCGAGGCCGGTGACGCCCTCCGTGTGCGCGTTCACGACCAGCGCCGGCTCGCCGGTGGGCAGGCTCGTCCAGGCCGGTCGGTTCGGGTAGGCGCCGTGCCGCGAGTCGCTCGCCTCGGCGGGGCTCACGTCGACGTCGCCCGAGACCAGGCGCCTCGCCTCGGGCCCGCCCGCCGGGTCCTCGAGGTCGAAGAGGAACACGCCCGTGTGGCTGATCACGTCTTCCTTGTGGGCCGCCATCACGGCCACCGTGCGGCCGTCGGGGGCGGGGGAGACGCTCGCGACGCCGCTCAGGCCCGCCGCCACGACCCGCTCCTCGCCGGTGCGCGGGTCGACGGCCACGGCGTCGGCGCGGAACTCGGCCTCGGCGGCCTCGTCCGCGGGCCTCACCAGGTACACGGGGCCGTCCGGTCCCGGCCCGACCACGAGCCCGAAGGCGCGCTCCGTCAGGCGCCTGACGAGCCGGGGCTCGCCGGCGAGCCCGACGGCGTAGAGGTCGGGCGGGCTGGGCGGGTAGTAGCCCTGCCCGTCGCCGCGGTAGCGCATCCGCCGCACGCGCAGGGGCAGGCCCTTCTCGGCGCGGTCGTCCTTCTCCTCGCCGCGCGACAGGTAGCAGAGCTCCGCGCCGCTCGGCAGCCAGCAGAACTCCTGCACGCCGGCGGCGTGGTCGGTGAGGCGGCGCGGCTCGCCGCCGTCGAGCGGCATCACGTAGAGCTGCGCCGGCTCCTTCTCGGCCCTGACCGAGAGGAACGCGAGGTGGCGGCCGTCGGGGCTGAAGCGCGGCGCGGTGTCCCTGTGCTCCGAGCGCGTGAACTCGACGCCGCCCCCCGAGGGCCGCGGCCAGCCGTCCTTCCCGGCGCGGCCCGGGGTAGCCCGCTCGGGCAGGGGGAAGAGGTGGACGCGGCTGCGGTAGCGCGGCGGGGCGTCGCCCTCGCCCCTCACCACAGAGGTGACGACGGCGGCGGCCGTGCGTCCGTCGGGCGACACCTGCGGATCGGAGACGAACCTGAGCCCGTAGAGGTCCTCCGCCTTCACCTTGCGCGCCATGCTCGCCTCCTCAGCCCGCAGCGGCCGCGCGCTCGCGGCCCCTGGCGATCGCGTACAGCAGGATGCCGGCCGCCACCGACGCGTTCAGCGAGCCGATCCTGCCCGTCATGGGGATCGTCACGAGACCGTCGCAGCGCTCGGCGACCAGCCGCCGCATGCCCGTGCCCTCGGAGCCGATGACGATCGCGGCGTCGCGGTCCCAGTCGACGTCCTCGGGCCGCACGGCCCCGGCGCCCGCGGGCGCGGCGCCGTAGACCCACACCCCGCGCTCCTTGAGATGGTCGATCGTGCGGGCGAGGTTCGTGACGACGACCACAGGCAGCAGGCTCGTCGCGCCGGCCGACGCCTTGACGACGACCGCGGACAGCGGCGCGCTGCGGCGCTCCTCGGTCACGACCCCGTGCGCCCCGAGCGCCTCGGCGCTCCTGACGATGGCGCCGACGTTGCGCGGGTCGGTGAGGTGGTCGAGGAGCACGAGGAGCAGGCGCTCGCCGCGCCGGACGGCGAGGTCGAACGCGTCTTCGAGCTCCTTCGTCTCGACCTCGGGCAGCTCGGCCGCCACGCCCTGGTGCTGGGTCGTGCGCAGCGCCTGGTCGAGCTGGACGCGCGGGACCTCCTCGACGTCGGCGCCCACCCTCGCCGCCTCGCGCCTGAGCTCGGCGAGGAGCTTGGGGTGGACGCCGCGCGCGACCATCACGCGTCGGGTCTGGCCCTGCCTGAGGGCCTCGAGGACAGCGTTGCGACCGTAGATCAGCACCAGCGGAGTATACGGAGCCGCCTCACGGCGCGAGGCGGTCGAGGGCCGCGCGCGCCTCCGCCTCGTCGCGCGCCAGGGCCGCCCTCAGCTCGTCCAGCCCCGCGAACCGCTGCTGCTCGCGTATGAAGGCGTGGAAGAACACGGTCACCTCGCGGCCGTAGAGGTCGCCGTCGAAGCCGAAGAGGTTCACCTCGAGGGTCGGGGGCTCGTCGGGGAACATCGGCTTGCGACCCACGCTGGCCATGCCTCCGAACGTGCCCTGGGGCGTGTCGACCGTGACCGCGAAGACCCCCGGCGGCAGCGCCTTGCGCTCGCCGGTGGCGACGTTGAGCTCGTAGGTGGTGCCCGGCGTGGTCATCGAGGTGTAGCCGTAGCGCAGCCACGGGGTGTCGTGCTCGGAGTTGGTGTCCAGGCCCATCGAGTAGGCGTCCTCGTCGGCCTTGACGAACTCCTCGGTGCTGTCGCCTTTCAGCAGCCGGATCCGCTCCAGACCTCCGGAGCGCTCGGCGATCGCGGTGAAGCCGTCGAACAGGTCGAAGTCCTCGATGAAGACGTCGTCGCGGTGCGGGACGAGGTCGGTCCAGTCGGCGCGCGAGGTGCTGCCGTCGGCAGCGGTGACGAGGTGGATCACGGCGGCATAGCGGCGATAGTGCTCCGCGCGCGACAGGCCGGTGCGCGCGTAGAACGCGTCCTCGGCCCAACCGCGTTGGCGCCAGAACGCCAGCGGATCGAGGCTCCCGCGGTGACAGACGATGGGCCGCGGGTCGGCGGGGCCGAGTGCGCGGTCGAGCGCTTCCTCCAGCCCGATTTGCAGGTGGACGATGGTACGCTGGAAGAGCTGCTCGGCGGGCGAGAGGTCGACGAAGCGCGCGTAGTGGACCGTCTCGGGTAGCGCGACAAAGCGACCGGCCCACTTGGGGTCGCGCCGCAGGTCCTCGATGAGGGCTGACTTACCCCCACCGGGACCGCCCGTCAGCACGATGACGGGCCGCCCGGCGCCCATGCGCGCCGACGGGTGGACGGGCGGCGCGTCCCAGATGGGCTTGTAGGGCTTGAGGTCGAGGATCGGGGTGCCGTCAACGGCGTCCAGGCCGACGACGGTGATGGTCGTGCCTTCCACGGCCAGCACGCGCACCAGCGTGATGCCGATGGGGTTGGGGCGCGCGGCGACCCGCCGGATGAAGAGGCCGGCCAGCGGTCGGGCGCGCGCCGGCTCGACCCGGTGCAGGTGGTAGATCACCCACAGGTGCTGCCCAGCCTCCAACGTGGCCGCGGCCTGTGCGAAGTGCGGCGCCAGCACCAGGCGCGCGGGCAGGCCGCGCATCTCCTCAGGGCGCAGCGGCTCGCGCACAGGGCCTTCGACCGCGCCGATGGGCCGGTACGTGATCGCGTCGTCCATCGCTACACCGGGAAGTCGACGCCGACGCCGGTGTCGTCGTGCCCGCCGCGATCCGTGTGGGCGCAGTCGTGTGAGAATTCGCCATCGACGTGGTTGTCGTGGTCGGCATGCGTTTGCGTGATGGTGGGCTGTTGGGCCAGGACCAATCGTTGCCCCGCTTCATCCAGACGGCCTGACCGGTACAGCGTCACCAGGGCTTCGGCTGCGGCCTTCCGGCTGCCCCAGCTCGAGGACGCATGCTCCAGCATCGCGGTGAGCGGCTTGACGGCGCGGGCGTCGCCGATCTGCCCCAGCGCGGGTGCCACGCTCAGGCGCGTCGCGACGTCGCCGGCATAGAAGAGGGCGACGAGGGGCTCCACGGCGCGGGGATCGCCGATCCTGGTCAGGGCGTCCACGGCCCCTTCGCGCACCTGCCACGCCTCATCCTGCAGCCTGGCAATCAGGGGCTCGACGGCCGGCGCGCCGATCTCGGCGCAGCTGGCCCAGTTCTCCAGGGCGATCCAGTAGGCGGCGCCGGCCGCGGAGCGGTCGGGTCGCCAACCGAGCTTGCTGAGGGCGGTGGCGGCGGCCAGGCGCACGTCGCGTTGGCTGTCGCTCAGTGTAGCGATGAGCGGCTCGATTGCCCGCCGGTCGCCGATGTCGCCCAGCACAGCGGCGACCATGGTGCGAGCGTGGTCGTTCGGCAGGGCGGCGATCAAGGGTACGACGCTGGGCGCGCCAATCTGGACCAGAAGGCCGGCGGCCGCATGACGCAGCGTCTCGGCGCTCCCGGGTTCCTCCAGGATAGCGACGAGGGGCGGCGCGGCCGGCGCGCCGATCTGCAACAACGCCGCCCCGGCGGCCTGGTTCGCCTGCGGGTCCTTGCGGTAGAGCGCCACGAGGGGGGACGCGGCACGTGGGTCACCGATGCGGCCCAGCGCTTCCGCCGCAGCATTGCGCATCGCTGCGGCCCGGTCTTTGAGCGCGGAGATCAGGGGCTCCACCGCCCGGCTGCGCACGCCGGGATCCGTCTGCCGCGCGCCGATCTCCCCCAGGGCCGCGACTGCCAGTTCGCGCACGTCCCTGTCTTGCAGCGCGGAGATGAGCGGGTCCAGCGCCTGTGCGTCGCCGGCCTGCCCCAAGGCGTTGGCCGCGGCGCGGCGCACGGCGACATCGCCGTCCCTGAGCGCGCCAATGAGCGGCTCGGCGGCGCGTGTGCGCAGCGCCGCACCGGTCTGCCGTGCGCCGATCTGGCCCAGGAGCTCGACCGCGGTGCAGCGCAGGGCCGCATCGCGGTTCTGGAGTGCGCGGCTGAGCGGCTCGACAGCGGGCGCGCCGATCTGCACCAGGGCGCCGGCCGCGGCGGCGCGGATGGCCGCCTCGCGATCCTGGAGCACGGTGATCAGCGGTGGCACCGCCGGGGCGCCCAGCTGGACACAGCGCTCCCACTCCCGGCGCGTGATCCAATAGGCGGCGCCCGCTGTCCCCGCATCCGGCTCCCACCCGAGCCCTTCCAGCGCATCCCGGGCCGCCTCGCGGACCTGGGGATGCGCATCCTCAAGCGCGGTGGTCAGCCCGTTCACCGCCTGTGAGCGCAGCGTGGGGTCCGTCTGCCGCGCGGTGATCGCGCCCAGCGCCTCGGCGGCGGCCAGGCGATGCCAGTATGCGCTATCCCTGAGTGCAGCGGTCAGGGGCTTCACGGCGCGCGCGAGCGCTGCGGGGTCTGGCTGCTGCGCCCCAATTTGCCCCAGCGCCCTGGCCGCGGCGGTGCGCGCCTGCTTGTGCCCGAGCGCGGCGATCAGGGCCTCGACGGCCGGCGGACCGATCTGGGCCAGGGCGCCGGTAGCCGCGTCACGCACCTGCTCGTCGCCACCCTCCTGCTCGAGCGCGGCGATCAGCGGCCGCACGGCCGGCGCACCGATGCGGCCCAGCACCCCGGCGGCGGCCTGGCGGGCGTGGGGATCCTGCCGGAGCAGGACGCCGAGCGGCTCCGCGGCGCGCGCGCCCACTGCGGCGTCTGCCTGGCGGGCGGCGATTTGGCCGAGCGCCTCCGCGGCGGCCCGGCGGACGTCCGGGTCCTCGTCACGCAGCGCGTCGATGAGCGGCGGCACCGCCGGTGCGCCGATCTCGACGCAGCGGTCCCACTGCCGCTGGACGATCCAGTACGTCGCTCCCGAGGCTGCCTCGTCGGGGTGCCAGCCCAGCTTGGCCAGCGCGTCCGCGGCGAGCTCGCGCACCGCGGGATCGCCGTCCTGGAGGGCGCGGTTCAGCGGCTCCAGCGCGCGGGGATCGCCGATCTGGACCAGCGCCGCGGTGGCGGCGCGGCGCAGCGCGATCTCCTTGTCGTTCAGCGCCTCAATGAGCGGCGCCACGGCGCTGGGGTCGCCGATCTGGCCCAGCGCAGCGGCGGCCGCCTGGCGTACGGCGTTGCTCCTGTCGTGTAGCGCGTCGATGAGCGCGTCCACGGCGCGGGAACGCAGTGCGGCGTCTGCCTGCCGCATGCCGTGCTGACCGAGCGCAGCGGCAGCCGCCTGGCGCACCGCGAGGTCGCGGTCGCTCAGGGCGTCGATGAGGGGAGGCACGGCCTGGGCGGCGCCGGTCTTGCCCAATGCTTGCACGGCAGCCACGCGGGCGCTGCCCTCGCCCTCGCGCAGCGTCACCACAAGCGGCGCCACGGCTGCCGCGCCCAGCCTGGCAGCGCGCGCCCATTCGCCGCGGGTCACCCAATACCAGGCCCCCGCCCCGCCGCGATCCGGCGTCCAGCCGAGCTCTGCCAACGCCGCAGCGGCGCCACTGCGGACCGTGGCGCTCCGGTCGGCGAGCGCCCCGACAAGCGGGTCGATCGCCGGGGCGCCGATCTGGACCAGCCCACTGGCGGCGGCCTGGCAGACCTGTGGCTGTTCGTGGGTGAGCGCTCCCAGCAGCGGCGCCACGGCCCGCACGTCGCCGATCTTGCCCAATGCCTGGGCTGCGGCGTCGGCCAGGGCCGCGTCGGGGTCCCTGAGCGCGACGATCAGCGGGTCCACGGCGGGAGCACCGATCTCGACCAGCGCCCAGGCGGCGGAGAGGGCCGGGCCGCGGCGGTCCGTGAGGGCATCGATCAGGGGGGCGACGGCGCGGGGGTCACCCAGATCACCCAGGAGCCGGGCAGCGGCGTCGTGGACGCTGCTCTCCCTGTGCCGGAGCGCGGCGATCAACGGGTCGAGCGCGGGGGCGCCGATCGCCGTGAGGGCCGCGCCGGCCGCGCGCCTGACGGCAGGATAGGCGTCGCCCAGCGCGGCGACCAGCGGCGCCGCACCGCGCGGGTCGGCGAGCCGGTCCAACGCCCGGGCAGCAGCCTCGCGCACGGCCGCGGCGCCCGGCACCGGGTCGCCGGGGGTGTCGCCGTCGCTGCGGTAGGCCAGGGCCTTGATCAGGCCGTTGACGTCGCGCTTGGCTTCCAGCTTGTCGATGTTGGGTGAACCGAAGAGTGGCATTCGTTACCCTCCTATTGACTCTGCTGAGCGGAAGACCTTTGGGGTCTTCCCGTCGAGCAAGCACCTGCTCGGCAAGCAAACCCCAAAGGTCTGCGGCGGCACGCTCAGGGGTCGAAGACTGGCGGAAGGCGGCGCAGGGCTACACCGGGAAAGTGAGGCCAATGCCTGAATCCTGGTGGTCGGTGGCATCGTGGTGGGTGCAGTCCGAGGCATACCGCCTCCCGGCCTCACTGTGGTCCACCCAGCCGTCGCTGTGCGATGCGCTATCGCGGTGCGCTTGCATGATCGCCAGTTTCTGGTCCAGTACAAGGCGTTGCCGGTGCTCATCGAGGCGTCCGGACTGATACAGCTCTAACAGGAGCTGCGCCGCGCGCTTGCGGGTGGTCCAGTCTGCACGCTGGAGCAGAGGCAGGAGGGGCTCCACAGCCGGCGGCCCGATCAGGCCCAGAGACCTGGCGAGCGCCTCCTTCAGCTCTGGGTCCTTGTCATAGAGCGTGGCGACGAGGGGTTGCACGGCGCGTGCGCGCAGTACGTCATCTGCCTGCCGCGCGCTGATCGGGCCCAGCATCCTGGCCGCGATCAGGCGCACGCCCTTGTCGCCGTCCCTGAGTGCGGTCAGAAGCGACTCTATGACGCGCGCACAGAGCGCGGCGTCTGTCTGCCGCGCGCCGACGTTGCCAATGGCCTTGACCGCGGCCTGACGCATGTCATGGTCCTTGTCCGAGAGCAGGGCGCTGAGGGGCTGGATCGCCCGCGGGTCGCCGATCTGCCCCAGGGCCCGGGCAGCGGCCTTGCGCGTGTCTGCGTCACTATCGCGGAGTGCGGCGATGAGCGGCGCCACGGCCGGGGCACATAGCGCCGCGTCTGTCTGCCGTGCGCCGATCTGACCCAGAGCGCCGGCAGCGGCGCGCCGCGCATGGACCTGTCGCAGTCGCTGTTGCCGGTCCTTGCTTTCCTGTTCCGCGAGGACGGCCAGGAGCGGCTCGACGGCCGGCACGCCGATCGCCACGCACTGCTCCCACTCCCCGCGAACAACCCAATAGGCTGCCCCGACAGCGTCCTGATCGGGGTGCCAGCCAAGCTTGTCCAGCACCTCCACGGCGGCTTCGCGCGTCGCCCTGTCCTGCGACGCGAGGGATGTGCAGAGGGGCTCCACGGCCGGCGCACCGATCTTCGTCAGTGCGGCGACTGAATCTTCGCGGACGCGCTCGAACACGGCCCGGGTCACCCGCGCCTGGATGAGCGGTCGCACAGCCGGTGCCCCGAGCTGGGCCAGTGCATCGACCACGGCCCGGCGGACGTCCTTCTCCTTGTCGCCGAGCGCGCTGACGAGCGGCCACACGGCACGCTCGTCGCCAATGCGACCTAGCGTCCTGGCGGCGGCCCTGCGCGTGGCTTTGTCGGTGCTGGATAGCACGGTCTGAAGAGGTTGCACCGCCGGTGGGCCGATGCGCACACAGCGGTCCCACTTTCCCTGGGCGATCCAGTAGGCTGCGCCGCCGGCGCCCTGGTCGGGCTGCCAGCCGAGCCGGTCCAGTGCCTGAGCTGCAGCCTGACGTACCTCCAAGATCCTGTCGACGAGCACGGCGACGAGCGGCTGCGCGGCGCGCGGATCACCGATCTGCCCCAGGGCGATCGCTGAACGCTGGCGGACGCTCTCAGCGTAGTCCTTGAGCGTGGCCGTGAGCGGCTCCACGGCGCGGGGGTCGCCCAGCGGGCCGAGGGCCTCGGCGGCGGCCATGCGTACCTCCGCCTGGTTGTCGGCGAGCGCAGCGATGAGCGGCGCGACGGCGCGGGTGCGCAGTGCGGCATCTGCCTGCCGCGCGCCAAGCTGGCCCAAGGCCTCGGCCGCGGCGCGGCGTATCGTCCAGTCGTCCCTGTAGCCGAGGGCTTGGACGAGCCGTTTCACAGCACCTTTCTGGGCTAGCTTTTCCACGTTTGGCGGTCCGAAGAGACCCATAGGCTACCTCCTGATGTCTCTGCTGGGCGGAAGGTCGGGCGGAAGACCTTTGGGGTTTGCTTCAGGAGTAGGTGTCTGGTCGTGGGGAAAACCCCAAAGGTCTGCGGCGGGGTCCAGGCCGGCCTCGCGCCAGTGGCCTTCCGGGATCCCCAGGTGCTCGAGCGCGCTCAACAGCAGCGAGCGCGCCCGGGTGCGCAGGGCGGTGCAGTCGCGCGGGGGGGCGTCCAGATCGGTCTGCGCGTCCTCGGGCAGGCGGCTCCAAGCGCGGCAGGCGCCGCCGCACAGGTAGCGCAGCGCGCACGTGCGGCAGCCGGCGTTCGTGTCTACGGTGTGGCGGCCCAGGTCCTGGAAGGCCGCCGAAGCGAGAATGGCTCCCAGCCCGCCCCTGTCCCCGAGCGCGCCGAGCTGCCAGCCCTCGCCGTGCCAGGCGTAGCAGGGATAGGCCCGCCCGTCGGGCTCGACGTAGAGGTTCTGCCCCATCCCGCACGAGGCCACGGGGGTAAAGCCATAGGCGAGCATCTGCCGCGGGTCGAGATGCCCCCACAGCGTCTCGGGCACGATGTCGAGCTGCGAATCGACTGCCCGGCCCAGTGGCAACAGCGGGCGGAAGCGCGTCCGGCGGATGCCCAGCTCGCGGGCCAGCGCGCGGACCGCGTCGCCGGGCGCGCCGTTGGCCTGGGTCAGCGGCAGCACGGTGGCCAGCGAGAGATCCGTATCGCCGCCGAGGGTGACCAAGCGGCGCAGGTTGGCCACCACCAGGTCGTAGCTGCCCGCGCCGCGCCGGGCGTCGTGGGTCTCGCGGTCGCCATCGAGGCTGACGACCACCTGGTCGGTGCTGCGGGCGATGCGGCGGAGCAGCGCGTCGTCAACGGGTAGCGACAGGCTGGTGCGTAAGACGGTGAGCAGCGGCTTCACGTCTGCGCGCAGCGCGGCCAGTGCGTCGAGCAGGGCGTCGCGCTGCGGGTGGACCAGCGGCTCGCCGCCGGTGATGACGGCGTGGCGGAAGCCCAGCGCCGCCGCCTCGCGGCAAGCACGGGTGACCTGCGCCACGGGCAGCGCGCCCTGGCGCGGCGGGCCGGCCTGTGCGTAACAATGCGTGCAGTGCAGTGGACAGGCAAAGGTGACGTGCAGGTAGAGGTTGTTCAGGCCGCGGACGGGCGCGGTGAGGCGGGCGTGGAGCGACGCCATGGCGGCTTGCGTGCGTTCGGGGCGGGTCACCAGCCCAAGGCGCGCGAAGGCGGTGGTGGCCTCGTTTGGCGAGCCGGTCGCGGCGAGGGCGACGGCGGCGAGGATCAGGCGCGCGCGGCCCGCCGTCTCGTAGGGGTGGGGGCCGTCGCGCATCAGGCTCAGCAGCCTGCCGCGGCGCAGCAGGCCCTGGTTCGGGTCGGGCCGCTCGACCACGGCGGCGAGGTTCTCCGCGGCGAAGACCTCGGCGGTGGCGCGCTCGGTGATGGCGGTGAAGATGCGCTTGTAGGCGGCGCAGTGCGGGTCGCGCAACTGCTGGAAGGTGCCGTCGCCGGCGACGAGCGCGTTGTAGGGACAGCCGCCGCGGCAGATATCGAAGTAGGCGCAGTCGCCACATTCCTCGTGGATGCGGCGTTCGCGCTCTGCGAAGGCCCGCCAGGTGGGGGTAGCAGCCAGCCGCTCGGGGGTGGGGTCGGCGTGGACGTTGCCCACGGCGTATTCCGCCCTGCCGGCGAAGCGCTGGCAGGGCGTGATGGCGCCATCCGGCCCCACGGCCAAATAGCTACCCAGGCAGTCGCCGAAGGTGCAGATGCCCCCGCGGCCCGCCGAGACGCTGCGGCAGAGCGAATCCAGGGTGCTGATGCGGATCTTGTCGGTGTGGGCGAGGTAGCGATCGAGCATCCGGACCATAAGCTCGCCATGGGCCTCGGGGGAGAGGCTCCAGGGGTCGGGGGGCCGGTTCGGGACCAGTTCCACGCTCCGGGGTGGGGCAAGGGCCGGGAGGGCGGTGTGAAGGGTGAAGTTGAGGCCCTCGTGGACGAAGAAGGAGAAGATCGTGTCGAGGTGTGGCAGCGACTGGCGGGTGAAGGTGCAGATGCAGCCGACGTCCAGGTCGTGGGCACGGGCGCGCTCGATGCCGGCCATCGTGCGGCGGAAGTAGCCCGCGCCGCGTTGGGCGTCGTTGATGGCTTCCGGGCCGTCGAGGCTGGTGCCGAGGGCGACGTTGTGTTCGCGCAGCAGGCCGGCGAGCTCGTCGGTGAGCAGCCAGAGGTTGCTCTGCATCGAGAAGCGGAGGTGACCGGGGGCCAGCCCCTCGCGCAGAAGGGGCAGGGCCATGCGGTAGAAGTCGATGCCCGGCACCAGCGGCTCGCCGCCGTGGAAGGTGATCTCGAGCGTGCGGTCGCTATCGCGCGTGCGTTGCCAGCGGACGACGGCCTCGACCGTCTCCCGCTGCATCGTCGTTGCGCCCTCGTGGGGGCCGAAGCAGTAGGCGCAGCTCGCGGGGCACGCCAGCGAGGGCACGAGCATGAGGTGGGATGTGGGGGGCATGCTGTCAACCTCGCGCGGGCGGTGGGGACCGCCAGAGGTCGGTGGTAACCGCGAAGTGGCGGTGCGTTGGCGTGCTCATCGCTCTCCATCACTCCTACCGCAGCAGATGCTGGGGAGCTGGTTCGTCCAGCATGCGATCCAGCTATGGCAGTCGAAGCCCTAGCTGCCCCGCGACTGCCGGATGACGTCCATTCGGTCGATATGTTCATGGTACTGGCAGATCGGTACGGGCGCAAGTTGTGTTGGCAACAAGTTGGCGGATAATCTCCTGGTGCTCCCGAGCGCGTGGCCCGGTCTTCCGGGGCCACGGCAGCCGTTGTCCCGTCGTTTTGCAGCTCCATAGGCCGGTTTCCCTTGTGTGGACAGTGCGCCGTGGATCGCCCCGATAGCGAGAAGGCAGTGCGCCGATCAGGCTCGCGGATCGATCCCGTCGCGACAACGGGGAGGCGTTAGCAGGTCGCCCCTTTTGGTGAACCAGGTTTGGTCACACAGGAGGTCGAGATGGCTGTTAGCGTTCGTTCTGTCTCGGTTGTGAGGGTTGTGCTGGTCACTGGTTTGTTGCTCACTCTACTCGCACTGGCAACACTCCTCCGCATCGCGCGCGCCGATCCTGCCGTGCTGTATGTGAAGCCTGACGGCAGCGGCAACTGCTCGACCTGGGATGACGCCTGCGCGCTTCAGACTGCCCTCACGACTGCCGGTTCCGGCGACGAGATCTGGGTGGCGGCAGGTGTCTATGTGCCCGGCGCGGCCCAGACGGACACGTTCCTTCTAGCGGACGGCGTGGCGCTGTACGGCGGCTTTGCGGGCACGGAGGCGAATCGCGAGGAGCGCAACTGGGAGATGCACCTCTCGATCCTGAGCGGTGATATTGGCGGCGACGACATCACGGATCCC
>ENA-UOUL01004832-UOUL01004832.1-bioreactor-metagenome-genome-assembly--contig:-NODE-4832-length-12106-cov-26.164768_pt1 | contig 12106 bp, 17 predicted proteins | sample MGYA00249838_ERZ747220 | MGnify/ENA primary metagenome ERZ747220 (study PRJEB28778, sample SAMN05720191) | bioreactor metagenome | isolation source: Anaerobic biogas reactor | place: USA:Washington...
AGGCGCAGCGTCTCGAGGCGACGCTTGAGCCGGCGGACGAGGTCGTCGTGGATGTTCTCCTGGATGAGGAGGCGGCTACCGGCGCAGCAGACCTGGCCCTGGTTGAAGAAGATCCCGCCGACAATGCCCTCGACGGCCTGGTCGAGCGCGGCGTCGTCGAAGACGATGTTGGCGGCCTTGCCGCCGAGCTCGAGGGTCGCCTTCTTGCCCGTGCCCGCGATCGAGCGGGCGATCATCCGCCCGACGGCCGTGCTGCCGGTGAAGGCGATCTTGTCGATGCCCGGGTGGTCGACGATCGCCTGTCCCGTCGGTCCCGCGCCCGTGACGATGTTGACGACCCCGGGCGGCAGCTCGGCCTGCTCGCAGATCTCGGCGAAGAGCAGCGCGGAGAGGGGAGTCGTCTCAGCCGGCTTGAGGACGACGGTGTTGCCGCAGGCCAGAGCGGGCGCGATCTTCCACGCGAGCATGAGGAGCGGGAAGTTCCACGGGATGATCTGGCCCACGACTCCGTGCGGGCGCGGGTCCGAGCCGAGCCCCGCATACCCGAGCTTGTCGGCCCAGCCTGCGTGGTAGAAGAAGTGCGCTGCCGCGGTCGGCACGTCGAAGTCGCGGGTCTCCTTGATCGGCTTGCCGTTGTCGAGGGTCTCGAGGACGGCAAGCTCGCGGGAGCGCTCCTGCATGATCCGGGCGATGCGGAAGAGGTACTTCCCGCGCTCGGTCCCGCTCATCCGCGACCACACGCGGGTGTATGCGGTGCGCGCCGCGGCCACGGCGGCGTCGATATCCGCCTCGCTCGCCTCCGCGACGGTGCTCAGCTCCTCGCCGGTGGCCGGGTTGAGGACGGCGAACGGCGTTCCCCGGCCGTCCACCCACTCCCCGCCGATCCACAGCCGGTAGCTGTCGGCGATATCGACGACGGCCCGGGACTCGGGGGCCGGTGCGTACTCGAACGTCGGCATGTGTGTTGTCTCCTCGGGTCCGCCGGTCAGTACGCGCTCGGCGCGTCGTCGGCGATGTAGTCGGCGCCGGAGTAGACCCCGAGGGTCATCCGCTGCCGTTGCAGGATCAGGTCGTTGAGCAGGCTCGAGGCGCCGAAGCGGAACCACTGGTTGTCGAGCCAGTCCTCGCCGGCGACCTCGTTGACGGAGACGAGGAAGCTGATGGCGTCCTTGCTCGTGCGGATACCACCGGCGGGTTTCACGCCGATCATCTCGCCGTAGACGTCGCGCCAGTCGCGGACCGCCTCGAGCATGATGAGCGTGACCGGGAGGGTCGCTGCGGGTGAGATCTTGCCGGTGCTCGTCTTGATGAAGTCGCCGCCGGCGAGCATCGAGAGCCAGCTGGCCCGGCGCACGTTGTCGTAGGTGACGAGCTCGCCGGTCTCCATGATGACCTTGAGCCGGGCGGAGGTCCCATCGGGTCGCTCGCAGGCGCCTTTGACCGCGACGATCTGGTCGAAGACGGTGAGATAGTCGCCGGCGAGGAAGGCGCCACGGTCGATGACCATGTCGATCTCGTCGGCACCGGCCGCCACCGCCTCACGGGTGTCGGCGAGCTTGACCTTGAGCGAGGCCCGGCCGCTCGGGAAGGCCGTGGCGACCGCTGCGACGCGGATGCCGCTGTCACCCAGGGTTTCCTTGGCGGTGGCGACCATGTCGCCGTAGACGCAGACCGCGGCCGGACGTGGTGTGGTGAGGTCGCTCGGGTCGGGGACGAGGGCGCGAGTACACAGGCCACGGACCTTGCCGACGGTGTCGGCGCCTTCGAGGGTGGTGAGGTCGATCATCGAGATCGCGAGGTCGATGGCCCAGCGCTTGCTGTCGGCCTTGATGCTGCGGGTGCGCAGTCCGGCGGCGCGGGCCTCGCAGCCCACCTGGTCGACTCCCGGCAGCCCGTGCAGCCAGCCGGTGAGGGCCCGGTTCGTCAGCCGGCTCACGCCGAGGATGTCCCGGGCGCGCCCGGTCAGGTCGGTCTGCGTCGACGTGCTCACGCCGACCGAGTCTATGCCCCTGCACCCCCGAGCGGGTCCGAACCGACGACCCGCTCCCTGAGCGCTGCCTCGCGGGCCAGCCGCTCGGTGTCACGGCGTCGCCTGTCTGCGAGCACCGCGGCGAGGAAGGTCTCGGGGTGGTGCCCGGGAGGTGGCTGCGGGGCGACGTAGCGGGCGACCTGAGCGGCGAGCTCGGTCCCCATCAGGTGGCGCGACTGCGGGGTCAGCGACGGGGCGCGGACGAGGAACTGGCGCACGGCCAGGGCGAGCGGGTCCGGGAGGGCCGCGATGTCGGCGCCGGCGGCCCAGCCCGCGAGCTGCGGCGGCATCGGGGCAGGCACCGGCAGCCGCATCGTCTGGCGCTCGTTGATGACGTAGGTGCCGGCTGCGAGGTCGCCGAGTCTGCGGTTGCGTGAGGTGAGGAGTGCGGTCGCGAGCGCGACGATGCCCTGGGTCAGGTAGATCTCGACCCAGCCGACCAGACCCCGCACGACGGCGTGCCGGAAGGTGATCGGTCCGCCGTCGTCGCGCACCGTGCGCAGCCCCATGATGAGCTTGCCGATCGTCTTGCCCCGCGTGATCGTCTCCATCGCGATCGGGATGCCGAGCACCAGCGCGACGACGAGGACGATGAGTGCGGTCTGGGCGACCGCGACACTGACCCGCTCGATGAGCGGAGTGACGGCGAAGCTCGCCATGACCATGGCAATGACGAGGATGATGAGGTCGATGACCGCCGACACGCACCGGAGCAGGACACCGGCCACCGGCACCTCGACCTCGACGGCCTCGCTCGTCGTCATCAGCCCGTCGGAGGCGTACTCGCCGACACCGATGTAGGACCGTTGGTCGACGGGTGAGGGTGGGGGAGTGGGCGTCCCGATCGCCCAGCCCGGCCCGCCCGCGGTGCGCGCGGCGTCAGCGGTCGACGTGGCCGCCGGTGGGAGCGCCATGCGGCTCACTCTAACGGCGCCACTCTTGGGACGCGCACCACGTGGTCGACCTGGCTCGACCGGCGCCTGTGACCCGCATGACGAGCGCGGAGAGAGCACGACGGTGACATAGGCCGGCTTGCCGGACTCGTCACCGACAACCTTGTCTCGCGCATCACAGGAGCCGCGTGCCGAGGCAGCGGTACCGGCGACCGCACGCTGCGGCGCGGCGGCGGTTGCGTGAAGGGCATGCCGCTCCCGGTTGGAGTACACGACGGTCACCCTGGTCTTCCTCGCGCCTTCGCGAGGCGGTGGTGTCTCCTTGCCGTCACCAAGCGGGGTGTCGATGCGGTATCGAGGCCGTGACGCCGCAACCACAGTCCGTGACCAGCGCCGTCGAACCAGGTGTTCCGAGAGCTCGCGACGGCCTCCACCGCCGTCGCGGGGCAGTCACCCGCCTGAGCGGCACGGCGGTCTCGAGGGCGATGGCACCCGGACCACGAGCGGGTTGGCCTGGACGCCCCTTGGTGTCATGAGGAGGAACCCCAGGTGGCCCGGTCTACCTGAAACAGCCCCTCGGAGTGAGCGAGGGCTACACCACCGATCAGGGCGGCCGACTCACCGCAGGCTCCGACGAGCACCGAAGTCGCCTGCGCGATCGTGGGTGGGGCATAGCGGCCGATGCCCTCGTGGATGCCGCGGGCGATGACCCCGCCAGCCGCACCCAGACCCCCGTCCACGGTGATGGCGTCCGGGCTCAGGTAGACAGCCGCATCCGCCAACCGACAACCGAGCGCATGCCCGAAGTCACGCAGCGCCCGGACGACGTCCTGATCCTCGGCGTCCGCTGCCGCCGCGACGTCGCGAAGCGTCAGGTTTCGTGCGTGGGTCTCGCTGAGCTGCTCGAGCAGAGAGGACAGGCTCTGACTCTGCCAGAAGCATCCTCGCGCTCCGCACTGGCACAGGGCTCCGTCGTCATCGCTGTGCAGGTGTCCGATCTCGCCCGCCAGTCCGTGGCGCCCTCGATGCAGTCTTCCGTGAATGACCAAGCCGGCTCCCGTCCCGTGGCGCAGGCTGACGTGCAGGACGGTCTCCAGTCCCACGGCGGCGCCCATCAGGGCCTCTGCCAGTGCGGCGAGGTTCGCGTCGTTCTCCGCGAAGACTCGGCAGCCGAGGTGGTGCTCCAGAAGGGCAACGGGGGAGCCGCCGTCCCAGGTGCGAAAGCGCTGCAGGTGTCCGCTCCGCAGGCGCGCGGCGCGGTCGGTCCGACCGGTCGTGAAGTCCGAGGGTCCTGGGAGGCCGACCACCGCCATTGAGAGGTCGGCCGGGGCGATGTCAACGTCCGAGAGCGCACTGTCCAGTGCCTCAAGGAGTGGCCCTGCGTGCCGACCCTCATCCGCCGGGAGGAGATCGGTGTCGCGGTGGGCCAGGACCCCTCCAGCAGGTGACACGATCCCGACAGCAGTCCCGTGGGCCGCGATGAGCGCACCGGGAACGGCCCACAGCACGGGCATCACCAGCAGCTTCAGGCCGACCCCCTGCAGCCCGGCCGAGCCTGGCCCGGTGCCGGCGACCCCCGCGGCAGCGAGGGAGAGGGCGATGGTCACGGCTGCCGCCGACCATGGCCCCACCCTCGCCGCGGCGCCCCCGATCACGGGATCAGTATGTTCCTCGATCGCCTGTTCCGCTCCACTCCCGCCACGACATCCGCGCGACGTGCACTCCGAGCCAGCCGAAGGAGACGAGCAACAGCAGGTGCGCCTCGAGCGGCCCGACCAGGGGCAGGAGGAAGTCCCAGAGAAGGAATGCGAGCAGCCGGGCCAACGGCACGCGCGGCAAGGTGCTTCCGCGCCAGCCCGCCATCACGAGGAGGACGAGGCCCAGGAAGGAGCCGACCAGGTGCGGAACCAACGCCCCCATCACCGACCCGGGATGCTCCAGGAAGGCCTCGTTCAGCCGGACGGCGGCGTCGACCCCGAGGGCCCGCGGCGCGATCGTCCCGGCGGCGTATCCGAGCGCGAGGACGTTGTGGAATCCCCAGAAGCCCCACATGGTGAGGAGGATTCCGGCGGCGGTGAGGCGCGGCGCCCGGTGGCGCGTCACGTGGGCGAGCCCCAGGACGGCGATCGGGAGGAACAGCATGCTCCCCAGGAGGGCGAGCTGCTCGACGCCGTGGACGAGGGGATGGTCGGCGCCCCAGCGGATCTGGTCGCTGAAGTCGCCGACCTCGTCACCGATGACGAGGTGACCGACGTACTGAGCGCCTCCGTTGAGCAGGCCACCCAGGATCAGGCTGGCCGCGACGGCCAGCTGGGCCGCCCGGGGACAGCGGCGGCCGGACGGGTAGGGCTTCGATGTCGCCCGGCCGGCTCGCGTCGGCCACGGTGGTGAGATGCGGTGCGGTCATCGGGTGTCTCCTCTCGCCGGGCCGTCTGCCCGGGCAACTCATCGTTGCCCGGGCCGATCGGCCGGCGCATGGGTCACCTGCACCATCTCTATGCACCAGTGGCCACCCGTCCGTGCCACCGCGGTCTGGACGAGAGACCTACTATCGCCTTCTCAGCGAAGCGGGTTCTGCTGTGCCAGCGGCGATCTCACTCTGTCGGACTGAGCAGGGGCGCCAGCTCGATCGCCTCGCTCAGTCCCGCCCGACGATGCGCGTGCCCGCCTCGTCCTTCAGCGCCAGGTGTGCATTCTCGGCGTTGGTGATGATGGCCTTTTGGGCGCAAAGAAGATGTGAACTGCGAGACAGGTTGCAGTCAGGCTCCAAGGCCCCGGGTTCCCCTCATCGCCCTCTTCTCTGGCGGCAGGAGTGGGGGTTGCCGGTGTTGCGGGCGTGGAAGACGGGACCGCCCGCCCCAGCCTCAGGCAGACGCGGCCCGAGGCGACGACAGCGCTGGAGGGCCAGTCAGTCGAAGGCGTAGACCACCTGCACCTCGATGGCGACCGTCTGAGTTCCCGGCGCGAGCGGGACCGCGCCGCCTGCACTGTCCAGCGCCTCGGCAGCGCCGTAGAAGTATGGCTGGGGCGGTGTGCTCGTCGACTCCGAGATACTCAGCACCGCTCCGAGACTGCGTCCCGCGGCCTTGGCGTACTGCTCCGCCTTGGCCCTGGCGTCGGCGATCGCCCGGTCCCGTGCGTCGGCGAGCAGAGCGGCGTCGTCCTCGAGGTCCCACGCAATGCTGTTGATGATCGTCGCGTTCCCGGCGGAGCCGGCTGCGGCGTCGATGACGGCACCGGCCCGGTCGATGTCCCTGAGCCGGGCTGTCACCGTCTGCGTCACCTGGTATCCGGTGACCGTCGGGGTGTTGCCCCTCCAGTCGAGCTGGGGCTGGATCGAGAGCCCGGTCGAGGCCAGGTCACGCTCAGCGACCCCGTTGTCGCGCAACGTCTTGTGCAGCTTTGCGCTGGCTTCGTTGGCCTTGGCCAGCGCCGTCTCCACGGCGTCGTCGACGACGTTGACGCCCATGTCGAGACGCAGCATGTCGGGAACGCCCTCGACCTGCGCTCTGCCTGCGACGGTCACTCCCGGGTTGGGCGTAGTGGCGGTCGAAGCGGCTGGAGCCGTTGCCGCGGCGGAAGCGGGGCGGGTGGCGAGGAGGACGATCGCGATGGTGGCGACGATGAAAGCGAGCGCCGCAGCGAAGACGACACCGAGTAGACGAGGCGTGGGGCTGGTATCCATAGGGTTACGACGTCGTCCTGGATGGGTCCGTTCCTGTACGCCTGCGAGGAAGCCGGAGCGGAGGACTGGACCCTCCCGATATCAGGCACAGTGGCGGCCGCAACGAGGCACTCAGCCGGCCGCCGGAACCAGGCGCCGAGACGGTTCCTCGGGTGCCCTTCCGGCGCTGTGCAGCACTGTCGGCAGTGGCTTGACGTTGTGGGACGGCGGTGGCTGGCGCCAAAGCCGCTTGTTCGCGAGAAGTCGTCAGCTTAGGCTGACGACATGAAGACCGCGGTCGGCAGCGACGAAGACGGTGGCGTGGTGGCCGAACTCGCCAACATCGCCAAGGACAAGCAAGCGCTCGCGCGACGCGAAGAGGTAGCAGTCAGACGGGCCCGGTATTCGGGACTCAGCTGGGCTGAGATCGGCACGCTGTTGAACGTGACGAAGCAGACCATGCACCGCAAGTATCGGAACGTGGGCTAGTGGTGATGTGACGCCCGGCACCCGGCGCTGTGGGGCACCTGGGTCGTTGTGCGTGGCCGCTATTTGTAGTGGAAGCGGGCTTGGAGGATGACGAGGTCATCGCCGTCGACGAGGTAGACGAGCCGGTGTTCCTCGGTGATCCGTCTGGACCAGGTTCCGGAGAGCATGTGACGCAAGGGTTCGGGCTTGCCGATGCCGGAGGTCGGGTCGCGCAGCGCGTCGGCGATGAGCCGGTTGATCCGTTTGAGGTTGGTGCGGTCGGCGCTGAGCCAGTAGGTGTAGTCGGCCCAGCCGTGGGGGGTGAAGACGGGCCTCACTGCACCAGCTCGTGTTCTTCGCGCTCCCCGGCGCGGGCCTGCTGCAGGCTCTCCAGCAGGCGCTTGGCGTTGGCCGGGACACGCAAGAGGTGCGCAGTCTCTTCCAGAGCGTCGTAGTCCGCGCGGGAGAGCAGGACGGCATCGCCGCGTCGTGAGGTGATCTCGATCGGGGTGCGGTCGTCGTTGACCTTCTCGATCAGGGGGAACAGGTTCTTGCGGGCTTCGCTTGCGGTAACAGCCATGACACACCTCCAGAGTGGTACAAGAAATAGTACCAGTACGTCAAGTGTGTACGGGCTAGACCACCCACCTCACTCCAGGACCCCACGGTCAAGATCCGGCGGAGTGACCGTGCACAGTCCCTCGGGGGCGGCCGTCGCCGCGACGCACCTGTCGCAACCACCGTTTTCGTTATACGATTTTGTGATGGTGACCGAAGACCAAGTGACGGATGCGCAAATCCAGAAGTGGGCAGACGAGGCGGAAGCCGGCTACGACGTCGAGGAGCTCAAGCGGCGCGGGCGTGGCCGCCCTGGTCGTGGAGCCGAGCCAATGCAGGTGATCGCAGTCCGCCTCACAGCCGAGGAGATCGCCGCGCTCGACGCGGTCGCTGAGCGGGAGCACCTCTCGCGATCTGAGGCGATCCGCCGGGCGCTGGCCGACTACGCCGCGTGAAGCTCCATCACAGCGCGCTCAAGCACGGAGTGCTCCCCGAGGACGCAGTCCATGCCGCCTACTGGTCGCTGTGGATCGAACCGCTCGAAGAAGACGAGTGGCCGCACAGAGAATTGCGGCTTGGGTTCGACACGCAGGCGCGACTGCTCGAGACCGTCGTGCTCATCTCCGAAAGCGGCCAGGAGATGGTCATCCACGCCATGCCCGCACGACGGCAGTACTGGGAGCTGCTGCCCTGACTCCCAGAAAGTCATTAACTGCCGCGCCCATCACCCGGCGCAGTGCCGCTGCTCCAGAGACGTCGACGTGACAGGCCTGGCCACGAGGATGCCGTCATATAGCGTGCGCAGATGAGCATCGTTCTTGTCGGTGGCGGACCGGACACCACTACCTCGACGTCCTGCGTCGCTCCGTTCATCAACGCTTGCCATCGCACTGGCGCATCGAAGATCGCTTTGTTCCTAGTTGGGGATCGCGCTGGGAGCGCACGCTTCATCGACGCCTACCGAGAGCTCCTTGCGCAGCTTTGGGATCAGGTCGAGGTGGTCCCGCTCGAGGAGGGGTTGGGTGATCTCGCGCGGTTCGACGCGTTCATCGTGGCCGGCGGCCCGGTTCGGGAGTATCACCGGCACTTTGCCCCGGTTGCCGCAACCATTCGAGGCCGGGTCGTCTCGGGTGCTCCCTACCTTGGCTTCTCGGCAGGGGCGATGCTGGCGTCCAATCGGGCGATCCTGGGTGGGTACCACTGGAATGGCGCCGTGGTCTCGCCTCGCGACTGGTCTGAGGGGGTCGATGACATCGTCGTGGATACCGGTCTCGATCTGGTGCCGTGGACAGTGGACGTGCACGCCGCTCAGGCCGGCACTCTCGGCAGAGCGATGGCGGTGGCGGCCCGGGACCGCCGCTTTGATGTCGTCGCGCTGGATGAGAACACGGCCCTGCACGTCATCGGGCAGGGTCGGCCGCTCATCAGTGGAACCGGCCACGCATGGTGGGTCCGATCTAGCGACGATGGGTTGAATGTCCGGGTTCAACGGGCCACGCTTTGAGGTCAAGCAGGACAGCGTCCTGCACCCGGCGCTGTGACTCATCGGGTGGACGCGGTCACTCGGCGCGAAGAGCTTGCAGCAGATGCGCGAGGGCGACGTCCGCGTTGGTGCTGTCAACGCAAAGGCGTTGACCGTCACGCTCTTCGTCCCAGGGTGTCCATTCACCGTGCACGACCTGATCCCAGGTGGGCAGGACATGTCCGGGGATGTCGGCGTCTCGCTCCTCCACACGACGGCGGCGATGCTCGAGCAGGTCCGGAAGTTGGACTTCGACCATGACCAGGCGAGCCCGGGCCCGCGCCGCTGTCTCAAACCATCCCGCACGGGCTTGCGGGACGGGGTTGCCTGCGTCCACCACGACGGTGTGGCCCAGCTGGAGGTTGGAGACGGCGAGTTCGTGGATCACTGCATAGCCTTCCGTAACGACCGCTACTCCCGCGCGCCCGAGAGCAGTCTCGGCGGCATCGACGCGCAGGTAGCAGGCACGCAGCTCTCGTGCCGTGGCCTTGGCCAGCGTCGTCTTCCCAGTTCCGGGCCGGCCCGAGATCACGATGAGTCGACCCGCGGGGATCACGTCCTGACGCCGCTGCGTGGGTCTATGCATCGAACCATCAAACACGGTCCCGCTGATGGCACCCTCGTTCACGGGCGATGCGTTGCCGCCACCGTTTCTCGCGCAGCCCAGCTCCCGGCGGAAGGCAGCAGGTTCCCTTGGGTGGTGAGCGGAGGTCGTTGGGCGCCACCATGAGCCGCTACTGCTGCCAGGAGTACGTCGGGGACGTGGGCCCCTGCTGTGTCCACCGGCCTCTGTAATGCGTGCGTAGTACAGTTGCCTCGTGGAGGGATCGGCTGACTGGAAGTACCGGGGCGACTACATCGCCAAGCACTCCATGACACCGGACCTCGCCAACGAAGCCCTGGACGACCCGAACCGTCTGGTCATCACACCCGACCCGTCGTCGGTGTCGGGCAGGACGGTGCGGGTGATCGGCTGGTCGCCCTCCATCGGCGGCCTGGTGACCGTGATCGTCCTGCCGGATGGCGAGACAACCTGGGGTGTGAACGCATGGCCGTCGAATCCCACGGACCAGCGGCGATACCGAAAGGAGACTCACGATGGGAATTGACGACCTGATCGCGGCCGAGGCTGCCGCATCTGAGGCGGACAAGGACGCCGAGCTGAAGCCTGGGTCGACGCTGACCCGGGGCCACGGCCGGAGCAAGACTCTGCAGGTGCGCCTGAACGAGGATGAGATGCAGGCCCTCGCTCAGCTCGCGGACCGGCGAGGAGTGCCGGCCTCGACGCTCGCCCGAGAACTCTTGATGACCCAGATCGCGGCGGGAGAGAGCACGCCCCAAGCCATGATCGCCAGGCTCCGAGCCGACCTCGAGGCCCTCGCGTCCACAGTGGCCTAACCCAGCCCTCAACAACCGGCACGGTCGACATCCGGCAGTGACGCGGCTGCCTCGTGCACCGTCGACGTCTCGGTCGCTGCCCGAGGGACCGGGTCCACCGTCCTGAGCGGGGTGGCGGGCATAGGGTCGTAGGCATGGATGCCGACCAGCCGGGCCTCTTTGAGGTGCCCGTTCGCGAGACGCAGGCTCCTCCAAGCGGGCCGCAGCGCGGCAGGAACCGAGAGGTGTGGACGCTGACCGCCACCGCCGAGGTCGCCATCACCGATGCTTCTACTCTGCGGCAAGCCGCAGCGCGCGTGAACGAGGGCTTCGAGATCACGCACCCGGGTGCAGACGTGGACGCCGAGGACAGCGGTCCTGAGGCACCGGATACGGCGCCCGTCGATGAGCCCTTTGACGCCCTGGCCTGGCTGATCTGGCCCACCGAGGGAATGGAAGAGGCGCTCGATGCCGGCGCCTTACGAGTTCTGTCGGTGGAGAGCGAGGCTGCGGCCGACTCCCTCGATCACGGGACGGCCACCTGGAGGATCACGGTCAAGCTCACTGACGTCGATGAGTTACGCCGGCTGGCTGCTCAGGCGTACCCGGACGAGGCAGCGGAGATCTCGGCCAACCTGGCTGTTGCCTGGCAGCGGGCGGCGGACCCGTTCTCGCCGCTTCGCTCGATCGACGGAATTGCCTGGACGCCCGGGCGAGTTGTCGTCGAGCACCAACCGGCAAGACCTGCCAGGAGCCGCTGACGCGGCTGCCTGGGCGGACCATGGCCATTGCGCCCAACTTCCGGCGGAGAGACGCACCTTGGCAGCGTCTTTGCAGATCTTTCCGATGGCGTCGTCAAGGCAGTGGTGAGGGCGTCGCCATCGGCCGACGAATCGGTCCTCTGGCGTTCGGCCAGGGGTCGATCCATGCTGGGGTGACAGGGGACTTCAATCGATCGCACGGTCTTCCCGGATGAGGTGGGTACATGCCAGCAACGAGACGGATGACTCTGCACCGTCCGGTCCTCTTTGTGCTGGGGCTGCCCAGACATCTCTACCGGCACGGGTGGGGCTGGCTTCTGGGACGACGGTTCATGCAGTTGACCCACGTCGGGCGCCGCACCGGGCAGGTGCGCACCACGGTCCTGGAGGTCGTGGGATCCGACCGGGATCGGGGAGAGGTCTGGGTCGTGTCTGGTTTCGGTCCCGGCTCTGACTGGCTGCGCAACATCCAGGCCAACGGCCAGGCTGAGATCACCATCGGCCGCACCTCGTTTCCCGCGTCGTTCCGAATGGTTCCCGTCGAGGAAGCGACCAGGATCCTCGACGGCTACGAGCGGCGAAACCGCTTGGCTGCTCCCCTGATCCGGTTCGTCTTGAGCCGTCTACTGGGTTGGCGCTACGACGGCAGCGCCCAAGCGCGTCGCAGAGCCGCCGAGGCTCTCCCTCTCGTGGCGTTCTCGCGCTCTCGCACATGACCCGCCAACTGGCCGCCGGGTGGACGCGAACCACACCGGTCGACTCCCGGCGAAGTGCCGCTAGTGTCCCTGGCTCCAGGAGGAGTGCGTCCAGTGCCAGGATCGTGGCCATGATCAT